>Ga0208395_100006_pt1 | contig 306621 bp, 281 predicted proteins | sample LakWasMet61_LOW9_2_FD_183893 | JGI IMG/M metagenome (GOLD analysis project Ga0208395, IMG submission 183893) | Freshwater sediment methanotrophic microbial communities from Lake Washington under simulated oxygen tension - Sediment Metagenome... | ecosystem: Environmental > Aquatic > Freshwater...
ACACGGGCGGCAACGTGACCACCGGCGCACTCACCACCACCGGTGGCACCTCGGGCGATGGTGGCAGCGTCAGCGTCACGGCCAGCAGTGGCACGCTCAGCGTGGGGGCCATCACCACCAGTGGCGGTGCTGCCACCGGCACGGCCAACGGGCGCAATGCGGGTAGCGTGAGCCTGAGTGGTGCCGGTGTCACGACGGCTGCCATCACGGCCAATGGCAGCAACGCCAGCACGCTGGGCGCGGGCGGCAACGGCGGCGCGGTTACTGTCAGCTCCAGCGGCGCACTCAGCGTTGCCGGTGCCATCAGCGCCATCGGTGGCAACGGCGTGGGTCAGCCCGCCGGCACGGGTGGTGCGATTGCGCTGACGGCGAGCAACGGGTTCACGTTGGCGAACAATGTGGTGACGACCAACAACACCGTGGCGCTGGATGCCGGCACCGGCACCTACACGCAAAACGCCAACATCGACGTCACGGCAGGCAGTGGCAACATCACTGTGACGGCAGATGCCGTGGCCATCGGCACCAACACCGGTAACAACGCGCTGACCACCAGCGGTACGCTGACAATCAAGACCAAGTCAGCCGCCCAGGCCATGTCGTTGGGGGGCAGTTCTGCATTTGACATTTCCACTGCCGAGCTGACGGCCATCGGCACAGGCGCGACCGGCCCTGTTGTCATCGGAGACACGGCCAGTACTGGCGTGCTGACCATCGGTTCGGCCATCAACCTCGCGGGCAAGACCCTGACACTCAATGCCGGCGCCATCACCGACAGCGGCGTGCAGACCATCACCGCTACCAACGTGACGCTCAATGTCAACGGCCAGATCGGCAGCAACAGCAGCAACGGCATTGACGTGGCGGCGACCAACCTGAGCGTCAACACCACAGGTAACGGTAACGCCTTCGTGCGCACCGGCGCCATCAACCTGGGTGTGGGCAGCAGCGGCTCCAACCTGGGTGGCGGCACGCTGGATCTGGTGGCCACGGGCAACGTGACCCAGACTGCCAGCACCGGCAACATCACGGCCGGCACCCTGAAGGTCAAGACGCTGTCGGCCGGTACCGCCAACATCACGCTGAACAACAGCGGCAACGACGTCACCGCACTGGATGTGCGGGCACGCAACGCTGGCGATAGCGCCAACGCTGCCGGCACGCTGCAGTACAGCGACGCCAACGGCTTCGACATTGCGACCCTCGCCACCGCCGGTAATGCCACGCTGGCAGCCGGTGGCGCGGTCACGCAAAGCGGCGCGATCGCGGCCAATGGTCTGGCCCTGACTGGCACCGGCGGCGCCTACACCCTGCGTAATTCCGGCAATGCGGTGAACACGCTGGCCGCCTCCACCGGCAGCGTGGACTACAGCCAGTCGGGCGCGCTGACGGTCGGTACGGTGGGCGTGGCCGGCGTCACGACCAGCGGCAGTGCCCGCATCGAGACCACGGGCCCGGCATCCAATCTGACGCTCAACGCCCCCGTGACGGCAGCCGGCAGCGGCGACGCGGTGGTGCTCAAGGCCGGCAGCTCCAACGCCGCCGGCGTGGCCTCGGGCGGGCAGCTGATCAACAATGTCGGTGCCAGCGGCATCCAGGCCATCAATGGCCGCTACCTGGTGTACAGCGGCGCCCCGGCCAGCACGCTCGAAGGTGTGAGCGGCTACAGCAAGCGCTACAACAGCGACGCCAACTACTTGCCCGGTGGAAGCGGCAACATGTTCCTCTACCGCGTGGCGCCTACGCTGACCATTACAACGGACAACACGACGCGGGTTTATGGCCAGGCCAATCCGGTGTTCAGCGGCACAGCCAGTGGCTTCGTCGACGGCGATACCGAAAGCAGCGTGGGTGTGACGCGCAGCACCACGGCCGTGTACAACACGTCGGTGGGGGACGTGGCGGTGACGGCCGCCGCCGCCAACAAGGAAAACTACACCCTGGTGCTGAACCACGGGTCGATGAAGATCACGCCGGCCACCATCAGCGAAGTGAGCGGCATCACGGCCAACAACAAGCCGGTGGACGGCAATACCAATGCCACGCTGGACAGTAGTGCGGCCGGTTTTTCGGGCATCGTGGCCGGTGACGTGCTGAGCGTGGCCAGTGCGACCGGCAACTTCGACACCCCCTCGGTAGGCGCCAACAAGATCGTGACCATCTCCGACATCACCCTAGGCGGCGCGGCGGCGGGGAACTACATCCTGGCCAAGCGCACGGCGACGACGCGCGCCAGCATCACCGACCTGTCCTCCGTCGCCAGCCGGCAGCCGCTGCCGACGAACACGCTGACCGCCACCACCGCGGTGCCGGTTTCTGGCGCTACGGCCACCGGCGCGCCGCTGGTCGCCATCGTGCGCGGTGGCGACGGCGACTGGGGTGTTGCTTCGGCGGCCTCATCGCCAGCCGAGGACGAGGACGCCACGCTGGGCCTGGGCTTCTGGCCGTTGTCGCTGTTCGATCTGTCGGCTCTGCCGGCGACGGCCGCCGGCGCGCGCCGGTCACTGGCGCCGGTCGGTCCGGGCGCTGACGCGGGTGCGTTGCCCTTGCGTCCGAATGCTGAGCAGGAGGGCGCCCGGCCGACCAGCAGCCATCAAAGCAACAAACGCCCGCTTCTGTGAAGCCCCCTGGGGGCACGGAAGGTCATCTTGAACAGGCCTGGCCTGCATGAGAGCCTAGTTCAGCCTGGTCTCACACGGCGTTGAGTTCGGCCAGACGTTGGGGCGTGCCGACGTCGGTCCAGGCGCCGGTATACAGCTCGGCGCTGACGCGGCCGGTTTCCATGGCCCGGCGCAACAGCGGTGCCAGCGCGGTCTTGACGCCCTGCGGGTTGCCAGTCGACACGTCGCACCAGGGCGGCTCGAACAATTCGCGCCGGTACAGGCCGATGGTGCTGTAGGTATATTTGACGTCGGCTTGGTTTACGGCCAGTTGCAGGCCGGGTGTGGTCGGGTCGGGCGCCAGCCCGAAATCACCTTTTGGGTTGTGCGCCGGATTCGGCACCAGCCAGAGATGTGCCAGCTTGCCGGAGGCGACAAAGCGCTGCACGGCCGCTGGCGAAAAGACGAAGTCGGGTGCGAACACATCCCCCGCCAGGACCCAGAACACCTCACCCAGCAGAGGCAGGGCGCGCACGATGCCGCCAGCCGTCTCCAGCGCGCCGCCGAAGTCAAGTCCTTCGTGCGAGTATGAAATTGATAGCGACCGGCGCAGATCTGACAAGGGCTGGGGGCCAAAATGAGCCGGAATCTGCTCGCCCAGCCAAGCGGTGTTGATGACGATGTCGGTGAAGCCGTCGCGTGCCAGTGCATCCACATGCCATTGCAGCAGCGGTTTGCCGTGCACGGGCAGCAGGGGTTTGGGCGTGGCGTCGGTCAGGGGGCGCATGCGCTCGCCGCGGCCCGCGGCCAGCACCATGGCGTGGATGGAAAAGGGGTGTTGCACAGGGTGCACTTTAGACGATTGCCGCCGTGCAGTGACCCCGGGCCGGGGTCTGGTGAAAGGCCCCGGTAAAATAACGGGTTTCCCCTGATACCTCTTCCGGAGCGGCCCCCTTCATGGCAAATACCCAACAAATGGCCAACGCGATTCGCGCGCTGGCAATGGATGCAGTGCAACAAGCCAACTCCGGACATCCCGGCGCCCCCATGGGCATGGCCGACATGGCGGTGGCGCTGTGGGGCGAGCATCTGCGCCACAACCCGGCCAACCCGCACTGGGCCGACCGCGACCGCTTCGTGCTCTCCAACGGCCACGGCTCCATGCTGCTGTACGCGCTCTTGCACCTCACCGGCTATCCGCTGCCCATGAAGGAACTGCAGAACTTCCGCCAGCTGCACAGCAAGACCGCCGGCCACCCTGAAGTGGGCCTGACCCCGGGCGTGGAAACCACCACCGGCCCGCTGGGCCAGGGCGTGACCAACGCCGTCGGTATGGCGCTGGCCGAGAAGCTGCTGGCCAAGGAATTCAACCGCGACGGCCACACCGTGGTCGACCACCGCACCTATGTGTTCCTGGGTGACGGCTGCATGATGGAAGGCATCAGCCACGAGGCGGCGGCCCTGGCGGCGGCCTGGAAGCTCAACAAGTTGATCGCGCTGTACGACGACAACGGCATCTCGATCGACGGTCAGGTCACACCCTGGTTCACCGACAACACGGCACTGCGCTTTGTCGCCTACGGTTGGAACGTGATCGGCCCGGTTGACGGCCACGATGCCGCCGCCGTGTCGCGTGCCATTGCCGACGCTAAGAACTCGGCCGAGAAGCCGACGCTGATCATCTGCAAGACCTCCATCGGCAAAGGCAGCCCGAACCGCGCCGACACTGCCAAGGCCCACGGCGAGCCGCTCGGCGCCGAAGAAATCAAGCTCACGCGCGAAGCGCTGGGCTGGGAGCACCCGCCCTTCGTCATTCCGCAAGCCGTGTACGACGACTGGAACGCCAAGACCCGCGGCCTGTCGCTGGAAGCCGCCTGGGATGCCAAGTTCGCCGCCTACAAGGCCGCGTACCCCGAGCTGGCCGCTGAATTCAAGCGCCGCATGAAGGGTGAGTTGCCCAAGCAATTTGCCCAGGTGGCTGTGGATGCGGCGATTGCTGCGCACACCAAGGCCGAGACCGTGGCCTCGCGCAAGGCCTCGCAGCTGGCGCTGGAAGCCTTCACCGCCGCCCTGCCCGAGCTGCTGGGTGGCTCGGCCGACCTGACCGGCTCCAACCTGACCAACACCAGCCACACCCCCAACCTGCGCTTCAACCAGGCGGGCGAGTCCAACGGCGGGCGCCACATCAATTACGGCGTGCGCGAGTTCGGCATGGCCACCATCATGAACGGCATTGCGCTGCATGGTGGCTTCATTCCCTACGGCGGTACCTTCCTGACCTTCAGCGACTACAGCCGCAACGCCATCCGCATGGCTGCGCTGATGAAGCAGCGCGTGATCCACGTCTTCACGCACGACTCAATCGGCCTGGGCGAAGACGGCCCGACGCACCAGTCGGTCGAGCACGCGGCCAGCCTGCGCCTGATCCCCAACCTGGATGTCTGGCGCCCGGCCGACACCGCCGAAACCACCGTGGCCTGGGCCGTGGCATTGCAGAACACGACCAAGCCCACCGCGCTCCTGCTGAGCCGCCAGAACCTGCCCTACGCCCCCAAGACGGATCTAGGTGACATCAGCCGCGGCGCCTACGTGCTGTCCGAGCCGGCGCACCTGGGCCTGAAGCAGAAGGCACGCGCCGTCATCATCGCCACCGGCTCCGAAGTGCAGCTGGCGCTGAAGGCGCAGGAGCTGCTGGCCGCGAAGAAGATCGCCGTGCGCGTGGTCTCCATGCCCAGCACCACCACGTTTGACAAGCAGACTGCAGCCTACAAGACGGCTGTGCTGCCCGCCAATCTGCCGCGCATCGCGGTCGAGATGGGCGTGACCGAAGGCTGGTGGAAATACGGCTGTGCCGCTGTGGTCGGCATCGACAGCTACGGCGAGTCGGCCCCGGCGCCGGTGCTGTTCAAGCACTTCGGTTTCACGCCCGAGAATGTCGCGGATACGGTGCAGGCCGTGCTGGCGAAGAAATGAGTTTGGAAATAGGTTTGTTTTTTAACTTTTCTTGAGAAAGCCCATCATGACGATCAAAGTAGGTATCAACGGTTTTGGCCGCATCGGCCGCAACGTGCTGCGCTCTGCGGTGCAGAACTTCAAGGACATCGAGATCGTTGGCATCAACGACCTGCTTGAGCCCGAGTACCTGGCCTACATGCTTCAGTACGACAGCGTGCACGGCCGCTTCAAGGGCGAAGTCAGCGTGGACGGCAACACCCTGATCGTCAACGGCAAGAAGATCCGCCTGACCCAAGAGCGCGACCCGGCCAACCTGAAGTGGTCGGAAGTCGGTGCCGACATCGTCATCGAGTCCACCGGCCTGTTCCTGGACAAGGACGGTGCCGGCAAGCACCTGACCGCTGGCGCCAAGAAGGTCATCATCTCCGCGCCCTCCAAGGACGACACCCCGATGTTCGTCTTCGGCGTGAACGACAAGACCTACGCTGGCCAGGCCATCATCAGCAACGCCAGCTGCACCACCAACTGCCTGGCTCCCGTGGCCAAGGTGCTGAACGACAAGTGGGGCATCAAGCGTGGTCTCATGACCACCGTGCACGCTGCCACCGCCACCCAGAAGACCGTGGACGGCCCGAGCAACAAAGACTGGCGCGGCGGCCGCGGCATCCTGGAAAACATCATCCCCTCCTCCACCGGAGCCGCCAAGGCCGTGGGCGTGGTGATTCCTGAGCTCAACAAGAAGCTCACCGGCATGTCCTTCCGCGTGCCGACCTCCGACGTGTCGGTGGTCGACCTGACGGTGGAACTGAACAAGGAAGCCAGCTACGAAGAAATCTGTGCCGAGATGAAGGCCCAGAGCCAGGGCGCCTTGAAAGGCATCTTGGGTTACACCGAAGACAAAGTGGTGGCCACCGACTTCCGCGGCGAGACCTGCACCTCGGTGTTCGATGCCGATGCCGGCATTGCGCTGGACAAGACCTTCATCAAGGTGGTGAGCTGGTACGACAACGAGTGGGGCTACTCCAACAAGTGCCTGGAGATGGTGCGCGTGGTGGCGAAGTAAGCTGCTGTAACGCTATAAAAAAACGCGCCGTTGAGGCGCGTTTTTTTGTTCAACTGAAATCAATCTTTTTTGCTACTGGCAATAGCCACTTTTGTGTCTTTCCGGTTTGTACTATGTGTGGGCTTGGGAAAGGATGCGGTAGCCATTCGCGCAGAGTCTCGTAGATATGGAGGCCATTCGTTAACACGTTGTTTAGAAATTGCGAATTGGTTAAGAAAGCTTTTCATCGCTTGGTCGCTCATGATGGGTCTCCTTTTCGCTTTGACTTGAGTGCGGGCTTAGTCTCTCGTACGACCATATCTTCGATAAGTAGATATGTCAAAACAATTCTTTTGATTCTCGGTATGTCGGCGATTTCATCCATCTCGAAGATTTTACCGGTTGCTTTTTTTCGATCAGAAGAAGACTGAAAGAAGTCCATGTAACGTCGCGGGGCAACGCCAACGAATGCTTCAAAGTTCGCGCGTTTCGTTGAAGGCTCTCGTGGCTCTACGGAAACTGAGTCAGAGTACAACTCACCAGTTCTGCTTTTTTCATATGGCTCAATGAATACCACTTCATTGATGCCAGAAGCAACAATATGCCTTGCGCAAATGTGACAAGGAAACGTAGTGCAGAACAGTCGAGCTCCCTTTAAACGAACACCTCGTCGGGCAGCTTCTGAGATAGCAGCTGCTTCCGCATGCACTGCTCGACCAAACTCAATTACGTCATACATCAACGAGTTTTTTAAAAAGGGTTCATCACCAAAAAGTGCATGATCAGCGAGTTCTTTATTCGACTGGCTAGACAACGTCGTAGCAAGCCACTGCTTTTTCCTCATACGATCAATGGCATCTTCAAGGATTTCAGCCTTTATCGAAACATTTGAGTCGTACCCAAGCTCATAGTCTCTGGTGACGTTTGGATCATCGTTCCAATACAAACCTCCGCCGAACTTAGGAACCTCATTACAGCCAGTCGAAAGTACGGCCCCATCGTCGTCAACAATTGCGGCGCCGACTTGGCGTGAAAGATCTAGGGACCTAAGGGCAGCGGCTTGAGCAAAAAACATTCCTTGCTCATCTTTTGTCGGTGACAAATATGGGTGCCCAAAAGTGAGTTGAACCAATCGTTGAAGATGCCCGTCTAGCTCGGACTTTGATTCAACAGTTACAAAGTAATCAGCAAGAGGGAAAGTTTTTCCAAGGCGTTGACCAAGTTTTCGTCCTTCTTCTTCATAGTCACGCTCAATTAGCTGAACCGCTAATTCACCGGGTTTTTTACCTTTTGGAATAGAAGCGCGTAGGCGTTTTGCCAAATCGTCAATACGGCATTGTCTAGGTGAGTACACCGAAATGAGCGTAAATGCTTTGCCGTAGATTTGCCGGAAGAGATCGACCTCTTCAGGGCGTTTGAATGAGCTGACAACGTAAGCAACTCGACGACGAGGCTTGTAATCGTCGCCTGTTGCTTCTTTGCGGATTACACGAATTTGGGCAACCCCAAGTCTTGCAACAATGTCATGTTGGCTAGTTTTCTCCCGCAATAAAGTCCCATGATCCATGAGTGTTTTTATACGGTCGTACTCGCTGGTAAATGAGGGTGTTTTGCCTAACAAGTAAGGTGTGATCAACGCACTCAACCGAACAACTACAAGTTCGTAGTTAACAGTTTTAAGTTGGGCTTTGAGACTTTCATAGACTTTGCCCAAATCAACCCCTGTAGGAGCTACTAGACCGAAGACCAACTCTATTGGTTCACCATCAGCTTCAATTGGGTTGTCGGGAATAGCAGTGGCATCCGCAATAGGGGCGCTTTTCACAGGCTTGCGATCACGACTTTGTGATTTTCTTGCTGTATTGTTCGCGCGTCTTGCCACAAGCCTCTCCTTAGCTACGGGTTTCGTTGCTTAAGCTCTACGGCTCAATTTAGTTAGATGAGGCGCACTATAAATTCAATAGCAAACAAATACAACTCCTTAAGGGGTTAACACCAATCAGAAAAAAACGCGCCCTCAGGCGCGTCTTTTATGTCTTGCGCTCAGGATGTCAGTGATGGTGATGTCCGTGTGCGCCGTGGGCGTGCCCGTGCGTCACTTCCTCTGGCGTGGCAGCACGCACCTCCAGCACCTTGAGCGAAAAGCGCAGCACCTTGCCGGCGAACGGATGATTGCCATCGAGCAGCACCTGCGGGCCCTTGATCTTCATCACGTTGAACACCTGCTCACGGCCGTCGTCGGTCATGCCGCGCAACTGGCCGCCGACCTTCACGCCGGGCGGGAACTCGCTCTTGGGGATGGTGCGCACCAGGCCTTCATCGCGTACGCCGAAGGCTTCTTCGGGTTGCAGCACGAGGTTGGTGCTGTAGCCGGCGGCCTGGCCTTCGAGAGCGGCTTCGAGTTTGGGGAAGGTGTTGCCGTAGCCGCCGTGCAGGTAGGCCTGCTCACCCGATTCGAGCGGCTTGCCTTGTGCGTCGGCGACGCTGTAGCGGATGGTGACGACGGTGTCTTTGCTGATCTGCATAAAAATATGAATCAAATTGGGCTGTAGCCCTTGTTAATAAAGCGCCAGTAGCTATGATTTTGATAGTTATCCAAGGTGCTTGCCGACGATGCCGGCGAGCTCGAACATCGTGACCTGCGGCTTGCCGAACACCGGCAGCAGCTTGGCGTCGGCATTGATGGCGCGTTTGTTGGTCGCATCCTGCAGGCCGTTGGCCTTGATGTAGTCCCACAGCTTCTTGACCACCTCGGTGCGCGCCACCGGCTCGTTGCCGATGACGGCCGCCAGCGCGGCACTCGGTGCCTTGCCGGCCGCCGGCTTGCGCGGTGCCTTCGGGGCGGCGCTCTTGGCCGGTGCTTTCTTCGCGGCAGCTTTTTTTGCCGGCGCCTTCTTGGCGCCCGGGGCGGCTTTGGCCGTCGTCTTGGCCGAGGGCTTGCGCGGCGGGAATTTGCTGGGTGCGAATTCGAAGTTCACCTTGCCGGCTTCGGCGTCCCAGGCCAGCATGGCCTTGAAGGGGCGGCGCGTGCGCATGGAGACGAACTTGTCAAGCAGGTCGGTCTTGCCGGTGGCCAGCAGCTTCGTCATCTGCTCACGCTCCACCGGCTGCTGCAGGATGATCTGGCCGCTCTTGAAGTCACAGCTCGGCGTGGGCTGGGCCAGGGTCGGCACCGATTTTTCGCAGACGTAGTTCTTGCCGTGTTCGTACACCGCGCCGCCGCACTTGGGGCAGGCGCCGAGCGATTCCTTGGCCGAGAAGTCCACCAGCTCGCCGGTTTCTTCCGCCTTGTCGTCGCCGAAGTCGAATTCGAGCTTGTAGTTCTTCGCTTCCTCGTCGAACTTGATCACCATCTCGGCCGTGAACGGCCAACCGGCCTTGGAGCGGAAGCCGTCCAGCGGGCCGATGCGCTTGTCGCGCAGGAACTGCTCGACTTCCGCCACCTCGAAGGTGCGGCCCGCCGGCGTCTTGCCGAAGGAGAAACCGCAGCCTTCGCTGTTGCCGTCCTTGCCGGTGCAGGCGTAACGGCGGTAGTTTTCCTTCACCACACCGCCGCAGTTCGGGCACGGCGTCGTGAGCGTGGCGTAGTCGCCCGGCACGGTGTCGCGGTCGTATTCCTTGGCCTTCTTGACGATGTGCTCGGTCATCTCGGCGATCTCGCGCATGAACTCGTCGCGCGAGAGCTTGCCGTGTTCCATCTGGGCCAGCTTGTATTCCCATTCGCCGGTCAGCTCGGGCTTGGAGAGTTCCTCCACGCCCAGGCCGCGCAGCAGCGTCATGAGCTGGAAGGCCTTGGCGGTGGGGATCAGCTCACGCCCTTCACGCAGCATGTACTTCTCGGCGATCAGCCCTTCGATGATGCTGGAGCGGGTGGCTGGTGTGCCCAGGCCTTTTTCCTGCATCGCTTCGCGCAGCTCGTCGTCTTCCACCATCTTGCCGGCGCCTTCCATGGCGCCCAGCAGCGTGGCTTCGGAGTAGCGGGCCGGCGGCCGGGTCTTCAGGGCCTTGGGGTCGACTTGTTCGGTCTGCACGCGTTCGCCCGGCTGCACGGCCACCAGGGTCTTGCCGCTGTCCTCGCCCTCTTTCGTTTCGTCCTGCGCTTCCTTGCCGTAGATCGCCAGCCAGCCTGGCTTGACCAGCACCTTGCCCTCGCTCTTGAAGGCGTGGTTGGCCGCGGTCGTGATGCGGGTGGTCACCTGGTATTCGGCGCTGGGGAAGAACACCGCCATGAAGCGGCGCACCACCAGGTCGTACAGCTTCTGCTCGGCATCACTCAGGCCGCTGGGTGCCTGCAGCGTCGGGATGATGGCAAAGTGGTCGCTGACCTTGGCGTTGTCGAAGATGCGTTTGCTGGGTTTGATGTAGCCGCCCTTAAGCGCGGTGGCAGCGTGCGGCGCCAGGTGCTTCATGCCGGAGTCGGCCAGCATGCCGAAGGTGTCCTTCACCACCGGCAGGTAGTCCTCGGGCAGATGGCGCGAATCGGTACGCGGGTAGGTCAGGGCCTTGTGGCGCTCGTACAGGCTTTGCGCCAGCGACAGCGTGGTCTTGGCGGAAAAGCCGAACTTGCCGTTGGCCTCGCGCTGCAGGCTGGTCAGGTCGAACAGGGCCGGTGAGGCCTGGGTCGTGGGTTTGCTTTCCTCGGTAACGGTGGCGCTCTGGCCGCGCACGGCATCGGCAATGGCCTGCGCCTCCCGGGCGGACCAGACGCGGTCGGCCTTCTGCTCGGGGTCGGGCTCCACGCCCTCGCTGGCCGGTGCCTTTTTCCACTTCGGGTCGAACCACTTGCCGGCGTATTCGCCGGCCTGCGCGCCGAAGGTGGCGTGCACCTCCCAGTAATCGCGGCTGATGAACTTGCGGATCTTTTCCTCGCGTTCCACCACCACGGCCAGCGTCGGCGTCTGCACCCGGCCGACGGTGGTGAGGAAGAAGCCGCCGTCGCGCGAGTTGAAGGCGGTCATGGCACGCGTGCCGTTGATGCCGACCAGCCAGTCGGCCTCGGAGCGGCTGCGCGCGGCGTCGGCCAGCGGCTGCATCTGCTTGTCCGTGCGCAGCGCATTGAAGCCGTCGCGGATGGCCTGCGGCGTCATGCTTTGCAGCCACAGGCGGCTGACCGGTTTGCCCAGGGGCTTGGCGCCGCCGGCATATTGCTCGATCAGGCGGAAGATCAGCTCACCTTCGCGGCCCGCGTCGCAGGCGTTCACGATCTTGTCGACGTCCTTGCGTTTCGCCAGTTTGACCACGGCGTTCAGGCGCGTCTTGGTCTTGTCCACCGGCTTGAGGTCGAAGTGCGGCGGGATCACCGGCAGGTGGGCAAAGCTCCACTTGCCGCGCTTGACGTCGTACTGCTCCGGCGCCTGGATCTCTACCAGGTGGCCGACCGCGCTGGAGACGACGTAGCTGTCGCTCTCGAAGTATTCGTCATGCTTCTCGAACTTGCCAGCAATCGGCGTGAGGGCGCGCACGATGTCTTGGGCGACCGAGGGCTTTTCGGCAATGACCAGTGTTTTGCTCAAAACGGCGTTTTTCATCTGACTACAATCCAGTTCTCGCGTGCGCGCATGCGCATGCACGTGAGCGCGCACACGCGCGCGCCCATACGGATTCACCTTACCAAATTTTTCAGCCGTGTCCAAACAAGCCCCCGCAAATCCCAGCCGCCGCATTCAGACCCGTCGCTCCGGCGTCCATGGCAAGGGGGTGTTCGCCGTGCAGGACCTCGCCGAAGGCGAGACCATCATCGAGTACGTGGGTGAGGTGATTTCCTGGGAGGAGGCGCAGCGCCGCCATCCGCACGACCCGAAGGACCCGAACCACACCTTCTACTTCCATGTGGATGAAGACCACGTGATCGACGCCAAGCACGGCGGCAACTCTTCGCGCTGGATCAACCACTCGTGTGCCCCGAACTGCGAGGCCGACGAGGTGGAGGGCCGCGTTTTCATCAAGGCACTGCGCAACATCAAGGCCGGGGAAGAACTGAATTACGACTACGGCCTGATCATCGACGAGCCCTACACCAAGAAGCTCAAAGCCGAGTACCCGTGCTGGTGCGGCGCCAAGACCTGCCGCGGCACCCTGCTGGCCCCGAAGGACGACGAGCCGAAGAAGTCCAAGAAGAAAGACAAGAAAAAGAAGGACAAGGCGAAGAAAGACAAAGTGAGCAAAGCCAAGGCAGAAAAAGGCCAGGCCAAGAAATCCAAAGCCAAGAGCGACAAGCGCTGAAGGATGCCGCCATGGTGACAAGGTCGGTGCCATGAAACCCGGCGGACGTGTCTTGCAGTGGCCGGCCGAGGCGATCTGGGAGGCTGTGGCGCCCACCCTGCCCGGCTTCACGGTCGAGGTGCTGCCGAACATCGACTCCACCAACACTGAGCTGATGCGCCGCGCCCGTGCCGGGCAGGCCGAGCCGGTGCTGCTGGTGGCGGAGACCCAGACCGCCGGTCGCGGGCGTCTGGGGCGGGCTTGGCAGGGCGCCACGCCCGCCGACATCGGCGCTACCCTGACCTTTTCCCTTGGCCTGCCGCTGCAGATGGCGGACTGGTCCGGCCTGTCGCTGGCAGTGGGCGTGAGCGTGGTGCAGAGCCTGCACCCCGATCTGCAGCTCAAATGGCCCAACGACGTCTGGCTGCACGACCGCAAGTTGGCCGGCATCCTGATCGAGACCGCGAACAATGCCCCCGCGCTGGCCACTGCTGCTGCCGGCACCTTGGGACAGCCCGGCGGCGCCGGTATCGGACCGATGCGCTACGCCGTCATCGGCGTGGGCATCAACATCGCGCCGCGCACGGCCACCGGCCTGGCCACGCCGCCGGCCTGGCTGCAGGAGCTGGAACCCGGCATTGATGCGCCCGCTGCACTGTTGCGGGTGGCTGCACCGCTGGTGCAGGCAGTCCAGCGGTTTGAGGTCCAGGGTTTTGCTGCATTCCAGGCGGCATTCCTGCAGCGCGATGCCCTGGCCGGCCGCTCGGTGAGCCTGAGTGACGGCACCCAAGGGCTGGCGCAGGGTGTGGACGGCAGCGGCGCCTTGCTGGTGCATACTTCGGCGGGGTTGACCCGGGTCAGCAGTGCCGAGGTCAGTGTCCGTCCCTCCACCTGAACTTTGTTCGACCGCATGCGACTTCTTGTTCTGGCGCTGGTGCTGCTCAACGGCCTCTACTACGCCTGGTCCCACGACCTGCTGCACGACTATGGGTTTGCGCCGGCCCGGCAATCCGAGCCGCAGCGCCTGGCGCAGCAAATCCGGCCCGAGGCCATCCGCATCCTGTCGCCCGACGAGGTGCGTCGCACCGAGCCGGCGCCCTCCGTTGCGGCCAAGGCGCCTGAGTGTCTGCAGGCCGGCTTGTTTGACGAGGCGCAGGTGCTGGCCTTGCGCCGTGCACTGGAGGGCGCCCTGCCGCCCGGTTCCTGGCTGCTGGACGCGGCGGTCGAGCCGGCGCGCTGGATCGTCTACATGGGGCGTTACCCGAATGCCGAGGCGCTGGCGCGCAAACGCGCGGAGCTGGCCAATCTCAACCTGCGTTTCGAGCCGCTGACCAATCCCGAGCTGGAGCCCGGCCTGTCGCTGGGGGGCTTCACGACGCAGGCCGCAGCCGACGAGGAGCTGACGGCATTGAGCCGGCGCGGCGTGCGCACGGCGCGCGTGGTGCAGGAGCGCGCCGAGGCCCGCGGCAGCCTGCTCAAGATCCCGGCGGCCGACGAGGCCTTGCGCGCGCGGCTGGACGAGGTCAAACCGGCCTTGGCCGGCAAGCCGCTGCGCAACTGCAAGTGAATTTCAGCCGGTCTGTTCGAGCTGCGGATCGCCGAGATTGAAGCGCACGTTGAAGCGCGCCCCCGGCGGTACCTGGCCCGGCCGCGTTTCTTCCACGGTGATGGTGGCGCGGTGCTGGTGGGCGATCTCCTGCGCAATGGGCAGGCCCAGGCCCGAGCCGTCCGCTTCCACCCCCAGGGCGCGGTAGAAGGGCTGGAACACCAGTTCGCGCTCCGCCTGCGGGATGCCGGGGCCGGAGTCTTCCACCTGCAGCAGGGCCACTTTGCCGAAGGGGTCGGCCAGCACACGCGCCGTGATGACGCCGGGCTTCTCGGGGCTGGAGGGCGTGTAGTTGATGGCGTTGTCCAGCAGGTTGCGCACCAGTTCCTTGAGCAGGGTCGGGTTGCCCTCCAGCGTGATGCCGGGTGTGCCGGGCTGCGCGCCTTCGAAGCCGAGGTCGATGTGCTTGTCCATGGCGCGGGGCACGCAGTCGCGCACCACGTCCATTGTGAGACGTGCCAGATCACAGGGCTGGCGGTGGGTGGTGGCATTGCCGCCCTCGGCGCGGGCCAGGGCCAGCAACTGGTTGACGGTGTGGGTGGCGCGGATGCTGGCGCGGCCGATCTGCCGCAGCGACTGCTTCAGCTCGTCGGTGCTGGTGCTTTCGCGCTGCGCCAGATCGGCCTGCATGCGCAGGCCGGCCAGCGGCGTCTTGAGCTGGTGCGCGGCATCGGCCAAGAAACGCTTTTGCGTGGCGATCGAATCCTTCAGCCGCAGCAGCAGGTCGTTCACCGAGGCCACCAGCGGCGCTACTTCCAACGGCACGGTCTGGGCGTCCAGCGGGCTGAGGTCGTCCGGCTTGCGGGCGCGGATGCGTTCCTCCAGCCGGTGCAGCGGCTTGATGGCCTGCACCAGCGCCAGCCAGACCAGCAGCACCGCCAGCGGCAGGGTGACGAACTGCGGCAGCATGACGCCCTTGATGATCTCGGCCGCCAGCACCGAGCGCTTGTCCAGCGTCTCGGCCACCTGCACCAGGGCCATCTTGTTGCCCGGCAGGTTGAGCGGTACCCACATGTAGGCGACCTTGATGTCCAGACCGTGGAATTCGTCGTCGCGCAGGCGGACTTCGCCCGGTGCCACCGGTTCGTCTTCCGGCGGCAGCGGGAAGTCGCGTTCGCCGCTGAGGTATTCGCCACGGGTGCCGAGCACCTGGTAGTAGACGGTGTCGGCGTCATCGGCGCGCAGCAGCTCGCGTGCCGGCAGCGGCAGATTGAACTGCACATGCTGCTGCTTGACCGTGATCAGCTGGGCCAGGGCATTGACGTTGTACTCCAGCGCGCGATCGAACGGTTTGCCGGCGATGCTTTGCGCCACCAGCCAGGTCAGCACCAGGCTGATTGGCCACAGCAGCAGCAGCGGTGTGAGCATCCAGTCGAGGATTTCGCCAAACAGCGAGCGCTGCTCGCGCTGGAAAAGTTTCACGTTGAAGGCGTCAGGTTGGGGCGGGCGTCGCCTGAATGCTCAGGCGTTTGGAATTTTCTCAAGACAGTAACCGAGGCCGCGCACGGTGGCGATGCGGATCGGGCCTTTCTCGATTTTCTTGCGCAGGCGGTGGATGTAGACCTCGATGGCGTTGTTGCTGACCTCCTCGCCCCATTCGCACAGGCGCTCCACCAGCTGGTCCTTGCTGACCAGACGGCCGGTGCGCTGCAGCAGCACTTCGAGCAGGCCGAGCTCGCGCGCCGACAACTCGACCATCTTGCCGTCGATGGTGGCGACGCGGCCGGCCTGGTCATAGACCAGCGGGCCGTGCTTGATGCTGCTGCTGGCGCCGCCCATGCCGCGACGCACCAGGGCGCGCACGCGCGCTTCGAGCTCCTGCAGGCTGAAGGGCTTGGCCATGTAGTCGTCGGCACCGTAGTCCAGGCCCTTGACGCGTTCTTCCACGCTGTCGGCGGCGGTCAGGATCAGCACCGGCAGGGCGGAACCGCGCGCGCGCAGTTTCTTCAGCACCTCCAGGCCATGCATCTTGGGCAGCCCCAGATCCAGGATCAGCAGATCGAATTCGGTGTTCGTCATCAGGGCCGCATCGGCCTCGGTGCCGCTGGCGACATGGTTGACGGCGGCACCGGAACTGCGCAGGGTGCGCAGCAGGCCATCGGCCAACACCTGGTCGTCCTCGGCAATCAGAATTCGCATGCTTGTCTCCTTCTCGACGGTCGACGTGAGCCGTCTCCGTCTTTGTTGCAATTTTAGGCGCTGGCGTCTTGCCCTGCCTCAGGCAGCATAGGCCTCCAGGCCGAGCGCGATCACGGCGGCCACTTCTTCGCCCACCGTCTGCTTGAGTTCCGCCTCTGCCTGAACCACGGCCTGCTCGAAAGCCGAGAGCCAGGCCAGTCCGTCCGCGGTGAAGCACACCCGCTTGGCGCGGCCGTCGCGCGCATCGGTGGCCCGGGTCACCAGGCCCCAGGCCTCGCACTGGTCGACCAGCTTGCCCATGGCCTGCTTGCTCATGCCGGCCAGTTCGGCCAATTCGCTCAGGCGCGAACCTTCCAGCGCCAGATGGCGCGTGATGTGGACGTGGGCGGCGCTGACCTGGCCGCGCGCGGCCAGATTGGACAAGGCCAGCGGTACCTCGGCGTTGTGCGCCATCAGGTGCAGCACGCGGGCGTCGAAACGGCGCATGGCGTGGCCCAGCAGCCGTCCCAGATGGGTCTGGCGCCAGCCGGCGTCGGCGGGCTTGTGCAGGGGATCGTGGGTCATTTGCAAATAGTAAACCAAGATGACTAAAAAACCTGTTTACTTGCAAGTATGGCGCCCATTAAACTACTGTTCAAGCATCCAGCCTGTGATTAAAAACACTGGATAAAACGAATCAAGCCACTGAACTTCAAGGAGATTTCCATGGACGCAACCACCGTCAAGGGCACACGAGCCGATGCCGCCAACAGCGAAAAAGCCAAGGCCCTGCAAGCCGCACTGGCCCAGATCGAAAAGCAGTTCGGCAAGGGCACCATCATGCGCCTGGGCGAGGGGGAGTCGATCGAGGACATCCAGGTGGTCTCCACCGGTTCGCTGGGGCTGGACATTGCGCTGGGCGTCGGCGGCCTGCCGCGCGGCCGTGTGATCGAGATCTACGGCCCGGAATCGTCCGGCAAGACCACGCTGACGCTGCAGGTCATTGCCGAGATGCAGAAGCTGGCCGGCACCTGTGCCTTCGTCGACGCCGAGCACGCGTTGGATGTGCAGTACGCGCAGAAACTGGGCGTCAATCTGCCCGATCTGCTGATTTCCCAACCCGACACCGGCGAACAGGCGCTCGAGATTGTCGACAGCCTGGTGCGCTCCGGCGCGGTGGATCTGGTTGTGGTGGACTCGGTGGCGGCACTCACCCCCAAGGCGGAAATTGAAGGCGAGATGGGCGACTCCCTGCCCGGCCTGCAGGCTCGTCTGATGAGCCAGGCGCTGCGCAAGCTGACCGCCACCATCAAGAAGACCAACTGCACTGTGATCTTCATCAACCAGATCCGCATGAAGATCGGCGTCATGTTCGGTTCGCCCGAAACCACCACCGGCGGCAACGCGCTCAAGTTCTACGCCTCGGTGCGCCTGGACATTCGCCGTACCGGCACCATCAAGAAGGGTGACGAGGCCATCGGCAACGAGACCAAGGTCAAGGTGGTGAAGAATAAGGTGGCGCCGCCGTTCAAGACCGCCGAGTTCGACATTCTGTTCGGTGAGGGCATCAGCCGCCATGGCGAGATCATCGACATGGGCGTGACCGCCCGCATCATCGAGAAGTCCGGCGCTTGGTATGCCTACAACGGGGAGAAAATCGGCCAAGGCCGCGACAACGCACGCGAGTTCCTGCGTGAGAACGCGGAACTGGCGCACGAGATCGAGAACAAGGTGCGCGAATCGCTGGGCATTCCCTTGATCAACGAGACGACCGAGGCCGAATAAACCTGGGGACTCCGGTCATGGCGTTTGAGCAACCCTCACTCAAGGGGCGGGCGCTGCGCTTGTTGAGCACGCGCGAGCATTCGCGGCTGGAGCTGGAGCGCAAGCTGGTCCGGTTCGAGCAGGCGCCGGGCGAGTTGACGCAGGCGCTCGATGAATTGCAGGCCAAGGGCTTCATCAGCGAACAGCGTGTGGTCGAGTCAGTGCTGCACCGCCGTGCCAGCAAGCTTGGCAGTACACGCATCCGCCAGGAATTGCAGGACAAGGGACTGGACCGGGTGCTGGTCGAGCAGGCGCTGGCGGAGCTCAAGGACAGTGAGTTGGCGCGGGCGCGCGAAGTCTGGCGCCGGAAATATGACGCAACGCCCGCCAGTCCAGCGGAGCGGGCGCGGCAGCAGCGTTTTTTGCTGACGCGCGGTTTTTCTGCCGAGGTGGTGCGCCGGGTGCTGGTGGGCGTTGGCGCGCAGGATGATGAATGAAAATAGCTGTTGGCGCCGCCAAATCGGCGCCAACAGCTATTAAAAAGATAGCAATCTGGGGTTACAGCCCCAGCATCAACCTGAGGTTCTGTACTGCAGCGCCGCTGGCGCCCTTGCCCAGGTTGTCCAGGCGGGCCACCAGCACGGCGTGGCGGAAACCGTCGTCGGCGCCATGGTTGGCGTAGACGCGCAATTCCATCTTGTTGGTATCGGCCAGGGCCACGGCATCGAGCTTGCCGTCTGCCGTGGCGGGCTCCACCGTCACCCATTCGCTGTCGGCGTAGTGGCGAGCCAAGGCGTCATGCAGGTCCTGCGCGCTCGGCTGGCCCGGCAGCGTGTCCAGGTGCAGCGGCAGCTGCACCAGCATGCCTTGGCGGAAATTGGCCACCGACGGGATGAACAGCGGGCGGCGTGTCAGCCCGGTGTATTTCATGATCTCCGGCAGGTGCTTGTGTTTCAGGCTCAGGGCGTAAAGCTCGAAAGGCGGCGCACTGCCGGCCTCGTACGCCTCGATCATGCTGCGCCCGCCGCCGGAATAGCCGCTGACCGAGGGCAGCGCGAGCGGGTAGTCCTTGGGGATCAGGCCGGCATCGATCAAGGGGCGGATCAAGGCGATGGCGCCGGTGGCGTAGCAGCCGGGATTGGCGACGCGGCGTGCCTGTACCACGGCCTCGCGCTGACCAGCGGCCAGCTCGGGGAAACCAAAGACCCAGTCAGGGTGGGTACGGTGGGCGGTGGAGGCGTCAATCACCTTCGGGCCGGGCTGGCCGCTGGCGGCCAGGCTGTCGATCATGGCGACCGACTCGATGGCGGCATCGTCGTGCAGGCACAGCACCACCAGATCCACCTGGGACATCAAGGCACGCTTGGCGGCGGGATCCTTGCGCAGCTCAGGGGCGATGCTGACGAGTTGAATCTCGGTCATGGCCTGCAGCCGTTCGCGGATCTGCAGGCCAGTGGTGCCGGCCTCGCCGTCGATGAAAACCTTGTGTTGGGTCATGGTGGATAGGGGGCGGGGTATGTGTCAGCCGCTGTAAGTTTTTGTGCGTAGCAACATGATACATTCCAAGGCTGTGCTGAATCCAGCACCCGATGCGGAATAAACCAGTTCAGCAACGGGATAAAAACTTTCATTTCCTGAGAGAGCCCTCATGAAGATTCACGAGTACCAAGGCAAGGAGATCTTGCGCAATTTTGGTGTGCCAGTGCCGCGCGGCATTCCGGCATTTACAGTGCAAGAAGCGGTGGAAGCCGCCCAGAAGCTCGGCGGCCCCGTGTGGGTTGTCAAGGCGCAGATCCATGCCGGTGGCCGCGGTAAGGGCGGCGGCGTGAAAGTGGCCAAGAGCATTGACGACGTCAAGCGCCTGGCTGGCGAAATCCTGGGCATGCAGCTCAAGACCCACCAGACCGGCCCCGAAGGCCAGAAGGTGCGTCGCCTCTACATCGAAGACGGCGCTGACATCCAGAAGGAATACTACGTTTCGCTGGTGACCGACCGCGCCACGCAGAAAGTGGCCTTCATCGCGTCGAGCGAAGGCGGCATGGACATCGAGGAAGTGGCCCATGCCACGCCCGAGAAGATCATCACCGAATACATCGACCCCCTGACGGGTCTGGGCGAAGCGCAGGCCAAGAAGATTGCCAATGGCATCGGCCTGCCGGCTGAATCCACCGCCCAGGCGGTGGACCTGTTCCAGAAGCTCTACAAGTGCTACATGGAAACCGATGCGTCGCTGGTGGAAATCAACCCCCTGAACCGCGACAGCAAGAACCAGCTGATTGCGCTGGACGCCAAGTTCAACTTTGACGCCAACGCCCTGTTCCGCCACCCGGAAATCGTGGCCCTGCGCGACCTGGACGAAGAAGATCCGGCTGAAGTCGAAGCTTCCAAGTTCGATCTGGCCTACATCTCGCTCGACGGCAACATCGGCTGCCTGGTGAACGGTGCTGGTCTGGCCATGGCCACCATGGACACCATCAAGCTGTTCGGCGGCGAGCCGGCCAACTTCCTGGACGTCGGCGGCGGCGCCACGGCCGAGAAGGTCACCGAAGCCTTCAAGATCATGCTCAAGAACCCCAAGGTCAAGGGCATTCTGGTCAACATCTTCGGCGGCATCATGAAGTGCGACACCATTGCCAGCGGCGTGATCACCGCCTGCAAGGCCGTGAACCTGAGCGTGCCGCTGGTGGTGCGCATGAAGGGCACCAACGAAGAACTGGGTAAGAAGCTGCTGGCCGAATCCGGCCTGCCCATCATCGCCGCAGACACCATGGCCGAAGCTGCGACCAAGATCGTGGCTGCCGTCAAGTAAGCCCGGAGAACAAGCATGTCGATCTACATCAATAAAGACACCAAAGTCATCACCCAGGGCATCACCGGCAAGACCGGCCAGTTCCACACTGAAAAGTGCCAGGAATACGCCAACGGCAAGAACTGCTTTGTCGCCGGCGTGAACCCCAAGAAGGCGGGCGAGTCCATCTTCAATATCCCGATCTACGCCTCCGTCAAGGAAGCCGCCAAGCAGACCGGCGCGACAGTGAGCGTGATCTACGTGCCGCCGGCCGGTGCCGCTGACGCGATCTGGGAAGCCGTTGAAGCCGACCTGGATCTGGCGATCTGCATCACCGAAGGCATTCCGGTGCGCGACATGCTGATGGTGCGCAACAAGATGAAGGCCAAGGAGGCCGCTGGCGGCAAGAAAACCCTGCTGCTGGGCCCCAACTGCCCCGGTCTGATCACGCCCGACGAGATCAAGATCGGCATCATGCCCGGTCACATCCACCGCAAAGGCCGCATTGGTGTGGTGAGCCGTTCCGGCACGCTGACCTATGAAGCCGTGGCCATGCTGACCGAAGTGGGTCTGGGCCAGTCGACAGCCGTCGGTATCGGTGGTGACCCGATCAATGGTCTCAAGCACATCGACGTCATGAAGGCCTTCAACGACGATCCGGACACCGATGCCGTCATCATGATTGGCGAAATCGGTGGTCCCGACGAGGCTGAAGCAGCACGCTGGTGCAAGGCCAACATGAAGAAGCCGGTGGTCGGCTTCATCGCTGGCGTGACGGCGCCTGCTGGCAAGCGCATGGGCCACGCCGGCGCGCTGATTGCCGGCGGTGCCGACACAGCCGATGCCAAGTTGGCCATCATGGAAGAGTGCGGCTTCATCGTGACGCGCAACCCGTCCGAACTGGGCAAGCTGCTTAAAGCACAGCTGTAAGCAAAACTACGAATCTGCGAGGATGGCCATCAACCGCTAAACTCGCACTGTTCGGAACTCTGGGAGCGCTCCAGGCGAATTGTCTGGAGCGCTTCTTTCATATTACAGATACAACACAGGAGAACTCGGATGGAAATGCTTCAGGATGTCAATTTCTGGATTGGTCTGATGAAGATCATCTGGATCAACATCATTCTTTCCGGTGATAACGCCGTGGTGATTGCCTTGGCAGCCCGCTCGTTGCCGCCGCATCAGCAGAAAAAGGCCATCTTGTTTGGCTCCGGCGCGGCCGTGGTGCTGCGGATTGTCCTGACCATCGTGGCTGCCAAGCTGTTGCAGCTGTCTTTCCTGCAGGTGGTGGGCGGCATGTTGCTGCTGTGGATCGGCATCCAGCTGCTCAGCGAGGAAGAAGAAGAAGGGGGCGAGGCCAAAGAGGGCGGGGGCCTGATGGCGGCGGTGCGCACAATTCTCATTGCCGACCTGGTGATGAGCCTGGACAACGTGATTGCTGTGGCCGCTGCGGCCAAGGGCAACGATGTCCTGTTGCTGCTGGGCTTGGCTATCAGCATTCCACTGGTGATTTTCGGCAGCACGCTGATGATCAAGCTGATGGAGCGTTTCCCCATCATCGTCACGCTGGGTGCCGGCCTGATCGGCTGGGTCGGCGGCGAGACGATTGTCAGTGATGTGGCGCTCAAAGAGGTGGCCGCGGCCAATCCCTGGTTGCATTACGCCGCTGCAGCGGCTGGCGCCGCCTTTGTGGTGCTGGTGGGTCGGGCGCTGCAAAAGCGCCATGCGATCCAGCACAAGGCAGAGTAGTCTCTGCGGTTACGCCATCCCTGAAGGGGCTGGCGTCTTGTAAGCTAGAGGGCAGATGCTGAGCAGCGATCTGCCCTTTTTTATTGGCACGGACGCATTGGCCCCGTGGCCCTTGGGGGCGATCGGTTCGACCAGACGATGCGGATGACGGGTCCAGAACAATGATTTACAAGTTTTGCAGCGAGACCGACACGGGGTTGACCCGTGCCAACAACGAAGATTCGGTGACTTTTGATGAGTCTGCTGGCGTGGCTGTTCTGGCGGATGGCATGGGCGGCTACAACGCGGGCGAAGTCGCCAGCGGCATGACGACAGCACTGATCAAGACGGAACTAGGGCACTGGTTGACCGAGACCCAGGGGCGGGCCAAGCCGCGGGACATTCTGCGGGCTATTGAAATATGTGTCGATAATGCCAACAAGGCTGTTTTTAATGCAGCCCAAGCCAATGCTCAGTACGCTGGGATGGGAACCACCTTGGTGGTGGGGGTGTTTCAAGGCTGTCATTTGTTGCTGGGGCATATCGGCGATTCCCGGTGCTACCGGTTGCGCCGCGGGGAGTTGGTGCAGATGACCCGGGATCACTCGCTGCTGCAGGAGCAGATTGATGCAGGGTTGCTGACTCCGCAGCAAGCCGCCACGTCCGTGAACAGAAACCTGGTAACGCGGGCTCTGGGCGTTGAGGAAGCGGCGTTGTTGGAGCTGACGGAGTGCGAGGTGGATGAGGGTGATCTGTACCTCATGTGTTCTGATGGTTTGTCTGACATGGTGAGTGATGTCCGCATCGCAGAGTTATTGGCCCAGAAGACACCACTGCCACAGCGGGCGCAAGACCTGATTCGTGCGGCGAATGAACAGGGCGGGCGGGACAATATCACGGTGCTGCTGGCTCAGGCGGTGCCGGTGCCGCAAACGCGGGGGCTCGTCTCCCGATTGCTGGGAAAATAGCTGGGTAGGGTATACAGATGATGCGTAACTGGAGGAGTCAGACATGCCGAAAATGATCGTTTCGATCGACGGTGTTGTCATCAAGGAAGTCCAAATCACCAAGGAGCGCACGACCTTGGGCCGGCGCCCCTACAACGACGTCGTGATTGATAACCTGGCGGTGAGTGGCGAGCATGCCGCTGTGCAGATGACAAGCGATGAGGTTTTTCTGGAAGATCTCAACAGCACTAATGGCACGTATGTGAATGGCAAGGCGGTCAAGCGACAACAGCTTTTCAATGGTGACACCATTGAAGTGGGCAAGTACAAGATTCAGTTCGTGAGCGAGCCCGAGGGCGAGCGTTTCGACAAGACCATGGTGTTCAAACCGGGCATGATGATGCCGGCTGCAGCAGCGCCATCTGTCGAGCGTGCCGTGGGGAGCGAGTTGCAAGGCTGTATCCGAGTCTTGTCGGGTGCCGCCTCGGGTCGCGAGGTGCCGCTCACCAAGGTCGTGACCACAGTGGGAAAACCGGGCGTGGCGGTAGCGGCCATCACCCGGCGGCAGCACGGTTTTGTGGTCGCGAGGGTGGAAGGCGCCAACAATCCCTTGCTCAATGGCACGCCGATCGGGAATGAGCCGCTGGCACTCAAGAGCGGCGACCTGATTGAACTGGCCGGCACGCAAATGCAGTTTATCCAGACCTGACAGTCTGTTCCCGGCCTCGCGGCGTGGCAGGAGTTTGATTTATGAGTGCAGTCATGAGACCTTCAGCATCGGACAAGACATCCGAGCAGGCTTTCTTCGAGTCGCAGAAACTGCCGCCCGACAAGCGTGGGGTTACGTTCGAAGTGCTTTTCTACCGGCAGCTGCAACAAGTCACGGCCCGCATTCATGAAACCGAAAACATCGAGCAGATCATGCTGGAGGTCAGCCAAGACATCTGCAAGCTGCTCAACGCCGACCGGCTGACCCTCTATGCGGTCAACGAAGATCAGAGTGCGATCGTCTCCAAGCTCAAGACCGGGCTCAGCACCAGCCGGGAGCTCAAGTTGCCGATCAGCCCGCAAAGTCTGGCGGGGTACGTGGCCTATAGCCGCAAGATGCTCAATCTGGCGGATGTCTATGACGACGAGGCGCTCAAGCAGATCCACCCGGCGCTGACCTTCCTCAAGGAGGTCGACAAGCGTTCCGGCTACCGGACCAAGCAGATGCTGGTGGCGCCGATCATGGAGGGGGCGTCTCTGCACGGTGTGCTGCAGGTCATCAACAACAAGAGCGACCAGACGTTTGGCGAGCTGGAGGTTGAAGGGGTGGCCCAGTTGTGCAAGACGCTGGGCACCGCGATTCGTCAGCGGATGCAAAAATCCGATGAAGGCCAGCGCCGCAAGACGACCAAGTACGACGGCTTGGTCGCGGACGGCGTGCTGACCGACGAAGAGTTGCGGCAGTGCATCCAGGAAGCACGCGAACAAGGCATGTCGGTCGAACATTTGCTGACGGCCAAGTACCAGATCCAGTCGGTGCAGATCGGGCCATCGTTGGCCAAGTTCTTTGGCGTTCCCTACGAGCCCTTCAATGCCGGGCGCATCCGCTCCGAGATGCTGCATGGGCCGCTCAAGCGCGAGTTTGCCGAAGGACAAGGCTGGATTCCGCTGGAGGAATCCCCGGAGGGGCTGGTCATCATGTGTCTGGATCCCGAGGCCACACGTGGCGCCCGCGTCGTGCCGCAAGTGTTCCCGCGCATCAACAAGTTCGCCTACCGGGTGACGACGCAAACCGAATTTGCTGAAACGTTGAATCAGGTGTTCGGCAGTGTGGACACCACGTCGATTGACCAGATGCTGGCCGATCTGTCGTCTGCGCCGCTGGACGATGAAGGCAGCAATGACGACTCGCTGGAGTCGGCCGCGGCCGACAACGAACTGGTCAAGTTCGTCAACAAGGTCATCATCGACGCCTATCACCAGAAAGCCTCGGACATCCACATCGAACCGATGCCGGGTAAGCTCAAGACCGGCATCCGTTTCCGTATTGATGGCACGCTGATGCCCTACATCGAGGTGCCGGCGCATTTCCGCCAGGCCATGGTGACGCGCCTGAAGATCATGTGCGATCTGGATATTTCCGAGCGTCGCAAGCCGCAGGACGGCAAGATCAAGTTCAAGAAATATGGTCCGCTGGACATCGAGTTGCGGGTGGCTACCATCCCGTCGGCCGGCGGTGTCGAGGATGTGGTCATGCGTATCCTGGCAGCCGGCGAGCCCATCCCGTTGGAAAAACTCGGCCTGACGCCGCACAACCGGGAGCGGGTGGAAGCCACGGTCAGCAAGCCTTATGGCCTGTTCTATGTCTGCGGGCCGACCGGTTCCGGCAAGACCACCACGCTGCATTCCATCCTCAAGTTTCTCAACACGCCCGAGGCCAAGATCTGGACGGCCGAGGACCCGGTGGAAATCACACAGAAAGGTCTGCGCCAAGTGCAGATCAACCGCAAGGCCGGCATTGACTTTGCGTTGATCATGCGCGCCTTCCTGCGTGCCGACCCCGACATCATCATGGTCGGTGAGTCACGCGACAAGGAAACCGTGGCCATGGGTGTGGAGGCCTCGCTGACCGGCCACCTGGTGTTCTCCACCCTGCACACCAACTCGGCGCCCGAGTCCATCACCCGTCTGCTCGACATGGGCATGGACCCATTCAACTTTGCCGATGCGCTTCTGGGTATCCTGGCGCAGCGCCTAGCCAAGAAGCTGTGCGATTGCAAGGAGTCGTACCACCCGAACACCTCCGAGATCAACAGCTTCATTGCTGAATACGCCGAAGAGTTGCGCAATACGCCGGCGTGGAAGGCCGACTTCAGCGGCGAGGCCCAGAAGCTGTTCGAGGACTGGGTGGAGCGCTATGGCGAGAACGGCAAGCTGCGCTTTTACAAAGCGGTGGGTTGCGACAAGTGCAACAAGACCGGCTACAAGGGACGCCTGGGCCTGCACGAACTGCTGATTGCCGATGACCGTATCAAAAAGCTGGTGCAGGAGCGCGCCCGGGTGGCTGAAATTTTCGCGGCAGCGGTGGAGAGCGGCATGCGCACCCTGAAGATGGATGGCATGGAGAAAATCCTGCTGGGGCTGACAGATCTCAAGCAGGTCCGCTCGGTTTGCATCAAGTGACAGGATTGGGTTGACAAATTTGTCGTTGTGCGCGGCGGGTTGACAAAAATGCGCTATTAAAGTGCGGGAAATAATAAAAATCACCGAGAAATTCGGAAAATTCACTCTAAAACCACTTGGCACACAATCTGCTCAATAAGCCACTCAATGATTTTGTTGTCATGCCTTTAATCTAGGAGATTTCTATGAAGCGTACTTTGCAAAAGGGTTTCACCCTGATCGAGTTGATGATCGTTGTGGCCATCATCGGTATTCTGGCTGCCGTCGCTCTGCCGGCGTATCAGGACTACACCGTTCGTGCTCGCATGTCGGAAGTGATTCTGGCGGCCTCACAGTGCCGTACCAGCATTACTGAAACCGTCCAAACCGCGGCGGCAGCTTCGGCATTTCAGGCCGGCGGCTGGGGTTGTGAGTCGGCATCGGCCACTACCCAATTTGTTGCCGCCGTTCGAACCAACGCAGGCGGTGCTATTCAGGTTCAAAGCCAAGTGCCTGGTGCATTGGGCAACATCAACTTGGGGCCCGTCGTTGCCGGTGGCGCTGGTATCGCACCTGGCGGCAATATCAGCGGCTGGCTGTGTGGTCCCGCCACAACCGGTGGTGTGAATCCTCGTTTCCTGCCTGGCTCTTGCCGTGACACGACGGTGGGTGCGTTGACCGGCTTCCAATAATCTGAACTTACTCAGGAAAACAGGGCCTTGTGGCCCTGTTTTTTTTATGATGGTCTACACGTTGCCACTGTTTGTCCTGTTGTTCAGCTTTTTGGTGTCAGAGCATTTCCCGCCGTGGACGGCCTACCACACAGAGGTACCAGCCTTTGCCTCCGTGGTGCTGGCGTTGGTGCTGTGCTGGCGTGCAGCATCAAGACGAGTGCCACTGGCAGGCGTAGCGCTTCCAGTTGGTCTGTTGGTTCTGAGTGCGCTGCTGCAGTTGGCGTTAGGTCAGCTGAGTTATGCCGGCGATGCTTGGGTCGTCGTGGCCTATCTGTTGGCTTTCCTGGCGGCCGCTTGGTGGGGCCAACAGTGGGCCGAGAAGACAAGGCCACAGCAGCTGGTGTTTGCGCTGGCCGTGTTCCTGCTGCTCGCCGGTATGTTGGTGGAGTTTCAGATGCTGGCCCAGTGGCTACAGGTTGAAGCTCGTTTTGGCGGCTGGGTGATCGATAAGCCGCCGCATGGCAGACCCTACGGTAATCTCGGGCAGCCTAATCAGGCGGCAACTTTGCTGGTCATGGCCTCAGTGGCGCTGATCCTGCTTCAGGAACTTGGCAAGGTGCGCCGTTGTGTGGCTTGGCCAGCGTTGCTGTTCCTGGCTTGGGGCATCGTATTGACTCAATCGCGTACGGCCCTGCTTTCGTCCTTTTTGTTGTCTTTGGGTCTGCTGGCGACAGCGCCGGCTCATTGGTCGCGTGCGAAGGTCAGCATCGTGATTTGGCTGGCTGGAATCATGGTTGGTACAGGGTTGTTGCAAATCGTGCCATGGGGGGACACCAGTTCAACTACAACCAGCCTAACTTCAGTGGGCTTGCGGCCACTAATGTGGCGGCAGCTGTTGACAGCATTGGTCGAAAGTCCGTGGATCGGCTGGGGCTGGCTGCAGATCGCCTCGGCGCAGCAGGCGGGCGCGTTGCTGGTGCCCGGTGTGGAGCAGACCAACTATGCCCATAACGCCATTCTGGATCTGTTGCTTGTAGTTGGCATTCCGGCTGGTGGGGCCTTTTTGCTGTGGCTGCTACTGACATGTTGGCGCTACGCAACGCGCATATTGGCGCACGAAGATGCCCTGTCATTGGCCTATGTGCTGGTGCCGTTTCTGGTGCATTCGATGCTGGAGTTCCCGCACGCCTATGCCTATTATTTGGTTCTGGTGGGGGTCATCCTTGGTGCGATAGAGCAGTGGACACGTGCCCCAAGTGACAGACGGATCGTCATGCCGCGAGTAGCTCTTGCTGTGTTGGCTGTGAGTTTGACGGTGTTGTACCTGAGCTTGGCGATGGAATATGCAGGGGTTGAAGAGGATTTTCGGGTCAACCGGTTCGAGAACCGCAGGCTGGGGAGTACACCGGTCGACTACAGGCCGCCGACAGCGCGGCTGCTGACGCAATATGGCGAATTGCTGGCGGCGATGCGTCTGCGGGCTGTCCCCGACATGCAGCCGGAGGATTTGGCTTTGCTGCAGCGGGTCTCACAGCGATTCTCCTGGGCACCACTTTATTTCAGAACGGCGTTGGCGCTGGGACTCAATGGACAAGCAGAATTGGCGCAGGCACAACTCAATAAGATCAAGGCCATGTATACCGCAGAAATCTACGACGACGCTCGGGACAACTGGCTGCGAATGCAGCGGGAGCAATATCCGCAATTGGCTCGCATCGCCTTGCCATGAGGCAAGCCGTCGAGCGCCAGACTAAGTCCCCTGGCGCGGTTGGGGTGTTACTCGGAATAGCAATGGCGGCGACCTGGCTCAATCCCTGGTCTTACGGTCCTTCGCCCGCGGTTCCTGGCATGCTATTGGCGCTGATGGTGCTTGCCATTTTTCTTTTATGCAGGCATCGGTGGAGCGCATCGGTGTTGGCCTGGGGCTGGCTGGTAGCTGCTTTGCTCAGCAGCTTGATCGGTTGGTGTCAGTACTTCGAGATTGCGCACTATTTTGCACCTTGGATGAGCGCGGCGGAGGGTATGCAGGCCTATGGCAATCTGCGCCAGCGCAATCAATACGCCACATTGACCAATGTCGGGTTGGCCTCGCTGGTTTTTCTGGCACTTCATGTGTCGCGTGTTAACACGTGGCAGCAACCAGCATTGCTGGCTGGCAGCGTAGCACTAGCCTTCGGCAACGCAGCTTCCTCGTCGCGCACAGGGCTGGTGGAGTTGGTGTTGCTGCTCGTCGGGGCTGCCTGGCTGGTGCGCGGTGGGCGGCACCGGCTGGTGCGTCGTTTGTTGTTGACGGCCTTCGTGGCTTATTGGCTTGGCGTTCTGCTGTTGCCCTTGTTGGCAGGCGAAGAGATTGGTAGAAGCGGAATCCTGGGACGTTTGCAGAACGTAAATCCAGGCTGTGCCAGTCGGATTACCCTTTGGCGCAATATGCTGGAGCTTATCAGCGAGCGCCCCTGGTGGGGTTGGGGTTGGGGGGAACTCGATTACGCGCACTTCATGACGGCTTACGAGGGCACACGGCAGTGCGAGATGCTCGACAATGCCCACAATCTGCCATTGCACCTGGCTGTTGAGCTGGGCTTGCCATTGGCATTCCTGTTGTCTGCTGCATGTATTGGGTGGGTCTGGCGTGCGCAACCGTGGCGAGAGGTTGATCCCGCGCGTCAATTGGCTTGGAACGTGCTGGCCTTGATCGGCTTGCACAGCATGCTGGAGTACCCGCTATGGTACGGGTCGTTCCAATTGGCGGCGATCTTGAGCCTGCTCTTGCTTTGGCGCCGGCCACAGACGGCATCGCTAGGTGGGGGTGTGGTTAGGTACCCTGGCTATCTGACGCACGGCTTGGTCGCTGCTCTGCTGGCAGCAGTGGCGTATGCTGGCTGGGATTATTACCGCATTAGTCAGATCTATCTGCCGGTCGAGGTGCGTTTGCCAGCGTATCGTGAGCACACCCTAGAAAAAATCCGCAAATCATGGTTATTTCGGGATCAGGTTCGATTTGCTGAGTTCACCTTGACTCCCTTAACGCACGACAACGCCGCTCAACTCAACGCCACGGCACATGACGTGCTTCATTTCTCGCCGGAGGCGCAGGTTGTGGAAAAGCTGATCGAAAGCGCTGTTTTGTTGGGGCGCGATGACGAAGCCCGGCTCTTCATGGCGCGCTACCGGGCAGCTTATCCGCAAGCTTATGAACGTTGGCAGGGAAAGAGCCGCCGGGAGTGAGATAGAAGCGCCTATCTTGCGACGAAGCTGCCTGATTTACCGCCATGCTTTTCCAGCAGCTTGACATCGTTGATGATCATGCCGCGGTCAACGGCCTTGCACATGTCGTAGATGGTGAGCAACGCGACTTGTGTGGCAATCAATGCTTCCATTTCAACCCCAGTTGGTCCTACGGTTTCCACCGTGGCTGTGCAGGTGACGTGACTGGGGTGGCTGGCAGTAGCGTGATGGGAGGAAAATTCGACAGCCACACGAGTGAGTGCCAGAGGATGGCACAAAGGAATCAAGTCGCTGGTCTTTTTCGCCGCCTGAATTCCAGCTATGCGGGCAATGCCCAGTACATCGCCTTTCTTGGCGGTGCCGGATTCGATAATTGCCAGCGTGGTTGGCAACATTGCGATGTTGCCGCGGGCAACGGCAATGCGGTGGGTGCTGGCCTTGGCGGCGACGTCCACCATATGGGCTTGGCCGTGCTCGTCAAAATGGGTCAAAGAACTCATGGGGCAACAACTTTACGAAACATTCACGATTTTCTAGCATCATACGATCATGTTCAGTACCTTATTCTGGAAAGATCGCTTGCGGGCCAGCGGTATCCACTTGGCTATCAGCCTGGGTATGGCGGCGTTGGCGGCCATGCTGGTATTTGCTGTCTGGTATCCCTACCCTTACCGTGAAATTTCAGGCGGACGAGAATTATTTCTTATCGTGGTCACGGTGGATGTGATTCTTGGACCCCTGATCACGCTGACAGTGTTCAATCGCGCCAAGCCAAAGGTTGAGCTGCGTCGTGATCTGGTCGTTGTCGCGCTGGTTCAACTGGCTGCACTTGCATATGGTTTGTGGACCGTGGCGGTGGCTCGGCCGGTGCATCTTGTTTTTGAGTATGACCGTTTCCGCGTGGTGCATGCGGTGGACGTACCGCCAGAATTGATGGGTCGTCTGCCGCCAGAGGTGGAAGCATTTCCGCTGAGGGGCCCGACGTTACTGGCCCTACGCCCATTCCATGATGGCAACGAACAGGCTCAGGCCATCCTGGCCGCTTTGGAAGGGGTGCAACTCAGCTTCAGACCTGATTTATGGCAGTCTTATCCGCTGGCACGCCAGCGCGTCTTGGATGCAGCCAAACCTGTGACGTCACTCAAGCAGCGTTTTGCTGATCGTGCGGGCGAGATTGATGTTGCAGCGGCGCGCATTGGCCGTCAGTCTGAAACGCTGGTCTATTTGCCGATGGTCGGGCGTAAGGTGGCGTGGACGGTGTTCCTGGATCCAAGTTCCGCCGAAGTGTTGGCGTTCATGCCGTTAGATTCGTTTTAAGCGTGAAATCAAAGACATATCGACTCTTCTTGTTGGCCAAATATGCGGCGGTTGCTGTATTTTTCATGGCAATTCAAGTGGGTGCTCCAAAGACTTCGTACGCCCAACTGCCGGCTCTCGGCGACGGCGCGGAAATGAGCACCAGCGCCGAGCGTCGTCTGGGGGATCGTATTGCCCGTTCGCTCTACCGCGATCCGGATTACATTGATGACCCGGTGCTGGGTGAGTACGTCCAGGGTATTTGGCAGCGCTTGCTGCAAGGTGCTCGCCAGCGTGGTGAACTCTTGCCCGAACTGGAAGCCGCGTTTGCCTGGGATGTGGCGCTCGGACGCGATCGCAGCGTCAATGCCTTTGCCTTGCCGGGGGGCTATCTCGGCGTGCATCTTGGCCTGATCGCCGTTGTCAACAGCGAGGACGAACTGGCCTCTGTGCTGGCGCACGAACTCAGCCATGTCACGCAGCGGCATATTGCCCGCATGGTGGGGCGCCAGAGCGCGCAAGGGCCTTGGGTGATTGCTGCCATGATCCTGGGGGCATTGGCGGCCAGCTCCAATCCGCAGGCAGCGAGTGCCATGATTGCCGGCGGTCAGGCCGTGGCTGTTCAGGGGCAGCTCAACTTCTCGCGCGACATGGAACGCGAAGCCGACCGTGTGGGTTACGGCGTCATGACGCAAGCCGGTTTTGATCCACAGGGTTTCGTGAGCATGTTTGAAAAGCTGCAGCAGGCCAATCGCTTCAATGACAGTGGTGCCTTCCCCTACCTCAGAAGCCATCCTTTGACGACCGAGCGCATTGCCGACATGCAGGCGCGGCAACAGTTGCTGCCGCAGGCACCCCCCGTGCAGCTGACGATGACGCATGCGCTGCTGGCGGCACGGGCCAGAGTGCTGAGCAACGGGGATGTGGAGAGTCTGCGCACGACGGTGGCCGAGGCCACGGGCGACCGGTTCGGCAAGTTTGCTCCGGCTCGGCAAGCCGGTGTGCTGTATGCCGCGGCATTGGCGGCCTCCAACCAGAGAGACTTCGCGCTGGCAACCCGTTTGCACGGGCGCTTGCAGGCGATGGTCCAGGGGCCAACACAGGCACAACGGCTGGTGCATTTGCTGGGAGCCGAGTTGTTGCTGGCGGCGGCAGACTCCAAGCGGGCAGGCGAATGGCTGGGTGGTGGATCGACCGTGCCTGCCAAGCGGTCCGAACTGTTCCTGTGGGCGCGTGCCATGACGCAAGCCGGTCAAGCCGCACCAGTGACTCCACAACTGCGCGCATGGGTGACAGACCACCCGCGCGATGCACAAGCCTGGCAACTGCTGTCCGCGGCGTACCTGGCGCAGGGCCAAACGTTGAGCGGGGTACGGGCTGAAGCGGAGGCCTATGCGGCCCGGTTTGATTACGAGGCGGCCCTGAACCGGTTCAAGGCGGCTCAGGATGTGGCACGTCAGGGCGGAAAAATCGATCACATCGAGGCATCGATCATCGACACCCGGACGCGTCAGCTGGAGTCACTGGTAAGGGAACAGGCGCTCGAGCGCTGAATCGACCACCAGTCCAAACGCCGAGTAAATCAGTGAGCCGAGTAAGGCGGCGGCGAAGCCATGAACTTGGAAGCCGTCGAGCACCGTGGCGGCGGCCCAGAACAGGACGGCGTTGATGATGAACAGGAACAGTCCCAGCGTCACCATGGTGACGGGCAGCGTCAGCACGATCAGAACCGGCCGTAAGACGACGTTGAACAGACCGATGACAAGGGCGGCCACCAGTGCGCTGCCAAAGCTTTGCACTTCCACGCCACTGTAAAGCGAGGCAACCGCCAGCAAGGCGGTTGCGCTGAGCAGCCATTTAATGATGAGCTTCATGGCGGGTAAGCATAGCACCCCGCCATGAAGTCTGTCTCGACGGCTTCGACTTACTCGGCAGCCAGAACCAACGCTGCGCCCATGCCGACGATCGCACCGGGCACGGTCCAGCGGGCTTCGCTGCTGGCGGGTTGGTCGGCGGTGACAGGGGGCAGGTCTTGGCCGAACTTCGGGCGACGGGCATCGAGCACACGCGCCACGCCCTGCTGTTTCAGCAGCTCCTGTGTCTGTTCAACCAAGGGGCCGTTGGCCAGGACGGTGGTGACTTTGTCGCCCTGAGCCTGCAGTTCCGGCGTGATCAGGGCAAACAGTTTCTCGGCCCACTTGTTGCGCCAGTTTTGACGTGCAGAATGGTTCACCCACTTGCTGATGTGGCGCGTCATGCGTGGCGGGCACGCTACCAGAATCCAGTGCGTTCCCTGCTGGCTACCTGAGGCGCCATTTTTCATGGGCATGAGTTGATGCCGCGCAAATTCCGCATCGTCCAGGTACACAATGATTTTTTCCATGATGAAATCCTTCTAGGTTGAGGACAGGGGGAGAGAACTTTGAGCCAGGATCAGATGGCGTGGCCAGACTGACCGTTGCGTTCGTTCGGCTGGCGCCGCGCAGCCCACCAGCCGCCTGCCAGCACGCCGACGACTGCGACCGCATAGGTCATCCAGCGGGCCGCGATATTCAGCGGTTCTGGCGAATCGAACACGGCATCGAGCAAAGGCTCATTGACAATCATCTTGGCGGCCGTGAAGGCCAGCACGGCGGCACCCAGTTGGATGATGATGGGGAAACGCTCAACCAGCTTGAGCACCACGGAACTGCCGAACACCACGATGGGCACACTGACCAACAGGCCGATGACCACGAGGTCGAAGGAGCCGTGAGCCGCGCCGGCGACGCCCAGGACGTTGTCCACGCCCATCAGCGCATCCGCTACGATGATGGTTTTCATGGCGCCCCAGAAGGTGCTGGCAACCGGTCCATCGTGTTCGTCGCCTTCTTGGTCGGCCAGCAACTTGTAGGCAATCCAGACCAGGCCCAAACCGCCGACCAGCATCAGGCCCGGGATCTTGAGCAACCAGACCACGCCCACCGTCATCAGAGAGCGAACGACAATGGCCCCCACGGTGCCCCAGACAATGGCTTTTTGCCGAAGATCGGGGGGGAGGCTGCGTGCGGCCAGCGCGATCACGATGGCGTTGTCGCCAGCGAGCACGAGGTCGATCAGGATGATGGCCAGCAACGCCGACCACCAGGGGGCGGAAAAAAACTCCATGACAAATACTCCGAGTTGTTTCGATTAACAACCTGGACGGGTAACGTCAATGGAGACAGTGGCTGGAAAGAGCCACGGACGCGCTTCGACGAAACCTGACACAGGTCCCAATCGAAGGTCTTGCTCGGCATGGAGTCATGCAGATTTTTGCCCAGCAAGCCGGAAGTAATACTTCGTAATGACGACTTGCCGATACTTGTTGCAACGATGCCGGTTTTTGTGGCACCTCCCTGTGTCGCAACAAATGGGAGCTACTCCCCTTCGTGAAGCGAATTGAAACACAGCCGCCATCAACCATGTGCTTTGTGGGGATTTGAGGGGTGTCAATTCTCCGGGCCCGCCGGGCGAGGGCGCTATCATCCGTCTCCCTTTTGCAATGCATCCCATGGCTGGAATCCACATCACCGACATCGAAGCGGCCATCAACTACTGGCGTGACAAGAAGCCGTCGCCCGACGGCATTACCCTGGCGCCGGAAGTGCGTGCATTGGCGGAGGTCTATGCCTTGATGGTGTTCTACCGGGAGCCGGAGGCGGACGAGTTTTCCATGCCGCAACCCGCGCTGCAGGCCTGGCTGGCTTGGTACGAAAGCACGCCGGACACGCCCTGCATTGCGATCTGTTCCACCAGTCAGGGTGATGAGGAATGCAAGGGCTGCGGCCGTAGCTTTGATGAGGTGCAGCTCTGGACCGAGATGCGGCCAGCGCAGAAGCGCCAGACCTGGCGCCGCATCACACTGTCTGGTCAGGCTTGGCGTTTCAACCGCTACGCCGAGCGGGCGGGAGGCTGCGCCAGTGATGCGCCGTTGGCTCAGGCGCAGGGCGAGCCGGCCTGACGGCGTGAGCAAGACCCCGGGTTTGTCTATTTCCAGCGGATCGGTTCGATCGTCACCGTCTGGCTGCCATTGCTGAGCATCAGGGCGCCTTCCTGGATGGTGGCTTGCAGTTGCATGCTGCGCTCAGCCAGAGCGGCCAGGGCCTGAGAGGCTTCGGACGGCATGCGCCAGACTTCCAATCGGTCCAGTCGCGTGAGCTTGTTCTCGATGCCGCGCCACCAGACCTCGGCTGCATGGTGAAAAGCATAGACCAGCACCGTATCGGCCTTGTTGCAGGCCTTGGCCAGGGGTTTGTCTTCGGGTTGGCCGACCTCGATCCAAAGTCGGGTCTGGCCAGTGAAGTCACGCAGCCAGACGTCGGGCTCGTCCGGGTCGGACAGGCCGGCACCGAAGGCCAACGTGCCGTCGCCCTGGCAGACCGTCTGCAGCCGATGGGCCTGCAGCGCCAGGGCCGCCAGCCGGATCATCATGCGTTCGTCGGTCTCGCTCGGATGGCGCGCCAGTGTCAGCGCATGGTCGGCGTAGTAACCATGGTCGATGTCGGCGACCGCCAGGTTGGCCTTGTAGATGGTGGATTTGAGGGCCATGGAGCTTTGGGGTGTTGCGGGAAACGCCGCGGAACCGGCTGCCGCCGGGCCGCTGGCGTTGTCCCCCTCTCAGGGGGAAGCGGCGTGAGCCGCTCAGGGGGTGTTAAATCCGCTTCGCCAGCTCAGCGGCCTTGCCGGTGTAGTTGCCGGGTGTCATGGCCAGCAGGCGCTGCTTTTCAGCCTCGGGGATGTCGAGTTTCATGATGAAGCCCTGCATCAACTCGCGCGTCATGGCTTCGCCGCGTGTGAACTTCTTGAGCTGCTCGTAGGGCTGGGGCAGGCCGTAGCGGCGCATCACGGTCTGGATCGGCTCGGCCAACACTTCCCAGGAAGCGTCTAGGTCGGCGGCCAGCGCCGCTTCGTTGATTTCCAGTTTGCCCAGGCCGGTGGCCAGCGACTGGTAGGCCAGCACGGCATAGCCGATGGCGACACCCATATTGCGCAGCACAGTGGAGTCGGTCAGGTCGCGCTGCCAGCGCGAGATCGGCAGCTTTTCGCTCATGTGGCGCAACAGGGCGTTGGCCAGCCCGAGGTTGCCCTCGGCGTTTTCGAAGTCGATCGGGTTGACCTTGTGCGGCATGGTGGAGGAGCCCACCTCACCCTCACGCAAGCGCTGCTTGAAGTAGCCCAGCGAGACATAACCCCAGACGTCGCGCGACCAGTCAACCAGGATGGTGTTGGCGCGGGCAATGGCGTCGAACAGCTCGGCCATGTAGTCGTGCGGTTCGATCTGGATGCTGTAAGGCTGGAAGGTCAAGCCCAGGCCCAGTGGCTCGGGGGTTTCGATGACCTTCCTGCTGAAGGCTTCCCAGTCGAAGTCGGGCCAGGCGGACAGATGGGCGTTGTAGTTGCCGACCGCGCCGTTCATCTTGCCCATGATCTTGACGGCGGCGATGCGATCGCAGGCCGTCTGCAAGCGCACCACCACGTTGGCAATCTCCTTGCCCACCGTGGTGGGGCTGGCGGTCTGACCGTGGGTGCGGCTCAGCATGGGCACTTCCGCATAGGTGCGGGCCATGTCGCGCAGCTTCAGCAGCAGCTTGTCCAGGGCGGGCAGCAGCACGACGTCGCGCGCAGAACGCAGCTGCAAGGCGTGGCTGGTGTTGTTGATGTCTTCGCTGGTGCAGGCGAAGTGCACGAATTCACTGGCTTTTTCCAGTTCGGGCCGGGCCTCGAATTTGGATTTGATCCAGTACTCAACCGCCTTCACATCGTGGTTGGTCGTTTTCTCGATTTCCTTGATGGCGTTGCCATCAGCTTCCGTGAAATTCTTGACCAAGCCAAGCAAGTAAGTACGTGCTCCGGGCGAGAGGGGCTTGAATTCCGAGAATCCGGCGTCACTCAGGGCGATGAACCAGGCGACCTCGACCTGGACGCGGCGGTGCATGTAGCCCTGCTCGCTCATCAGGGGGCGCAGTGGGCCAAGTTTGCTGGCGTAGCGGCCGTCCAGCGGGGAAAGGGCCGAAATGGTGGAGAAACTCATACCCGAATTGTAGTTGGGTCGCCCCGGAATGGGCGTTGCAGCCTCCAGGGCAACCCCAATCGCTAGAATCTGACACCTAGCGAAACTAGAAGACCCATGAAACTGATCGGATCCAACACCAGCCCTTACGCGCGCAAAGTGCGCATCGTGATGGCTGAAAAAAAGCTTGACTACAACTTCGTGCTCGAGGACGTGTGGTCAGACCAGACCACCATCAAGGACGCCAATCCTCTGGGCAAAATTCCCTGTCTCATCATGGAAGGCGGCGAAGCGCTGTTTGATTCGCGTGTGATCGTCGAGTACCTCGATACCCTGTCGCCGGTGGGCAAGCTGATTCCGCCGGTGGGGCGAGAGCGGGCTGAGGTCAAGACCTGGGAAGCACTGGCCGACGGTGTGATGGACGCAGCTTTGCTGGCGCGCATGGAGGCCGTGTGGAGCAAGCGAACCGAGGCGCAGCGCAGCCAGGCCTGGATTGACCGTCAACTCGGCAAGATCGACGCGAGTCTGGAAGCTATGAGCAAGGGTCTGGGCGACAAGCCGTTTTGTACCGGCATTCACCTGAGTCTGGCCGACATCGCCGTCGGTTGCGCGCTGGGCTATCTGGATTTCCGTTTCCCGCAAATTGGCTGGCGCAACGACCATCCCAGTCTGGTCCGTCTGTTGGAAAAGCTGGAGCAGCGTCCGAGTTTTGCCGAGACCCGGCCGCAATAAGGGCAACGCTGCAAACCGGCGCGCGGCCGGTGCTGTAAAGCCTTTGTCACAGAGACTGGCTAATCTGGTCAGACACCGTGACACATGCCATGCTTTACCCTGAACTGTTCAAGCAACTGGAGGCGGTCCGCTGGGACATGGACCGCGACATTCCCTGGCATCAACACGATGCCAGCCGCTTGAGCGATGAGCAGGCCCAGACCATCAAGATGAATGCCATCACGGAATGGTCGGCGCTGCCGGCCACCGAGATGTTCCTGCGCGACAACCGGGCCGACAGTGATTTCTCGGCCTTCATGTCGATCTGGTTTTTCGAGGAACAGAAGCATGCCTTGGTGCTGATGGAATACTTGCGGCGCTTCCGTCCGGATCTCGTCCCGACCGAACAGGAACTGCATGCCATCCGCTTCGAATTCGATCCTGCCCCGGCATTGGAAACGCTGATGCTGCATTTCTGCGGCGAGATCCGGCTCAATCACTGGTATCGCCGTGCTGCCGAATGGCATACCGAGCCAGTGATCAAGCATATCTACACCACTCTGAGCCAGGACGAGGCTCGCCACGGTGGGGCCTATCTCAAATACATGCGGCGAGCCATGGCCAGATCCGGGGCTGAAGCCCAGGCGGCCTTTGCCAAGGTGGGCGTGCTCATGGCCAGTGCGCGCCGCACGGCGCAGGCTTTGCACCCGACCAATTTGCACGTCAACAAGACGCTTTTCCCGCGCGACACCATTCAGAGTCGTTTGCCCAATCCGGAATGGCTGGCGCACTGGCTGGACACGCAGATCAACTTTGATGCAGTGTGGGAAAACAAGGTGGTGGACCGCATTCTGCACAACCTGAGCCTGCTCATGGGGCAGAGCTTCCAGACCGTACAGGAACTCAATCGCTATCGCAAGGGGCTCGCAGCGACGCTGGTATCGGAGGGGTTACCAGAGGCGGTCTGAGCCGCTGGCGGCGGTCAGGGGCAGCAGTCGCTGCAGATTGATCTGGACCTTGACATCACGGTGAGGCACGCTGGCCACGATGCGGTAGTCGCGCAAGGCCGTGTCGCGCACGATGGGCTCCCCCGTCGGGATGCCATCTCGGTTGATCAGCACGGCCACCTTGGGGGTCGTGGTGTTGATGCCACGCTGGATCACAACGGCCACCTCGTTGGTGCTCAGGCGGACGAATGAGCCCGGTGAGTAAATGCCCACCGCCTTGATCAGGGCGGCGCCGGCCTCATCAACCTGGCGGTTCTCATCAAAATAGCTGGCCTGCATGGCGGCTGCCGGCGAGGTAGGCACCCGCGATGCGCGTGGTGCCAGGCGCGCACCAAACATGTCGGCGCGCTGGATCAGGCGGGCCATGCGCATACCCTCCGACATGCTGGCCAGGGGGCCGGGCGGCACCTGGTGGTGATCGCGAACTGCTTCCAACCAGACCTTGTCGGTGATGCCCAGTTCGGCAAGCAGTTGGACCGAACGCGCTGCATGCAGATCGATCTGCTTGCGTTGCTCGGGCGTCGGCGCGGCGAGCTGCATGGCCAGCCGGTCTTGCAAGTCGGTCATCCCGATGTTCATGGTGAGCGCGGCCCGACACAGTGTCGACTCCTGCTCACGGCTCCAGTTGAGGACTTCCCGCGCCGCCAGCCCGCACATGACGCTGACCAGCATGGCGTGGGTTGCGCTATAGAGCTTGAGTTCACTGGCCGAGAGATGAAACAGGGCAAACAGCGTACCGTTGGGATTGCGTTGCGTGTGCCGCCGTAGTTGGTTGTTCAGCCGGTCGAGCCGCTGCAGAAAATTGGGTGAACTGGTATCTCGCAACAAGGCATTGGCCTGCACTTGCAGGTCCAGCCAGTCCGCAGGGGCATCGTCGACTTCCACGCGCGTGGGGTCCACGCCGGGTACCACCTTGGTCTTGGCAATCGTGCCCAGCGACTTGTTTTCAGTCACCATGTGGTGCAGCCGGTTGACATAGGAGCGGTGGTGTTCTGCGTCGACAATATCAACGAAGATCTCAAACCCCTTGCCGATCATCTTTTCCAATTCAGCCTTGTCGTCGATGACATAGCCTTTGTTGGCCAGCAGCGTGCCTGTGGCATCCCGAAGGGCATAAGGCAGCGGCTCGCCCAGGCGAATCGAATCAAGACTGACAGTAATCAGGCGCATAGATATGGAATTATGCCGCGACAACCGTGTTGGGATGTCGCGGAATATGGGGCGAATCGCCCGTGTTTTCGTGCTTAGGTCGGGCCTGGTTCGAGAGGTTCGATGCAGCGGGTGCCCTGTTAGGATGCCGCCTATGACAGACCGTTCCGTTGCAGACCTTCCCGAGTTCCTCAACAAGCTGTGCCCGCGTGAGGCGCTGCCGGCGCGCCTGGCAGCCCTGCCCCGGCCGCTGGTATTCACCAATGGCGTGTTCGATGTCATGCACCGCGGTCATGCGATCTACCTGGCCCAAGCCCGGGCCTTGGGTGCCAGCCTGATCGTTGCCCTGAACACAGACGCCTCGGCGCGGCGCTTGGGCAAAGGGCCCGATCGCCCGCTCAACAATGAGCAGGATCGCGCCATTCTGGTGGCGGCGCTGGGAGCGGTCGATCTGGTGACCTGGTTCGACGAGGACACACCAGAACAACTGATCGCTGCCATCCGCCCGGACGTCCTGGTCAAAGGGGGTGACTACGACATGCGCAAGTTGCCGGAAACTGCGCTGGTGGCGTCCTGGGGTGGTCAGGCACTGGCGCTGCCGTTTGTCGAGGGCTATTCCACCACGGCACTGGTACGCAGGATTCGCAGCGCGTCCTGAAACAGGCGCGTCAAGGGCCGCCGAAAACGGCTGCCCACAAGGCCAGTACCGCGTCGCGTTCGGTCGCCAGTTCTTGCGGATCGACTTCGGTCGGCTCTTCATTGAGACGTGCCCGGTGCTGCACCCGCCGCAATTCGCGGTAGGCGTCGGCCGCGGCATCGCCGATGCCGGCGGGCAACAAGCCGCAGGCCTGCGCTGTCTGCAGCAAGGCGATATTGCCCACATTGGCGGCCAGTTCCGGGTGGCTGGCTGCCTGCGACAGCACCAGATACTGCACCGCAAATTCCGCATCGACCATGCCGCCGGGGCTGTGCTTGACGTCGAACTGCACGCCGTGCGCCGGATGCGCGGCGCGCACTTTCTCGCGCATGCCGACGATCTCCTGCCGCAGGGCCTGCGCATCGCGCGGAGCGCAGATCACGGCCTGTCGCACGGCATCGAAGCGCTGGCGCAGATCATCGCTGCCCAGCACGAAACGCGCGCGCGTCATGGCCTGGTGCTCCCAGGTCCAGGCAGTGTTGCTGCCACGCTGCTGCTGGTAGTTGGCGTAGGCCTCGAACGTCGTGATCAACAGGCCGGAATTGCCATTGGGGCGTAGTGCGGTGTCGATCTCGTACAGATCTCCTTCGCCGGTCTTGACCGTCAGCCAGTTGATCAACTTGCGGACCAGGGTGGCATAAACCTCGGGTGCCTGTTCATCATCGTCTTCGTAGACGAACACGATGTCCAGGTCGCTGCCATAACCCAGTTCCTTGCCGCCCAGTTTGCCGTAGCCGATGATGGCGAACTGATGCTGTTCGCGGTGCTTTTTCTTCAGCCGCTCCCAGCACCAGCGCGTGGTGATGCGCAAGATGACGTCGGCCAGTGCGCTGAGGTCATCGGCCACCTGCTCGACCGTCAGCACGGCTTCGATGTCGCGGGCCAGGGTGCGAAACACCTCGGCATGGTGGGCACGGCGCAAGAGGTTGAGCAATGACTCTTCATCGTCATCCCCCGCCGCCTGCAGGGCTTGCCGCCGCATTTCCAGCTCGGCTTCGAAAGCCGCTGCATCAAAGCGATCGCTCAGGATGGTGCGGCTGGCCAGCTCATCAATCACACCCGGGTGCAGCAGCAGGTAGCGTGCCGGCCAACGCGCGGCACCCAACAGACGCACCAGGCGCTCGTGCACCGCCGGTCGCTCCAGCAGCATGGCCAGGTAGCTCTCGCGTCGCAGCAGGGGTTCCATCCAGTCGATGAGCCGAACCGCCGCCTCTTCACTGGCACGGCCCTCGCGCAGCCACTCGGCGGTGCGGCCTATGAGTCGCACCAGCCGGGCACGCGACTCCTCGCGCAGCGCCAGCACACGCGGATGGTGGCGCCAGGCCGCGACTCGTTCGCGTAGCAAAGGTGGCAACTGTTCCAGCAGCTCGTCGAAATCGGCGGCGGTGGCACCGCCGGCCGGCTCGCTCTTGCCGTTGTTGCACCCCTTGCACTCCTTGTTGCCTTGCCCGCCGAGCAAGGTGTCGAATTCCTGGGCCACGATCTCCCGATGGGCGTCGAGCTGGGTCAGGAACGGGCACGTCCCTTCATAACCCATGGTGCGCGCAATCCAGAGCAGGTCGTCATCGCGCGTTGGCAGCACATGGGTCTGCTGGTCGTCGAGGTACTGGATGCGGTGCTCCACCCGACGCAGGAACAGATAGGCCTGCGACAAGGCGTCAGCCGTGGCCTGGGGCATGAGCCCGGCGCGCACCAGGCGCTGCAGGGCATCCAGCGTGGGGCGCGTGCGCAATTCGGGGAACTGGCCGCCGCGTACTACCTGCAACAGCTGAACCGTGAATTCGATTTCGCGAATTCCGCCGCGGGAGAGCTTGACGTCGTTGCTGCGTTCCGGGCGGCCGGCGCTGCGGCGCGCGGAATGCTCCCGGATCTGCCGATGCAGCACGCGCAGGGAATCGAAGACGTTGTAGTCCAGATAGCGCCGGAACACGAAAGGCAGCACCATGCTGCGCAGGCCTTGCCCGGAGCCGTCGTGCATGTTGCGGCGCGGCGCGACGATGCGGCTCTTGAGCCAGGCGAAACGCTCCCATTCACGCCCTTGCGCATGGAAATATTGCTCCAAGGCACCGAGCGAAACCGCGGGCGGGCCGGAATTGCCATTCGGGCGCAGTGCCAGATCGACGCGAAAGACAAAGCCGTGTTCGGTCGTGTCGCCGATCAGGCCATAGATGGCGCGCACCGCCTTCGCAAAGTATTCGTGGTTGGAGATGCGTCCGCGCCCTTCCGGGCTGCCGGCCGTTTCGCCGTCCTGGTCGTAGACGTAGATCAGATCGATGTCGCTGGAGACGTTGAGTTCGCGCGCGCCGAGCTTGCCCATGCCGACGATCCACATCAGCGCCCGTGCGCCTTGTGGTGTGGTTGGCATGCCATGGACCTCGTCCAGTGCTTGCAGCGTCTGGGTGGTGGCAATGTCCAAGGCGAATTCAGCCAAGTCGGTCATGACGCGGGTGATGTCATGCAATTCGGCTTGCTGGTCGCAGTCCAGCGTCACCAGGCGTTCCATGACCAGATGGCGCGTGGTACGCAAGGCGGTCGCGACATCGGCGCCGCCGCGCTGCAGCGCCTCGAACACCTGCTGCATGCTGTCCTGATCGGGTCGGCCTGGCGGCAGCAGATGCAGTTGGGACTCGTAGCGTCGGCGCACACGCTGGGCGAAACGGGAATGGTCCGACAGGGCCTCAGTGCTGGATGGCACCGAAACGTCAGCTTGCGTCAAGTCGTTGGCACCGTTGCGGGTCATAATTCCTGTCACGTTTCCGATGTACAAAATGGATGACCTGCCGAGCCGACCTTCATCACTGCTGAAAATCATGGCAATTGCCACGCGCGTCGCGCTTTGGCTGCTGCTGGGGGGCTGGCTGGTCATGATCAGCGCCTGGGGAGCGCTGCACCTTTTCATTGTGCCGCGAATTGGCGAACTTCGCCCGCAACTGGAAACCCGGGCCAGTCAGCTGTTGGGGGTAACTGTGCGCATCGGTGCCATCGAAGCCCGTCCGGATGGCCTGATCCCCTCGTTCGAGTTGAGCCAGGTGCGCCTCATCGATCCGACGGGCCATGAGGCGTTGCAGTTGCCGCGGGTACAGGTGGCCTTGTCGCCGCGCTCGCTCTGGAACTTCGGTTTTGAGCAGATCTACATCGAGAGCCCGCAACTGGACATCCGGCGTGCGGCCGATGGCCGTATCTTCGTGGCCGGACTGGATCTTTCGAAAGACCAGGGCACCGACAGCCAGGCGCTGGATTGGTTTTTCTCCCAGACCGAATTTGTCATCCGTGGCGGCACCTTGCAGTGGCGCGATGAGCTGCGCGCTGTCCCGGCGCTGGTGCTGGAACAGGTCGACTTCGTTGTGCGCAATACCGCGCGCAGCCACGCCTTTCGGGTGGATGCAACGCCGCCGCCCGAATGGGGGCAGCGCTTCACACTGATGGCGAATTTCCGCCAGCCCTTGCTGACCGGAAATGCCGGAGAGTGGCGCAAGTGGGATGGACAGGTTTTTGCCCAATTTGGCCACGTCGATCTCTCGCAGCTGCGGCGTTATGCCGACCTGGGCATGGATGTGGCTCAGGGCAGCGGCGCGCTCAGGGCCTGGGTGGATGTCAGTCGCACCCAGGTGACCGGGGCGACGGCCGATGTGGCCATGTCCAACGTGCAGGCGACCCTGACGCCGAAGCTGGGGGCTTTGTCCCTTCCCTTGCTGACCGGTCGGTTGGGGGGGCGGCTGCTGCAAGGCGGGTTTGAATTCTCGACCCAGGACCTGCAGTTCGAACTGGACGATGGCCTGCGCTGGCCGGGTGGCAATGTGCGCGTCGTGCATGTGGCGGCCGAAGGCCGTGCACCGGCGCGTGGCGAACTGCAGGCGGACCGCCTGGATCTGGCGGCGTTGGCCCGGATTGCCGAGCGCCTGCCCTTGGATGACGCCATGCATGCGGCAGTGACCGCCTATGCGCCCAAGGGCCTGGTGGAGCGGATCCAGGCCAACTGGCAGGGGCCGCTGGAGGCACCCACTCGCTTTGACGCCAAAGGGCGGGTGGTGCGGCTGGATGTGGCTGCCGGCTCGCCGGCTCCGGCGGCCCGTGGTGGTGTGGGTTCGCCCGGCGTGCGTGGCGCGACTATCGATTTCGATGTGAACCAGTCAGGCGGGCGGGCCACACTGTCCTTGCAGGATGGTCAACTGGAGTTGCCCGGCGTGTTCGAGGTGCCGACGCTGGAATTCACCCAGTTGGCGACCGACCTGCAGTGGCAGATTGATGGCGAACGCATCAGCTTGCAGCTACCCAATCTGAAATTCAGCAATACCGATGCGCAGGGCGAAGCGCAGGTCAAATGGCAGACCAGCGAGCCTGCGGCGGCCCTCGGGCGCGGCCGTTTCCCCGGTGTGCTGGACTTGCAAGGCAGCATGAGCCGAGCAGATGTCGCCCGGATTCATCGCTATCTGCCGCTGGAGGTCGAACGGGACGTGCGTGACTACTTGCGTGATGCCCTGGCGCAAGGACGTGCCAGTGGCGTGCGTTACCGCGTCAAGGGTGACCTGAACAACTTTCCGTTTGCCGATCCGAAGCAGGGCGAGTTCCGTGTTTCGGCCAGTGTGCGTGATGCGACCTATGTCTATGTGCCGCGCAGCCTGCAGCCGGCCGGTGCCCTGCCTTGGCCGGCACTGACCCAGGTGGAAGGCGAGTTCCTGATGGAGCACGCCAGTTTGCAGCTCAAGAATATGAGCGCGCGGCTGGCCGGGGCGCCGGGGGTGCGCATCAATCGGGCCGATGCGCAGATCCCGAACCTGCTGCAGGGTGCGACGGTTGATGTCAGTGCCGAGGCCAAGGGGCCGCTGGGGGAGGTGTTGAGTGTCTTGGTGAACGGCTCGCCACTGGGCGAAATGATCGGTCATGCCCTCAAGCAGGCCAGCGCCAGCGGCAGCGCCGATCTGCAGCTCAAGCTCAAGCTGCCGGTGATGGATGTGAATAAAACCAGTGTGCAGGGCAAGATCACGCTGGCGGGCAACGATCTGCAGATTGCCCCGGACATTCCTCGCCTGAGTCGTACCCGCGGCGTGGTGCATTTCAGCGAGGCCGGTTTTGCCATCAGCGGCGGGCAGGCGCGTGCGTTGGGCGGTGATCTGCGTGCCGAAGGCGGCACCATTCCCGTGCCGGGAGTCGCCACGCGCAGTGGGCCGACCGTGTTGCGTGTGCAGGGCAATGCGACCGCCGAGGGGCTGCGTCAGGCGCGCGAACTCGGTGCCGTGGCCCGGCTGGCGCAACAGGCCACGGGCAGCACGAACTATGTGCTTGTGCTGGGTATTCGTCGCGGTGTGCCCGAGCTGCAAATCACGAGCAATCTGCAGGGGCTGGCGTTGAACCTGCCGGTGCCGCTCAGCAAAAGCGCCGAGGCGCTCCTGCCGCTGCGGCTGGAGACGGTGCTCACGCGTGAGTCGCAGCAAGCCGGCGCCAACGCGCCTTTGCATGACCAGTTGACGCTGGAACTCGGCCGCATCGCCTCGGCGGTGTACGTGCGGGACGTATCGGGTGCCGAAGCGCGTGTCCTGCGCGGGGCCGTGGGCGTCGGGCTGGCGCCGGGTGAGCAGGTGCCTTTGCCGGCCGACGGGGTGGTGGCCAATATCAACCTGCAAAGTGTGGACGTGGATGCCTGGAGTGCGGCCCTGTCCGCTCCGGCTACGGCAGGGACAGCCGGGCGCGCGGCCGACGTTGGCCTGGTCAGCATTTACATGCCGACCCGGTTGGCGGTGCGTGCCCATGAGTTGATCGCCACCGGACGCAAGCTCAACCAGGTGGTGGCGGGTGGCTCGCGCGAAGGCCAGACCTGGCGTGCCAATCTGGACGCACAGGAACTCAGTGGCTATCTGGAATACCGCCAGCCTGTGGGCAACAGCGCTGGCCGGCTGTATGCGCGTCTGGCCCGCCTGGCGTTGGCGCAGTCTTCTGCCAAGGACGTGGAAACGCTGCTCGACGAGCAGCCGGTCAGCATTCCGGCGCTGGACATCGTGGTTGATGACATGGAACTGCGCGGCAAGAAGCTCGGCCGGATCGAAATCGAAGCCGTCAATCGCGGCGCCGGCGCAGCAGCCCGCGATGGTGGCTCACGCGAATGGCGACTCAACCGGTTCAACATCATCATGCCGGAGGCGGTTTTCACGGCCACTGGCAATTGGGCCTTGCTCAACGAGCCGGTTGGCCGGCCAGCACCAGGCCGTGCGCAGCCCGAGCGACGGCGCACCGTGATGAATTTCAAGTTCGAGATTGCCGACGCCGGCGAATTGCTGGGCCGTTTCGGCATGAAGGAGGTGATCCGTCGCGGCAAGGGCCGGATGGAAGGCCAGATCGCCTGGGCCGGTTCGCCGCTGGCACTGGATTACCCGACGCTGGGCGGTGCCTTCAATGTCAATGTAGAGAGCGGCCAATTTCTCAAGGCCGACCCGGGCATCGCCAAGCTGCTGGGCGTGCTGAGCCTGCAGTCCTTGCCACGGCGCCTGGCGCTGGATTTCCGCGATGTCTTCAGCGACGGGTTCGCCTTTGACTTCGTGCGCGGTGATATCCGTATCGAACAGGGCATTGCCAGCACCAACAACCTGCAGATGAAGGGTGTGAATGCCGCAGTGCTGATGGATGGGCGTGCCGACATCGCGCGCGAGACGCAAGACATCAAGGTCGTCGTCGTGCCGGAGATCAATGCCGGCACGGCCTCGCTCATTGCCGGCTGGATCAACCCGGCCGTGGGCCTGGGTTCCTTCCTGGCCCAGCTGGTGTTGCGCCGCCCGCTGATCGATTCAGCCACCGAGGAGTTCCAGATCACCGGCAGCTGGACCGACCCCAAGATCACACGCACCGATGCGCCGGCGGCCGGCAAGGGCGGCAGCAAAAGCGAGGCTGGGCGATGAAAGTGGCGGCGATCCAGATGGTGTCGGGCACGCAGTGGCAGGCCAACCTGTTGCGCGCCCAGGTGCTGATGCGGCAAGCGGCCGACGAAGGGGCCGAACTCGTGGTCTTGCCGGAATACTTCTGCCTGCTCGGCATGCGGGACACCGACAAGCTGGCCATTCAGGAGGCGCCGGGAGACGGACCCATCCAGGCTTTTCTGGCCGAGTCGGCACGTGCGCTGGGCCTGTGGGTCGTGGGTGGCACCTTGCCCCTGTCTGTGGCGCCGGACGCACCGGCTGAGGCGGCCGGCCGCGTCTACAACAGCACATTGGTCTATTCGCCACAAGGCGACTGCGTGGCACGTTACGACAAGATCCATCTGTTTCGCTTCGACAATGGCCGTGAACGCTACGACGAATCGCGCGTCCTGCTCAGCGGCACGCAGCCCGTCACCTTCGACCTGCCTTCGCGCGACGGCCATCGCTGGCGTTTGGGGCTGAGTGTTTGCTACGACCTGCGTTTTCCCGAGCTCTACCGTGGGTATGCCCAGGCAGGCGCCGATCTGCTGTTGGTGCCCAGCGCCTTCACGCACACCACGGGCCAAGCGCACTGGGATGTGCTGCTGCGCTCGCGGGCGGTTGAAAACCTCGCCTTTGTGCTGGCCGCCGCGCAAGGCGGTTTGCATGACAACGGCCGCCGCACCTGGGGCCACTCGATGCTGGTCGATCCCTGGGGGCAGGTAATGGCCGAGCAGGCCGAGGGCGAGGCCGTGGTGATGGCTGAACTGCGGCCCGAGTTGCTGCAGCAATGCCGCCTGCAGCTGCCGGCGCTGGAGCACCGCGTCCTGTGAGCGCTGAACGCGTGGAAACAGACCGTCTGCCTTCGGCCTGGCGCCGGCGGACCTTGTGGTCGGCGTTGACAGCTTTGGTCGTGGCCCTGCTGGTCACGCTGGTCTGGCTGGCCGGACGCTACGAAGCCAGCCAGGTGCAAAGCCGCCTTGAACGCGATACCGCGGATGCAGTCGGTGATATCCGCGCTGCGCTGTCGCACAACGTGCAGAGCCTGCAGGCCCTGCAGTTCAACGACCCGACGCCTGCGGCCTGGTCCATGGCGGCGGCGGCGCTGCTGCGGGAGCACCGTGAGCTGGTGCGCATCGAGTGGCGCGACAGCAACCACAGGCCTCGTCTGTTTGCCGACACGCCTTACCGTCCGTCCGTGTTCGACCGCCTGGGCCGCGACAGCGTCCAGACCGAAGTGCGACAGACCTGTACGACCGCGCGCCGGCTCAGCGCGCCGGCTTATTCCAGCAGTTACTTCGTACCGTTGACCGATGGCCTGGGCATCGAGGTCATGGAGCTGTGCATGCCACTGGTGACCACGGGTGTGGTGATGGGCTATCTGGTGGCCACCTATTCGCTGCAGGACATGCTGGATGACCTGGTGGGGCGGCAGCTCACGCGCAGCCAGGAGGTGTCGTTCACCGAGGGTGATGGCACCCGCTTGGCCGTGCGCGGCACGGCGCGGCGCGCCAACCGCGTCTTCACCGCCCATCACCTGCTTGACCTGCCCGGTACCACCCTGGTCCTGCGCATGGACAGCTGGCGCGGCGCGCCCGACCTGTTCCCCAATGTGCTGACCGCGCTGGTGACGGCGATGTCGATTGCCCTGGTCTCGATCCTGGTGTTGCTGAGCAAGGACATGCGCCGGCGGCTGAAGGCCGAACGCGACCTGGCCGACGCCTTGGCCTTTCGCAAGGCGATGGAGGATTCGCTCGTCACCGGGCTGCGCGCGCGTGACCTGCATGGGCGCATCACCTATGTGAACCCGGCTTTTTGCCAGATGGTCGGCTTCACGGCAGACGAACTGCTGGGTCAGAGTGTCCATGCGCCCTACTGGCCGCCAGAACTGGCCGACGAGTACATGAAACGCCAGGCCATCCGGCTGGCCGGCACATCGCCGCCGCGGGAAGGTTTCGAGTCGGTGTTCATGCACAAGGACGGCACGCGCTTTCCCGTGCTCATCATCGAAGCACCGCTGATCAATGCACAAGGGGCGCAGACCGGCTGGATGAGCGCCTTCCTCGACATCCGCGAGCAGCGCCGGGTCGAGGAACTGTCACGTGCCAGCCAGGAACGGCTGCAGGCCACGGCGCGCCTGGCCATGGTGGGTGAGATGGCCTCCCTGCTCAGTCACGAGTTGAACCAGCCGCTGGCCGCCATGTCCAGTTACGCCACCGGCTCGCTTAACCTGCTGCGCGCCGGCATGCACACACCGGCCGACATCGAGCTGGCGATGCACCGCATTGCCCAGCAGGCCGAGCGTGCCGGCAAGATCATCAAGAGCGTGCACGACTTCGTGCGCCGGCGCGACCAGGCACGTGAAACGGTGCCGCCGCAGGCCCTGGTCGATGCCATCCTGCCGCTGATCAACCTGCAGGCGCGCAAGCTCGGGGTTCAGGTACAGATTCAGCTGGCGCCGGGTCTGCCCAAGGTGCTGTGCGACCGTACCATGGTCGAGCAGGTGCTGCTCAACTTGGTGCGCAATGGCATGCAGGCCATGGACCGGCCGGACATCCGCCAGCGCGTGCTGACACTGGCGGTGCGGCAGGAGCGGGGCGACAGGCGCTGGCTGGTATTTTCCGTGGCCGACGTCGGCCCCGGCATCGCGCCGGAAGTCGAGCAGCAGCTGTTCACGCCTTTTTTCACCACCAAGGCCGAGGGCATGGGGCTGGGCCTGAGCCTGTGCCGCACCGTGATCGAACAGCATGGTGGCATGCTGGCCTTCGAGCCCCACCAGCCCCAGGGGACGGTGTTCAGCTTCACCCTGCCGGCAGGCAACTGACATACCATCACGCCATGCAACCCATGATTGATGTTTCCGTTTTCATCGTCGACGACGATGCCAGCGTGCGTGAGGCGCTGGCCTGGCTGCTGCGCTCGCGCCGTCTGCCCAGCCAGGCCTTCGACAGCGCCGATGCTTTCTGGCAGATGGTGGAAGGGGGCTGGGAACCCGCGCAGGCCTGCTGCCTGCTGCTCGATGTGCGCATGCCCGGCTTGAGCGGGCTGGCCCTGTTCGAGCGTTTGATCGAGCGCGGACTGCACCAGACCATGCCGGTGATCTTCCTCACCGGTCATGGCGATGTGCCGACCGCCGTTGACGCGGTCAAACGAGGCGCCTTCGATTTCTGTGAGAAACCGTTTTCCGACAACGCCTTGGTCGACCGCATCGAGCAGGCGCTGGTGCAGTCCGCGACCTTTGTGCAAGCGCGCCGGGAAGTGGCGCAGCTGCGGCAGCGCCTGGGCGAGTTGACCGAGCGCGAACGCGATGTGATGCGCCTGGTGGTCGATGGCCTGCCCAACAAGCGCATTGCCGATCAGCTGGAGATCAGCGTGCGCACGGTGGAAGTGCACCGCGCGCGCGTGTTCGACAAGATGGAGGTCAAGTCCGCGGTGGAGTTGGCCAATCTGCTACGCCATCTGCAGGGCGGCTGAATTCAGTCCTGCTTGCCCGGCGGTGTCTGGTCGGTTTCGTCAGTGCGGGTCTGCTCGGGCAGTTCGCCATGCTTGCGGCCGGAAAACATGGTCCACCAGACGATCAGCACCAGCAGCGCCAGGGCGCCGAAGGCTTCAAGCAAAATCAGACTCATGAACCGACTCCTGAACTGGGTAACGAATATCGTGATTGTAGGAACGCTGGCCGGCTGCGCCAGCGCGCCCTGGCCGCCGGCGAGCCGCGCGCCCGACAGCCGCGCACGGGCGCCAGCCGCCGACAGCGCGCTCGGCCCGGCCTTGCTGCAGGCGCGCAGCCGCTGGACGCCGGTGGCCTGGAGCGAGCTGCCCGGTCTGCATGAGGATCCGCTGCATGAGGCCTGGAACGCCTGGCTCAAGAGCTGCGAGCGCCCGGGACCGGTGTTCGCGCCGCTGTGCAGCGAGGTGCGCCTGCTCAGCATCAGCAGCGTGCAGGAGCAGCGCGCCTGGATGATGGCGCGCCTGCAGCCCTACCGCGTGGAGGGGCTGCAAGGCGGCGAGGACGGCCTGCTGACGGGCTACTACGAACCGGTGCTGGAGGCCGCACGCCAACCCAGTGCCGAGTTCAGCGTGCCGCTGTACCAGCCGCCGCCCACACTGGGCCAGCGCAAACCCTGGTACAGCCGGCAGGAGATCGACAGCCTGCCCGAGGTGCAAGCGCTGCTGCGCGGGCGCGCCATTGCTTACCTGGCCGATCCGATTGACGCCCTGACGTTGCAGATCCAGGGCTCGGGCCGCATCCGCATCCGTGAAGCCGATGGCACACAGCGCTTGGTGCGGCTGGCCTTTGCCGGTTCCAACGACCAGCCTTACCGCAGTGTCGGCCGCTGGCTGCTCGATCAGGGCGCGGTGCGCGACGCCTCCTGGCCCGGCATCAAGGCCTGGCTGGCGCAGAACCCGACACGCGTCAACGAACTGCTGTGGAGCAATCCGCGCGTGGTGTTCTTCCGCGAAGAGCCGCTGCCGGAGCTCGATGCCGCCTTCGGGCCACGTGGCGCCCAGGGCGTGCCGCTGACACCGGGCCGTTCCATCGCCGTTGATCCTGGCAGCATTCCCTATGGCACGCCGGTCTGGCTGGCCTCCAGCGGGCCGCAGGTGCAACTGCAGAAGCTGGTGTTGGCGCAGGACACCGGCAGCGCCATCACCGGCGCGGTGCGCGCCGACTACTTTGCCGGCTGGGGTGCCGGTGCGGCGGAGTTGGCCGGGCGCCTGAAGCAGCCGCTGCGCCTGTGGGTGCTGTGGCCGAAGTGACGCGGTGCGTTGTGTCGGGCGGGAGCCTTTAGCGCACGCTGACGCGCACCTGCACGCGCAACTGTGACTGGCTGGCGTCGCGCGCGCTGCTGCTCAAGCCGCTTTGCTGGCTGTCCTGCGACTGTTCGCTTTCGGCGATCGTCATCCATTCGTCCAGCGGCAGCACGATGGCGGTGCTGGTGCTGGCCGTTTCAGCGGCCAAAGGATTGCGCCCTTGCAGGGTGCTGATTTCCAGCTCCACCGCGTCACCGCCGTCCCAGCGCGGCGTGGCGGCGAAACCGGTGCCGGCCTGCAGCCAGACCGTGCCTGGCACGGTGATCCACCGACCTTGCCGCTGGAACGATTGCAGCAGGCGCAGTGCCACCGTGTTGCGCAGCACGATGGCGGCACGCCGGCCATTGAGCACCAGCACCTGCTGCTGGGCGTTGCCGCTGCGGCCGGACTGGTTGCTCTGGGCACCCAGGGTGATGGTGGCGTTGGAGTCGCCCGGCTGCAGGCGCGCTGCTGCCGTCGCGTCCAGACGCTCGCGCGTGCTGCTGTTCTGGTCGATCTGGCGTACTTCGATCTGAAGGTTGCGCAGCGGCAGCTCGCCGGCCGCGCCGTCATTGCGCCAGTCTGCTCCTGAATTGATGGCTGGTTGCGCATGAACGACGAGGGCCAGGGCCGTAAAACATGCCAAAGTCAGGGTGCGGATGGGGTTCATCGTTTGCTCCTGGCGCCGGGTCGCGCCGGGGGTGGCGCGGCGGCCTTGGCTGCGCCCTGCGCCTGCAGATGCCCCAGCGGCAGCGTGCTGCTGGCCTTGACCTCGCCGAGCGAGAAGCTGGTGTGCAGGTCCTTCACATTGGGCAGGTTGATCACGCTCTGCAGCGCAAAGCGCGAAAAGCTGTCGAGGTCCTGCGCCACCACCTGCAACTCGAAGGTGCCGGTGCCGCTGATGTAGTGGCAGGAAATGACCTCTGGCAGCTTCTTGATGGCTTCTTCCAGCACGCGGGTGGCGTCGCCGGTGTTGCGCTCGGCATCCAGCCGCACGAAGGCCAGCACGCCCAGGCCGATCTTCTGGCGGTCGATCTCGGCGCGGTAACCCTTGATGAAACCGTTGGTCTCCAGCGCGCGCACGCGGCGCCAGCAGGGGGCCGCCGACAGGCCCACGCGCGAGGCCAGTTCGGCATTGGTCAGGCGGGCATCGGCTTGCAGTTCGTTCAGGATGGCCAGGTCGAATTTGTCGAGTGTTTCCATTTATGCCTGTATTGAGCAAGATTCTTTCTCAGGATAGCCTAAATCGGGCAAAGAAAGCAAAGACTTATCCCGGCAGTCGACATACACTTTCCTCGCAGAAAAACGTTGCCCTTGTCTGTTCCCCGGCCTGTCAGCAGGCCGCAGCAAGAGGCTGAACCCAGAATTTCCGGAGACATCCCGCCATGAACGCCCCGTTGCCCGAATCGATTCGCAAGGCTCTTGAAACGGTCACCCTCGACGACAAGTATTCGCTCGACCACGGCAGTGCCTTCATGAGCGGCGTGCAGGCGCTGGTCAAGCTGCCCATGCTGCAGCGCCTGCGCGACCAGTTGCAGGGCAAGAACACAGCCGGTTTCATCAGCGGCTACCGCGGCTCGCCGCTGGGTAATTACGACCAGACGCTGCAGAAGGCGAACCCGTACCTCAAGGCGCAGAACATCGTGTTCCAGCCTGGCGTCAACGAAGAGCTGGCCGCCACGGCGCTGTGGGGCACGCAGCAGCTCGGCTTTGCACCGCCCGGCAGCAACCGCTTCGACGGCGTGTTCGGCATCTGGTACGGCAAGGGGCCGGGTGTGGACCGCTGTGCCGACGTCTTCAAGCACGCCAACATGGCCGGCACCACGCCCTGGGGCGGCGTGCTGGCGGTGGCCGGCGATGACCACGTGGCCAAGAGCAGCACGGCCGCACACCAGAGCGACCACATCTTCAAGGCCTGCGGCCTGCCGGTGTTTTTCCCGGCCTCGGTGCAGGAAATTCTGGATCTGGGCATCCATGCCCTGGCCCTGAGCCGTTATGCCGGTGTCTGGTCCAGCATGAAGACGATCCAGGAGATCGTCGAGTCCAGCGCCACGGCCATCATCGATCCCGAGCGCGTGCAGATCCAGTTGCCGACCGATTTCGACATGCCAGCCGGCGGCCTGCACATCCGCTGGCCCGACCATGCGCTGGAGCAGGAAGCCCGCCTGTTCCACCACAAGTGGTACGCCGCGCTGGCCTACATCCGCGCCAACCGGTTGAACTACAACGCCATCGAAAGTCCGAACGACAAGTTCGGCCTGATCGCCAGCGGCAAGGCCTACAACGACACGCGCCAGGCGCTGCGCGACCTCGGCTTGGACGACGCCACCTGCCGTGCCTTGGGCATCCGTCTGCACAAGGTCGGCGTGGTCTGGCCGCTGGAAGCGCAAAGTGCGCGCGACTTCGCCACCGGGCTGCAGGAAGTGCTGGTGGTGGAGGAAAAACGCCAGATCATCGAATACCAGCTCAAGGAAGAGCTCTACAACTGGCGCGACGATGTGCGCCCGAACATCCTGGGCAAGTTCAACGAGGGCGACAGCACCGGCGGCGAATGGTCGCAGGCCAATCCGTCGAGCAACGAGCTGCTGCGCGCCAATGCCGATCTGACGCCGGCTCTGATTGCGCGCGCCATTGCCGGGCGCCTGAAGAAGCTCGGCATCCTGGCGGCCGGCAGCGAGATCGCGGCGCGCGTGGACGCGCAGCTGGCGGTGCTGGAAGCCAAGGAGCGGGCGATGCAGGTGCTCAACGTCGGTGGCCCGGCGGCCGAGCGCATGCCCTGGTTCTGCTCCGGCTGCCCGCACAACACCAGCACCCGCGTGCCCGAGGGTTCGCGCGCCATGGCCGGCATCGGCTGCCACTTCATGGCAACCTGGATGGACCGCAGCACCATCGGCTTCACGCAGATGGGCGGCGAGGGCGTGCCCTGGGTCGGCCAGCAGCCGTTCAGCACCGAACAGCACGTCTTCGCCAACCTGGGCGACGGTACCTACTTCCACAGCGGCATCCTGGCCATCCGCCAGAGCATCGCCGCCGGCGTCAACATCACCTACAAGATCCTCTACAACGACGCCGTGGCCATGACCGGCGGCCAGCAGGTGGGCGAGCGGCCCGAAGGCCACAGCGTGGTCCAGATCGCGCAGAGCATGCGCGCCGAAGGGGCGCAGAAGATCACCATCGTCACCGACGAGCCGGAGAAATACGACAGCGTGCAGGGTCTGCCGGCCGGCATCGCCATCCAGCACCGCGACACGCTTGACGCCGTGCAGCGCGAATTCCGCGAGATCAAGGGCTGCACCGTCATCATCTACGACCAGACCTGCGCCACCGAGAAGCGCCGCCGCCGCAAGCGCGGCACCCTGGTCGATCCGGCCAAGCGTGTGGTCATCAACGAACTGGTGTGCGAAGGCTGCGGCGACTGCGGCGTGCAGTCCAACTGTCTGTCGGTCGAGCCGCTCGAAACCGAGTTCGGCCGCAAGCGCACCATCAACCAGAGCAGCTGCAACAAGGACTATTCCTGCCTCAAGGGCTTCTGCCCGAGCTTCGTCACGGTCGAAGGCGGCCAGCTGAAGAAGAAGGCCAAGGGCCAGGCCGCATCACCCTACGAGCTGGGCGTGCTGCCCGAGCCGGCCCTGCCGTCGGCGGCCACCGCCTACGGCATCGTGGTGGCCGGCGTCGGCGGCACCGGCGTCATCACCATCGGCCAGCTGCTGGGCATGGCGGCGCACATCGAGGGCAAGGGCATCGTCACGCAGGATGCGGCTGGCCTGGCGCAGAAGGGAGGCGCCACCTGGAGCCATGTGCTGATCGCCGACACACAAAACGAGATCCGTACCACGCGTGTCGGCATGGCGGCAGCCGACCTGATCCTGGGTTGCGACCCGATCGTGACGACGGCCAAGGAGACCACGCTGCGCATGCGCGAAGGCCGCACGCGCGTGGCGCTCAACAGCCACAGCACGCCCACCGCAGCGTTCGTGAAAAACGCCAACTGGCAGAACCCGGCGGACCAGTGTCTGGCCGACATCACGCGCGCCGTCGGTGCTGACGGCATGGGCGTGTTCGACGCCGATGCAGTGGCCGCCAAGCTGATGGGCGACACCATCTTCGTCAACCCGATGCTGCTGGGTTATGGCTGGCAAAAGGGCTGGATCCCGTTGCGCCGCGAATCGCTGTTGCGCGCCATTGAGCTCAATGCCGTGGCGGTGGAGGCCAACAAGGCCGCCTTCGAGTGGGGCAGACAGGCCGCGCACGACTGGGCGCGTGTGCAGGCGCTGCTGAGCCCGGCGCAGGTGATCGACTTCAAGCCACGCGAAACCCTGGAGAGCCTGGTGGCACGCCGCGTCGACTTCCTGACCGGCTACCAGAACGCTGCTTATGCCGAAACCTACAAGGCCTTCGTGGCCCGGGTGCAGGCGGCCGAAAGCCCGCTGGGCAAAACGACCTTGAGCGAGGCGGTGGCACGTTACCTGTTCAAGCTCATGGCCTACAAGGACGAGTACGAAGTGGCGCGCCTGCACACCGATGCGGCCTTCCTCGGCCGCGTCAACGCCATGTTCGAAGGCGATTTCAAGCTGCACTACCACCTGGCGCCGCCCCTGCTGGCCAAGAAGAACGCCAAGGGCGAGCTGGTCAAGCAGTCCTACGGCCCAGCCATGCTGACCGGCTTTAGGCTGCTGGCGCGCCTCAAGGGTCTGCGTGGCACGGTGCTGGACGTGTTCGGCCGCAGCGAAGAGCGGCGCACCGAGCGCGCGCTGATCGGCGAGTACCGGGCCTGTATCGAGGAATTGCTGGCCGGCCTGAACGCGACCAACCATGCCGCGGCGGTGGAGATCGCGCGCCTGCCCGAGCAGATCCGCGGTTACGGCCACGTCAAGGCGCGCCACCTGGCCGCGGCGCGCCAGCAATGGGCGGCGCTCATGGCGAACTGGCGCCGTGGCGGCACGGCGCAGCAGGCGGCCTGAATTCCAAGGGAAATCAGGCATTAGCCTTTGCCATATAAGCGCCAATAGCTCCTGAATTCATAGCAATTCAGGGCGTTTGGCGGGCCGGTGCATGCCGAGCCCACCGTTCGGCGGCGGGTGTGGGGCTTTGGTCAGGCAGGCCCTGGGATGCCAAGCCAGCCGCATACAATGGCCAACTGCCCGTTTCGCCCCGCTTGTCGGGCGTTTCGTGCCGCCGCCTGGAGCGGCATCCCCTGTTTTTTGAACCTCTGACCTGGAGTTGCCTGTGTTCATTTCTTCCGCTTTTGCCCAAACCGCACCCGCCGCTGCCACTGGTGGCAGCATGCAGGACTCGCTCATGAGCATGCTGCCCCTGGTGCTGATGTTCGTGGTGCTGTACTTCGTGATGATCCGCCCCCAGATGAAGAAGCAGAAAGAGCACCGTGCCATGGTGGACGCCCTGGCCAAGGGTGACGAAGTCGTGACGGCCGGCGGCCTGCTCGGCCGTGTCAGCAAGATGGGTGACAACTACATTGGCGTCGAGATCGCCAATGGCGTCGAGATCCAGGTCCAGCGCAGTGCCGTGGTGCAAGTGCTGCCCAAGGGCACCATCAAGTAAGAAGAATCCGAGCGACCGACAGCCTGAGTGCGATCATGAACCGTTACCCGGTGTGGAAATACGCGATCATCGTGATCGCATTGCTGGTGGGCTTTTTGTACACCCTGCCCAACTTCTTTGGCGAGGCGCCGGCCGTGCAGGTATCGGCCGCCAAGGCCAGCCAGAAAGTGGACAGCGGCACGCAGGCCCGTGTTGAAGAAGCGTTGAAGACGGTCGGCCTCACGGCCGACGTCATTAGCCTGGAAGCCGGCTCGGTGCGTGCCCGCTTCGCCTCCACCGACGACCAGCTCAAGGCCAAGGACGCGATCCAGAAGGCGCTGGTGCCCGATGCGGCCGATCCGTCGTATGTGGTGGCGCTGAACCTGCTGTCGCGCTCACCGTCCTGGCTGTCGGCCTTGCATGCGGCGCCGATGTACCTGGGGCTGGACTTGCGCGGCGGCGTGCACTTCATGTTGCAGGTCGACATGCCGGCTGCGCTGACCAAGAAAGCCGAATCGCTGGCCGGTGACCTGCGCACCGTGCTGCGCGAAAAGAACATACGTCACGGCGGCATCAGCCGCAATGGTCAGAGCATCGAGCTGCGTTTCCGCGATGCTGCCACGCTGGACGCCGCCAAGCGCGTGCTGGCCGATCAGTTTGCCGAGTTGCAGACGGTCGAGGTGCAGGAAGGCGGCGATTACAAGCTCACCGCCAGCATCAAGCCGCAGGCCGCGCGCACCGTGCAGGACCAGGCGCTCAAGCAGAACATCACCACCTTGCACAACCGGATCAACGAACTTGGCGTGGCCGAGCCGGTGATCCAGCAGCAGGGGCTGGACCGCATCGTGGTGCAGTTGCCCGGCGTGCAGGACACCGCCAAGGCCAAGGACATCCTGGGCCGCACCGCCACGCTCGAAGTGCGCCTGGTGGAAGAAAGCACCGAAGCGCGCGCCGCCGAAACCGGCACCGGCCCGGTGCCGTTCGGCACCGAGCGCTACCTGGAACGCAGCGGCCAGCCGGTGATCGTCAAGAAGCAAGTGGTGCTGACCGGCGACAACCTGACCGATGCGCAACCCGGCTTCGACAGCCAGACCCAGGAGCCGACCGTCAACCTGACGCTCGACGCCAAGGGCTCGCGCATCTTCAAGGACGTGACACGTGAAAACGTCGGCAAGCGCATGGCCATCATCCTGTTCGAAAAGGGCAAGGGCGAGGTGGTGACGGCGCCGGTGATCCGCAGTGAGATTGGTGGCGGCCGTGTGCAGATCTCCGGCCGCATGACCACGGTGGAGGCCAACGACACTGCGCTGCTGCTGCGTGCCGGTTCGCTGGCTGCGCCGATGGAGATCATCGAGGAGCGCACCATCGGCCCGAGCCTGGGTGCCGAGAACATTGCCAAGGGCTTCAACAGCGTGACCTGGGGTTTCCTGGCCGTGGCGATCTTCATGTGTGTCTACTACATGCTGTTCGGCCTGTTCTCCAGTATCGCGCTGGCGGTCAACCTGCTGCTGCTGGTGGCTGTGCTGTCCATGCTGCAGGCCACGCTGACGTTGCCGGGCATGGCGGCCATGGCGCTGGTGCTCGGTATGGCGATCGACGCCAACGTGCTGATCAACGAACGTGTGCGCGAAGAACTTCGCAACGGCGCCTCGCCGCAGGCTGCCATCCACGCCGGCTACGACCGCGCCTGGGCCACCATTCTGGACTCCAACGTCACGACGCTGATTGCCGGTCTGGCGCTGCTGGCCTTCGGCTCCGGGCCGGTGCGCGGTTTTGCCGTGGTGCACTGTCTGGGCATCATGACCAGCATGTTCTCCGCGGTGTTCTTCTCGCGCGGCCTGGTCAACCTCTGGTACGGCCGGCAGAAGAAGCTCAAGAGCGTGTCGATCGGCACGGTCTGGCGGCCCGATGCCGATGCATCGGCCAAGGCGGAGTGAGGAAAAAAGACCATGGAATTTTTCAAGATCAAGCGCGACATTCCGTTCATGCGGCATGCGCTGGTGTTCAATGTCGTGTCGTTCCTGACGTTTGCCGCGGCGGTGTTTTTCCTGTTCTCGCGCGGCCTGCACCTGTCGGTCGAGTTCACCGGCGGCACGCTGATGGAAGTCAGCTACTCGCAGCCGGCCGACCTCGGCGCGGTGCGCGGTGCCATCGCCAAACTCGGCTATCAGGACGTGCAGGTGCAGAACTTCGGCACGGCGCGTGACGTGCTGATCCGCATGCCGGCCGTCAAAGGCGTGAGTTCGGCCCAGCAGAGCGACAAGGTGATGGCCACACTGAAGGACGCCGATGCCGCGGCCAGCCTGCGCCGCACCGAGTTCGTCGGCCCGCAGGTCGGCGACGAGTTGGCGGCCGATGGCCTGAAGGCGCTGGCCTTCGTGGTGGTCGGCATCATGATCTACCTGGCGCTGCGCTTCGAGTGGAAGTTCGCGGTGGCAGCCATCATTGCCAACCTGCACGACGTCATCATCATCCTCGGCTTCTTCGCCTTCTTCCAGTGGGAGTTCTCGCTGCCCGTGCTGGCGGCGGTGCTGGCGGTGCTGGGCTACTCGGTCAACGAGTCGGTGGTGATCTTCGACCGGATTCGCGAGAATTTCCGGCGTTACCGCAAGATGGACACGGTGGCCGTCATCGACAACGCCATCACCTCCACCATCAGCCGCACCATCATCACCCACGGCAGCACCCAGTTGATGGTGCTGTCCATGCTGCTGTTCGGCGGTGCCACGCTGCACTACTTCGCGCTGGCGCTGACCATCGGCATCCTGTTCGGCATCTACTCCTCGGTGTTCGTGGCCGCCGCCATTGCCATGTGGCTGGGCATCCGGCGCGAAGACCTGGTGAAGGGTGGTGGCGGCGCCCGCAAGGAAGACGACCCCAACGATCCCAACGCAGGGGCGGTGGTCTAGCACCAAGCCGCCCTCATCGGGTGTTCAGACATGGCAGCCCCGCAGTCCTTTTCGCAACGCATCGAGCTGGCGGAAAAGACGCGCGGGCTGTTTGTCGCCGAGGTCGGTCGCGTGCTGCCAGAACTGGGGGCAACGGTCGGGGAGCGCCTGACGGCGCTCATGAACGAAACCGGAACCTCGCGCGAGATGCAGAGCCGGCGCGACGCCTGGCTGCTGTACCAGCAAACCCAACCGGTTTGGCTGGAGGGCACCCGGCGTGCCTGGCAGGCTGCCAGCCGGCCCGCTGCCGGCAAGACATCCGGGCTCAAACTGGAGGAGGCGGGCGACCGCCTTGAGCTGGTGGGCACCGATGAGGTCGAAAACAAGATCCTGAGTTCCCGGCTGGTGTTGGGCGTGACAGAGAAAGTCAGCAGCCAGCTCGATGACCTGCGTTTGCGCATCCGCTTCCTCGAAGGGCGCGACGAGCTGGCGGCGCACGACATCCTGCGCCCGGACGTGCTGATCCTGCCGCTGGTCACGCAGTGGGGTGACAGCGGGATGTCGCGCGAGGCCTGGCCCTGGATCTACGACGCGGTGCAACGGCTGTTGGCCGAACGCCTGCAGACGGCCTACAGCCGCTGCAACCAGTTCCTGATCGAGCAGGGCGTGATGCCGACGATCGACTTCAAAGACCGGGTCAAGCGCGTCCCGACGGCCGCGGCAGCCTCCGCACCGGTGGTCTCTGCTCCGACGGCGGTGCTGCCGGACCCGGCCAAGTCCGCCTCGTTGACGCAACCGGCACCTGGCTCAAGCTCAAGCGGGGCTTCGCCCAGCGGTGCGGCTCCCCATTTTTCTTCAGGTGTTGCTGCCGGTGGCGCTGTTCGCGGTCAGGCGGTGGCCGGCGGCATGACCCCGGCTTCGGGTGTGCCGGCACGTCGAGGCGCCGGTTTGTTCGGCGGGCGTCTGGGCTGGGGGGGCGAGGGCCCATCGGTTCAGACCCCTCTGCACGGCGGGCCGCAGGAAGAAACCCGACTGATGACCCAAGACACGCCGCTGGCGCGGGCACAGGGCCGGGCGCAGGGGGTGGTGGGGCAGTTGCGACGCCTGTTGGGCACGGCGGGCGGCGCTGGTTTTGACGTCACCGTGCCCCAAGGGCCCTCGCCGGCGCTGGCAGCGGCACTCGTCCATCGCCAGGGGGCGGCGGGCATCGGTATCGACTACGCCCTGGTGGGGGAGGATGACAGCCCCGCGGGCGTGGCCCGGGTGGCGGTGGTCCTGCGCGAACAGAGCAGTGAGCTCAAAAAGAAAGCGGGAACCCGCAGCGAAAAAGCCACCATCGAGGTGGTGGCGCTCATGTTCCAGTCCATTTTGACGGAGGAACGCATACCGCCGGCCATGCGCGTCTGGTTTGCGCGCTTGCAAATGCCGGTGTTGCGTGTGGCACTGGCCGAGCCGGCGTTTTTTGGCTCGCTCGATCACCCGGCGCGCCAGTTGATTGACCGCATGGGCTCCTGCGTCATGGGCTTCAATGCCGGCGATGTGGGTGGCAACGTCCTGGAGACGGAGATCAAACGCATCGTGCAGGTGATCGAGCAGTACCCCGAGACCGGCCGCCAGGTGTTCGAGGTGGTGTATGGCGAGTTCCAGCAGTTCCTGACCCGTTTCCTGACCGGCAAGGAAGCGACCCAGAAGGTCGTGAGCGTGGCGCAGCAGGTGGAGCAGAAGGAAACGCTCACCATCCAGTACACCATCGAGATGCGCAAGCTGCTCAAGGACATGCCGGTGCGCGACGAGATCCGCAGTTTCCTGTTCAAGGTTTGGGCGGAGGTGCTGGCGGTGGCGGCGGTCCGGCAGGGGCTGCAGCATGCGGAGACCGTGACATTGCGTAAAACGGCGGCCGATCTGGTCTGGGCGGCGAGCGCCAAACCCAACCGCAGCGACCGCACCCGCGTCATTCAGGATCTGCCACAGCTGCTGCAGCGCCTGCGGGCCGGCATGACGCTACTGGGTTTGTCGGTGGCGGATCAGGATGCGCACATCAAGACCGTCAGCGATACGCTGGCCGACGCTTTTCTGGCCAAGACCCAGCCAATTTCGCCAGCGCAGATCGAAGTCCTGGCCAGACACCTGGCCGAACTGGAGTGCGCGGTCAACGACGATGGTCTGGGCGATTTGCCGCTGGACGTCGACAGCATCGAGCTGTTGCTGGGTATCGAAGCCTCGGATCTGGAAGTGGTGGCCAATGGGGGCTCGAACCCGACACCTGCCATGCTGGCCTGGGCGCGGGAGTTGCAGCCCGGTGCCTGGTTCACGCTGGACCACAATGGCCGGCTCGCCCGCGTCCAGTTTGTCTGGCGCAGTGAGCGCAAGCAGCTCCATCTGTTTGCTTCTACCGAGGGCCGCAGCTACCTGATCCAGGCCGGTCGCCTGGCGGCTTACCTGCAGGCGGGCTTGTTGTTGCCGCAGGAAGAAGAGTCGTTGACGGTGCGCGCCACGCGTGACGCGCTGACCAAACTCGAAGCCAATCCCGAGCGCCTGCTCGGGTGAGCCGCGTGCTCAGTGCGCGACGCGCTCCAGCGTGTCGTCACACAACTCGTCGAGGATGAGCGCGTCGGGTTCCTCGCCAAAACTCCAGTAGACCATCAGAACGATGATCTTGAGGTCGTCGAGCATGAGCTCTTCGGCCGGCACCGCCATGGCGCGGTCGACGACGATCTCACGCATCGGCGAAGGCAGCACACCTGAGGATTCGAGGAAGCTGATGAAGCCCAGGCACTCGGCACCCATGTGATCCTGCTCGGCCACTGAATAGACGCGCATGCTGTGCGGCGATTGCAGCCGGGTCGGGGTGTCGCTGTGCGCAGCGGCGGTGAGGCCGGGCAACCAGTGTGTGCACCGGGTTGCCAGATTCAACCCGGTCAGCCAGTCAAGGGCCTCGCGGATTTCGTCGGCCTCGAAGCCAACGGCATTGAGCTTGCGTTGCAGTTGGTCTGGTTCGGGACAAGCGTCGCCGCGCCAGTAGTTTTCGTAAACGTACACGAGCACTTCAAACATGCGCTCAAATATATCGCATCCCGTTGCGGGTGATCCTCGCATTTTGAGGGGCTTATCGGGTCAATTCAAAATCAAGTTGTGGCGATGCGCTGAAACAGACCACCGGGCAGACGCGCGACCTGACCATCAAGTTCCAGCGTCATGAGGCGGGCCTGCAACGGTGCTGTGGCAAGCCCGGTGCGGGCTTGCAGCGCATCCAGGCTCACAGGGTCGAAGCCAAGCGCTTGCAGCAAGCTGTCCTCAGTCGCCATGCTGGTTGGCGTGGGTGTCGGCAGGCGGTCGGCGATGGTCACACCCGGCAAATCTTCCAGCACATCCTGCGTAGACTCCACCAGTTTGGCGCCCTGGCGGATCAGGGCATGGCAGCCATGCGACTGCGTGGCATGGATGGAACCCGGAATCGCAAACACGTCTTTGCCCTGTTCGGCGGCCAGGCGAGCGGTGATGAGCGAACCCGATTGCAAGGCTGCCTCCACCACCAATGTGGAACACGACAGACCGGCAATCAGGCGGTTGCGACGCGGGAAGTTGGCCGCCAACGGCGGTGTGCCCAAGGGATATTCGCTGACGATCAGCCCGTGCTGTGCGATGTCATGGGCCAGCTGGTGATGGCGTTTCGGGTAGACGCGGTCCAGTCCGGTGCCGACCACCGCGATGGTGGCCAGGCGCGAGGCCGCCGCCCCGGCAAGGGCGCCTTCATGGGCGGCGCCATCCACGCCCAGTGCCAGGCCCGAGACGATGGTGAGCCCCGCCTGGCTCAAGGCCTGTGCGAACTGGCGCGCATTGAGCGCGCCCTGGGGTGTCGGGTTGCGGCTGCCGACCATGGCGAGGGCCTGTGCCGGGTCGAGCGGCAGGTCGAGCCGGCCCATGGCGTACAGCAGCAACGGCGGGTCCTCAATCTGCAGCAGTGCGGACGGATAAGCGGCGTCGCCGAGCGCCAGGATCTGACGTAGAGCGCTGCCTTCCTGATTCTGCAGCCAGTGCCAGGTGGTCTCCAGCTGGGCTGGCAGTTCGGGTGGTTCGGCAAGCAGGGCATCGGCCTGTGCTGGCGTGACCACTTGCTGCAAGGCACTGGGCGACTGGCTGAAGATGGCCTCAGGCAGGCCGAAGGTCGCCAGCAGTTTGCGTGCTGTCAGGTTGCCGATGTCCGGCGTCAGTGTCAAGCGCAACCAGTTGGCGAGTTCGTCGCGCTCCATCGGCTGTGCGCCTGGCGGGTGGGTGTGCGCGGCTTAGCGCGGGGCCGTGAGGCGGTCGCCGACCCGAACGCCGTCCGTGATGTCCAGGATCAGCGCGTAAGAGAGTTTTTCGAAGGTCTTGAAGACCATGAGCAGGCCGTTGCGCTCGTCCGGCAGCTTGATCTGCGGCCGTGCGGGGTCGGTCTTGTCGACCAGTTGCTGGCCGTCCTTGAGGATGGCCATGACGTGGCCGCTCTCGATCCCGTCGCGCCGGCCGCGGTTGATCACCACCACCTGGTTCTGTGCCGCGTTGACCACGGCACTGCCGTAGACCGACACGATGCGGCCGCTGACCACGCCGCTGGGCGCGCGCGGCGTGTAGCTGGGGAATTCGCGTTCCGGTTCCGGCAGCATGCGGTCGCCGACGCGCATCTCTTCTTTGGTGCTGATGACGTCAATGGTGGCCGGCACGATGACGTTTTGCAGCTTGCCATCGCGGTTCTCGGTGTCCTGCGTCGATTCACCGCGGACCAGTTCGGCTTTGCCGAGGAACTGGGCCTCGTAGCCCAGGACTTCGCCGGTGGTCGGGTCTTTCAGCGGGGTGGCATTGCGGAAGACGCGCCAGCGCTGGGTCTTGTTCTTGTCGTCCAGCAAGGGCATGCCGCTGGGGCCGCGTGCGTAGGCGCGGTCGCCGCGGCTGAGCATGACACGGTTTTCCTGCGTGGCCACGATGCGCGGCGCGCTGCTCAGTTCGCTTTCTTCCACGATCACCGGCTCGGCCAGGAACGGTTCAATGGCACGGGTCTGCAGCGTTGTCAGGGCGTCGCTCGTTTTCTCGCTGCGCACGCGTGGCGACAGGCGCACGGTTGCCAGGTCGACGGGTTCGCCGTTGGCCCCGTCAGCCAAGCGCAGCTTGGCAAGGCCACCGCTCTTGTCCAGCACCAGCCGCTGGCCGGGGTAGATCAGGTGCGGGTTGCGGATGTCGTCCAGGTTCATGCCCCACAACTCGGGCCAGCGCCAGGGGCTGCGTAGGAACAGGGAGGAAATGGCCCACAGGGTGTCGCCGCTTTTGATGGTGTAGCTGTCGGGGGCGTCGGGTGCCAGTTCGCTCAAAGGGACGCCCGCTTGGGCGACCTGTTTGGCGGTGGCGCTCTGGGCCGGGGTGACGGGGTATTTCTGGCCCCAGGCGGCGCCACTCAGCAGGCAGACGCTCAAAGTGGCCAGGGCGGTTATTGTGATACCGGGTTTTGCCATCAGATGTCGTGTCATATCGTGTTGTTTCACTAGGCCCTCCCCGGGCGGCTCTCGGGCGGCAGAGATGGCTCAGTTTGCCCGGTCAGGTCTTGATAAATCACGCGCGATTTTGCGCCCAAGCCCTTGATCGGGCAATGATTTTTGCCCTCTGTTACTGCTGTGGTTACCAAAAGTAGCGAAAATAACGACATCTTTCATCTGAATTTATGGCCCTGCTTCCCATTCTCTGTTTCCCCGATCCGCGACTGCACAAAGTGGCCCAGCCCGTGCAGGCGGTGGACGCGCGCATCAAGACGCTGATCGCCGACATGTTCGAAACCATGTACCACGCACATGGCATCGGTCTGGCGGCGACGCAGATCGATGTGCATGAGCGCCTGATCGTGATCGACATCTCCGAAGAGCGCGACCAGCCCTTGGTGCTGATCAACCCCGAGATCACCTGGGCCAGTGCCGAGATGAAGGTCAACGACGAAGGCTGCCTGTCGGTGCCGGGCATCTACGACGGCGTCGAGCGCCACGAGGCCGTGCATGTGCGCGCGCTCGACGGCGAGGGCCAGATGCGCGTGATCGAGGCCGATGGCCTGCTGGCCGTCTGCATCCAGCACGAGATGGACCATCTGCTGGGCAAGGTGTTTGTCGAGTACCTGTCGCCGCTCAAGCGCAACCGCATCAAGACCAAGATGCTCAAGGCGCAGCGCGAGGAGCGGCGTTGAGGGTCATCTTTGCCGGCACACCCGAATTTGCCCGGGTCGCGCTGGAGCGGCTGCACGCCGCCGGCTTCGACATCCCACTGGTATTGACGCAACCCGACCGACCGGCCGGCCGCGGCATGAAGCTGCAGGCCTCGCCGGTCAAGCAGTTCTCGCTCGACCACGGCATCGCCGTGGCGCAACCGCACAGCCTGCGGCTGGACGGCAAATACCCGGACGAGGCAGCGGCGGCGCGCGCCGCCATTGAGGCGGCGCAGGCCGATGTGATGGTGGTGGCTGCCTACGGCCTGATCCTGCCGCAGTGGGTGCTGGATACACCGCGCTTGGGTTGTTTGAATATCCACGCGTCTTTGCTGCCGCGCTGGCGCGGCGCAGCACCGATCCACCGCGCCATTGAGGCCGGTGATGCCGAGACCGGCGTCACCATCATGCAGATGGATGCCGGGCTGGACACCGGGGCCATGCTGCTGGTCGAGAAGTTGGTGATTGCGCCCGAGGACAGCACCGGCAGCCTGCACGACAAGCTGGCCGTGCTCGGCGGCCGCATGATCGTCGAGGTGCTGGAGCTGGCGGCCTGCGGTGGTCTGCATGCAGTGCCGCAGCCGGCCGACGGCGTGACCTACGCGCACAAGATCGAGAAACACGAAGCGGCCATTGACTGGACGCAGCCGGCCGAGGTGATTGCCCGGCGGATCCGTGCTTTCAATCCATTCCCCGGCGCCGCAACGGTATGCCAGGGCGAGGCGATCAAGCTCTGGCGCTGCGAAATTGATAGCGCCTCGCGCATACCTGATAAGGCGCCAGGCGCGATTTTGTCTGCAGACGAAGCAGGCGTGGCAGTGCAATGCGGCCTGGGCGTGCTGCGGCTGACCGAGCTGCAGCGTTCCGGCGGCAAACGCCTGGCGGCGACCGAGTTCCTGCGCGGTTTCGCCTTGCTGGCCGGCACTGTGCTCGGTTGAGGAGGCCGGCTATGTCTGCTGTGCGGCAGTTGCTGCGTCATCCCGAATACCGTTACGGCCTGCGCGACGCGATGTCGGTGGCACCGGGTCTCGCGGCCTGGGGCCTGATGACCGGCGTGGCCATGGTCAAGTCCGGCATGAGCCTGGTCGAGTCGGTGGCCATGACGCTGCTGGTCTACGCCGGTAGTTCGCAACTGGCGGCCATTCCCTTGATCGCCGCCGGGGCCCCGGTGCTGGTGATCCTGGCCACCTCGTTCTGCGTCAACCTGCGCTTCGTCGTCTTCAGCGCCCACATGCGGGCCTACCTGATGCACCTGCCGCGGCGCTGGCGGCTGTTTGTCGGTTACCTGACGGCCGACCTCAGCTACGTGATGTTCACCAAGCGCTATCACCAGCCGCCGCAGAACCAAGCTGAGCAGCAGGCGCAACTGGCTTACCTGCTGGGCAGCGCCACCACCAACTGGACCAGTTGGCAGGGCGCCAGCCTGCTGGGCATCGTGCTGGCGCATTCGGTGCCGATGCATTGGGGTCTGAGTTTTGCCGGCATCCTGGCCTTGCTGGGCGTGGCTTGCTCGCTGGCCTCCAGCCGGTTGCGTGTGGTGTCGGCCGGCGTGGCAGGCGCGGCCGCGGTGGCGGCCTTCGCCCTGCCCTTCAAGCTCAACATCGTGGTGGCGATTGCGGCGGCGGTGGCGCTGGCGTTGCTGCTGGAAAAGACGCCGCTGGCGCACAAGGAGCGCGCATGAACAGCACCGATGTCTGGACCCTGGGCGTGATCGTCGGCCTGGCGGCGGTGACCGTCATCACACGCTCCTTCTTCTTCATGTCCAGCAAGCCCTGGAGCTTGCCGCACTGGGCGCAGCGTGGCCTGCAGTACGCGCCGATTGCCGCGTTGTCGGCCGTCATCGTGCCGGAAATGGTCATGACCCAGGGGCAACTGGTGAGCACCTGGCAGGATGCGCGCCTGTTTGCCGTGGCGGCTGGTACCGCCTGGTTCTTCTGGCGCCGCGGCAGCGGGCAGGTGGTGCTGGGCACCATCGTGGTCGGCATGGCGGTCTATCTGCCGCTGCACCTCGGCTTGGGCTGGTAAGCCGCGCGACAGGGCGCGGCCTAAAATTACGGGTTTCGCGCGCCAGCCGCCAGGCTTGGCCCGCGCCCCGGTTTTCCAACTCTTCGTTTCAACCACCATGAACTTCATCCGTTTCCAGGATTTGTGCGCACAGGGCCAAGCTGCCGGCAAGCGCGTCTTCATTCGAGCCGACCTCAACGTACCGCAGGACGACAGTGGCGCCATCACGGAAGACACCCGCATCCGTGCTTCCATCCCCTGCATCCAGATGGCGCTGGACGCTGGTGCCGCCGTCATGGTGACCTCGCATCTGGGCCGCCCCACCGAAGGCGAGTTCAAGCCCGAAGACTCGCTGGCCCCGGTGGCCCGGCGCATGGGCGAGCTGCTCGGTCGTGACGTGCCGCTGGTTTCGAATTGGACCGACGGCGTGAGCGTGGCCCCCGGCCAGCTCGTCATGCTGGAGAACTGCCGCCTCAACCAAGGCGAGAAGAAAAACAACGAAGAGCTTGCCCGGAAGATGGCCGCCCTGTGCGACATCTTTGTGCACGACGCCTTTGGTACCGCCCACCGCGCCGAAGCGTCCACCTATGGCATTGCCCAGTTCGCTGCGGTGGCCAGTGCCGGCCCGCTCCTGGCCGCGGAAATGGATGCCATCAGCCAGGCCCTGACGGCACCGAAGCGCCCGCTGGTGGCCATCGTCGCCGGCTCCAAGGTCTCGACCAAACTCACCATCCTCAAGAGCCTGGCCAACAACGTCGACCAGCTCATCGTCGGTGGCGGCATTGCCAACACCTTCATGCTGGCCGCCGGCCTGAAGATCGGCAAGAGTCTGGCTGAACCCGATCTGCTGGCTGAGGCCAAGGCCGTGATCGAGGTCATGGCCGCGCGCGGCGCAGAAGTGCCGATCCCGGTGGATGTGGTGACAGCCAAGGAATTCAAGGCCGATGCGCTTGCCACCATCAAGAAGGCCACCGAGGTGGCTGACGACGACCTGATCCTGGACATCGGTCCCGAGACCGCCAAGAAGCTGGCTCAGCAGCTCAAGGCGGCCGGCACCATCGTCTGGAACGGCCCGGTCGGCGTGTTCGAGTTTGCCGCTTTCGAGAACGGCACCAAGGTGATTGCCCAGGCGATTGCCGAATCCAGCGCCTTCTCTATTGCCGGCGGTGGCGACACCCTGGCAGCAATTGCCAAGTACGGCATCGAGAAAGAGGTGGGCTACATCTCGACCGGTGGCGGTGCTTTCCTGGAAGTGCTGGAGGGCAAGACGCTGCCGGCCTTCGAAATCCTGCAGAAGCGGGCCAACGGTTGACCGGGCTGACCGGCGCCTGCTTCAGGCGGTGCGGCCGGCGGCAGGTGCGCGCAAGGCGTTGTTGAGTTGATCAACGACTTCCGCCCAGTCTGCATCCCCCAGCAGTTCCTCCCGCAACATGGCCGCTTGTGCGGCCGTCCAGAATGGCGCATCGGCCAATGCCACGTTGGCCGCCAGCGGCGAGTGCGCGCTGACAAAGGCCCGAATCCCGTCGGGATCGGACGGCAGGCCGAGTTGTGCGAACAGTTCCGAGAATCGGTGGTGAGACTTTTGCATGGGGGCTCCTTGTCTGGGCAGAAATCCGGAACAGACGCGGACAGTGTCCCGCTTTTTCGTCTGTCGTGCCACAGGGTGCTCGGGGGTTGGTCGCTTGTTGTTCCTGTGTAACTAATTTCGTGTAAAAATAGAAACTAAGTTACAAGGAGACAGACATATGACGCGTCGTGCGACCAAGATTGTTGCCACCCTCGGCCCCGCTTCCAGTGACCCGGCCCTGCTTGAACAGATGATCCGTGCCGGGGTCAATGTGGTGCGCCTGAACTTCAGCCATGGCAAGGCACAGGACCACATCGACCGCGCCCGCCTGGTGCGGGAAGCGGCTGCCCGCGCCGGGCGCGAAGTGGCCATCATGGCCGACCTGCAGGGTCCGAAAATCCGCGTTGGCAAGTTTGCCGATGGCAAGGTCATGCTGGAAACCGGCCAGAAATTCATTCTTGACGCCACGCGCACCGAGCCGGGTGATGCCAGTGCCGTGGGCCTGGACTACAAGGAACTGCCGCGCGACGTGAAGGCCGGCGACGTGCTGTTGCTCAACGACGGCCTGATCACCATGAAGGTCGAAGCCGTCAAGGGCGAGGCGGTGCATGCCGTGGTGACCATGGGCGGTGAGCTGTCCAACAACAAGGGCATCAACAAGAAAGGCGGCGGCCTGACGGCGCCGGCCCTGACCGCCAAGGACATGGAAGACATCAAGACCGCGATGAGCTTCCAGGCCGACTACGTGGCAGTGAGCTTCCCGCAGAACGCCACCGACATGGAAATGGCGCGCCAGCTGTGCAATGTGGCGGCCGCCGAGTACAACCACAAGCCGCACCTGATCGCCAAGATCGAGCGCGCCGAGGCGATTCCGAAACTGGAAGAAATCCTGCGCGCCAGCGACAGCATCATGGTGGCGCGCGGCGACCTAGCGATCGAGGTCGGCAACGCCGCCGTGCCGGCACTGCAAAAACGCATGATCCGCATGGCGCACGAGATGGACAAGACGGTGATCACCGCGACCCACATGATGGAGTCGATGATCAACAACCCGATGCCCACGCGCGCCGAGGTGAGCGACGTGGCCAACGCCGTGCTCGATGGTTCTGACGCCGTGATGACCTCGGCCGAGACCGCGGCCGGCAAGTTCCCGCTGGAAACGGTGGTCGAGATGGCCAGCGTCTGCGTGGCTGCCGAAGCCGCAGAAGACGTGGCGCTCGATGCCGACTTCAACGGCAAGACCTTCTCCCGCATCGACCAATCGATCGCCATGGGCGCGCTGTTCACGGCGCACCACCTGGGCGCCAAGGCCATCGTGGCCTTGACCGAGAGCGGCTCCACCGCCTTGTGGATGAGCCGCCATCGCGTGCACATTCCGATCTATGCCCTGACGTCCAAGGTCGCGACGCAGCGCAAGATGGCGCTGTACCGCAACGTGACGCCCCTGTTGATGGACACCAGCGCCGACCGCGACACCGCCTTGCACGATGCCGAACAGCACCTCAAGGCACGCGGCATCATGCAGCCGGGTGACATCTACGTCATCACCTGTGGCGAGCCCATGGGCTCACCGGGCGGCACCAATATGCTCAAAATCTGCCGCGTTTCCTGAGAACTGGTGAATAAATCTACTGCGCACCCCGATCGCAGCGTTGGGCGGTGCTCGGAATCCTCACGTACAGGAAGTACGTTCCGGTTCCTGCGCTCCGTCCGCCTTGCGCTCGGGTCGCTCGCTACGATTTCTTCACCAGTTCTGGCGATGCCTCGGTCTTGAGTCGTTGCTGGGCGACCGTGGGGGCAGTTTCGCCGCCGGGCCGTCCCAAGGCGAAAGCGGCCCCCTCGGGGGGCAGCGAACGACACGCAGTGCGTGAGCGTGGGGGCCATATCCCCAGCAGGTAAAATCGGAGGCAGTTACCAAGTAGTTACCAACTTCCCCGGGGAAAACACCATGGCACTCGTTTCGATGCGCGAGCTGCTGGACCATGCTGCCGCCAACGGCTACGGCATTCCGGCTTTCAACGTCAACAATCTGGAGCAGGTCCAGGCCGTCATGTCGGCCGCCGACGAAGTCGGTGCACCGGTCATCCTGCAGGCCAGCGCCGGCGCCCGCAAATACGCGGGTGAGTCCTTCATCAAGCACCTGATCCAGGCCGCCTGCGAAGCCTACCCGCACATTCCGTTGGTGATGCACCAGGACCACGGCACCAGCCCCAAGGTCTGCCAGGGTGCCATCGAACTGAACTTCGGCTCGGTGATGATGGACGGTTCGCTGATGGAAGACGGTAAGACCCCGGCCTCCTTCGACTACAACGTCGACGTGACGCGCAAGGTGGTCGAGATGGCGCACAAGGTCGGCGTCACCGTGGAAGGTGAACTGGGCTGCCTGGGCAACCTGGAGACCGGCGAGGCCGGCGAGGAAGACGGCATCGGCGCCGAGGGCAAGCTGGACCACAGCCAGATGCTGACCGACCCGGAAGAAGCCGCCCAGTTCGTGAAGGCCACCCAGCTCGACGCACTGGCGATTGCCATCGGTACCAGCCACGGCGCCTACAAGTTCAGCCGTCCGCCCACCGGTGACATCCTGGCGATCTCGCGCGTGAAGGAAATCCACGCCCGCATCCCCAACACCCATTTGGTGATGCACGGCTCCTCCTCCGTGCCGCAGGAGTTGCTGGCCATCATCAACCAGTACGGCGGCAAGATGAAGGAAACCTACGGCGTGCCGGTGAAGGAAATCCAGGAAGCCATCAAGTACGGCGTGCGCAAGATCAACATCGACACCGACATCCGCCTGGCCATGACCGGCGCGGTGCGCAAGTTCCTGGCTGAGAACCCGGACAAGTTCGATGCCCGCGAGTGGCTCAAGCCGGCACGTGAAGCTGCCAAGCAGGTCTGCAAGGCGCGTTACCTGGAGTTCGGCTGCGAAGGCCAGGCTGGCAAGATCAAGGGCGAGACCCTGCAAGTGATGGCCGCCAAGTACGCCAAGGGTGAACTGGCTCAGCTGGTCAAATAAGCCTTTCCGGCTCATTCTTGCGATAATCACAGGCCCGGCGCTGGTGCGCCGGGCTTTTCTTTTTCAAGTCCCATCATGACCTCTGCTCTGCATACCTCCAGCCTGACCTCCCTGCCCCTGCTCGCACGCGGCAAGGTGCGCGACAACTACGCCGTGGGCGACGACCGCATCCTGATGGTGGCCTCGGACCGCATCAGCGCCTTCGACGTCATCATGGGCGAGCCGATTCCGGGCAAGGGCGAGCTGCTGACGCAGATGGCGCTGTTCTGGTTCGGCAAGCTGGGCCACATCTGCCCGAATCACCTGACCGGCGAGGCGCCCGAGAGCGTGGTGACACCGGCCGAGGTGGCGCAGGTCAAGGGCCGCTCCATGCTGGTCAAGCGCCTGAAGCCGATTCCGGTGGAGGCGGTGGTGCGCGGTTACCTGGCCGGCAGCGGCTGGGCCGAATACCAGGCTGGCCAGTCGGTCTGCGGCGTCAAGCTGCCGGCTGGCCTGCAGAACGCCAGCAAGCTGCCCGAGCCGATCTACACGCCGGCGGCCAAGGCCGAAGTGGGCGAGCACGACGAGAACATCACGTTCGAGAAGACGGTGGAGATGATCGGCCTCGATCTGGCCACCCGCATCCGCGACATCTCGATCGCCATCTACAAGGCCGCCAGCGAGATCGCGCTGACCAAGGGCATCATCATCGCCGACACCAAGTTCGAGTTCGGCCTCGACAAGGATGGAGCGCTGGTGCTGATGGACGAGGTGCTGACGCCCGACTCCTCGCGCTACTGGCCGGTAGAGGGCTACCGGGTCGGCGCCAACCCGCCGAGCTACGACAAGCAGTTCCTGCGCGACTGGCTGGAGACCGCCACCGTGGACGGCAAGCCTTGGGGCAAGACGGCGCCGGCGCCCAAGCTGCCGGCCGAGGTGATCGAGAAGACCGCTGCCAAGTACCGCGAAGCGCTGACGCGTCTGACTGCCTGAACGGTGCCTGCCTGCCCCTTGGGCATGTAGTAGCGGAGTAACACCCGCAGCTGCAGAACTGCAGAAACAATGGTCCGCCAAAACCTATTTCAAGGAGACCAACATGGCGGGCAAGAAGATTCTGATGATCTGCGGGGATTACTGCGAAGACTACGAAACCATGGTGCCGTTCCAGGCCCTGCTGGCGGTGGGGCACACGGTGCACGCCGTCTGTCCGGACAAGGTGGCGGGTGACCACATCAAGACGGCGATCCACGACTTTGAGGGCGCCCAGACCTACAGCGAAAAACCGGGCCACAACTTCACGCTCAACACCTCTTTTGCCGACGTGAAGCCGGCCCAGTACGACGCGCTGGTGCTGCCCGGCGGCCGCGGCCCGGAATACCTGCGCAACAACGCCGCCGTGGTGACCATGGTCAAGCACTTCTTCGAGGCCGGCAAGCCAGTGGCGGCGATCTGCCATGCGGCCCAGTTGCTGGCGGGGGCGGGGGTGCTTGCCGGGCGCAGTTGCTCGGCTTATCCAGCTTGCCGTGCCGAAGTGGAACTGGCCGGCGGCACCTATGTCGATATTGCCGTGGACCAGGCGCACACCGACCGCAACCTGGTGTCGGCGCCGGCCTGGCCGGCCCACCCGGCCTGGATTGCCCAGTTCCTGACGGTGCTGGGCACCCGCATCACGCATTGATGCTGCATTGACGCCGAAGCCGCGTTGGCCGCATCATGTGGTTCAACGCGTCGGAGACAAACCATGTGCCAGGTCTTTATCAGCGCCGATCCGGTGCTTTACCAGAGCCGCGCCCGTTCCGTGCGCCTGCATGGCGTGGCCACCAGCATCAAGCTGGAGAACCTGTTCTGGCAGGTGCTGGAGGAAATCGCACGCCGCGACGGCATGAGCGTGCCGCAGCTGTGTGCCAAGCTGCACGACGAACTGGTTGAGGAGTGTGGCGGGGTGGACAACTTTGCCTCGTTCCTGCGCGTCTGCTGCGGCCGTTACCTCGCGCTGCAACTGTCCGGCGGCATCCCGCAGGATGTCTCGATCCCGATCAGCAGCCTCAATGCCGGACAGGTGCTGGCCGCCGAAGGGCGTGCCGCGACGTTTGGCGAGCTGCACTAGGTTGCGGTGGGCGGCCTACGGCCGCAGGCGTGACGGCGCAAGACGCCGGAGTTGGCGACCCACCGCGTCGCGAAAGCGCGGGCTATGAAGACAGAAGCCGCCGATCAGGCCCGCGACGGCGCCCAGCACGGTGTCGACCAGGCGCGCCTGCAGCAGCGCATCCGGCGAAACCAAGCCCAGACGGCCGGCTTCGGCCAGCAAGATCGTCATCGGGGTGATGAAGATCACGGCCAGGCCGTAGTTGCGCACCACCAGGCTCTCGATCACGAAGGAGAGCGCCACCATCAGCAGCGCAATGCGCCAGGTGTCCAGCGGTAGCGCCAGCAGGCCCCACGACAACAGCAGACCGATACCGGTGCCGGCGATACGGTGGACTTGCCGGTTCCACACGGCACGCAAGGACACGCCTTGGATCACTGCCAGACAACTGACGGGCACCCAGTAGGCGCGCTCCAGCTGCAGCGCTTGTGCCAAGGCCAGGGACATGCCGACGAAGAGCCCGATCACGACCGAGTCGAACACGACGAAATCAAAGGTTGCCGGCGGCAAGGCGGGGGCTGGCTTCGGCGCCTGGCGGCGTACGATGTAAAGGCTGTAGAAAAAGGCGATCAGACAGGCTTGCAGGCAACCCAGCATGAGCAGTCCCGCCTGATGCGGTAGCTGCGATAGCTCGATCGGCGAATAGGCACCGATCGACGCCGCCATGATGAAAAACAGGCTCCCCGGTGGCCCCAGGGCGTAGAACCGGCACACCATCGACACCAGGATGGTGATGAAGGTCAGCACGGGCACCAACAGCAACGGCAGGAAATGGCCCATCAACCCCAGCGCGTAGCAGGCACTCATGCCGAAGGCACAGGCCATCAGGGTGACCATGCGGTGATGAAGCGGCGTGCTGGGGGCGTAAAGAAACACCATGCCACCCAGCGAGGCGACAAGTCCGTCGTCCAGATGGTCGAAATAAGCCCCGATCAAAATCGGCAGGCCCGAGGCCAGCGCGGCGCAAAGCGGCATCTGCCAGCCCCGGTCGCTCGGGTGGAACGTCGCCAGCTGGCGCAGTTCGGTGCGCAGCCGCGCTTGAACGTGATGCCATCCTGGCCAGCGCATCATGGGTTCTCGGCGAGGGGCTGAAGGTCAGGTACGGCGGGGCCTGGGCACCAACGCGGGGCTCAGTTCAACGCCATGCTGAGTTTGCGCCGGTAGGCCGAGATCAGCGTCGCCTGCTCGTCTTCCTGCACCGTGGCATGGCCGGCCAGCTCGATGCCGCCGGCGCTCTTGCCGGAGACATCGGGGCCGGCCTGGGGCTTGGGCGGTGTCAGCAAATCCAGGATGGCGATGAAGGTCTTGCGCGGGGCTTCTTCGTCCCACTTCTTGTCGCGCATGATGATCTCCAGCAGTTCGTCCAGCGCGGCCAGCCATTCGTTGTGCGCCATCAGTACGCGCGCCTTGGCGAAGCGGCTTTCGAAGTCGCGCTTGTTGGCTCCGATCTTCTCGTCGAACTGTTCCAGCGTCCATTGGCCACGTGGGTCGTTGGCGACGAACTCCAGCGCGTTGAGCCACTGCTGCAGCGCCTCGAAACGCAAGGGCACCGGAATCTGTGCCAATGCCGGCGCCAGGGCACCGGCGGCCTCGGCCAGATGGCCGGTCCCGATCAGCAGCTTGACGTAGTCGTAACGCCTCTCGTCATTGGCCGGCTCGGCTGCCACCGCCTCGGCCATGCGGGCCAGCGCACCGGCCACATCACCCGATTCCAACGGATCCGGCGTTTCCGGCTCATCCATGTCGGCAGGCGCCTGGCCTTCGGCACCGAGATGCTTGTCGAGGAATTCGCGCAGCTTGCCTTCCGGCAGCGCGCCCATGAAGCCGTCCGCCGGCTTGCCGCCAACCATCAGCACGCAGGTCGGGATGCTGCGGATGCCGAAGGCCCCGGCCAGTTCCTGCTGCTCGTCGGAGTTGATCTTGGCCAGCACGAAGCGGCCGGCGTACTCGGTTTCGAGCTTTTCCAGGATCGGGCCGAGCGCCTTGCACGGGCCGCACCAGGGCGCCCAGAAATCGACCAGCACAGGCACGGACATGGAGGCCTGGATGACCTCGGCTTCGAAGTTTTCGGTGGTGATGTCGATCATTTGGGGCAGCTCGGGGCAAAAAAGTAAAATTCGGGCATGAAAACACTCATCGGCGTCGTCATGGGCTCCAGTTCCGACTGGGACACCATGCAACAGGCAGTCCAGATTCTCCACCACTTTGGCATAGGGCACGAGGCGCGCGTGGTGTCGGCGCACCGCATGCCCGACGACATGTTCGCCTATGCCGAAGCCGCCGCCGGGCGTGGCCTGAAGGCCATCATCGCCGGTGCCGGCGGTGCCGCCCACCTGCCGGGCATGCTGGCGGCCAAGACCACCGTGCCGGTGCTGGGCGTGCCGGTGCAGAGCAAGGCGCTGTCGGGCGTCGATTCGCTGCACAGCATCGTGCAGATGCCCAAGGGCATTCCGGTGGCCACCTTTGCCATCGGCCCGGCCGGTGCCGCCAATGCGGCCCTGTTCGCGGTGGCCATGCTGGCCAATGAAGACCCGGCCCTGCGGACCAAGCTGGAAGCCTTCCGCGCTGAGCAGACCGAAGCCGCACGCGCCATGACGCTGCCGCCGGCCCTATGAGCGGCCAGCGCATCCTTCCTGGCTCCCTGGTCAATGGCCAGCCGGCCACGCTCGGCGTGATGGGCGGCGGCCAGTTGGGCCGCATGTTCGTGCAGGCGGCCCAGCGCATGGGTTATTTCACCGCGGTGCTTGACCCCGATCCGGCCAGCCCGGCTGGCCTGGTGAGCCATCACCACATCCAGACCGGTTATCTGGACGAGCAGGGCCTGGCGCAATTGATGCAGCGCAGTGCCGCCATCACCACCGAATTCGAGAATGTGCCGGCACCGGCCTTGCTGACGCTGGGCGCGCAGCGCCCGGTGGCACCAGCCGCGGGCGCCGTGGCGATTGCGCAGGACCGCGCGCAGGAGAAAGCCCACTTCCAGCGCTGCGGCGTGCCGGTGGCACCCTATGCCGTGATCGAGACGCCGGAGCAACTGGCTGCGGTCAAGGACGACTTGCTGCCCGGCATCGTCAAGACCACCCGTCTTGGCTACGACGGCAAAGGCCAGATCCGCGTCAAGACGCGTGCCGAACTGGTGGCGGCCTGGGACGAACTCAAGCACGTGCCCTGCGTGCTGGAGAAGATGCTGCCGCTCAAACTGGAGTGCTCGGTCATCGTGGCACGCGGCTGGGACGGCACTTGCGTCAACTTCCCTGTGCAACGCAATCTGCACCGCGACGGCATTCTGGCGGTGACCGAGGTTTATGAAGGAAATCTGCCCTCCGCCCTTGCCAAGCAAGCGGTTGAAGCTACCAAATCGATAGCGAATGGCCTGCAGTACGTCGGTGTGCTGTGTGTCGAGTTCTTCGTGCTGCAGGACGACAGCCTGATCGTTAACGAGATGGCGCCGCGCCCGCACAACAGCGGCCACTACACGCTCGACGCCTGCGACCAGTCGCAGTTCGACCTGCAGGTGCGCACGCTGGCCGGCCTGCCGCTGGTGCAGCCGCGCGCCTACGGCCCGTCCATCATGCTCAACCTGCTGGGCGATGTCTGGCTGGCCTTCAACAATGCGCCGCCCTGGGACCAGGTGCTGGCCCTGCCCGGTACCCACCTGCACCTGTACGGCAAGCTCGACGCCAAGCCCGGCCGCAAGATGGGCCACCTCAACATCACCGGCAGCACGGTCGACGAGGTGCGGACCACGGCGCTGGCAGCGGCCAAGCTGCTGGGCATCGAACCTTTTTGATAGCCAGGGCCTGCATGATCCTCGACGGACGGGAACCGGCTGCCATCGCGGCCGCCGCGCAGGCGCTGCAGCAGGGGGAACTGGTCGGCCTGCCGACCGAAACCGTTTACGGCCTGGGGGCCGATGCCGCCAATGAGGCGGCGGTGGCCAAGATCTTCGCCGCCAAGGGCCGGCCCAGCGACCACCCGCTGATCGTGCACGCCGCCGACGCGACCGGCGTGGACCACTTCGCACGCGACGTGCCGGCCTTCGCGCAGCAATTGATGCAGGTCTTCTGGCCCGGCCCGCTCACCCTGATCCTGCCGCGCCGCCCCGAGGTGGGCGCGGCGGCGGCCGGCGGCCAGGACTCGATCGGTCTGCGCTGCCCGGCGCATCCGGTGGCGCATGCGCTGCTGCTGGCAGCCCGGGCGTTGGGCGTGCACGGCGTGGCGGCACCGAGCGCCAACAAGTTCGGCCGCGTCAGCCCGACCAGCGCCGCCCACGTGCAGAGCGAGTTTGGCGATAGCCTGCTGGTGCTCGATGGTGGCGCCTGCGAGGTCGGCATCGAGTCCACCATCATCGACTGCACGCGCGGTGCCCCGGTGCTGTTGCGCCCGGGCCAGATCTCGCGTGAGCAGGTTCAGGCCGCCTGTGGACTGATTTTGCTATCAAAAGAGGAGCTGTCTGCACCGTCACCACGGGCGTCTGGCACGCTGGAATCTCATTACGCGCCGAATGCCAAGGTGCGCCTGATGGATGCCAAGGCTTTGCAGGCCGCGCTCGACGTGCTGGGCCCGGACCTGGCTGGCGGACAGGCCACGATTGCGGTCTATGCGCGCGCCGTGCTGCGGCTGCCGTCAAGCAACGTGTTGTACCGGCGCATGCCGGACGATGCCGCCGCCACGGCGCAGCAGCTGTTTGCCGTGCTGCGCGACTTCGACGCCCAGGGCGTCAAACTGATCTGGATCGAGCCGCCGCCCGACACCCCCGACTGGGAAGGTGTGCGCGACCGCCTGACACGGGCCGCCGCTTAAGGCTGGCCTGAATGGTGAAACAGCGGCACCATTCAACACCATGACGACACTCGGCACGTTGATCGAAACCCACGGCTACTGGGTACTGGCGCTGGGCTGTCTGCTCGAAGGCGAAACCGTGCTGTTGCTGGCCGGCTTTGCCGCGCATCGCGGCTACCTTCATCCGCTGGCGGTGATCGCGGTGGCTTCGGCCGCTGGCTTTGTGGGCGACCAGTTCTATTTCTGGCTCGGTCGCCACCATGGTGCCGCCGTATTGGCGCGCTGGCCGACGCTGCTGCAGCGGGCGGAGCGCGTGCACCGCTTGATCGATCGCCATCATGAAGCGATGATCGTCGCCATGCGTTTTGCTTACGGACTGCGGATTGCCGGGCCGGTGTTGATCGGCACCACGACCCTCCCGGCACTGCGTTTTGCCGCGTTCAATGCGCTGGGCGCCGTGCTCTGGGCCTGCCTGATCGGCGCGCTCGGCTGGGTGTTCGGCCATGCTGCCGAGGTCGTGTTTTCGGAGGTCCGCCATGTCGAAGGCTGGCTGCTGTTGGGGCTGGCAGGGGCCGGTGCCTTGGTTTGGTGGCTGAGAAAACAAGGGAAGCATTGAGCCGCGTGCCGCCATGCTGAAATCCATTCGCACCCTGCACTTTCGCTTCAACGTGCGCCGGCTCGGCCCCGGCCTCATCACGGGCGCAGCCGATGACGACCCGAGCGGCATTGCCACCTACTCGCAGGCCGGCGCGCAGTTCGGCTTCTCGTTGCTGTGGACGGTGGTCTTCACGCTGCCGTTGATGGCGGCGATCCAGATGATCAGCGCGCGCATCGGCCATGTGACCGGCCACGGTCTGGCGGCCAACATCAAGCAGGCTTTTCCGCGCCCGGTGCTGCTGGCCATCGTCGGTCTGCTGTTGCTGGCCAACACGCTCAACCTGGCGGCCGATATCGCGGCCATGGCCGAGGCCCTGCGCCTGCTGGTTGGCGGCCCGTCTCAGGTCTATGCGGTGACGTTTGGTTTGCTGTGTCTGGTGCTGCAGGTGTTCCTGAGCTACCGGGTTTATGTGCGCTGGCTCAAGTGGTTGACGCTGGCGCTACTGGCCTACGTGGCGGTGGCCTTCACGCTGCGCATCGACTGGTGGCAGGTGGCGCAGCAACTGGTTTGGCCGCAGCTGCAACTGGGCCGTGAAGCCTTGCTGACCATCGTTGCCGTCTTCGGCACTACCATCAGCCCTTACCTGTTCTTCTGGCAGGCCGGGCAGGAGATGGAAGACGTGAACGCGGGGCCGAAACACACCGATTCAACCGCGCAGGTCCGCGGGCATTTGCGCCGCATCCAGTGGGACACGCTGGTGGGCATGAGCTTCTCCAACCTGATCGCCTTCTTCATCATCCTGAGCACCGCCGCCACCTTGCACGCGGCCGGTGTGCGCGACATCCAGACCTCGGCTCAGGCGGCCGAGGCGCTGCGGCCGCTGGCCGGCGAGTTGACCTTCCTGCTGTTCAGCCTGGGGATCATCGGCACCGGCCTGCTGGCGGTGCCGGTGCTGGCCGGCTCGGCCGCCTATGCGGTGGCGGAGGCCGCCGGCTGGCAAGGCAGCCTGAGCCTGCGGCTGGACAAGGGTGAAGGGCGCGGCTTCTACGGTGTGGTGGCCCTGGCTACGTTAGGCGGCGTGGCGCTGTGTTTTGCGCCGATCGACCCGGTGCGCGCCCTGTTCTGGGCCGCCGTGCTCAACGGCGTCATTTCCGTGCCCATCATGGCCGTGATGATGTTGCTGGCCGCGCGAACGGACATCATGGGCGTGCACGTGATCGGCCGACGCCTGCGCTGGCTCGGCTGGCTGGCCACGTTGGCCATGGGGGGCACCGTGGTCACCATGTTAGCCACGCTGTAAGTGCCGGCCGCGGAGGCCGCTCGTTCAGCGAAAGCGCAGTTTCATCACCAGGATGGCAGACGCCAGCGCCAGCGTGATGGCGTTGGCCACCACGACCGGCCAGGCATCAATCAGCAGGCCGTAGACCAGCCACAATGCCACGCCAGTGGTGAAGGCGCTGTACATGCCCAGCGAAATGCCACGCACATCGCGCGAGGTGAAGGTGTGCCACGCCTGCGGCACGAAGCTCAGGGTGGTCAGGCTGGCGGCGAGGTAGCCGATGTAGTCGGTCAGTGGCATGGAAAATCTCTTGCGGTTGGCGCAGCCCGGCGCGCTCAGGTGTCGATCTTGGGCATGGGGTTGGACACGTCTGCCACCACGACACGATTGCGGCCTTCGGTCTTGGCGCAGTAGAGCGCGCGGTCGGCGCTGCGGATCAGCGCCTGCGGCGAAGTGCCATGCCCGGGGTAGCTGGACAGGCCGATCGAGAGCGTGCCCTGGATGCGGAATTCGCCGAAGGCAATCGTTGTGGCGGCAAAACCCGAGCGCCACTGCTCGGCCCGCTCCAGCGCCACGGCCTGCGGCATGTTGGGCAACAGCAGCAGGAACTCCTCGCCGCCGAAACGGCACACGACGTCGGCACTGCGGGCTTGCGTGTTGAGCATGCCGGCGAGTTGTTTCAGCACTTCGTCGCCGGCCTGGTGGCCGTAGGTGTCGTTGATCCGCTTGAAGTGATCCAGATCGATCAGCATCAGGCTCAGGGGGAGTCCTTCGCGCTGGCAGCGCGCCAGTTCCCGCTCCAGGGTGCTGTCCAGATAGCGACGGTTGTACAGGCCTGTGAGGGCGTCGCGGTTGGCCTGGTCGCTCAGCTGCCTTTGCAGCGTGTTGATTTCATCGAGCTGCTTTTGCAGTGCCTGCTCGTCGAGCTGCAACTGTTTGCGCATGCGGTGCAGCTGGTGGTTGCGCGTGTAAGCCACGTTGGCGACGATCACCAGATAAAGCGTCAGACCGATGATGCACAACACAGTGGCCGGCCAATCGGTGGCGGGGGAAAAATGCAGGCCACCGACGACCACTGCGAGCAGGGCGCCGACGACAATGGCGGCGGCGGAATGGGTCATGGCCCAGGGGTCGCGGTAGAGCGCGTGGTTGATGGTGGTCGTGATGAACAGGGTGAAGGTGATCCACACGGGAAAGCCAAGTGCCGCGGCCCAGATGCCGAACAGCAAGGAATCGATGGTCAGGTTGTGCAGCTCGGCTTGCCGGGTGTCGCGCGCACGGCAAGCGCGCCAATAGGCGACATGAGGGTACACCATGAATTGCAGGCCCAGCAGCGCCCACGCGTAGGGCCCGTACGCCGGGGTCTGCGTTCTCATGTGCGCGCCGAGGATGGCGAACAGCATGAGGTAGGACGCAATGCGGTTGACGCGGTTCAGCCGCACGCTCCAGTGCGGGGCCGTGGTGTTGGGGGCCATCGCGTCCATGGTGGTGTGCCTACTGGTCGTTCACGGCCCACTCGATCAGCGCTTCGATCGCGGGCCGTGCCGCGCTGGCGTTGGCGTGGTTGACCAGGGCCACTAGCACGTAGCGCCGGCCGCTGCGGCCATCCACGAAGCCGGCCATGGCGGTGACGTCGCGCAGGCTGCCGGTTTTCAGGTGGGCGCTGCCCTGAGCCCGGTTGCGTACCCGGCGCAGTGTGCCGTCCACGCCGGTGATGGGCAACGAAGACGCCAGCTCGGGCAGCAGCGGCGAGCGCCAGACATGCTGCAGCAGCTTGGCCAGTGCCTGGGCCGAGATTCGCTCGTTGCGCGACAGGCCGGAGCCGTTGTCCAGCACCGGCAGGTCGTCGGCGCCGAAGCGCTCTTTCCACCAGCCCTGCAGCACCTCACGCGAAGCGGCAAAACTGCCGATGCCTTTTTGCGCCAGGCTCAGGGTCAGGAAGAGTTGCTGCGCCATCACGTTGTTGCTGTACTTGTTGACGTCGCGGATCACCTCGGCCAGCGCCGGCGAGGCGAGCTCGAAGGCCGGTGCCAGCCCGGCCGGCACCGTGCCTTCGCGTACCCGGCCCTGCAGCTGGCCACCCATCTCGCGCCACATGCCCTCGACCGCGCGTACGGCGTAGCTGGCCGGATCGGCATAAGCCAGTGGCCAGACCTTTTCGCCGCAACTGGCCGGGTAACGACCGGCGAAGCGGATGCGTACCGGGTCGGTCAGGTCGGCGCGCAGCGCGGCGCGGTAGTCGCCGCAATCGGTCTCGATCAGCGGCACATGGGTTTGCAGTTGCACGCCGGCCAGCGGTGGGTCGTAGCTCACATGGGCGGCGTTGGCACTGCGGTCGGGCACGAAGGTCATGACGACCGACTTGTAGTTCAGCAGCAGCGCATCGGGCGCGGCGTTGTAGGGGCGCAGGCGTTCGCCGTCGAACTCGCCCGGGTCGGGTGCGGCCACCTCGAAGGCGCTGCGGTCGAGCACGATGTCGCCGGCAATGGTCTTGATGTCCAGCCCCTGCACGCGGCGCAGCAGCAGCCACAGGCGCTCCATCACCAGCTTGGGGTCGCCCTGGCCCTTGATGTAGACGTTGCCGTACAGCGTGCCGTTGCGCGCCGTGCCTTCCACATAGACCGGCGTGGTCCAGGTGTAGTTCGGCCCCAGCGTGTCGAGTGCGGCGAAGGTGGTCACCAGCTTCATGACCGAGGCCGGGTTCATTGGCACGCCGGGGCGGTGGCTCAGGCGCGCCGGTGCGCGGCCGTCCACGTCCATCACCAGCACGGCCAGGGCCTCGGCCGGTACTTTGGCGCGCGCCAGTGCAGCGTTGAATTCCGGCGGCAGCCGGTTCTGCGCGCCGGCCGTGCCGGCAGCAAGCAGCAGCCCCAGCAGGGGGGCCGTCAGCAGGCGGTGGGAAGGGGGAATGCGGGCAGGGGGCAATGCGGGCATGGTAAGGACAGTCTAAGGCAATGCCGATGAAGGTCCACGGGTCCCTCATGCGAACCGGCCGTCGTGTGATGCTGCCGAGTCCGCTCTGAGCCTGCCAACTCCAGCGGTCTAGGACGTCTCGGTCTGGCTTTGCTGCACGTTCACAGCTTCATAGAAGGCTTGGTTGTGACCGTCAGGGTGCCTTGCTACCGTTGGCTTGGAACTGGCTGCCCACGCTGACGAGGTTGTTGTCGGCGCTGGCCACCAGGGTGCCGCCAGAGCCGCTGACGTACAGGCCGGCGATGCAGGTGAGGTCGGTTCGGCTGGCTTGACCGTTGCCGCTTGCCGCCGGCAAGCAGCGGGAGGTTTTGCTCGGCGCTGATGTTGTTGATGTCGCCTGCGGTGCTGATGCCTGTGTTCTGGGCACGGATGTCGCCACCCAGGCTGGCCATCAGTTCTTCGGGGACTTCGTGTTTCTTTGTTGTCGTTGTGTTTAGGGACTTGCAGGCTCGCGCCTGCGGTGGATTGTCCGTTTACACAAAATCCTGCATGCCCTTGCCCGGTGAGTTAGACCATCATTTTCGAGTTCCGGCGCCTTGCAGCAATTGATTCATCTGCGCATTGCTGTCTTTTTGAACCTGGTCTTGCAATTTGGTTGCCAGGTCGGTTGAGGGCGCAACAGATATCGGCTTCGGATTCTCGTGCGTACTCGTTTCAACTTTAGAAGGGTCGTAGTCAAGCTGACAAATTTTGGCTTTTGGGATGAGCTTGCAGTAGGGGCTATTGAGCCGGTTCGCCACGCTGCGCTTGGGAATCACAGAGTCTGGTTTGCAAGCTGGCCAGTGATCCCGACCATAACCTACTACGCAAGGATCTTTCAGTTCGCCCGTTGGAAACCCAGCATCCTTCATGCAGTGATATTTCTCAGCAAGTGCGGCATACTCTTTATCGACATCATCGAGGAAACCTAACTTCTCTCCTAATTTCCTTGGCATTTCACGAAAATCTCCTGGATAAGGAAATCCACACTCCAGATACGCCATCTCAATTTCTTTCTGAGTTGCGCCGCCACCAGCATAGTAGGTCCATCCAGCTGGAGGGGGCATGAAACCTCCAAATGGAGTGCAAGCAGTCAAAATGAAAGTCAGGAAGGAAATAAACCATCTGGTGCAAGTCATCATTTGCCACCCCCAGTGCTAGTGGCATTTATTGCGGGGACAGGTACTAGAGCGGGGTTTTCAAATCCATCGCACCCATCGTGCCCACGCCCATAGCAGTTATGCACCGTTGCTTTGCCCCCCATCGTTCTAAGCCCCTCCGCAAGAACACTGCTGCCCGGTGGAATCACGCCTCCTGTACCCTTATTGCCACCCAAAATTCGGCCAATAAAGTCATAGTTGTTGGTCGATTGCTTGACCTGCCCAGCACCATCCGTAATTTGATTGACGGTATCGGCCGCATCCTGCGCGTTATAGGCCGAGCCGAACAAGTTCACATTCGTCGTGTCGCCCGTGCCCCCTTGCTCTTTCACAGCCGTCAGTGCGTTGCCCACGGTCATACCGCCACGGCTATGACCATCCAAAGTAATGTTGCCACCGGTTTGACTCCACAAGTCCACGTTTTGCTGTGTGGCGTTGGTTAGCCCTAGAGTGCCGCCCTCCAGAAATTTTTGGTAACCAGCCACCAACAATTCAGAGATCAAATTGTTGGCCTGCGGGAAGTGCACAAGATAATCCACCGCGCCAGAGCTGTTTTGTTCCGCCAAATTCTGTGCTGCCTGCGGCTCGTTCGGTCCGCCGTTAAAAATGCCGTTGTTGGCAACGCGTGAGCCCGGCGGTATCTTGGCTTTCTCCTCGGGAGTCATTTCTTGCCATTGCGTGCTGGGCTTTCCGTTTTCGTCTGTCACCATCACTTTCTTGTACATCTTGGCTTGATCCAAGAAAGCTGCCTTGAATGCAGGGTCCGTAAACGCCGTTGCCGCCTTGAGCACCAGCATGCTGTCGGCCTGGCTCTGCTGGGCCTGCTGCTGCAAGCCCGCCACATCCGCCCGGGTCAGCGTTCGGTTGGTGTTGCCCGTGTCGGTGCTTACCGACTTGCCGTTGCTGTCGGTCAAGCTGTCCTTGCTCGTGTCCGTGCTCTTGCCGCCCACGGCAATGGTGCCTGCGCTGATAGCACTCGTGGTGGTGCTTGCATCGCTTTGGCTGGCGCCGCCGGAGTTCATTGCGTTGCCTGCCAATGCCTTGCCCAAGGCGTATTTGCCGTCAAGCATGTTGGTGCTCACACTCACGCCGCTGCTGGATGCACTGGCGCTCATGCTGTTGTTGATGTCGCTTGTGGTCAGCGTGTTGGTGTTCAAGGTGTTCTTGCTGGCATCACTGCTGCCCACGATGGTGGCGCCTTTCAGGTCAGTGTTGCCTTGCACATTGATGGTAAAACCGCTTTCATCCGCTTTGATGCCGCTTTGCTCACTGACGCTTGCGTAGTTGCTGTTGCTTCGTTGCTCGGCCATGCTCAGGCTGGCACTGCCGCCTGCGCCCATGACGGGGATACTCAGCGCGATGCCCGTGTTGCTCTGGCTGGCGCTACTGGCGGCCTTGTCCTGTAGGCTCTCGATATTCAAGTTGCCGCCCACATCGACCGTGACTTGCTTGGCAGTCACATTGCCACCAATGATGTTGGTGTCTGCACCGCTGCTCAGACTGGCCTGCTGACCCGCACTGACATGGCTGTTGTTCCAGGTGGTGCTATCGCTGTTGGCTTGTCCCCTGCCGCGGCTGGCGGCGATGTCCACGCTCAAGCCGGCGCTGCCCGCCCCAACACCAAAGCTCACGCCCACACTGGTGCTGCTGGAGCTGTTGCTGCTACGGTTGGTCTCAAGGTCGGCGCTGGCAACAAGGTTGATGTCCTGGGCTGCCTGGAGGTTGACGTTGCGCCCTGCGGCAACGTTGCTACCTTGGAGCGTGAGATCTGCCTTGGTGGCGCGAATGTTGATGTCGCCTCCAGCCTTGACGGTGGAGAGCGCGGCCGTGTTGGTTTCTGTGCTGCTGTTGTTTTGGCTGCTGGATGTGCCCAAGCTGATGCTGACCTTGATGCCGCTGGCCGCTGCTGCACCGGGATTGGCTTTGCCATCAGCACTCGTCCTGCCCATGACACCGTTTTGTTGGTAGGCGCCGGCCATAGCCTGACCTTGTTCGATCAGGTCGGAGCCTTTGCCGTAGGCGATGAGGGCGTTGAGCGCCTTGCTGCGATTGCTGTTTCCATTGGCAACGCCTTGCGCCGCTTGTGCGGTAGCCTGGGCGGTATCGATGATGCCGCCGCCAATGCCTACCGTCAGCCCGCTTTGCTCAAACCGCTGCATGCTGCTGAAGCTGCCAGTTTCCCGCCCCTCATTGATATTGACCGCTTGGGCAGTGATGTCGATGTCGCCCTTGGGCGTGAGTACGTCGCTGCCGGTCTGGGTGTAGGTTTGACCAGCGAAAATGATCATACTGCCGTTGATGGCGCCTATCGTGCTGGCCGCGGCAGTGGCCTGGGTGTTCTTCTGGTCAGCGCTTTGGGTGCGGCTGCCGATGGTCACGTCCAGACCGCCGCCGCTCAAAAGGCCAGATTCGCTTTTGGTCAGGCTGTAGCTGCTGCTGGCGGTGTTTTGTGCAGCCTCAATGTTGACATCGCCCCCTGCCTTGATGGTGGCGTTTTCATCGGCAATGATGTTGCTGCCTTTGACGGTGGTGTTGGCCCCACTCTGCAGGGTGATGTTTTGCCCTCCCAGGTTGGTGGCCACAGCCTGGCTCAGGCTGGCGGTGCTGCGCTCCTCAGTGGTGGTGGTGTTGAACCATCCGCTGGTGCTGCTGCGGCTGGCATAGTCGTAGCTGGCGCTCTGTTGGCCAGCGGCCAGGGTGATGTTGTTGCCCGCAGTCAGGTGGGTGTCGCCTGCGGCGTTGATGTCTGCCGCGCGGGCAGTGATGTCCTGGCCCGCGCTGATGGAGAGGTTGCTCCCTGCGCTGACTTGGCTGCCTACATCGCTGCGGTTGCTGTCCTGCACTGAGGCGTTGGTGCTGCCGGCCTGGTAGCTGCGACTGGTCTCTGTGGTTTGCAGGTTCACGTTGCCTTGGGCGCTCAAGGCTGCGCTGCCTGCACTTTGGATGATGCCTGCCACCAGGTTGATGTCTTGCCCGGCGCTGGCCACCAGGGTGCCGCCAGGGTTGCCCACGTACAGGCCGGCGATGCGGGTGAGGTCGGTTCGGCTGGCTTGGCCGTTGCCGTTTCCTTCGGTAGTGGCGGTGGTGCTGACGACGTTGATGCTGCCGCCGGCAACCAGCTGGAGGTTTTGCTCGGCGCTGATGCGCCCGCCGATGTTGTTGATGTCGCCCGCTGTGTTGATGCCTGTGTTCTGGGCGCGGATGTCGCCACCCAGGTTGGTTACCGTCAGAGCGTTGAGGTTGACCACACGGCGACCTTGGATGGTGCCACTGTTGAGCACGCTGGCGGCGTCAATCTGCACATCTGTGCCGCCGAGCAGCGCGCCGTTAGCTGTGAGGTCACCCTCCGTCACCCGCGCGTAGAGCTGGGGCACAAGGGCTTTTTGTGTGGTGCCGTCGGCCAGGGTGACTTGCCGCTCCACCAACCAGATGATGTCGCTGGTGAGCAAGGCCATCTGCTCGGCGCTCAGGGCGACGCCAGGGCGCAGGTTGTGGTTTTGCGCGTAGGTGATACCGGCGTTCATCAGGGCGCGGTATTGCTGCTCATCGCTCGAGTAGTCTGCCAGAAAGCGCCGGCCGGTCAGCTGGGCGACCTGCTCGCGTACCAGCAGTTGTTCATAAAAGCCGTCACCCAGGCGCTTTTGTGTGGTGGCCGGGTCGTAGCCCAGGGCGGTGGTCATGTAATCACTGCCGAGCCAGGTTTTGTATTGTGTGAAGCGGAGGTCAGTCTCTAGCAGGTAGCTGGCGTTGCTGCTGGTCGCCGGCCTGAAGAGGCTGGAGCCGGGGGCGGTATTCAAGCCGTTGTTGGGGTCTGCACTGCGGATGACCGTATTGCTGCTGCCGGTGTTGCCAGGCGCAGCGGGGATCTGGATGATGCCCTGGTTGACACCGGAGCCCTGGCTGGTGCTGACGCTGGCGGAGTTCAGGCTCAGGGTCAGGGGGATGGTGTCGCTGTAGCTGTAGGGGCGATAGGCGCTGTAGCGCACGCAGTTCTTGCCGCCGCAGCCGTAGTCGAAGTTGCTGTCCCAGGTGTACTGGGTGCCGCTGCGTGCAGCGCTGGTGTCTATGTTCTTGGCCTGGTTGTTGATGGCCGCTGCGGAGACTTTGAGCAGACCACCAGCCACGATCTGGCTCTGCTCGTTGAGCAGGCTGTCTGAGGCGTTGAGGGTGAGGTTGCCTGCGGCAGAGATTTTGCCGGGGGTGCTGTGGGTGACGACGGCCTGAGGGATATCGCGGCTGAGCTCGCGAAGGGTGACGTAGGTGATCGCTGCGGCGTTGACGCTGGAGCGGAAGGAGTCGAGCTTGGCTTGCAGCGCCACCCAGGGCGCGGCGGCGGCATTAAAGGCGGCTTGGGCTTGGGGGTCGACGTAATAGGTGGTCACGCCGGTCATCTCGTTGGTCACGAAGCTTCCAGCTGGTTCGACCGGTGGTGCGCCTGTGGGGCCCGTGACGCCAAAGAGTTGCCAGACAGGGTCGCCAGCGGCATAACTTAACTTGGCAGGAACATTCGTCGGTGTCCCGGGGCTGCCTCCTGAGTCGCCACCTCCTGCCCAGCCGCCAACATATTCCGTTCGGCTCGGTTCGTAGGCATTAGCGCTGCCATAGTAAGGCTGGTACTTGGTGTCTGCGTAGGCATGGCCTACAGGTAGCAATCGTCCCTGGGCACCGCCATAGGCAAAACCGCCGCCGCCGCCGGCGGAACCAAAGTTGTTGTAAAGCAGCCAGGCTACCTGCTCCTGGGTGTACAGCTGGCCGGAGGCAGAGATGTATTCGCGATCTGACTTGCTACCCGCGCTGATGATGTTGTAGGCGAAGTCGGGGTTGGTGTTGCTGATGCGTACAGCGCTGGCGGCGAGGTTGCCCTGGGCAGCGATGGTGCCGCCGGCGTTACCAATGCTTTGTGCGTTGCCCGTAGCTTGGCGGTTGGCGTCCAGACTGCCGCCGATAGCGATGTCACCTCCGCTGTAGATGAGGGCGCTTTGCCCGTTGGCGTAGCCGTTGGTGAGGTTGCTTGCGCCGATGTTCAGCCGGTTACGCGCAGCAATCACGGCCGCGCTGGTGCTCTGGCCGCTGGCGGTGGCGAGGGTCTCGGCTTCGTTGCTCAGGCTGATTGCGCCGATGCTCAGGGTATCGCCATAGATACGGCCGGTACCCACGTTGCGCAAGGTGGCGGCGTCAATGCGGGTATCCGCGCCGTCCACCAAGCCGCGGTTGGTGAAGGAGTTGCTTGCAACGATCTGGGTGTTGGCTGCCGCCAGTTGGCCGGTGGCACGGTTGTCAAGATTAGCCGCGCTCGCGCGCAGGCTGTTGCCGGCCCAGACCGCGCCGCTATTGTCGATGCTGTCAGAAGCATGCAGGCTGAGCGTACCGCTGTTGCCGATGGTGCCGTCTACCTGAACGCCTGCGGCCAGGGTGCCGCTGTTGACGAGATGGCCCGCTTGCATGCTGGCATCGCCGCCGGCGGCCATGAGGGCAGCGCTACCCGTGTTGCTGATCTCGCCTTGCGCCTTGACCGTGGTGCTTCCACCGGCGTAGATGGTGCCGCTGTTGCGCACGCCATGCCCATTGGTGGTGCCGGCGCCGTTGTCACTGCTGCCGCTGCTTGTGATGCTGATGTTGCCACTGGCCTGGATGGTGCTGTCGTTGGTAAGCCAGCCATTGGCTTGCAGCACCAGGTCGCCACTGTTGGCTTGCAGGCCGCCCTTGGTGTTGACGCCAAGGCCTTTCTCTGTACCGGTGAGATAGATATGACCGGCGTACATGCCTCCAATAGCAGCCACGTCGAGGGCAAAGTGCGGGTGGGCCTCGGTGGCGTTGGCCGCAATGGGAACGGGGGTGCTGCCTGTGGCTTCTCCCGTGGGATCGGCAGCGTTGACTTGGTTGGCCCCCAGCACGAGCTTGAGGTAGTTGGCCCACAGGCCAGCGTTGACCTCGGCAGCACGCGCGAGGATCTGGGTGGTGCTGGCAGTGCGAGTATCCAGGCCCAGCCCTTCTATCTGGACGCGTCCGCCCGTGACCTGGTAGCCCTCCAGATTGCCACCGTTCATGACGGGAGTGCCGGTAGTCAGTGTCACGGTACTGGCGTTTATGAAGCCGCCCCCGTTAACTTGGATACCTGAGGGGTTGGCGATGATGACTTCGGCTTTTGAGCCGGCCACTTCGACGTACCCTTTGAGGTAGCTTGGATTGCTGGAGTTGACTTCGTTAAGGATGACGCGTGCCGCGCCACCCGAAAGCATGGGGTTGCCCGCAATCCAGCCACCGAGCTGGGTTTGCACGCTGGCTGCGCTGTTGTTGAGGATGGCGCCTTGGGCCTGCACGTCAAACTGGCTGTAGGTATTGCGACTGACACCCGCTGCACTGGGCGTCTGGATGTTGACCTGCGGTAGGCTGTTGGCTGTGTTGAGGATGACCGGGCGCTGGTTTCCGGGGGCGTTGGGGTCGGCAATGATCTGCGCATGGGATGACAGGGCCGCCAGCAAGGCAGGCAGGGCCAGAGTTGCGGCTGCAACGGTGGCGCCGCTGGCCGCCTTGCCACAGGTCCGGGCCGTCTCAGCCACGGCCATGCGGCAGCCGCGCGCAGCGTTGAAGATGATACGGTGCAGTTTCTTGTTCATGATTTGGTCTCCCTGGCCTTGGCGGATGCCTGCTTGCCCAACCCCCCACTGCCCCCCCGTTCCACGGAGGGCAGTGGACGATGCTCAGAACCTATAGAGCAGGCCCAGCGTGAACAGGCTTTGCTCGGGCTTGCCGGAGGTGGTGCGCACTTTTTGTGAGTTGTAGTTCACACTTTCGTACTCGGCACGCAGTTCCCATTGGGGTGTCAATGCCATAGCCAAGCCCAGGCCGACGCCTGTCCCGTTGTGGTCCACAGTGCTTGAATCTGTTGCGGTGTCGGTGTAGGCAGCTTTGAGCTGGTGGTAGGCCAGCTTGCCGTAAATAAGAGTGCCCGGACTCACCTTGTAGCCCGGAGCAACAGACAGGGACAGGTGTTCCTTGGCTTTGAGCGTCAACGTCTGAGGGCCGCCAGCGGTGTAGTTGACTTTGCCGAAGTCCGTGGTGTTGAGGTCCCAGGCTAGGCCCAGAGTGGCCAGCCAGCGGTCTGACAATGCAACACCCCATGAAGCGAGCAGGCTTGTCGCCGTATCGCTAGCTTGGGCGGATTGACCGTTGATGGAAGCGACCTGGCTGGTCAGCGGCGTCTTGTTGTTCTGGCCAGAGAGCGCAATGCCAATGGCTGGGCCCACAAAGCTCGGACTCGACTGCGCGGCAGCAGCGCCGCAGGTCAGTGCCAGTGACAGCGTGGCTGTGGCGTGAACGAGGTTGGATTTCATAGGGTTCTCCTTGGGTGATGTGGACTCGTGTCCGGTTTGCAAATAGGGGTGCATCAGGGGACTGCAGCCACACCGCTTGAGGTGGGCATGAATACGGGGGCTGGCGCTTCGACCTCTCGCGGTAGTACCGGTGCCGCGGCCAGCATGGGGCGCTCGCGCCACCACTGGGATGCTCTCTGAGGGGATATGTTCTTACCGTGGAAGGTGATGATCCGTATGCCGCGTTCAATGCCGCGGTGGTACAGGGTCCGCGCACAGAAGTCGGGGATGAGGTCCAGCACGGCGCGACGCAATGCGAAGGTATGACCGAACGGCGCGATCCAGTGAATGAACCACATGCGATCACCGCTGCTCCATTCATCCGCGCGCAGACCCTCCAGATGGTCACTGAGGTAACAGGCTTCTGCCTGGGCGCTGAGGTTGGCCCAGGCAAGCCAGGCAACCGGTGTTTCGGCCAGAGTTTCTTCTGTTGAACCATCCGGACTTCGCTCGCTCAGCAGGATGTACTGACCGGCGCGCACAGCAGGCAAGACCAGCGTGCCTAGCATCTTCAGCGGCAACTCTCGGTGTTGGTTGCTCTGCATTAGCAGCCAGGTGACTGCCCCCAGAACCTGGGCGTCGCTCTGTGGGTGCATGCCCAATGCGGGGGAGATCAGACTCAAATGGTGTTCCGGGGTTTGCATGGCTCTTGGGATTCGGTGCCTGTCTGGGTCGGGTTGCTCACAGGTGCCAAGTCGCCACAAAGCCGCTGGTGATGGCCACGGTCTTGAAGCTACCTGGCTTGTGCAGGGGGGTGCTGATGAAGAAGTCGTACTGCAGCTTGCCCCAGCTGCCACGCCAGCCGACGGCTGCGCCCGCCAGGGCTTTGCCGACCAGGGAGTCGCTGCTGGGGCCGCTGACTTCGCCGTAGTCCAGGCCGAGGTAGATCTGCTGGCTTTGCGGCTGATTGAGGATGAGCTCGTTGCGCACAGTCCAGCCGCGCTCGGCACTGAGCAGGGTTTCGCCGTCAAAGCCGCGCACGCTGTAACGGCTGCCGATGGCAAAGCGGTCCTGCGGGGTCAAGGGCGTGGTGTTCTGCTGGATTCTGAGCGTGCTGGTGTAGCGCCAACTCTGGCCGGCAGCCTTGAAAGGGACGTCCAGGCCCGTCTCCAGCAGGAGTAAACCGAAGCGTGAACTGCCCTCGCCCGAGGACTCTTCCGGGGCTGGCAGGGTGTCAAAGTCTCCCGTGCCACGCCTGTAACTGAGGTTGGCTTGGAGTCTGGCTGAGTCACTGTTCGCGCCGTCGCCCTTGCTGGTGCCACTCGTGGTTTGCAGCGTGCGCCGGTACCCAACGGCCACCTCGTAGCCGCCGACAATGCGGCGCTGAGTCATGATCTCGGTGTCGTCGATGTAGTTGTTGCTGCGTCGCTGGAAGGCTTTGACCGTCACGGTGGTCTTGCTGGCGTCGTCTCGCAGAACGACGCGCGACGCGCTGAGCTCCGCGGTTTCAGAGGTGCCGCGGTAGATGTAGGTCTGGTTGCTGCCGGCCACGGCCAAGTAGTAGCGGTTGGCACTGACCGTGGCTCCCAGGTTCCAGTAACCCAGTGGCATGCTGTAGTGCGCCACATGGCCGCGGGTGCCTCGTGAGCCGGGGTCGCCGCCGCCGAGATCATTGTTGAACGTGACATAGAACAGGTCGCTCAAGGTGAGCGGGTTGTCTAGAGAGAAAGTGGCGCTGCCCTGGTACTTGCCGGTAGCCTTGGTGCCGCTGTCGTCAGCGGAGAGGGACAGCCGGGCCGGAAACCCTTGGTGGTGGGTGATGACGAGATCGCTCTGATCGGGCTCGTCGGCGGGCTCGATCCGGATGTCGGCCTCCACGGTGGGTACGCGCTTGAAGTTCTCCAGGGTTTGTTCGATATCGCGCAGGTTGAGCAGTTTTCCGGGGCCGGTGGCGGCGTTGTTCCAGATGGCCAGCTTGGTTTGTTCCGGCTTGGCGATACGGATGCGGCGAATGCGGCCGGGTACCACGGTCAGGGTCAGGGTGCCGGCGCTGAGGTTTTGTACCTGAGCCAGCACACGGCTGGTCACAAAGCCACGGGCCACCAGTGCGTCCTGTGCGCGCCCGATCAGCAGGCCAATGCCCTTGGCCCCTAGGCATTGGCCGGTTGGTGTGTCGTCTTGCTGCGTACCTGCCAGTGCGTGGGCGAGCCATCCGAACTGCTGGCTGGACGGCCTACCGTCTTGGGCGGTATGAGTCTGGACCGTGATGCGCTCGATCTGGAAGCAGGGCGTCTCGCCCTGAGGCAGCCGGCCGCGCACCGCCGGTGGCTCGGTAGGGATGCGAACGTCGGCGTCGGACTCCAAGCGGCTGCGCTGCTCACGTTCGCGCTCTTGCTGGCGGCGCAATTCGTCGGTGGGGCTGGGCAGAGCCTGAGCCACGGCTGCGCAGCACAGTAAAGCGCAATTCCACAGCGCCAGGGTACGGACGAGCCGAGCAAATCCACCCGCTGGAGCCGGACCTCGCAATGGGCTTGGGGCCGGCTGAACGCAAACGGATGGGTTCGGTGTTGCCTGCGGTGTTGCTTGTTGTGTCGCTTCTTGTTTTTGGGTGCCGTGTAACCAATACGCAGCCGCTGGGCATGCCATACGCCTGATCCTCCCTGCCACTTTTCTCTTTTTGTTGTTCTCCAATCTACATGTAATACAGATTAGTAAAGGGCAACGAATGGTCTCACTTGTAAGAAATTGTGAGTCCGCGTGGTTGGACTGTCATGGGCAAAAAGGGGCACGGGGCCTGACGTGCGAACGTCTTGGTCAGCAACCGGGGCTGCCCGTCGATAATCAGGCCATGCATTTCCTCAAGGGCTGGTCCCCGCGCACGGTCGGTTTGGCGGCGGCCGTGATCACCGTCACCATCTGGACCGCTTTCATCGTCATCGCCCGTGCCTCGGCCAAGGGCTCACTCACGCCGTTTGACATCGCGCTGGCGCGCATCGCCGGTGCCAGCCTGGTGCTGGTGCCGCTGGGCGCCTGGCTGGTGCGGCGTGACCGCGCCATTCCGGGCCAGCCCGGCGGCGGGGCCTCTTCCTTCTTCGGCCTGTCGCCGCTGGCGCTGCGCGTCACGGCGGCCTGCGGCCTGTTCGGCGGTCTCGGCTACGCGACGCTGGCCTACAGTGGCTTCTTCTACGCGCCGGCGGTGCATGCCTCGGTACTGCTGCCCGGCAGCCTGCCGCTGTGGACCACCTTGCTGGCGCTGTTCGTTTTGCATGACCGCATCACGCCGGCGCGTACCATCGGGCTGGCCTGCATCGTCGTCGGCGACCTGCTGGTGGGCGGTGCCAGCCTGCTGCGTGCGTTCGACGGCGGTGAGGTGTGGAAGGGCGATTTGCTGTTCATGGCCGCAGCCATGTGCTGGGCGGTCTACAGCGTGCTGGCACGCCGCCATGCGCTGGACGCGGTGCGCGCCACCGCCGCCATCACCGTGTTTGCGCTGTTCAGCTATGTGCCGTCGTATGCCCTGCTGCTGGCGCTGGGCGTGCTGCAGAGCCATCTGCTGACGGCGCCGCTGGGCGAGGTGCTGTTCCAGGTGCTGTTCCAGGGTGTCGGCTCGGTGGTGATCTCGGGCGTGACCTTCACCAAGATGATCCAGCACTTCGGCCCGGTGCGCTCGACCATGATCACGGCGCTGGTGCCCGGCCTGTCGGCGCTGGGTGCGGTGATCTTTCTGGGCGAACCGCTGTACTGGAACCTGCTGGCCGGCCTGGTGCTGGTGACGGTGGGCATCCTGTTCGGTGTGCGCAAAGCGGCTGCTATCAAAACAGAAGCGCCTGGCGCAAATTCCACGGGCGCCAAGGCCTGATCTTTTATGAAACTGCTTGCCTTTGACACCAGCACTGAACTGATCTCCATCGCCGTCACACGCCTGGTCGATGGCCAGGCGCGTACCTGGCAGCACACCGGCGCCGGCGGGGCGCAAGCCTCCAGCGCGTTGATTCCGGCCATCGAGGTGCTGATGGCCGAAGCTGAATTGCGCTACGAAGAACTCGATGCCATCGCCTTCGGCCAAGGGCCGGGTTCCTTCACCGGCCTGCGCACCGCCTGCGCGGTGGCGCAGGGGCTGGGTTTTGGCGCCGGCGTGCCGCTGCTGCCGGTGGACACACTGCTGGCCGTGGCCGAAGAAGCGCGCCAGCAGTACGCACCGCAGCAAAGCGCCTTGCGCGTGCTGGCCCTGCTCGACGCGCGCATGGACGAACTGTACGCAGCGCACTACGCCTATGAGGGCGGCGTGTGGCAGCAGCGTGAGGACTATGCGCTGTTCAAGCCGGAACAGCTGGCGCTGCAAGACAGCACGGCCCTGGCCGGCAATGTGTTTGCCGAATACGGCGAGCGCCTGCCGGTGCCACCTGAGCTGCCGCGCTGGCAGGCCCTGCCCACGGCGGCGGCGATGTTGCGCTTGGCTCCGGCCTTGTTGGCAGCCGGCCACGCCGTGCCGGCCGAGCAGGCTCTGCCACGCTACATCCGCGATAAAGTGGCGAAAACCACCCTGGAGCGCGCCGCTGAAAAAGCGGCTGCTCACTGAATACCCACCGCGTTCGCCATGAGTGCCGTCCTGCAGCCCGCTGAAGCCCGCTTCGAGCCGCTCACCGCCGAGCGGCTGGACGCGGTGCTGCACATCGAGCAGCAGGCCTACCCGCATCCCTGGACGCGTGGCAACTTCAACGATGCCATCCGGTCCGGTTACCAGGGCCAGTTGCTGATGGCCGGTGACGAACTGCTGGGCTACTTCGTGGCCATGAAGGGCGTGGACGAGGTGCACCTGCTCAACATCACGGTGGCACCTGCGTACCAGCGCCAGGGCTGGGCACGTGTCATGCTCGACGCGCTGGCGATCTGGGCGCGCGGCCAGGGCGCCGATTGGCTGTGGCTGGAAGTGCGCGTCAGCAACGCCCGTGCAATTGGCGTCTACGAAAACCATGGTTACCGTCGCGTCGGCCTGCGCAAGCGTTATTACCCCGCCGAGCACGGCCAGCGCGAAGACGCGGTGGTCATGAGCCTGCACCTGTGAGCGATCAGGGACAATGGCGCCATGAGCTTGGAATTGGATGCGCGGCAGCGCGCGATGCTGGAAGAAATGGGTGTGCGGGTCTGGAGCCCGCTGCACCCGTCCGGCATGGACGATGCCCCTGCCGGTCCAACGCATGAGGCCGCCGCGCCAACGCGCCAGCATGCTCCTGAAGCTGTAGCGCCTCGCGCAACAGCGACGAGACCGGAGGCCCAATTCGAGTCTCGAGCAGCAGCGCCTGTGCCGACTGTCGCCTCGGCCCTGCCGGCCGACATCGCCGCCATGGACTGGCCGGCGTTGCAGCAGGCGGTGGCCGGCTGCCAGGCCTGTGGCCTGTGCCAGGGCCGCAAGAACACCGTGTTCGGCGTTGGCGACACCCAGGCGCGCTGGCTGGTGGTGGGCGAGGCGCCGGGCGAGAACGAGGACCTGCAGGGCGAGCCCTTTGTCGGCCAGGCCGGCCAGCTGCTCGACAACATGCTCAAGGCTGTCGGCCTGAACCGCGGCGCCTCCGGCGCGCAGGGCGTCTACATTGCCAACGTGCTCAAGTGCCGCCCGCCGGCCAACCGCAACCCGCAGCCGGAGGAAGTGGCGAAGTGCGAGCCCTACCTGCGCCGCCAGGTCGAGCTGCTGCAGCCGCAGATCATCCTGGCGCTGGGGCGCTTTGCGGCGCAGTCGCTGCTGCAAGCCACGGTGCCGGATATCGCGACGATTCCGCTGGGCAAGCTGCGCGGCCAGGTGCACCAGTACAACGGCGTGCCGGTGATCGTGAGCTACCACCCGGCTTACCTGCTGCGCACGCCGCAGGACAAGGCCAAGGCCTGGGCCGACCTGTGCCTGGCACTTGATGTGGCGAAACGAGTGCCAGCGCGATAACTGTCTTTGCGTGAGAAGATGACGACCATGTCTCAATTCCTGCGTTCCCTGGTCATCGGCCTGACCATTCTGCTGGGCTTGGTTGCCGCCTGGACTTGGCTGACGCTGAGCTGGAGCTACGCCGACGGTGAACGCGCCGGTTATGTGCAAAAGCTGTCCCGCAAAGGCTGGCTGTGCAAGACCTGGGAGGGTGAGATCGCCATGGTGACGATGCCGGGCGCCATTCCCGAGAAGTTCGAGTTCAGCGTGCGCGACGACGCTGTGGCGCAGAAGATCAACGCCTTGGCCGGCAAGCGCGTGGTGTTGCATTACCGCCAGCACAAGTTCGTGCCGACCTCGTGTTTTGCGGAAACCGAATACTTCATCCACGATGTTCGCGAGGTGCTGGAAACGCAGACGCCAGCACCCCTGGCGCCCAGTGCCGCGCAGGGCGAATTGCAAGCACCGCGCTGAGCCGGCGCGCAGGATCAGGCTCGGCGCAGCTCGGTGGGCGCCATCCAAAGGAGGGACTGTGAAACCAGCGCGTTTTTTCCTTGTTGTGTTCCTGCTGCTGGCGGCACTCGTGAGTGTGCCGGCCCGAGCGGCCGAAGAGGTGAGTGAGTCGGTCATCACGGCCAGCTTGCCAGGGCGGAGCATCTCAGCCCTGGTGACGCATTGGCGCGAGCACGATGCCTTCCGGCGCGCGGTGCTGCTGATGCCGGGTTACCCCGGCATCATGAAGCTGCGTTCGGTGAATGACTACGCGCTCAAAGGCAACTTCCTGCTGCGCAGCCGCCAGGCCTGGCTCGATCGCGAGACGGTGGTGTTCTCGGTCGATGCGCCGTCTGATGAGTGGAATGGCTTTTCCGGTGCCTTCCGCGCCAGTGAGCGTTATGCCGAGGACATCCGGGAACTGGTCGGCGTCATCCGGCAGCAGTATGGGCTGATGCCGCTGGCAGTGGTGGGCACCAGTGAAGGCAGCGTGTCAGCCTATTACGCGGCGCGCGCGGTACCGCGCCCGGACACCAAGGTCATCTTCACCAACTCGGTGTTCCTCTCCAGCCCGAACGTGCAAGGCCTGAGCGAGCTGGATTTCGAGCGCTACGGCCTGCCCATGCTGTGGGTCCATCACGCCGACGATCCCTGCCGTCTGACGCCCTATGCCGAGGCGCAGCGGCTGGCGCAGAAGACCGGCGCGCCGCTGATCACGGTGAAATCCGGCAACGCGGGCCGCGGCCCGGCCTGCCAGCCGTACACCCAGCATGGCTTCATCGGTGTTGAAGAGCAGACCGTGCAGGCCATGAAGACCTGGCTGCTGCAAGGTGTGGCCAGCGACGTCGTGGTGCCGTAGTTCAACAGACTTGGAGCGCTTCATGTCAGCGACAGCCTCGGTCTTCATTGCCACCAGCCTGGACGGCTTCATTACCAGAGTCGACGGCAGCATCGACTGGCTGCTGCAGGCCCAAGCCACCGTGCCGGCCGGCGAGGATTGCGGTTACCAGGCCTTCATGAACACGGTGGACGGGCTGGTCATGGGCCGCAAGACCTTCGAGCAGGCGCTGGACTTTGACCCCTGGCCCTATGCCGGCAAGCAGGTTGTGGTGTTGTCGCGCCAAGGGGTGTCAGTGCCGGCGGCGCTGCGCGACTCGGTCAGTGTCAGTGCCGAAGCGCCCGCCGACTTGCTAGCCCGGCTGTCTGCGGCCGGGGCGCACAAGCTCTACATCGACGGCGGGCAGACCATCCAGGGTTTCCTGCGCGCGGGTCTGATTGACGAGCTCATCATCACGGTCATCCCGGTGCTGCTGGGCGCGGGCCGGCCGCTGTTCGGTCCGCTCGATGCCGATGTGGCGCTGACCCATGTTGAGACGCGGGCCTACCCGTTCGGTTTCGTGCAGAGCCACTACCGGCGTGCCCGGCCATCTGCCGCATGAACAGCGAGGAGTCGTCTGACCCGGCACGCCTGTTTCTGGCCTTGTGCCCGGGGCGTGCCGTGCAGGCCGCGCTGGCAGCACATGCTGACGCCTGGCATTGGAATGAGGAGGTTGCCCGCTATGCCCCTGCCGACTGGCATGTGACGCTGCACTTCATTGGCGCCGTGCCGTGTTCGCGTATCGACGAATTGCGCGCCGGACTGGACGTGCCCTTCACGCCCTTCGAGTTCCGCTTCGGCCAGCCGGTCCTGTGGCCGCATGGCTTGGCGGTGCTGCTGCCCATGGCGCTGCCCGTGGCCTTGCAGCAGTTGCACGACGAACTGGGCCATCGCCTGCGCCAGCTGGACTTGCGCACCGATGAACGCCCCTACCGGCCGCACCTCACGCTGGCACGCCGGGCTGGCGCGGCGCGGCCGCCGGCGCAATGGCCAGCCTGGGGCTGGCAGGTGCAAGGCTACGCGCTGATGGTGTCGACGGGCGAGGCCGACCCCGGCGGCCAGCGTTACCGCGCGTTGCAGCGGTACGGGTTGCCGGATGCGGCCGATGCGCTGCGGCCTTGACGCACAATGCACTTCTCTTCCCCTCATTTCCGACCATGAGCACGACTGCCGACAACCCGCTTTCCATCGAGCTGTATGACGAGCCGGGGCACCTGATCCGCCGTGCGCAGCAGATCGCGGTGTCCAAGTTCCATGAGGTGCATGGCCGACACGTGACGCCGATCCAGTACGCCATCCTGCGCACACTGCACGAAACGCCTGGCATCGACCAGGTGACGCTGGCACAGCTGATCGCGCTCGATACCTCCACCACCGCCGACATCGCGGCCCGGCTGGAGACCAAGGGCTGGATCCTGCGCGAGGTGCTGCCGCGCCGCCAGCGCCGCCTTTCGCTCACGCCCGCCGGCGAGGAAGTGCTGCTGGAGTTACGCCCGGGCGTGGACATCATGTACCGCGGCATGATGAGCAGCCTGGAGCCGGCTGAGCAGAAGGAGTTCATGCGCCTGCTGCGCAAATTCGTGCACCTGCACGACCGGCAGAACAAGCCGGAAGACCATGAGGCCCGCACCGCCCGCGTCAGGGCCAAGCCCCGGGCCTGACGCGCCCCAACCGCCGCCGGTCGGAAAACTGGGCATTTAAGGGTTATTACCTAGCTTTTGGTCTGTTGTTGCAAATCTTCATTCAGTACAATGAATGACATTCAGTATACGGAATCAAGGATTCCCAAATCAATGATTTCCAGACTGGTATCCAGATTCCGTCCGACTATCTTTAACCGAGCGAGGTGTTCACATGTTCCCGAAAAATACCTGGTACGTTGCTGCCACCCCTGGCGAGATCGATGAGAAGCCGCTGGGCCGCACGATCTGCGGCGAGCGCATCGTGTTCTACCGCGGCGAGGAGAACAAGGTCGCCGCTGTCGAGGACTTCTGCCCGCACCGCGGCGCCCCGCTGTCGCTCGGCTACGTCTGCGAAGGCAAGCTGGTCTGCGGCTACCACGGCCTGGAGATGGGCTGTGACGGCAAGACCGTGGCCATGCCGGGCCAGCGCGTGCGCGGCTTCCCGGCCATCAAGAGCTTTCCGGTGGTCGAGCGCTACGGCTTCATCTGGGTCTGGCCCGGCGATGCTGCCCAGGCCGACGAGACCAAGATCCCGCACATGGAGTGGTACGACAACCCCGAGTGGGCTTATGGCGGCGGTCTATACCACATCAACTGCGACTATCGCCTGATGATCGACAACCTGATGGACCTGACGCACGAGACCTATGTGCACAGCACTTCCATCGGCCAGAAGGAAATCGACGAAACGCCATGCAAGACCACGGTGAATGGCGACGAGGTGGTCACAGCACGCTACATGAATGGCATCACGCCGCCACCGTTCTGGAAGGCAGCTCTGCGCAGCAACAACCTGCCGGACGACGTCACCGTGGACCGTTGGCAGATCTGCCGCTTCACGCCGCCGAGCCACGTCATCATTGAAGTGGGTGTCGCGTTGGAAGGGCAAGGCGGTTACGACGCGCCGAACGACAAGAAGGTCTACAGCAAGGTGATCGACTTCATCACGCCCGAGACCGAGACCTCGATCCACTACTTCTGGGGCATGGCGCGCAAGTTCAACCCGAAGGACAAGGCACTGACCGCCACCATCCGCGAAGGCCAGGGCAAGATCTTCGGCGAAGACCTGGAGATGCTGGAGAAACAGCAGCGCAACCTGCTCGATTACCCGGACCGCGCCCTGCTGATGCTCAACATCGACGCCGGTGGCGTGCAGTCGCGCAAGATCATCGACCGCCTCGTGGCCGAGGAACAAGCCTTGGCCAAGGCCTAAGGACGCGACATGAGCAGTGCAACAACACTCTCGGTCCGCGTCGCCCGCAAGGCGGTGGAAGCGCAGGACATCGTGACGCTGGAGCTGGTGGCGGCCGACGGCAGTGCGCTGCCGTCCTTCGGTGCTGGCGCACACGTCGATGTGCAACTGCCGGATGGAGAAGGTGGCCCGGGCATCACGCGCCAGTACTCGCTGTGCAACGACCCGCAGGAAACGCACCGCTACCTGATCGGCGTGCTGCGCGACCCGGCCTCGCGCGGCGGCTCACAGGCCGTGCACGAGTTGGTGAAGGAAGGCGACGTGCTACAGATCAGCACGCCAAAGAACCACTTTCCGCTGGCGCATGACGCCAAGAAAAGCCTGCTGCTGGGCGGCGGCATCGGCATCACGCCGATTCTGTGCATGGCCGAGCGCTTGGCCAACACCGGCGCCGATTTCGAACTGCATTACGCCACGCGCTCGCCCGAGCGCACCGCGTTTCGCGAACGTATCGCAAGCGCCGGCTTTGCCAAGCAGGTGCAATTCCATTTCGACGATGGCGATGCCGCGCAGAAGCTGGACCTGACCAAGCTGCTGGCCCAGCCGCAAGCCGGTACCCACCTCTACGTCTGTGGCCCCAAAGGCTTCATGGACGCGGTGTTGAACACGGCGCGCGAAAAAGGCTGGCCGGAAGAGCAACTCCACTACGAGTTCTTCGGCGCCACGGTGGAAAAGTCCGACAGCGATGCCAGCTTCGAGATCAAGCTGGCCAGCTCGGGCCGCATCGTCATGGTGCCGAAGGACAAGACGGTGACGCAGGCGCTGGCCGAAGCTGGTGTCGAGATCCTGATGTCCTGCGAGCAGGGTGTGTGCGGCACCTGCCTGACGCGTGTGCTCGAAGGCGTGCCGGACCACAAGGACAGCTACCTCACCCCCGAAGAGCAGGCGGCGAACGACCAGTTCCTGCCCTGCTGCTCACGGTCCAAGACGCCGCAACTGGTGCTCGACCTCTGAGCGCAGAGGCGACCAACACAACCCGGCGAACCTTGTCATAGGGTGCCGGGTTTTTTCATTCAGCGCGCGCGCGCCGGCAGCAACACCGAGGCGATCGCCAGCATCATCAGCCCGACGGCCGCATAGTCCTGCCAGTGCAGCACCTCGCCCAGCCAGAGCGCGCCGCTGAAGACGCCGATCACCGGGATTAGCATCACGCTCAAGGTGGACGCCACCGGTGTCAGGTGCCGCGCCAATGACAGCCACAGTGCCTGCACCAGACCGAAGATCAACACCGCGTTGTAGGCGATGGCGCCCCAGGTGGCCGCGGAGGGCGCTTTCCATTGCGGCCCTTCGAACCACAGCGCCAGCAACGTCATGACGAGTGTGGTCATCAGCGTCATCCAGAAGGCGATGGTCACGGTCGGCACCGTCATGGTGGTGCGGCGCATCAGTTGGGTGCCAAACGCCCACGCCATGGCCGAGACCAATGCAAGCAGCACGCCGAGCGGCTTGCCCGCGAGGTTGGAAATCTCATGCCACAGCAGGAGGAACACGCCCAGCGCCGCGGCCGCCACGCCACCCCAGCCGCGCCGCGTGAGCCGGTTGCCGAACAGCCAGGCACCGAGCAGGGCGGAAAAGATCGGCATGCTGTAGCCGAGGATGGCAGCCCGCCCACTGGTCAGGGACTTGACGGCGACGATCATCAGCGCATGCCAGATGAGCATGTTGAACAAGGTCAGCCAGGCCAGTTCGCGCCAATGCACCCGCGCAATGCGAAACGGCGCCTTCATGGCCATGAGCCCGAGCGCCAGCACCGGCAGGCCCAGCCACATGGAGATCACGCGAAAGGTCAGCGGCGGATGGTCGGTGACGCCGATTTTCATGATGGGCCAGTTCAGGCCCCAGACCCCGGTGATGCAGACGAGGGCAAGAAGTTGTTGGCGCGAAAGGGAATGCATGGGCTGGATTGTGCGGGTTTCTTACAATCACGGCATGACCTTCCTCGACATGCTGCGCGCCGCCGAGCGCCAAAATGGCTCCCTGCTGTGCGTGGGGCTGGACCCCGAGCCGGCCAAGTTCCCCGCCGGCCTCAAGGGCGACAGCCGCAAGATCTACGATTTCTGCGCCGCCATCGTCGATGCCACGGCCGACTTGGTGATCGCCTTCAAGCCGCAGATCGCCTACTTCGCCGCCCATCGTGCCGAAGACCAGCTGGAAAAGTTGATTGCCCACATGCGTCGCGCCGCTCCGCAGGTGCCCATCATCCTGGACGCCAAGCGCGGCGACATCGGCAGCACGGCCGAGCAGTACGCGCGCGAGGCCTTCGAGCGCTATGGTGCCGATGCGGTGACGTTGTCGCCCTTCATGGGCTTCGACTCGGTAATGCCCTACCTGAAGTACGAAGGCAAGGGCGCTTTCCTGCTGTGCCGCACTTCCAACCCGGGCGGTGACGATTTCCAGAACCAGCACCTGGCGGATGTGCCGGGCCAGCCGCGCCTGTACGAACACATTGCCGCGCTCGCGCAGGGGCCGTGGAACCTCAACGGCCAGCTCGGCCTCGTGGTGGGCGCCACCTACCCGGCCGAGATCGAGCGCGTGCGCGCTGTTGCCCCGACCGTGCCGTTGCTGATCCCCGGCGTTGGCGCGCAGGGTGGCGATGCCGTGGCGACGGTGAAAGCCGGCTGGCGTGCCGCCGGCGGCGAAACGACAGCCCCGATCGTGGTGAACTCCTCGCGTGCCGTGCTCTACGCGTCGGCCGGTGAGGACTTCGCTGCAGCGGCGCGGCGTGAGGCGCTCAAGACACGTGACGTGCTGGAGGCGGCTAAAGCCTGACGGGCCACCTGCCTGTGTAACAGCTTGCAAAGAGGCTCTGCAAACGGAGCCCTGCCCCGCTACAGTTGGCACAGACCAGCAAGTGGATGCTGGCAGGAGTGATAGATGCAAAAGCAAAAACAACGTTGGGTACGGTTGAGTGTGGTAGCGGCCACGCTCATGTCTCTGGGTGGCACGGTGCTGGCGGAGAAGCCGGACTGGGCTGGCCCGCCAGGCAAGAACAAACACCGGGACGAGCAGCGCGATGAACGTCGCGACGGCTACACGTCGCGTCAGGGCGGTTCGGTGGAAATTCGCATCGGCGGCTACTTCGGTGATGCCCAGCGCACAGCGGCGAATGACTATTACCGCCAGCAATACCGCGGCGGCAACTGCCCGCCCGGCCTGGCCAAAAAGAACAACGGCTGCCTGCCGCCGGGGCAGGCGCGGAAATGGGCCATGGGCCGCCCCTTGCCGGGCGACGTGGTCTATTACCCGATCGAGCCCGGCATCCAGATTCGTCTGGGCACACCGCCGGCCGGGTACAAGTACGTGCGCGTGGCATCCGACATCCTGCTGATTGCGGTGGGCACCAGCATGGTGGTCGACGCCATCCAGGACCTCGGTCGCTGAATTCAATCAGCTATCAATTTGATAGCTGATTGCGCATTATTCACAAGGTCTAGCGGCCGATTTTGGTCAGAATCCGGTCGCCAAACATGACGCAGACCAGCGCCAGTGCCACCAGCGCGATGCCGGCCCACTGCCAGGGCGCGATGGTTTCGCCCAGCGCCAGCATGCCGGCGCTCAGGCCCACCACCGGCACGCCCAGGCTGAACGGCGCCACGCGGTTGGCCGGGTGGCGCTTGAGCAGACCGGTCCACATGGCGTAGGCCCAGATGGTGGCGATCCAGCCCAGATAGGCCACCGCCAGCCAGGACGTCCACGGCACGCTGAGCCACTTGGCGCTGCTGGTCCAGCTCAATGCTGGTGTCGCGGCGGCCGGGTCGGCCAGCCAGCTCAGCAGCAGGAAGGGCAGCACCGGCACCAGGCTGCTCCACACCAGGAACTGCAAGGGTTCGTAGCCCGGGCTGGCCTGTTGCGCCTTGCGCGCCACGATGTTGGAGGCGGCCCACATGGCTGCGGCGCACAGGTTGAGCAGCAAGCCGCTCACGGTGGTGAGACCGGCTGTGCCAACGACGAAATTCATGCCGAAGCAGGCCAGGCCCAGGGCGGCGAATGTCAGGCCGCCGACCAGCGGGCGGCTCAGGCGCTCATGCAGCAGGAAAAAACTGAACAGTGCCGTGAAGAACACATGCGTTTGCATCAGCACCGAAGCCAGGGCCGCCGTCATGCCGACTTGGAGCGCCAGGAACAGAAAGCCGAACTGGCCGACGCCCTGGAACAGGCCGTACAGCAGCACCCACTTCCAGTGCAGCGCGGGCGCCCGGATGAAAAACACCAGCGGCAGCACCGCCACCACATAACGCGCGGCCCCGAGCTGGAACGGCGTGAAGTCGTGCAGCGCGAACTTCATGGCCACGAAGTTCAGGCCCCAGATGACGATCACGCCCAGCGCTGCGGCGTAATCGCGGGCCGAAAAATGCCGGGCCGTCATGCGGTGAGCAGGGGCTTGAGGTAGCGCCCGGTGTGGCTGGCCGGGTTGGCGGCCAGGTCTTCCGGCGTCCCTACGCCCACCACGGTGCCGCCGCCGGCGCCCCCTTCAGGGCCCATGTCGATCAGCCAGTCGGCGGTCTTGATCACGTCCAGGTTGTGCTCGATCACCACGATGGTGTTGCCGGCGTCGCGCAGCTGGTGCAGCACTTTCAGCAGCAGGTCGATGTCGGCGAAGTGCAGGCCGGTGGTCGGCTCGTCCAGGATGTAGAGCGTGCGGCCGGTGTCGCGCTTGGAGAGTTCCAGCGCCAGCTTGACGCGCTGCGCCTCGCCGCCCGACAGCGTGGTGGCCGACTGGCCCAGCTTGACGTAGGACAGGCCGACATCGAGCAGTGTCTGCAGCTTGCGTGCAATCGTCGGCACGGCGTTGAAGAAGGCGTAGGCGGCTTCCACCGTGAGGTCGAGCACCTGGGCGATGTTCTTGCCCTTGTACAGCACCTCCAGCGTCTCGCGGTTGTAGCGCGCACCGTGGCAGACGTCGCACGGCACGTAGACGTCGGGCAGGAAGTGCATCTCCACCTTCACCATGCCGTCGCCCTGGCAGGCCTCGCAGCGGCCGCCGGCAACGTTGAAGGAAAAACGCCCCGGCCCGTAGCCGCGCTCGCGCGCCATCGGCACCTCGGCCATCAGCTCGCGGATGGCGGTGAACAGGCCGGTGTAGGTGGCCGGGTTGGAACGCGGCGTGCGGCCAATGGGCGACTGGTCGACGTTGATGACCTTGTCGAAATGCTCGATGCCTTCGATTTCCTGCACCGGCGCCGGCTCGTCGTGCGCGCGGTAAAGCTGGCGCGCCACCGCCGTGTAGAGCGTGTCGTTGACGAGGGTCGATTTGCCGGAGCCGGAGACGCCGGTCACGCAGGTGAACAGACCGACCGGGATGTCGACGCTGACGTGCTTCAGGTTGTGGCCGCTGGCACCGATGAGGCGCAGCTGGTCCTCGCCGGGGGCGTGGCGTTCTTTCGGCACCGCGATCTTGAGTGTGTGCGCCAGGTAGCGGCCGGTGAGCGAGTCCGGGTTGGCCTTCACCTCGTCGTAAGTGCCTTGCGCCACCACGCGCCCGCCGTGCACGCCGGCACCGGGGCCCATGTCGATCAAATGGTCGGCCGCGCGCATCATGTCCTCGTCGTGCTCCACCACCAGCACGCTGTTGCCGATGTCGCGCAGGTGTTGCAGCGTGCCGATCAGGCGGTCGTTGTCGCGCTGGTGCAGGCCAATGCTGGGCTCGTCCAGCACATACATCACGCCGGTCAGACCGGAGCCGATCTGGCTGGCCAGGCGGATGCGCTGGGCCTCGCCGCCGGACAGGGTTTCGGCGCTGCGGTCCAGGCTCAGGTAGTTGAGGCCGACGTCGTTGAGGAACTTCAGGCGCAGCCGGATTTCGCGCACCACCTTGTCGGCGATCTCGGCCTTGGCGCCGTGCAAGTGCAGCGTGTCGAAATACTCGAAGCACTCGCGCAGCGTCAGGTGGCTCACTTCAAAAATGGCGCGCGACTGTTCGCCCTCACCCACCTTCACATGGCGCGCTTCGGTGCGCAGCCGGGTGCCGGCGCAGGCCGGGCAGGGCTGGGTGCCGCGCAGGCGCGCCAGGTCTTCACGCACCAGGGCCGAGTCGGTCTCGCGGTAGCGCCGCTGGATGTTGGGGATGATGCCCTCGAAGGCGTGTTTCTTGCTGACCTTCTTGCCCTGCGAGGCGCCGGAGTCCATCACGTAGCTGAACTTGATCTCTTCCTCGCCCGAGCCGAAGAGGATGACCTGCTGCACGGCAGGCGGCAATGATTCGAACGGGTCGTCGAGGTCGAACTTGTAGTGTTTGGCCAGGCTCTCCAGCATGGCGAAGTAATAGGCATTGCGCCGGTCCCAGCCTTTGATGGCGCCGCTGGCCAGGCTGAGCGTTGGGAACGCCACCACGCGCGCCGGGTCGAACACCTCCTGTTGGCCGATGCCATCGCAGCTCGGGCAGGCCCCTTGCGGGGAGTTGAAGGAAAACAGGCGCGGCTCGAGTTCGCTGATCGAGTAGTGGCACAGCGGGCAGGCGAACTTGGCGTTGAACAGGTGTTCGACGTTGGTGTCCATCTCCAGCGCAATGGCGCGGCCATTGGCCAGCCGCAATGCAGCTTCGAAACTCTCGGCCAGGCGCTGGCGCAGCGCGGCGGCGTCTGCATCGTCGGCGCCACGCACCTTGAGGCGGTCGATCACCACGTCGATGTCGTGTTTTTCGGTCTTCTTCAGCGTCGGCAGTTCATCGAAGTTGCAGGCCACGCCGTCGACGCGAAAGCGCACATAACCCTGCGCCTGCATGTCCTCGAAGACTTCGGTGAACTCGCCCTTTTTCTCGCGCGCCAGCGGCGCCAGGATCATGAGCCGGGTGTCGACCGGCAAGGCCAGGGTGGCGTCCACCATCTGGCTCACGGTCTGTGCCTGCAGCGGCAGGTTGTGCTCGGGGCAGTAAGGCGTGCCGGCGCGCGCGAACAGCAGGCGCAGGTAGTCGTGGATCTCGGTCACGGTGCCCACCGTGGAGCGTGGGTTGTGGCTGGTGGCCTTCTGCTCGATGCTGATGGCCGGGCTCAGACCTTCGATCAGATCCACGTCCGGCTTGTCCATCAGCTGCAAGAACTGGCGCGCGTAGGTCGAGAGGCTCTCGACATAACGGCGCTGCCCTTCGGCGTACAGGGTGTCGAAAGCCAGGCTCGACTTGCCCGAACCCGACAGGCCGGTGATTACCACCAACTGGTTGCGCGGGATGTCGAGGTCGATGCCCTTGAGGTTGTGGGTGCGCGCACCGCGGATGTGGATGGCCTGTTGCTGCAGGGCGTGGGCCAGGTAGCGGCCTGGGCCGTCCTCGGCAGGGGTGGGCTGGGGGCGAAGGCCGTCAGGGGTGGAGTTCAAAGCGTTGCGTCTTCAACAAAACCCTCCATGATAGAGATAGACGGGGTTTCCTGCATCCTTTGCGCCGCTTTTGTTGGGATCAGTGACAATCGACGCTTTTGTGCCCGCCGCTTGCGGCGACCTCATGCGAGCCGGATAACCTTCTGTGTCTTCTTCCATTTCTTCCCATCAGACCGCTCCTGAACCGGGCACCATGACCCCGGTGGAGCGGCGCGCCAGCCTGTCGCTGGCGGCCATTTTTGCTCTGCGCATGCTCGGCCTGTTCCTGGTGCTGCCGGTGTTTGCGCTGGAGGCGGCGCGTTATCCCGGCGGTGATGACCCGGCCCGGGTCGGGCTGGCCATGGGCATCTACGGCCTGACCCAGGGGCTGCTGCAACTGCCCTTCGGCATGGCGTCGGACCGGCTGGGGCGCAAGCGCGTCATCGTGGCTGGCCTGCTGCTGTTTGCCGCGGGCAGCGTCGTGGCCGCCTTGGCCGACACCCTGTTCGGGCTGACCCTCGGGCGTGCACTGCAAGGCGCCGGTGCCGTGTCGGCCGCGGTGACGGCCCTGCTGGCCGACCAGACGCGTGACGAGGTGCGCACCAAGGCCATGGCACTGGTGGGTGCCAGCATCGGCCTGATGTTCGCCCTTTCCTTGCTGCTGGCGCCGCTGCTGGTGAGCTGGGTCGGCTTGTCGGGCTTGTTCACCCTGACCGCTGCGCTGGCGCTGGGCGGGGTGGCAGTGGTGATCTGGCTGGTGCCGCCCGAGCCGCAGCAGCACAAGGACATGCCGCGCGGCAGGCTGTCCGAGGTGCTGACGCACGCCGGCCTGCTGCGGCTGGACTTCGGCGTGTTCGTGCTGCACGCGGTGCAACTGGCCATGTGGGTCGCCATTCCGGCCCTGCTGGTGCAGGCCGGGCTGCCCAAGGCGGATCACTGGTGGGTCTACCTGCCGGCGGTGCTGGCGTCCTTTGTTGTCATGGGCACCACGCTGTTCCCGCTGGAAAAGCGCGGTTACCTGCGCGCTGTGTTCCTGGCGGCCATCGGCCTGATCGGGCTGGTGCAGTTGGGCCTGTTGTGGAGCGCCCAAGCGCCCAGCATCGCCGTGCTGGCGGTACTGCTGTTCGTTTTCTTTTGCGGCTTCAATGTGCTGGAGGCGAGTCAACCCAGTCTGGCCTCGCGCATTGCGCCGCCGCATGCGCGCGGCGCGGCGCTGGGTGTTTACAACACCTTGCAGTCGCTCGGTTTCTTTGCCGGCGGCGCCGTGGGCGGCTGGCTGGTCAAGTCCACCGGGGTGCATGGCCTGTTTGTCGTCTGCACCATCGGCATGGCGCTTTGGCTGCTGGTGGCCTGGCCGATGAAAGCGCCGTCCGGGCGGCGTTGAAGGCGCCATAATCGCTGTTAATTCAGTTTGGAGAACCCCCATGGCATCCGTCAACAAAGTCATTCTGGTCGGTAACTGCGGCCGCGATCCCGAAATCCGTTACCTGCCGTCCGGCCAGGCGGTGGCCAATGTGAGCGTGGCCACCTCCAGCCGCCGCAAGGACAAGAACACCGGTGAATCCATCGAGGACACCCAGTGGCACCGCGTCACCTTTTACGACCGCCTGGCTGAAATTGCCGGCGAATACGTCAAGAAGGGCCAGCCGATCTACGTCGAAGGCCGTCTGAAGTACGGCAAGTTCACCAACAAGGACGGCCACGAGCAGAATACCGTGGACATCATCGCCACCGAAATGCAGTTGCTGGGCAAGCGTGAAGGCATGGGCGGCCCGTCTGACGACGAAGGTAGCGCACCGCGCCGTGCCGCGCCAGCACCGCGTCAGGCACCCAGCGCCCCGGCCCCGCGTCAGGCGCCGGCCAGGGCTTCGAGCGGCTTTGACGACATGGACGACGACATCCCGTTCTGACCCGACGTTCCTCTCGTCCAGGAAATCCGAGCCCCGGCAGCCGCAAGGCTGGAGGGGCTTTTTTGTAGGGATTCTTTGTACTCCTGGGGGTATTGTGTATACTCCGGCCAGTATCTGGAGATTGCCATGAATTCTTCTTGCGCTTGTGTTGCACTGGCCCGCCGCCTGACGCCGTGGCTGGCCGTTCTTGCCGTGTCCGCAGCTGTGGCGCAGGGGGCGGTCCAGGTGCCGACGGTCCAGGTCCAGGCGCGCGCCGTCTCTACCGGTTTCGAGATCGACGGCGTGATCCAGCCGGTCAAGCAGAGCGTGGTGTCGGCCCAGACCTCGGGCCGGGTGGTGACCCGGCTGGTGACGATGGGCGACCGCGTCAAGGCCGGCCAGCTGCTGGCCACCATCGACGACCGCGAGACCGCCGTCGGTGTGCAACGCAGCCAAGCGCAGGTGGCGCAATCCGAAGCCGAGCTGCGCAACGCCCAGGCCAACTACGAGCGCACCAAGGAGCTACAGTCCAAGGGCTTTGTCAGCAAGGCGGCGCTCGACATGGCCGAAACCCAATTCAAGGGCGCCCAGGCCGGGCGCGAGCAGGCCAGTGCTGGCGCGCGTCAGTCGGCGCTGTCGCAGGGTTACACCCGTGTCACCGCCCCGTACGACGGCTGGGTGCTGCAGACCCATGTGGATGCCGGGGACCTGGCGGTGCCGGGCAAACCGATCGTGACGGTCTACGCGCCGCAGCCCTTGCGGGCCGTGGTGCAGGTACCGGCTTCCAAGGCCGATGTCACCCGGCAGGCCAGCCAGATTGAAGTGCAGTTGGGCCGCGACTGGGTGACCCCGGTGGCGCGCAGCGCCATGCCTTCGGCCGATCCGGTGTCGCAAACGGTGGAATGGCGCCTCGAACTCGCGCCCCAGGTCACGCAAAACCTGTTGCCGGGTCAGCAGGTGCGGGTGCGTTACGTTGGTGGCCAGGCCAATCGCATGGTGGTGCCGGCGGCAGCCGTGCTGCGCCGCGGCGAGTTGACGGCGGTTTACGTGGCGAGTGACAAGGGCTTTGCGCTGCGCGCGGTTCGGCTAGGTGCCGACCACGGCGCGCAAGGCCTCGAGATCGTGGCCGGCTTGAGCGCCGGTGAGCGTGTGGCGCTGGATCCGGTCAAGGCCGGCCTGGCGGGCGCGCAGGCCGTGCCCGCAACCCGTTGAGGCCGCCATGAAAGACACCGTTCACAACACCGAGCGCCTGGGCATCTCCGGCCGCATTGCTGCGGCTTTCCAGGCCAACGCCATCACGCCGCTGTTGGCTCTGGTGGCGCTGCTGCTGGGCCTGTTTGCCGTGCTGGTGACGCCGCGCGAGGAAGAACCGCAGATCAACGTCACCATGGCCAACGTGTTGGTTCCCTTTCCCGGGGCCAGCAGCAACGATGTGCAGAACATGGTGGCGCGCCCGGCGGAAGCCGCGTTGAGCCAGATCGCCGACATCGAGCACACCTATTCGGTGGCGCGGCCAGGGCTGGCCGTGCTGACGGTGCAGTTCAAGGTGGGCGTGCCGCGCACCGAGGCGCTGGTGCGTCTGTACGACGTGCTCAATGCCAACCAGGACTGGCTGCCGCGCGACCTCGGCACCCTGACGCCGATCGTGAAACCCAAGGGCATCGACGATGTGCCGGTGCTGGCTGTGACGCTGTGGAGCCGCGACGCGCTGCCGGCCCAGGAGCTGGAGCGCGTGGCGCACGAGGTGGAAACTGAACTCAAGCGCGTGCCCGGCACACGCGAGGTCCAGACCATCGGCGGCCCGGGCCAGGCGGTTCATGTCTGGCTGGACCCGACGCGACTGCGCGAGCGCGGCATTGATGTGCTGAGCCTGAAGCAGACGCTGGCGGCGGCCAACTTCGGCATGCCGGCGGGGGGCGTGCTCGATACGCAATCGCAGACACCGCAGATGTTGACGGTGGAAGCAGGCGAGTTCCTGCGTTCGGCGCAGGACGTCGGTGATGTGGTGGTGGGTGTGCACCGCGGTGCACCGGTGTATCTGCGTGAAGTGGCACGCATCGAAGCCGGTGCGCGGCAGCCGCAGCGTTACGTCTGGTTCACACCGGGTGCAGCCATGGCCAGCGACCACGCAGCGCCGCAGGGTGAAGCCGCTGCCGCGGGCCAGGTGTACCCGGCTATCACACTGACCGTGACCAAGAAGCCGGGTGAGAACGCGGTCGACGTGGCGCGCGCGGCCAACGCGGCCGTGGCGGCACTGAAGAACACGGTGATCCCATCCAATATCGAAAGCAGCATCACGCGCAACTACGGCGAAACGGCGGCGGAGAAAGCCAACAAGCTGATCCAGAAACTCGCCTTTGCCACCGGCTCGGTGATCCTGCTGGTGGGCTTTGCGCTGGGCCGGCGCGAGGCGGTGATCGTCGGCGCCGCCGTCATCCTGACGCTGACGGCCACACTGTTTGCCTCCTGGGCCTGGGGTTTCACGCTCAACCGCGTGTCGCTGTTTGCGCTGATCTTCTCCATCGGCATCCTGGTGGACGACGCCATCGTGGTGGTGGAGAACATCCACCGCCACCAGCAGCTCACGCCCGGCGATTCGCTGCGCGACATCATTCCGCGCGCGGTGGACGAAGTGGGTGGCCCGACCATCCTCGCCACCCTGACGGTGATTGCCGCCTTGTTGCCGATGGCCTTCGTCTCGGGCCTGATGGGGCCGTACATGAGCCCGATCCCGATCAACTCCAGCCTCGGCATGGCGATCTCGCTGGCGATTGCCTTCACCGTCACGCCCTGGCTGGCGCTGAAGCTGATGAAGCCGCACGATGCGACGCACGGCCACGAAGCGGCTGCTGCTGGTTTGGGCCACAAGTTGCAAAACCTCTTCACCCGTTTGCTGACGCCGTTCCTGGCCAGCTCGCGCAAGCGCTGGCAGCTGCTGGCCGGCATCATGGCGGCGCTGCTGCTTTCGGTCGGGCTGACGCTGGTGCCCTCCAGCTTCATTGGTGTCGTGCTCAAGATGCTGCCCTTCGACAACAAGAGCGAGTTCCAGGTGGTGGTGGAGATGCCAGCCGGTACGCCGCTGGAAGATACCGCCGCCACCCTGCACGAGTTGGGGGCCTTCCTGGCCCAGCAACCCGAGGTGCTGGACCTGCAGGGCTACGCCGGCACCGCCTCGCCCATCACCTTCAATGGCCTGGTGCGCCAGTACTACCTGCGGGCCGAAGCCGAGCAGGGCGACCTGCAGGTGAACCTGGTCGACAAACACCACCGCGATGACAAGAGCCACGTCATTGCCCAGCGCCTGCGCCCGGAGCTGGAGCAGATCGGCAAAAAGCACGGCGCCCGCATCAAGGTGGTGGAAGTGCCGCCGGGCCCGCCGGTGATGAGCCCACTGGTGGCCGAGGTCTATGGCCCGGATGAAGCCGGCCGCCAGCAACTGGCCCTGCGCATTGCCAAGGCCTTTGGCGAAACGGCCGACATCGTCGGCATTGACACCTCGCTGAAAGTGGATGCACCGCGTGCCTACCTGCGTGTGCGTCGCCAGCGTGCCGAATCGCTCGGCATCCCGGTCGCCGCCGTGGCGCAGACGGTCGCGGCCGCCCTGTCGGGCGCGGATGCTGCCTATTTGCATGACGCGCAGTCCAAATACCCGGTGCCGGTGCGCCTGCAGCTGCCGCGTGAATCGCAGGTCGGGCTCGACACCGTGCTGGCCCTGCCGATGCGTGCCGCCAATGGGCAGTTGGTGCCCTTGTCCGAACTGGTGCAAGTGGAGCGTGGCGTCATCGACAAGCCGCTGTTCACCAAGGATCTGGCCAACGTGAGCTACGTCTTTGGCGACATGGCTGGCAAGCTCGATTCGCCCTTGTACGGCCTGTTCGCCATTCGTCCCAAGCTGGAAGCCGCGGCCCTGCCGGGCGCCGGTGAACTGGGCGAGTACTGGATCAAGCAGCCGGCCGATACCTTCCGCCAGTACGCCATCAAGTGGGACGGCGAATGGCAGATCACCTACGAGACCTTCCGCGACATGGGCGCCGCCTACGGCGTCGGCCTGATCCTGATCTACCTGCTGGTGGTGGGACAGTTCCGCTCCTACACCACGCCGCTGGTCATCATGGCGCCGATTCCACTCACGCTCATCGGCGTCATGCCGGGCCATGCACTGCTGGGCGCGCAGTTCACCGCCACCTCGATGATCGGCATGATCGCGTTGGCCGGCATCATCGTGCGCAACTCCATTTTGCTGGTGGACTTCATCGAACTGCAGGTCAAGCAGGGCATGGCGTTCAAGGACGCGGTGGTGAGTTCCGCCGCCGTGCGGGCGCAGCCGATTGCCCTGACCGGCCTGGCCGCCATGATCGGCGCCTTCTTCATCCTCGACGACCCGATCTTCAACGGCTTGGCCATCGCGCTGATCTTCGGCATCCTGGTGTCCACGCTGCTGACGCTGGTGGTGATCCCGGTCCTGTACTACTCGCTCTACCGCAAGCGCCACGAGCCGGCAGACGGTGCGCCGCTTGCCCCGGTTTGATATTTCTGTTTTCCCTAACCAACCTCAAGGAGTTTGAAATGACTGTTGAACGCTATGTCCGCCTCATGGCCGGTTTTTTTGTCATGCTGTCGCTGGCCCTCGGCGTCGAAGGCAGCCCCATTTTTGTCAGCCAATGGTTCCTGGCTTTCACCGCCTTCGTCGGCTTTAACCTGTTCCAGTCCGGCATCACCGGCTTCTGCCCGCCGTCCTTCCTGCTGAAGAAGCTGGGCGTGCCGGAAGGCGGCTCGGCCTGCAGCACCAAGTAAACACCTGAGCAGGAGCACACCATGAGCGAGACCAAGCCGCGCGTGCTGCTGCGCCAGCAGCAGGACTTCCAGTTCGAGATCGACTTCGGCGCCGACGTGCCCAAGCTGATCGGTGACGAACACCCGCCGCTGGGCCAGGGCCGCGGCCCGACCCCGGTGCAACTGCTGGCGGCTGCCGTGGGCAACTGCTTGTCGGACTCGCTGCTGTTTGCACTACGCAAGTTCAAGCAGGCACCGGAGCCCATTACTTGCGAGGTGACGGCCGACATCGGCCGCAACGCGCAGAACCGTCTGCGCGTGCTGGGGCTGGACGTGGTGCTGACCCTGGGTGTGCCGGCTGCGAAGCTGGAGCACCTGGACCGTGTGCTCGGCCAGTTTGAAGACTTTTGCACTGTTGCCAGCAGCGTCAGCCAGGGTGTGCCTGTGCGCATCGTGGTGCGCGACGCCGACGGCCAGCAACTCAAGTGAAGGACACCGCCATGCACGCTGATGCCACCCGCAGCCGCAAGGCGGCCACGCCACCTGCCACCGCAGCGACCGAGGGCTGCGCGCCCACGGTGCTGACCGACAGCGATTCGCGTACCGAAATTCTGAACCGCCTGCGCCGCGCCGAAGGCCAGCTGCGCGGTATTCAGCGCATGGTCGAAGAAGGTGAAGATTGCCTGAAGATCGGCCAGCAGTTCTCGGCCGTGCGCAAGGCGCTGGACAGCACCTACCTGCGGATGACGGTTTGTTTCATGACGCAGGAGTTGGAGCAGCGTCTGACGCCGGACGAAGGGCAGAAAGCCGATCTGTCGGCCATGATGAAAGACATGGAGACGCTGCTGGCGAGGATGGGGTGATGTCGCGTCGCGGATCTAAGGCTACGCTGAATAAACCCCGTCAGAAAATAACGTCTATCGCGTTGATGGACCTGCTAGTTCTTATCAGCCGCGTCCAACAGATCGTTGTACGCGTCGAGCATGGCTTCCACATCAGCCCATCTATGCTCGATAGTCAGAAGAATGTCTAAGGGGTGCCCACCTCGCTGCTCTGCCTTCGCGATCGCCCAAAGCAAGTAATCCAGGGTGACTTTTACGTCGCCAATTTCAAACGCGTAGGTGGCGTTAATAGGGGCATGCACTGGAAACAACTTGTTTGCCCGTTCGATGGCAGCAACGAGTGCCGGACTTTTGCCTCGCAGCGCTACCACCTTGTGGGCCCGCAAGTCGGCCTCATGCTTGGCAGCAGCAGCTTGAGCCATAGCAAGCTGCTCCCGTAGTCTCAGCAGTTCGTCAGCCTCTGGTTTCAGAACAGGCGTGGCAGCACCGAGCTTTCTAAGAAGAAGTTCCAAACTGGCCGTGTAACGATCTGGTTCCGTGAAATCTGCATAGAACTTTCCTTCAAGGAAACCCGGCAGCGCGACTTTTTCCACCAAGAGAGGAAGAACAACAACGCGTTTTTCCTTGAACTCCCGATTCGAAGCAATATCCAATTCGCGAATCACCCAAGGGCTTGCAATTGATGCGGACGAAATAATAGCGGCCACATATTCGACGTCGTCGAGGCCTTCGCGGATCTTTGCTATGAGCGAGTCGCCAATATTGATTTCAGCTTCGTCGATCCAAACCTCGTGACCTGCAAGTCGTAAATCAGAAGCCAATCGCCGGACGAATGGCTTGTCAGCATGCGAATGGCTGAGGAAGACTTTGCTCATAGATGTGGTGAGGTGAAAGGCTTGTTTGAGACAGACGTCAAATCTGACGTGTGAAAAAGGCCGTGGCTTATCAAGTCATGCGCCTGGTTTATATCAGGCCGCGAAGTACAAGTGAGGGAGGCGGCATGACCGCACACGTGAGCGCCTAGCCAGCCGCGTCAATCACACCGCCGCCCAAACACACCTCGCCGTCATACAACACCGCCGATTGCCCCGGCGTCACCGCCCATTGGGCCTGTGGGAACTGCAGGCTGAAACTGGCGCCTTCGATATCACCGATCGTGCACGCCGCATCCGCCTGCCGGTAGCGCGTTTTCGCCGCCATGGCGCCCGGCGTCGGCGGCGCGCCGGCGACCCAGCTCGCGTCCTGCGCGTGCAACTGGTGCGACAGCAGCCAGGGGTGCTCATGTCCCTGCACCACCCACAGCGTGTTCTTCTCCATGTCCTTGCGTGCCACGAACCAGGGCGCGTGCTCGCCGCCGCCCTTTTGTGCGCCCTTGGCCTTGATGCCGCCGATGCCCAGGCCCTGGCGCTGGCCCAGGGTGTAGAAGCTCAGGCCCACATGGTTGCCGATGACGCGGCCATAGGCCTTGTCGCCGGGCGCGGGCGTGCCGTCCTTGATGGGGCCGGGCTCTTTCTGGATGTAGCGGTTGAGGAACTCGCGGAACGGTCGCTCGCCGATGAAGCAGATGCCGGTGGAGTCTTTCTTCTTGGCATTAGGCAGGCCGATTTCTTCGGCAATGCGGCGCACCTCGGTCTTGTGCAGTTCGCCGACCGGGAACAGTGTTTTTGACAACTGCGCCTGGTTCAACCGGTGCAGGAAGTAGCTCTGGTCCTTCGACGGGTCCAGGCCTTTCAGCAGCTCATGCTTATCCGTGGCTTCATTCAGTCGTACCCGGGCATAGTGACCGGTGGCGATCTTCTCGGCGCCCAGGCGCATCGCATGATCGAGGAAGGCCTTGAACTTGATTTCGGCGTTGCACAGGATGTCGGGGTTGGGCGTGCGGCCGGCCTGGTACTCACGCACAAATTCGGAAAACACGCGGTCCTTGTACTCGGCGGCAAAGTTGACGTGTTCGATCTCGATGCCGATCACGTCGGCCACGCTGGCGGCGTCGACGAAGTCGATGTTGGAGGAGCAGTACTCGCTGTCGTCGTCATCTTCCCAGTTCTTCATGAAGATGCCGATGACCTCATAACCCTGCTGCTTGAGCAGGTACGCACTGACCGCGGAGTCCACGCCCCCGCTCAACCCCACCACCACCCGTTGCTTGCTTGACTTGCTCATAGGTGTGCGATTATCCCAGCCATGACAAGAAAGGGCTGGTGACGGGCTTTTATGGAACTCAGGCAGATTCGCTATTTCGTGCGCGTGGTCGAGCTCGGCAGCATGAGCCGCGCCGCGCTGGAACTCGACATGGTGCAGTCGGCCCTGAGCCAGCAGATCAGCCGGCTGGAGGGCGAGCTGGCCACCCGGCTGCTGCAGCGCACCAGCAAGGGCGTGGTGCCGACCGAAGCCGGTCTGGCCTTTTTTCGCGAGGCCCAGCTCACCCTGCGCCATGCCGAGCAGGCGGCCCGTGCCGCACAGCAGGCGCGCCTGTCGGGCACGGTCAGCGTTGGGCTGGCGCCCACCACCGCTTCGGTGCTGGGTGTGCCGCTGATGCGCGCCATGCGCGAACGTTACCCCGATGTGCGCCTGCACATGGTGGAAAGCCTGTCCGGTCATATCACCAGCATGCTCAATGCGCGCCAGCTCGATCTGGCGGTGCTGTTCGATACCCATGCCGCACGCCGCTGGAGCGTCATGCCCTTGCTGGAGGAAAAGCTGTTCTACATCCGTTCGCGCTCGGGGCTGGGCGCCAAGACGCCGGCCAAGGTCCGCATGGCCCAGCTCAAGGGTGTGCCGCTGATCCTGCCCACCGGCACGCACGGCCTGCGCAGCACGCTCGACACGGTGTTTGCCCGGGCACGCTTGCAGCCCCATGTGGTGGCGGAAATCGACTCGTTGCCGATGCTGATGGACGCCGTCGATGCTGGCCTTGGCGCTACCCTGCAGCCTTGGGCTGCCGTGGGCCGCTTTGCTGATGCACAGCAGCGTTTCCATCTGGCCGAGGTGACCGACCCGCAGGCGCGGCGCGTCAATGCGCTGTGCAGCTTGTCAGATGACGAACTGTCGCCAGCAGGGCTGGCCACCCGCGTGGTGCTGGCCGACTGTGCGCGTGAGCTGGTGCGCTCGGGGCGTTGGGTCGGAGCGGCACTGGTGGACGGCTAGGGCCTCTCGCCAGACCTCCAGCCATCACAAAAAATGATGGCCCCATGCGGTCACGCACCTGGCGTGCGAGGGGTGACGTCATTACAGTCGGGCATCCTTGACTACATGTTTCCGGCATCGGCTCGCAGCTAGGCCGCTGATGGAGGTTTTTCGCAATGATTGATGTGCTTGTCATCGGCGGCGGCAATGCAGCGCTGTGTGCCGCCTTGATGGCGCGCGAAGCGGGGGCTTCCGTGCTGCTGCTGGAAGCGGCGCCGCGTGAGTGGCGTGGCGGCAATTCCGCGCACACGCGCAACCTGCGCTGCATGCACGATGCGCCGCAGGACGTGCTGGTCGACGCCTACCCGGAAGAAGAGTACTGGCAGGACCTGCTCAAGGTCACCGGCGGCATCACCAACGAGCATCTGGCGCGCCTGACCATCCGCGCTTCCAGCACCTGCCGCGACTGGATGCGCCAGCACGGCGTACGCTTCCAGCCGCCGCTGTCGGGTGCGCTGCATGTGGCGCGCACCAACGCCTTTTTCATGGGCGGCGGCAAGGCGCTGGTTAATGCCTACTACCGCAGTGCCGAGAACCTGGGCGTGCAGATTCGCTACAACGCCCCGGTGGATCGTCTGGAGATTCAGGAGGGCCATTTTGTTGCCGCCCATGTGGGTGGCGAGCGCATCGAGGCCAAGGCCTGCGTGCTGGCCGCCGGCGGCTTCGAGTCCAACCGCGCATGGCTGCGCGAGGCCTGGGGCCAGAACGCCGACGGCGAGTGGCCGGCCGACAACTTCTTGATTCGCGGCACGCGCTTCAACCAGGGTGTGCTGATCAAGCACATGGAAGAACAGGGCGCCGACATGATCGGCGACCCCTCGCAATCGCACTGCGTGGCGATCGATGCGCGCGCGCCGCTGTATGACGGCGGCATCTGCACCCGCATCGATTGCGTTTCGCTCGGTGTGGTGGTGAACAAAAACGCCCAGCGCTTTTACGACGAGGGCGAGGACTTCTGGCCGAAGCGTTACGCGATCTGGGGCCGGCTGGTGGCACAGCAGCCAAGCCAGATCGGCTACTCCATCATCGACAGCAAGGCCATCGGCCGCTTCATGCCGCCGGTGTTCCCGGGCGTGCAGGCCGACAGCCTACCCGAACTGGCGCACAAGCTGGGCCTCGATGTCGACACCTTCATGCGTACGTTGAACGACTACAACGCCGCTTGCCGCGTCGGCACCTTCGACCACACAGCGCTGGACGATTGCCACACCGAAGGTGTGGCGCCAGCCAAGACGCACTGGGCGCGGCCGATCGACACCGCGCCCTTCTACGGTTACGCGCTGCGCCCCGGCATCACCTTCACCTACCTGGGGCTGAAGGTCAACGACCAGGCGGCGGTGCATTTCGGCGGTGTGCCGAGCGACAACCTGTTCGTGGCCGGCGAGATGATGGCCGGCAATGTACTGGGCAAGGGCTACACGGCCGGTGTTGGCATGTCGATTGGTACGGCTTTTGGGCGCATCGCCGGCACCCAGGCTGCGCAAGCCGCTATGAAATCAGGAGCAAATTCGGTGTGGGGCAAGGAGAAGAAACGTGCAGCAGCTTGAGAACCTGACCCGCGAAGCCCGCGCCTTGGCCAATGGTGAAGTCGTGCCCGGCACGGCCGAGGCCGAAGTGGCACGCCAGCTGCAGATCTGCAATGCCTGCCGTTATTGCGAAGGTTTCTGTGCCGTGTTCCCGGCCATGACGCGCCGGCTCGAATTTGGCCAGGCGGATATTCACTACCTGGCCAATCTGTGCCACAACTGCGGTGCCTGCCTGCATGCCTGCCAGTACGCACCGCCGCACGAGTTCGCCGTCAACGTGCCGCAGGCCATGGCCCGCGTGCGCCTGAGCACTTACACGGACTTTGCCTGGCCACCCTCGCTGGGCCGGCTGTACCAGCGCAACGGCCTCACGGTGGCGCTAGCCACGGCTGGTGCGCTGGCCTTCTTCATGATGCTCACGCTCTGGCTCAAGGACACGCTGTGGCGTGTGCCGGCTTCGGCCGATTTTTATGCCATCTTCCCGCACAACCTGCTGGTGGGCCTGTTCGCGCCGGTGTTCCTGTTCTCCGTGCTGGCGCTGGCCCTCGGTGTGCGCCGCTTCTGGCGCGAGGTGACGCCGGGCCGTGATTACGAGGCGCCGGCGCTGGGGGCGATTCAAGGCGCGGCGGCGGCCGAAGCCGCCACGGACGCGTTGCGCCTGAAGTACCTCGACGGCGGCCACGGCGAAGGCTGCAACAACGAGGACGATGCCTGGACCTTATGGCGCCGCCGTTTCCACCATGCCACCTTCTACGGTTTCCTGCTGTGTTTTGCCGCTACCAGCGTGGCCACGCTCTACCACTACCTGTTGGGTTGGGCCGCGCCGTATGACCTGCCCAGCCTGCCCAAGCTGCTGGGTGCCGCGGGCGGTGTGAGCCTGCTGGTGGGCACGGCCGGCCTGTTCCGCCTGAACCTGCGCCGCCATCCGCAGCACGGCGACGCGGCGCAAAAGCCGATGGACCGTGGCTTCATGGCCCTGCTGTTCTTCACCAGCCTCACCGGCCTGGGGCTGTGGGGTGCGCGCGGCACGGCGGTCATGCCGGCCCTGCTGGCACTGCACCTGGGGGTGGTGATGGCGCTGTTCCTGACCTTGCCCTATGGCAAGTTCGCGCACGGCATTTTCCGCAGCGCCGCGCTCTTCAAGTGGTCGCTCGAAAAACGGTTGCCGAGCCAACTCCAACTCGGGGATGATTGAGCCTCGGTCCCATAAAACCATGATGAATGCCGGGAGACATGCCATGACAGCCGTTTCGTCTTGTGTGCGCCACGCCTTGCTGCTTCTGATTGGCCTGCTGGCCTTGACCGGCCAGGTGCTGGCCGACGAGATCCGCGTCATCAGCTCGGGTGGTTTCACCGCGGCCTACAAGCAACTGGTGCCGCTGTACGAGCAAGCCAGTGGGCACAAGGTGATCTCGTCCTACGGCGCCTCCATTGGCAACGCGCCGGACTCCATCCCCAGCCGGCTGGCGCGTGGCGAGAAGTTCGACATCCTGATCCTGTCCGATGCCGGACTGGAGGCGCTGGTGAAGCGGGGCCATGTGGTACCGGGCAGCCGTGTCGACCTTGGGCGCTCCATCATCGGCCTGTCGGTGCGCAAGGGCACGCTCAAGCCGGACATCCGCACGGTGGACGCCCTGCGCCAGACCCTGCTCAATGCCAAGTCGATTGCCTATTCGGCCAGCGCCAGCGGCACCTACCTGTCGACCGAACTGTTTCCGCGCCTGGGTGTGGCCGAACAGCTCAAGGACAAGGCGAAGAAGATCTACAGCGAGCGCGTGGGTGCCGTGGTGGCACGCGGTGACGCTGAGCTCGGCTTCCAGCAGGTCAGCGAATTGCTGCCTTTCACCGAGCTGGATTACGTCGGCCCGCTGCCAGACGAGGTGCAGCAGACCATCTTCTTCTCGGCTGGCATCGGCACCGAAGCCAAGGCCCCCGAGGCGGCCCGGCATCTGGTGCGCTACCTGGCGTCGCCGGCGGCAGCGCCCCTCGTGCGCAGCACCGGACTGGAGCCGGTTTTAGGTGTCAAATAGGCCGATTGTCCCTATCGGATAAGCGCCTGTAGCTTCTATTTTTGTAGCAACTGCACCGAGGTGTCGGTGTAGACCAGGTCCAGCGGGTGGCGTTGGCCGCGCAGGTGGTCTTCCATGCAGCGCAGCACCAGCGGGCTGCGGTGGCGTGCGGTGCTGGCGCGGATCTCATCCGGCGTCATCCACACCGTGCGCACGATGCCGGTGTCCAGCACGCGACCTGCCACCACCTCACCCAGTTGCCCCGTGAAGGCAAAGCGCAGGTAGGTGATGTCCTCCATCGCCTCGCCGGGGCGCTGGCGCTGCAGACGCGACATGTAGATGCCCAGCAGGTGGCTGGGCGTGAAGCGGTGGGTGGTTTCTTCCAGCGCTTCGCGCACGCAACCCTCGACGGGTGATTCGCCCGGGTCCAGATGGCCGGCCGGGTTGTTGAACATCAGGCCTTCGGGGGTTTCTTCTTCCACCAGCAGAAAGCTGCCATCGCGTTCGATGATGGCAGCGACGGTGACACTGGGTTTCCAACGCGTATTCATAGATGAAGATTATGGATTGCCGCCGAAATAGTTATAGAGCTTATGCCTGGGAGCCTCGTAATTCTCAGGTAAGCTTGTTGTCGCGTGCGGGCCGCCCTGTCGGGCGAGGCCCGCGTGAGCATCATGAAAATCAAATTCAGGAGACGATGAATGCAAGCTGGCACAGCTCAACCGGCGCAACGCATTGGTGTGCCGCGGGAGATCTTCCCGGGTGAAAAGCGCGTGGCGACGGTGCCCGACGCAGTCGAAAAACTCATCAAGCTCGGCTTCCAGGTCGCCGTCGAATCCGGCGCCGGCGATGCCGCCAATTTCAGCGACGACGCCTATCGCGCGGCAGGTGCAGAGATCGTTACCGGCGCAGCGGCGCTGTGGGCCACCTCGGACATCGTGTTCAAGGTGCGCGCACCCAGCACGGACGAAGTGGCGCTGATGCGCGAGGGCGGCGCCCTGATTGGCTTCATCTGGCCGGCGCAGAACCCGGAGCTGATGCAGCAGCTGGCCGCCAGGAAGGCGACGGTGCTGGCCATCGACGCGCTGCCGCGCACGCTCTCCCGCGCGCAGAAGATGGATGCACTGACCTCCATGGCCGGCGTCAGCGGCTACCGCGCTGTCATCGAGGCAGCCAACGCCTTCGGCCGCTTCTTCAATGGCCAGATCACGGCCGCGGGCAAGGTGCCGCCAGCCAAGGTCTTCATCGCCGGTGCCGGCGTGGCCGGTCTGGCCGCCATCGGGACCGCTGCCGGTTTGGGCGCCATCGTGCGCGCCAATGACACCCGCCCCGAAGTGGCCGACCAGGTCAAATCCCTGGGCGGTGAGTTCGTCAAGGTCGACTACGAGGAAGAAGGCTCGGGCGGCGGCGGTTATGCCAAGGTCATGAGCGAAGGCTTCCAGGCCGCGCAGCGCGCGATGTATGCGCAGCAGGCCAAGGAAGTCGACATCATCATCACCACCGCGCTGATCCCGGGCAAGCCGGCGCCCAAGCTCATTACCGCCGAGATGGTGCGTTCCATGAAGCCGGGCAGCGTGATCGTCGACATGGCGGCCGAGCAGGGCGGCAACTGCGAGCTGACCGAGCCGGGCCAGGCGGTGGTCAAGCACGGCGTGACCATCGTCGGCTACACCGACCTGGCTTCGCGCCTGGCCAAGCAATCGTCGACTCTGTACGCCACCAACCTGCTGCGCCTGACCGAGGAGCTGTGCAAGGCCAAGGACGGCGTCGCCAACGTCAACATGGAAGACGACGCCATCCGCGGCCTGACCGTCATCAAGGAAGGCAACATCACCTGGCCGGCCCCGCCGCTGAAACCGGCCGCCGTGCCGGCGCCGAAGCCGGCTGCCGCACCGGTGGCTCAGAAGAAGTCCGGCCACGGCCATGGCAGCAGCGGGCCGCTGCCGGCCAAGACGCTGGCCATTCTCTTCGCTGTGGCCGCGCTGGCCTTCTGGTTCATCGGTGCCTATGCGCCGGTGGCCTTCCTCGGGCACTTCACGGTGTTCGTGCTGGCCTGCTTCATCGGCTACATGGTGGTGTGGAACGTCACGCCCGCGCTGCACACGCCGCTGATGAGCGTGACCAATGCCATCTCCAGCATCATTGCCATCGGCGCGCTGATCCAGATCGCGCCGCCAGAAGCCGGCATGGGCGGACGCCCTGACGAGCTGATCCGCTGGCTGGCGTTTGCCGGCATCGTGCTGACGGCGGTCAACATGTTCGGTGGCTTCTCCGTCACCCGTCGCATGCTCGCCATGTTCCGCAAATAAGAAAAAAGAGAAGGAAGACGATCATGTCCCAAAGTCTTGCGACGGTGGCCTACCTGGGTGCCGCCATCCTGTTCATCCTGAGCCTGGGCGGCCTGTCCAACCCCGAAACTTCGCGCCGCGGCAACCTGTTCGGCATGGTCGGCATGGCGCTGGCTGTGCTGGCCACGGTGTTCGGCCCGCGCGTCAGCCCGGCCGGCATCCCGTGGATCATCGGTGCGCTGCTGGTGGGTGGCAGCGTCGGTCTGTATGCCGCGAAAGTGGTGAAGATGACGCAGATGCCCGAGCTGGTCGCGTTGATGCACAGCCTGGTGGGCCTGGCGGCCTGCCTGGTCGGTTTTGCCAGCTACGTCGACACCTCGGTGCAACTCACCGGCGCTGAAAAACTGATCCACGAAGTCGAGATCTACATCGGCATCCTGATCGGCGCGGTCACCTTCTCCGGCTCGCTGGTGGCCTTTGGCAAGCTCAATGGCAAGATCGGCGGCAAGCCGCTGCTGCTGCCGGGCCGCCACTGGCTGAACCTGGCCGGCCTGCTGGTGGTGATCTGGTTCGGGCGCGAGTTCATCCACGCCCCCACCGTGGCCGAAGGCATGACGCCGCTGATCGTGATGACGGTCATCTCGCTGCTGTTCGGCATCCACATGGTGATGGCCATTGGCGGCGCCGACATGCCGGTGGTGGTGTCCATGCTCAACAGCTATTCCGGCTGGGCCGCCGCGGCCACCGGCTTCATGCTGTCGAACGACCTGCTGATCGTGACCGGTGCGCTGGTGGGCTCCTCCGGCGCCATCCTGTCCTACATCATGTGCAGCGCGATGAACCGCAACTTCATCAGTGTGATTGCCGGTGGCTTCGGTTCGGGCGCCCCGTCCAAGTCGGCTGCATCGGGTGAGGCCGCCCAGCCGCAAGGCGAGGTGGTGGCGGTGAGCGCGGTGGAAACCGCTGAGCTGCTGCGCGAAGCCAAGAGCGTGATCATCGTGCCGGGTTATGGCATGGCGGTGGCGCAGGCCCAGCACACGGTGTACGAGATCACCAAGACCCTGCGCGACAAGGGTGTGAACGTGCGCTTCGGCATCCACCCGGTGGCCGGCCGCATGCCGGGCCACATGAACGTGCTGCTGGCCGAGGCCAAGGTGCCGTATGACATCGTGATGGAGATGGACGAAATCAACGACGACTTCCCGGACACCGACGTGGCCATGGTCATCGGCGCCAACGACATCGTGAACCCCAGCGCCATGGAAGACCCGGCCAGCCCGATCGCCGGCATGCCGGTGCTGGAGGTGTGGAAGGCCAAGACCTCCATCGTCATGAAGCGTTCCATGGCCTCGGGTTATGCCGGCGTGGACAACCCGCTGTTCTACAAGGAGAACAACCGCATGTTGTTCGGCGATGCCAAGAAGATGCTGGACGAAGTCTTGACCGTTCTCAAGAGCTGAACAGGCATAATCCCGCCACAGGGAAAAAAGCACGACCGTGCCGAAATACCCGGCACGGTTTTTTTTCGTCCCGAGAAATTCAAATCAAGACAGGAGACATGGTGATGACCGACCGCATCTGGTTGACGAGCTACCCTGAAGGCGTCCCGGCCGACCTTCCGCCTTCGCCCTATGCCTCGCTGGTGGCGCTGATGGAAGAAAGCTTCCGCCATTACGGTGCCCGCCCGGCCTACAGCTTCATGGGCAAGGAGCAGACCTATGGCGAGACCGATGCGCTGAGCCGCGCCTTTGCTGCCTACCTGCAGGGCCTGGGGCTGGTCAAGGGCGATCGCGTGGCGATCATGATGCCCAACGTGCCGCAGTACCCGATTGTCGTGGCGGCCATTCTGCGTGCCGGCCTGGTGGTGGTCAATGTCAATCCGCTGTACACCGCACGTGAACTGGAACACCAGCTCAAGGACTCCGGCTCGAAAGCCATCGTCATCATCGAGAACTTCGCCAGCACGCTGCAGAAGTGCCTGGCCGCCACACCGGTGCAGCATGTGGTGCTGTGCGCCATGGGCGACCGCCTCGGCACGCTCAAGGGGGCGCTGGTCAACTACGTGGTGCGCAAGGTCAAGAAGATGGTGCCCGACTACAGCCTGCCCGGTGCCGTGCGTTTCAACGACGCGCTGGCACAGGGTGCGCGCGGCACCTTGCGTCAGCCCAATATCCAGCCGGACGACGTGGCGGTGCTGCAGTACACCGGCGGCACCACCGGTGTCTCCAAGGGTGCTGTGCTGTTGCACCGCAACGTGATTGCCAATGTGCTGCAGTCCGAAGCCTGGAATGCGCCGGTCATGAAGAAGGTGCCGGCCAACGAGCAGGCCACCACCGTCTGTGCCCTGCCGCTGTACCACATCTTCGCTTTCACGGTCGGCATGATGCTGTCCATGCGCACCGGCGGCAAGCTGATCCTCATTCCCAACCCGCGCGATCTACCGGCGGTGCTGAAGGAGCTGTCTAAGCACGTGTTCCACAGCTTCCCGGCGGTCAACACCCTGTTCAACGGCCTGGCCAACCACCCGGATTTCAACAAGGTGGACTGGAGCCACCTCAAGGTGTCGGTCGGCGGCGGCATGGCCGTGCAGGGCGCGGTGGCGCAGAAGTGGTTCGAGAAGACCGGCTGCCCGATCTGCGAAGGTTACGGCTTGTCCGAGACCAGCCCCTCAGCCAGCTGCAACCCGGTCACATCCACCGGCTTTACCGGCACCATCGGCGTGCCCTTGCCCAGCACCTGGATGAAGATCATCGACGACGACGGGCGTGACGTGCCGCTGGGCCAAGCGGGTGAGATCGCCATCAAGGGCCCGCAGGTGATGGCGGGCTACTGGCAGCGCCCGGACGAAACGGCCAAGGTCATGACGGCCGACGGCTGGTTCAAGTCCGGTGACGTCGGCATCATGGACGAGAAGGGGTTCGTTCGCATCGTCGACCGCAAGAAGGACATGATCCTGGTCAGCGGCTTCAATGTCTATCCGAACGAGGTCGAAGACGTGGTGGCGCGCCTGGACGGCGTGCTGGAGTGCGCCTGCGTCGGCGTGCCCGATGCGCAATCGGGCGAGGTGGTCAAGCTGGTGATCGTGCGCAAGGACCCGGCGCTGGATGAGGCGACGGTGCGCGCCTGGTGCCGCGAGAACCTGACGGGTTACAAACAGCCCAAGGTCATCGAGTTCCGCACCGAGCTGCCGAAAACCCCGGTGGGCAAGATCCTGCGCCGCGAACTGCGGGACAAGCAGTGACCCGCAGGGGCGCTGCTTGCGACGGGGGCTGATTTTGCTGACTGTGCGTTGCAAAGTGACGTGCCGCAGCCATAGTCACAGTCACATCATCTAGTCCATGACCATTGCCATTCTCAGCGCCTTGGCCGAGGAGCAGCAGGGCTTGCTGGACCTGCTGCATCAGCCCCGGAGCGTCACACGCGCCGGGCGCGAGTTCTGGCAGGGTGAACTGCATGGCCAGCCGGTGGTGCTGGCACTGTCGCGCATCGGCAAGGTCGCCGCTGCGACCACGGCCACGACGCTGATTGAAGCCTTTGGCGTTCAGCGTCTGGTGTTCACCGGCGTGGCTGGCGGTGTCGGCCATGGCGTGCGGGTAGGGGACGTGGTGGTCGCCACTGACTTTGTGCAACACGACATGGATGCCTCGCCGATCTTTCCGCGCTATCAGATCCCGCTTTACGGCCGTGAGCGCTTTGCTTGCGATGCCGCGCTGTCTGCTCATCTTTTGGGAGCATCTCGCGCTGGTTTGGCGAGGCTCAAGGCCGAATCTGGTCTTCAGGATCAGGCAGTACACCACGGCCTGATCGCCAGCGGTGACCGTTTCGTCTCGGCCGCCGAGGAGGCCCGTCGGCTGCATGCCGACCTGTCGGATGCCGGTCATGCGCCACTGGCGGTGGAGATGGAAGGCGCCGCGGTGGCGCAGGTCTGCCACGATTACGGCATCCCCTTTGCCGCCGTGCGCACCATCTCCGACCGCGCCGACGATAGCGCGCACGTCGACTTCCCGAAATTCGTCACCGAAGTGGCCAGCCGCTACGCCCTGGCCATCATTGACGAGTTCGTGCGCACATTACCCACGCGTTAAGCGACCGGCAGCACAGAAGTGTCTTAACCGGAAAACGCCGTGGATCCGGCTCCGCCGGTCCACTGGCGTTGCCCCCTGGAAGGGGGGAGGACAGCTACACGCAGTGAGCTGTCAACGGGGGTGAGCTACTTCAACCAGCCACGCTTGCGGAAGTACCACATCGGCACCAGTGCACTGGCCACCATCAGCGCCAGCGCATAGGGGTAGCCCCATTTCTGTGACAGCTCGGGCATGTACTGGAAGTTCATGCCGTAGAGGCTGGCAATCAGCGTCGGTGGCAGCAGCGCCACACTGGCCACCGAGAAGATCTTGATGATCTTGTTCTGGTTGATGTTGATGAAGCCGACCGTGGCGTCCATCAGGAAGTTGATCTTGTCGAACAGGAAGGCGGTGTGCGAGTCGAGCGAGTCGATGTCGCGCAGGATCTGGCGCGCTTCCTCGAACTGCTCGCCGTTGAGCATCTTGCTGCGCATCATGAAGCTGACGGCGCGGCGCGTGTCCATGACGTTGCGGCGGATGCGCCCGTTCAGGTCTTCCTGCCGTGCGATCGCGCCCAGCACCTCGCCGGCCAGGGCGTCGGTCACGTCGCCCGACAGCACTTGCCGGCCGGCTTTCTCCAACTGGTCGTAGATGCCTTCCAGCGTGTCGGCCGAGTACTCGGCATCGGCGTCGAACAGCTTGAGCAGCACTTCCTTGGCGTCCTCGATCAGGCCCGGAGCGCGGCGCGCACGCATGCGCAGCAGGCGGAACACCGGCACGTCCTCGTCGTGGATGGAGAACAGCACGCCGCGGCTCTTGAGTTCGATGTTGTGCTGGTTCAGAATGAAGGCCACGCGCACCGTGCGTGGCTCGTCCTCGTCGGCTACCAGGAAGTCGCTGCGAATGTGCAGCTCGCCGTTGTCTTCTTCATAGAAGCGGGCGGATTCCTCGATGTCCTCGTCCATCGCGTCTTCCGGAATGGACAGGCCGTAGTACTGTTTGACCCAGCGTTTTTCTTCGACGGTGGGCGACTCCAGGTCAACCCAGATCGGCTGGAATCTGGAGAGCTCTTCCAAGGACTCGATCTCTTCCTGGAAGAGCCGGCCATTGGCAAGCGTAAAGATATTGAGCATGGCTCACTCCCTCGGTTGTGTTGCATCTGACGGGGATTCGGGGTTTCGCTTTCAACCCCTGATGCGGATGAGGGAGTTGAAAGCTACCGACTAGGGCAGGTTTCCAAGGAGCGTTCTCCGAAATTTCGATGGCCGGATTATCGCACTGGGAGTGCGTTGCCTGGGTGAAAACGCGGCGACCACGTCAGACGCGCGCAACAGTCCGGCGCAGGCGGGTGGGTGGCGGGGAAAAGGGGTGTGAGGTGCGCGCGAAAAAGGGGCGCTTGGGAGCGGTCGGCTGAGCACCGAACTCACGCATTGTGACGGCATCTCATGGGGGCTGGCAAGTCCTTCGGCGACATAGGGGAAATACACGTGTCTGGAGAGGGAAAAACCTTGCTTTTCCTCAATCAAAGGGGATTGCTTTTCCCGTCACCCCGGCGCATAGTGAAACTGTCTGCAGCGTGCAAGCCCGATGTCGTTGACGGGCTTGGCGCTGCAGACAACTGTTCAATCCCGAGAGCAACAGGAGGCTACTCATGAACTTGACGATCAGCGGTCATCACCTCGAAGTCACCCCTGCCCTGCGCAGTTATGTCACGACCAAGCTTGATCGAATTACCCGGCACTTTGACCAGGTTGTCGATGTCAAGGTGCTGTTGACGGTTGAAAAGCAAAAGGAGAAGGAAAGACGGCAGCGCGCCGAATGCAATATCCATGTGAAAGGCAATGACCTATTTGCGGAAAGTGCCCATGAGGACCTGTACGCAGCGGTGGACGAGCTGGTCGACAAGCTCGATCGCCAGGTGGTGCGACACAAGGACCGTTTGCAAGACCACCACCATGAGGCCAGCAAGCGCATGATGTAGTCTGGGCTGGCATGCAAGCCCCGAGCCGCGGCTTACCCCCGCGGCTTTTTTGTGTGCATAATCTGGCCTCCCAACCATCATGAATCGTCTTTCGTCCATCCTGCCCGTTTCGCAAGTGCTGGTGCATGTCGACGCCACCAGCAAGAAAAGAGCCTTCGAAGAAGTAGGGCTGCTGTTCGAGAACTTGCATGGCCTCAGCCGCGCCCTGGTGACGGACAGCCTGTTTGCGCGCGAACGACTGGGTTCAACGGGTCTGGGTCATGGTGTGGCGATTCCGCATGGTCGTATCAAGGGCCTGAAGGCGCCGATGGCCGCCGTCATGCAACTGGCCCAGCCTATCGGCTTCGATGCGCCGGATGAGTTGCCGGTCAGTTTGTTGATCTTTCTGCTGGTGCCGGAAGCGGCAACGCAAAAGCACCTTGAGATCCTGTCTGAAATTGCCGAGTTGCTCAGTGATGCCCCCTTGCGGACCCAGCTCGTTGCCAGCGACAGCGCCGAAGCATTGCACGACCTGATTGCCGCCTGGCAGTCAGCCCAACTGACGTCCTGAGCCGGAATCGTTCACGTGAGGCCCACCGTTGTCAGCGCCGAAGTTCTGTTTGAGGAGTTTCGCAGCCGGCTGAAGTGGGAGTGGGTTGCCGGCCTCGGCGCCTCCGAACGCCGTTTTGACGAGGTTGCCGTGCGCGCCGCCCGCTCGGGTGCCGACCTGGTGGGTTATCTCAATTACATCCATCCTTACCGCGTGCAGGTTCTGGGCGAGCGCGAGGTGGCCTACCTCACCAACGCCACCAAGGATGACTGCGCGCGCCGGATCGCGCGCATCGTGACGCTGGAGCCGCCGGCCTTGGTGCTGGCCGATGGCCAGACGCCACCGCCGGCCTTGTTGGCCATGTGCGAGCAGGCGGAGATCCCCTTGTTTGCTACGGCGGCCTCGTCGGCCTACGTGAACGACCTGTTGCGCAGCTATTTGTCCAAGCACTTCGCCGAGCGGACCTCGATCCACGGCGTGCTGATGGACATCCTGGGACTGGGCGTTCTGATCACGGGTGAATCGGGGCTGGGCAAGAGCGAGCTGGGCCTGGAACTGATTTCGCGCGGCAACGGCTTGGTGGCCGACGATGCGGTTGACCTGTTTCGCATCAACGAATCCACGATCGAAGGGCGCTGCCCGGATCTGCTGCAAAACCTGCTGGAAGTGCGCGGCATCGGCCTGCTCGACATCAAGGCCATTTTTGGCGAGACCGCGGTGCGGCGCAAGATCCGCCTCAAGCTGATCGTGCATCTGGTGCGGCGCGAGACGATGGAGCGCGATTACGAGCGCATTCCATATGAGCCGCTGACACAGGACGTGCTGGGCATTCCGGTGCGCAAGGCGGTGATCCAGGTGGTGGCCGGCCGCAACTTGGCCGTTCTGGTGGAGGCCGCCGTGCGCAACACCATTCTGCAGTTGCGTGGCATCGACACCTACCAGGAGTTTGTCGAGCGCCACCGCAAGGCCATGGGCGAACCCGGCTGAGCCCGGGTTTCCGGCCTGTTATTCGTTTTCAGTTCGGGTTGGGGATGCCGCGGTTGGAGGTCGTCCGGTTCGGGCAGGCGTCCTTGGTGCAGTGGGCGTACAGGCTCAGTGCGTGGTCCGCAATGGCAAAGCCTTTGGTCTTGGCCACGGCGTTTTGCCGGCTCTCGATCTCGGCATCGAAGAACTCTTCCACCTTGCCGCAGTCCAGGCAGACCAGATGGTCGTGGTGCTGCCCTTCATTGAGTTCGTAGACGGCCTTGCCGCCCTCGAAGTTGCTGCGCGTCAGGATGCCGGCCTGCTCGAATTGCGTCAGCACCCGGTACACCGTGGCCAAGCCCACGTCGGAGCGGTCCTGCAGCAGGACGCGGAACACGTCCTCGGCCGTCATGTGGCGCTGGGCACCCTTCTGGAAGATTTCCAACACCTTGAGTCGGGGCACGGTGGCTTTGAGACCGGTGCTTTTGAGTTCTTCAATGCTGTTCATCTGAGGTCTTTCTTGCGCGGACAGTGGGGCTGCGGCGACAGGCTCAACCGCTACAATGGGCCGATCATATCGCTACACCTCGACTCATGTCCGATTTTTACCGCGACGTCCCTCGTCTGGGGCTGGTTTTAGCCATTGGCGTTGCTTGTGCCGTGTTGACTGCTTGCAGCAGCACGAACGGCACGGGCAACCGCCTGACAGAAGCCCTCAAACCCTACCGTGTCAGCGTGGTGCAGGGCAACGTGGTGACGCGCGAGCAGGTGGCGGTGCTGCGCCCCGGCATGAGCCGCATCCAGGTGCGCGATATCCTGGGGACGCCGTTGCTGGCCAGCGTGTTCCACGCTGACCGCTGGGACTATGTGTTCACTTTCCGTCATCAGGGTTCAGAACCCCTGTCGCGCCGAGTCACCGTGTTCTTCAAGGGCGACCTGTTGGAGCGTTTCGAGGCGGATGATGCCTTGCCGTCCGAAGCCGAGTTCGCGGCCTCGCTGGAGGGCAATCGCGCCCCGGCCAAGGTGCCGGTGCTCGAGGCCACGCCCGAGAGCCTGCAGAAGTTTCCGGCACCGGTCAAGGCGGCCGAGCAGCCCAAGCCCCTGCCTCCCCTGCCGGCCAGCTACCCGCCGCTGGAGCCGGCAGCCCGTTAAAGCCCATCCATTGCCATCATGACTGTCCAGAACCCTCACAAGATTGCCATCGCCGGAGCCTCCGGACGGATGGGACGCATGCTGATCGAGGCTGTGCAAGCGGCTGACGACTGCGTGCTGGCCGGCGCCCTGGATGTGGCTGCCAGCCCGGCCATCGGCAACGATGCCACCGCTTTTCTCGGCCATGCCAGCGACGTGGCCATCACGGCCGACCTCAAGACCGGACTGCAGAACGCCCGGACCCTGATCGATTTCACCCGGCCGGAAGGCACGATGGCGCATCTCAAGGTCTGCCGCGAGCTGGGCGTGAACATGGTGATCGGTACCACCGGTTTCAGCGAGGCGCAGAAGGCCGAGATCACGGCGGCGTCGCAGGACATTGCCATCATGCTGTCGCCCAACATGAGCGTGGGCGTGAACGTCACGCTGAAATTGCTGGAGATGGCGGCCAAGGCCCTGTCCACCGGCTACGACATCGAGGTGATCGAAGCGCACCACCGCCACAAGGTCGATGCGCCCTCCGGCACCGCGCTCAAGATGGGCGAGGTGATCGCCGGCGCGCTGGGGCGCGACCTGAAGGACTGCGCCGTCTATGCGCGTGAAGGTGTGACCGGCGAACGCGACCCGTCTTCCATCGGCTTTGCCACCATCCGCGGCGGCGACATCGTGGGCGACCACACCGTGCTGTTTGCCGGCATCGGCGAGCGCATCGAGATCACGCACAAATCGTCCAGCCGCGTCACCTATGCCCAGGGCAGTCTGCGTGCCGTGCGCTTCCTGGCCGGCCGCAAGACCGGCTTGTATGACATGTTCGACGTGTTGGGTCTCAAATGAGTTTCCCGCAGCTCTTTCTGCAAGGCGACGCCATCACCCGCTTGGTGGCCGTGCTGCTGCTGGCCATGTCGGTCGCCAGTTGGGTGGTGATCGTCTGGAAAGGCTGGCTGCTGCGGCGCACAGGCCGCGATCTGGCGCGGGCCACTGCGGCGTTCTGGCAGGCGGGTTCGATGGATGAGGCGCGACTGAAAGTCGGTGCTTTCGACCGTGAAGCCCTGTTGCTGCCGCTGATCGAGGCCACGCAGGTGCAATCGGTCGGCACGCTGGCCGCCGCCGGCGAGCGTTCACAACAACTCACGCGCGTGTTGCGTGATGCCCTGCATGGCGTGCTGCGCCGCCTGCAGTTTGGTCAGGTGTTGCTGGCGACCGTGGGTTCCACGGCACCTTTTGTCGGTCTGCTGGGCACGGTCTGGGGCATCTACCATGCGCTGACCGGCATGGCCAGTGCCGGCCAGATCACCATCGAACGTATTGCCGGCCCGGTGGGCGAGGCGCTCATCATGACGGCCGCCGGCCTGGCCGTGGCCATTCCGGCGGTGCTGGCCTACAACGTGCTGGGCCGGTTGACGGGCCAGATCGAGGCCGATCTGGAGGGCTTTGCCCTGGATCTGCGTGAATTGCTGCTGGGCCAGTCGGCCGCCTGAAGCAAGCCCATGGCATTCGGTCGCCTTGAACGCACTACCGGGCCGCAGCCCATGAGCGACATCAACATGACGCCGCTGATTGACGTCATGCTGGTGCTGGTGGTGATCTTCATCCTGACCGCACCGCTCTTGGCCAGCTCGCTCCGCCTGGACCTGCCAAAAGCCGAGACGGCTCGGCCGCAGGAGGCGCCGCAGGTGGTTCCGGTCGCGCTCGACCAGGCCGGGCAGGTCTATCTCCAGGACCAGCCGCTGGCGCTGGAGGCCTTGCAGCTGCGTCTGGCCGACATCGCGCGACAGAATGCGCAAGCCGAAGTCCAGTTGCGTGCTGATGAAGCCGTGCCGTATGGCCGGGTGGTGGCGGTGCTGGACGCTGCCCACAAAGCCGGGCTGAGCCGCATCGGCTTCGTGGCCAAACCCTAAAATGGGGCGGTTGCGACGTCTGCGTCGCCCCAAGTGAACTCCCAAATGCAAGACAAATACAACCATCTCGACGTTGAGAAAGCGGCTCACAGCCACTGGGTGGCGCGCGACGCCTACCGGGTGACGGAAGACGCCGGCCGCAAGAAGTTCTATGCCTGCTCCATGCTGCCCTACCCGAGCGGCAAGCTGCACATGGGCCATGTGCGCAACTACACCATCAACGACATGCTCACGCGCTACCTGCGCATGAACGGTTACAACGTGCTGATGCCCATGGGGTGGGACGCCTTCGGCCTGCCGGCCGAGAACGCCGCGCTGAAGAACGGCGTGCCACCGGCCAAGTGGACCTACGAGAACATCGCCTACATGAAGGGTCAGATGCAGGCCATGGGCCTGGCCATCGACTGGAGCCGCGAGGTCGCCACCTGCGACCCGACCTACTACAAGTGGAACCAGTGGCTGTTCCTCAAGATGCTGGAGAAGGGCATTGCCTACCGCAAGACCCAGGTCGTGAACTGGGACCCGGTGGACCAGACGGTGCTGGCCAACGAGCAGGTGATCGACGGCCGCGGCTGGCGGACCGGTGCGCTGGTGGAAAAGCGCGAGATTCCGGGTTACTACCTGAAGATCACCGACTACGCCCAGGAGTTGCTGGACCACGTGCAGATGGGCAACGAGAAGGCCACGCTCAACGGCTGGCCCGAGCGTGTGCGCCTGATGCAGGAGAACTGGATCGGCCGCAGTGAGGGCGTGCGTTTTGCCTTCACCCACGACATCCAGGGGGCAGACGGCCAGCTCATCGGCGACGGCAAGATGTATGTCTTCACCACCCGTGCCGACACCATCATGGGCGTGACCTTTTGCGCCGTGGCGCCGGAGCATCCGCTGGCCCAGCACGCGGCCAAGTCGAATCCGAAGCTCGCCGCCTTCATCGAAGAGTGCCAAAAGGGTGGTACGACCGAGGCCGAACTCGCGTTGCGGGAAAAAGAGGGCATGGCCACCGGTCTGTTCGTCAAGCACCCGTTGAATGACGAGCAGGTCGAGGTCTGGGTCGGCAACTACGTGCTGATGAGCTACGGCGACGGCGCCGTCATGGGCGTGCCGGCGCACGACGAGCGCGATTTCGCCTTTGCGCTGAAGTACGACCTGCCGATCCGGCAGGTGATTGACGTCGCGGGTCAGGAGTACGACTACCACCAGTGGCAGGAGTGGTACGCCGACAAGCAGAATGGCGTGACGATCAACTCCGACAGCTTCAGCGGCCTGGGCTATCAGGAAGCCGTCAATGCGGTGGCCCATGCATTGCAGACGCGCGACCTGGGCGAGAAGAAGACCACCTGGCGCCTGCGCGACTGGGGTATTTCGCGCCAGCGCTACTGGGGCACGCCGATCCCGATCATTCACTGCGACGCGTGTGGTCCGGTGCCGGTGCCCGAGAAAGACTTGCCGGTGGTGCTGCCGCAGGACCTCGTGCCCGATGGTTCCGGTAATCCGTTGAACAAGTGCGAAAGTTTCCTCAAGGTGGATTGCCCCTGCTGCGGCAAACCGGCACGGCGCGAAACCGACACCATGGACACCTTTGTGGATTCGTCCTGGTACTTCATGCGCTATTGCGATCCGACCAACCCGGACAAGATGGTCGCGGACGGTGCGAACTACTGGATGCCGATGGACCAGTACATCGGTGGCATCGAGCATGCCATCCTGCACCTGTTGTACGCACGCTTCTGGACCAAGGTCATGCGCGATCTGGGATTGGTGAAGATCGACGAGCCCTTCACCAAGCTCTTGACGCAGGGCATGGTGCTCAACCACATCTACTCGCGTCGCACCGAGAAGGGCGGCAAGGAGTACTTCTGGCCGCATGACGTCGAGCATGTGCTCGATGAGGGCGGCAAGATTGTCGGGGCCAAACTCAAGAACGCGGTGGGCGATCTGCCCGTGGGCACGGTCATCGACTACGAGGGCGTGGGCACCATGTCCAAGTCCAAGAACAACGGTGTCGACCCGCAGGAGTTGATCGAGAAGTACGGTGCCGACACCGCGCGCCTGTACACCATGTTCACCGCGCCGCCGGAGGCCACGCTGGAGTGGAACGATGCGGCGGTGGAAGGCAGCTACCGCTTCCTGCGCCGCGTCTGGAATTTCGGTGTCAAACTGTCTGCTATCGATTCAGTAGCGGCTGACGCCAGTGTGGCAGGGGCCAAGAGCCTGAAAGATGTGGAATTCAGCAAGGAGGCCAAGGCCCTGCGGCTGGAAATCCATACCGTGCTCAAGCAGATCGACTACGACTACCAGCGCATGCAGTACAACACCGTGGTCTCCGGGGCCATGAAGCTGCTCAATGCGCTGGAAGACTTCAAGGCCATGGACGGTGCGGGCGCCGCGATGGCCCTGTATGAGGGCTTCGGCATCCTGTTGCGCTGCATCTATCCGGCCACCCCCCACCTGACGCATCAGTTGTGGGGCGAGCTTGGCTATGCTGGTGTCTTGGGCGACCTGCTCGATGCACCCTGGCCGCAGGCCGACGAGAGCGCGCTGCAGCAGGACGAGATCGAACTCGTGCTGCAGATCAACGGCAAGCACCGCGGCGCGGTGCTGGTGCCGGCCGGGGCCAGCAAGGAGGCGATCGAGGCGCTGGCCGTTGCCAGCGAACCGGTGGTGAAACAGGCGGATGGTGCGCCGATCAAGCGTGTCATCGTGGTGCCGGGACGCCTGGTCAACGTGGTGCTTTGAAGATGAAAACTGCTGCCGTTTCAAGCCGCCGTGATTTTGGTCGCGCCGTGGGGCGACTGGTGACACTGGGGCTGGTCGCTCCGCTCGCGGGTTGCGGCTTTCAGTTGCGGCAGCCGCCCACGTTCGCCTTCAAGTCGATCTATACCGGCGTTGCGCCCACCTCGGTGCTGGGTACCGAACTCAAGCGCAACCTGGCGGCCATGGGCAGTGTCGAACTGATCACCGATGCGACGCAGCAGCAAAAAGCCGATGTGATTCTGGATGTGCTGCAGGAGTTGCGGCAGAAAATCGTGGTCGGTACCAATGCGGCGGGCCAGGTGCGCGAGTTCCAGCTGCGTCTGACGTTCCGCTTCCGCCTGCGCACACCCAAAGGCAAGGAACTGATTCCCGATACCGAAATGGTGCAGCAGCGCGACATCAGTTTCAACGAGTCGGCGGTGCTGGCCAAGGAAACGGAAGAGGCCTTGCTCTATCGCAGCATGCAGACCGACATCGTGCACCAGTTGATGCGGCGTTTGGCGGCCGTAAAGGAATTATGAAAGCCCCCCTGAGGCGCTGCCGCGCCTTCCCCCGGAGGGGGACAACGCCAGTGGCCCGGCAAAGCCGGTTCCACGGCGTTTCCCGCTTGGGGGATTTCGGGCGAGGCGTTGAGCGGAGTTACTGATGCAAGTCGCCGCCAACCAACTGGAAGCCCAGCTGCAGCGCGGGCTGAAGAGCCTGTACACCCTGCATGGCGATGAGCCGCTGCTGGTGCAGGAGGCGGCGGACACCATTCGCGCTGCGGCGCGCGCGCAAGGGTATACCGAGCGGACCTCGCACACCGTGGCTGGCGCCCATTTCGACTGGAGCGAGGTACTGGCGGCAGGCGGCAGCTTGAGCCTGTTTGCCGAGCGTCAGATCGTCGAGATCCGCATCCCCTCCGGCAAACCCGGCAAGGACGGCAGTGTGGCGCTGCAGCAGCTGGCGGAGGCCTCACAGGGGAATGATTCCACGCTGACCCTGGTCATGTTGCCGCGTCTGGACAAGATGACCAAGAGCGGTGCCTGGTTCGGTGCGCTGGAGAGCTTCGGCGTGACGGTGCAGGTTGACCCGGTCGAGCGTAATGCCTTGCCGCAATGGATTGCGCAGCGCCTGGCGGCGCAGGGCCAGCGTGTGGCGGCCGGTGAAGAGGGCCAGCGCACGTTGCAGTTTTTTGCCGATCGGGTGGAGGGCAACCTGCTGGCGGCACATCAGGAGATCCAAAAGCTGGCCCTGCTTCATCCGGCGGGCGAGTTGACGTTCGAGCAGGTCGAAGGTGCCGTGCTCAACGTGGCGCGCTATGACGTCTTCAAGCTGTCAGAGGCCGTGCTGGCCGGGCAGGCAGCGCGGGTGCAGCGCATGCTTGACGGCCTGCGCGCCGAAGGCGAAGCCGAGGTGCTGGTGCATTACGCACTGGCCGAGGACATCCGTGCGCTCAAGCGCGTCAAGGATGCTGTCGCCCAGGGGCGCCCCTTGCCCATGGCCCTGCGCGAGCAGCGCATCTGGGGGCTCAAAGAGCGGTTGTTCGAGCGTGTGTTGCCGCGCCTGACGGAAACGGCGCTGGCCAACCTGCTGCATGCGGCGCACCAGGTGGACGGCATTGTCAAAGGCCTGAAGCAGCCGGACTGGCCGGCGGACGGCTGGCAGGCGCTGCACCGCTTGGCGATGCAGCTGTGCAACCACTGCGCCGTTCAGGCCGGGGTGCACGCCAAAACCGCGGGCGTGAGAAAATGAAACCATGAACGCGCTCAATATCGCTGAATACACGCAGACCCTGGGCATGCAAGCCAAAGCGGCTTCCGCCCTCATGGCCAAGGCGTCAACCGCTACCAAAAACGCAGCGCTGAAACGCCTGGCCGCTCTGCTGCGTGCCAATGTCGAATCGCTGGGCCAGGATAACGCGCGCGACCTTGAGCGTGCCGTCGCAGCCGGTTTGGCCGCGCCGATGGTGGATCGCCTGCGTTTGACGCCCAAGGTCATCGATACCGTGGCGGAGGGTTGCGAGCAACTCGCCGCCATGCCGGATGTGATCGGCGAGATCATCGGCATGAAGCAGCAGCCCAGCGGCATCCGTGTCGGCCAGATGCGCGTGCCGATCGGCGTGTTCGGCATGATTTTCGAGAGCCGGCCCAATGTCACCATCGAGGCGGCCAGCCTGAGCATCAAGAGCGGCAACGCCTGCATCCTGCGCGGCGGCTCGGAAGCCATTGAATCCAACAAGGCGCTGGCCCGGCTGGTGCAGCAGGCCCTGGTGGAGTCCGGCCTGCCGGCCGACGCCGTGCAACTGGTGCAGACCACCGAGCGCGAAGTGGTGGGCCAACTCATCACCATGCCGCAGTATGTGGATGTGATCATCCCGCGCGGCGGCAAGTCGCTGATCGAGCGCATCAGCCGCGATGCCAAGGTACCGGTGATCAAGCACCTGGACGGCAACTGCCACACCTATGTCGACGATCCGTGCGACCTCGACATGGCCGTCAAGGTGGCCGACAACGCCAAGACCAACAAGTACAGCCCCTGCAACGCCAGTGAAAGCCTGCTGGTGGCGCGCGGCGTGGCCAAGGCCTTCTTGCCGCGCATCGGTGCGGTCTTTGCCGCCAAAGGGGTGGAGATGCGCTGTGACACCGAAGGGCGTGCGATTCTCGCCGAGGTGCCGGGTGCCAACCTGAAGGAGGCGACCGAGCAGGACTGGTACGAGGAATTCCTGGCGCCCATCATCAGCGTCAAGGTCGTGGCCGGCCTGGATGAGGCGATTGCTCACATCAACCACTACGGCAGCCACCACACCGACGCCATCATCACGCGCGACCACATGCACGCCCAAGCCTTCCTGCGCGAAGTCGATTCCGGCAGCGTCATGGTGAATGCGAGTACCCGCTTTGCCGATGGTTTCGAGTATGGCCTGGGGGCCGAAATCGGCATCAGCACCGACAAGTTCCATGCCCGCGGTCCGGTCGGCATCGAAGGCCTGACCTCGCTCAAGTACGTGGTGCTGGGCGACGGCGAAATCAGGAATTGACCCCACACCAGGAGCCGGACATGAAACATCGCACCGTGACACGTTGGGTGAGCATTGGGTTGGCGGGGCTGTTGCTGGCGCCCTTGGCCAGCCAGGCCAGCTCCTCACTGGCCGTCGAGATGGGCTGCTACAACTGTCACGGCGCTTACCCGCGTGGCGATGCGCCGAGTTTCGAGCGGCTGTCGGCCCGGTTTGAGAAGCGCCGGGGTGATGCGGCGGCCGAGCAGCATGCAGTCGAGGAGTTGCTGCGCGGTGAGCCGCTGCAACACATTCCTGCCCATGAGCACCTCAGCCCGGAAACGGCCCAGCGGCTGATCCATTGGCTGGTCGAAGGCGCGAAATAACACAGACAGTGGGGCCTGGGCGGCGCAACGTCCGGCCTGTCGCCTTGAATATGGCGTGACGGTCCCCACGTCCTAGAATTGCGCAACCAAAAACAAATGAGGGCTGCATGGTTCCCCATCTCATCACGGCACTGACAGGCCCGATCAACGAACTCGAACAACGCATCCTCGACTCCATGCCGGCCATCGAGCGCTGGTTCCGGCTCGAGTGGATGGAGCACACGCCGCCGTTCTACAGCTCGGTCGACGTGCGCAATGCCGGTTTCAAGCTCGCGCCGGTGGACACCAACCTCTATCCGGGTGGCTGGAACAACCTCACGCCGGAAATGCTGCCGCTGGCGGTGCAGGCCGCCATGGCCGCGATCGAGAAGATCTGCCCCGAGGCGCGCAACCTGCTGCTGATCCCCGAGAACCACACGCGCAACACCTTCTACCTGAGCAATGTGGCGCAGCTGCGGCGCATCTTCCACATGGCGGGGCTGAACGTGCGCATCGGCTCGATCAACCCCGAGATCAAGAAGACCACCACCGTCGAGCTGCCGAATGGCGAGACGGTTACGCTGGAGCCGGTGATCCGCAGCAAGCGGCGCCTGGGTCTGAAGGATTTCGACCCCTGCACCATCCTGCTCAACAACGACCTGTCTGCCGGCATTCCCGGCATCCTGGAAGAGATCCACGAGCAGTACCTGCTACCGCCGCTGCACGCCGGCTGGTCAACGCGGCGCAAGAGCAACCATTTCCAGAGCTACGAGGAGGTGTCCAAGCGCTTCGGCAAGCTGCTGGGCATCGACCCCTGGCTGATCAACCCGATGTTCAGCAAGTGCGGCGAAGTGAATTTTGCCGAGGGCACCGGCATGGAATGCCTGACCAGCAATGTGGATGCGTTGCTGGCCAAGATCCGGCGCAAGTACAAGGAATACGGCATCAAGGAAAAGCCGTTTGTCGTGGTCAAAGCCGACAACGGCACCTATGGCATGGGCATCATGATGGTGCGCGATGCCAAGGAACTGGAAGACCTGAACCGCCGCACGCGCAACAAGATGAGCGTGATCAAGGATGGCCAGGAGGTCAACGACGTCATCATCCAGGAAGGCGTGCTGACCAACGAGCGCATGAACGACGCGGTGGCCGAGCCGGTGGTCTACATGATGGACCGTTATGTGGTGGGCGGTTTTTACCGCGTGCATGCGGAGCGTGGGGTGGATGAAAATCTCAATGCGCCGGGGGCCAGTTTTGTGCCGCTGGCCTTTGCCGAAAGCCCCCATTTGCCGCAGCCGGGCATGAAGCCGGGGGCCAGTGCCCCCAACCGCTTCTACATGTACGGTGTGATCGGGCGGCTGGCCATGCTGGCGGCCAGCTATGAACTGGAAGCCACCGATCCGGAGGCGGAGGTCTACGAATAAGGCTGGCCCACGGGGATAGTTGCTGCATTGCAACATCTCCGATCCTGAGCCGCGTCAGGCGGTGGGAAGCTGTTGGAAGGTCGGCAGGCCGGGAGCACAATAGCGCCTTCCGCATGTTATGGAGCTCCGCTCGTGAAGACGGGGCAATTTTGTGTCAGCTTCCAAATCCTCGCTTGCTGCGCTCACTCTGGGCGCCATCGGCGTCGTATACGGTGACATCGGCACCAGCGTCCTGTATGCCGTCAAGGAAGTGTTCGGTTCCGGCCATGTACCGTTCACGTCGGCCAATGTCTACGGCATCCTCTCGATCTTCTTCTGGACGTTGACCGTCATCGTCTCGCTCAAGTATGTGACGTTGGTGCTGCGGGCCGACAACGCGGGTGAAGGCGGTCTGGTGGCCATGCTCGCGCTGGCCTCGCAGTCGGTCAAGGACAAGCCGGCACTGCGGCGCTGGTTGCTGGTGGTCGGCATCTTCGGCACCTGCCTGTTTTATGGTGATGGTGTCATCACTCCGGCGATTTCGGTGCTGTCGGCGGTCGAAGGCCTGGAAGTCGTTTCGCCGGCCTTCAAGAAGGCCGTGATTCCGCTCACGCTGGTCATCCTGTTCGGCCTCTTTGCCGTGCAAAAGCGTGGCACGGCCGGCATCGGCAAGTTCTTCGGGCCGATCACCGTGGTCTGGTTTGCCGTCATCGCCGTCCTGGGCGTGACGCACATTGCCAGCAACCCGGCCATCCTGTGGGCGCTGAGTCCGCACTACGCCATCGGGTTCATCGTGCGCAACCCGGGCACCACTTTCATCATCCTGGGGGCCGTGGTGCTGTGCGTCACCGGCGGCGAGGCGCTGTATGCCGACATGGGCCACTTCGGCAAGAAGCCGATCCGCCTGGCCTGGTTTTCCGTCGTCATGCCGGCGCTGACGCTCAACTACTTCGGCCAGGGCGCGTTGTTGCTGAAGAATCCGGATGCCGTGAAAAACCCGTTTTTCATGATGGCGCCAGACTGGGCGCTGCTGCCCTTGGTGGGGCTGGCCACCATGGCGACGGTCATCGCCTCCCAGGCTTTGATCTCGGGTGCCTTCAGCGTCACCAAGCAGGTCATCCAGCTCGGCTACTTGCCGCGCCTGCAGGTGCTGCACACCAGCGTCAAGGACACGGGGCAGATCTACATGCCCTTCGTCAACTGGGGGCTGTTCGTGGCCATCGTGCTGGCTGTGGTGCTTTTCAAGTCCTCCAGCAACCTGGCCGCGGCCTACGGTATCGCTGTCACGCTCGACATGCTGATCACCACCGTGCTGACCTTCTTCGTCATTCGTTACGGCTGGAAGTACCCGCTGGTGCTGTGCCTCGGGGCCACGGGCTTCTTCTTTGTGGTGGATCTGGCCTTCTTCACATCCAACCTGATGAAGCTGTTCGATGGCGGCTGGTTCCCGTTGCTCATCGGTGGCTCTGTCTTCATGCTCATGATGACCTGGAAACAGGGGCGCAGCCAGCTCAACGCCGCCTTGCGCCAGGACGCGCTTGACCTGCCCGGTTTTCTCGAGGCGGTGTTTGTCAGCCCGCCGGCGCGTGTCGAAGGCACGGCCGTGTTCCTGACGGCCGAGCCCGGCAATGTGCCCAATGCCATGTTGCACAACCTCAAGCACAACAAGGTGCTGCATCGGAATAACCTGTTCGTGACGGTGCGCAACCACGAGGTGCCATGGATAGGCCTCGACAAGCGGCTGCAGATCGAGCCCCTGGGGCATGACTGCTGGCAGGTCATCGTGCACTACGGCTTCAAGAACGACCCGGACCTGCCCTCCGCGCTGGAGCAAATCCGCACCCGCGGCTGTGAGCTTGAGCCGATGACCACCAGCTACTTCCTGTCGCGCGACATCGTCATCCCGACCTTGGGTCAAGGCATGGCGTCGTGGCGGGAAAAGCTGTTCGCCCAGATGCACCACAACGCCAGCGGTGCAGCGGCGTTCCTCAACTTGCCAAACAATTCGGTGGTCGAGCTGGGCTCGAAGATCGAGATCTGATCAAGCTACCCCGGCAAGGCCAAGCAGGCGAGTTGTCTGAAAAAGAAAAAGCCATCCGCAGAGATGGCTTTTTTCTGGGTTGTGAGCGGCGCGATCAGTCCGTCGTGATGCCCGCCGACTTCACCAGCTTGCTCCAGCGTGCCGCCTCCGCCTTGATGTGGGCGGCAAACTGCTCGGGCGTGCCGCCGCCGAGCTCGTTGCCCTGGCTCAGCATCTGGGCCTTGATGGTGGGGTCGGCCAGCGCCTTGTTGGTGACTTCGTTGAGCAGCTGGATGATGGGCTTGGGTGTTGCCGCCGGGGCCACCAGGCCCTGCCAGTTGCTGATCTCGTAGCCAGGAAAGCCCTGCTCGGCCATGGTCGGCACGTCGGGGAACTGCGGCGAGCGCTTTAGGCTGGTGATGGCCAGTGGGCGCAGCTTGCCGGCGCGGATATTGGCCGAAGCAGCGTACATCTGCTCGAACATCATGTCCACCTGGCCGCCCATCAGGTCCATGGCCGCAGGCGCGCCGCCCTTGTAGGGGATGTTGGTGATGAAGACGCCCGCCATGTTCTTGAACATCTCGGCCGCCAGGTGGTGCGAGCCACCGGTGCCGCCATTGGCATAGGTCAGGTAGCCCGGTTTGGCCTTGGCCGCGGCAACGATGTCCTTGACGCTCTTGAAGGGCGAGTCCGGACGCACCATCAGCACCAGCGGGCCACGCTCGATCAGGCAGATCGGCGCCAAGTCCTTCAGCGGGTCGAAATTGACCTTCTTGAACATGGTCGGGTTGACCGACAGCGGTGCAAAGTTGCCCATGCCGATGGTGTAGCCGTCGGGCTTGGCGCGCACGATCGCTTCGGTGCCGATGTTGCCGCCGGCACCCGGCTTGTTGTCAACGACAACCGGCTGGCCCAGGGCGGTGGAGATGAAGCGGCCGAACTGGCGCGAGCGCTGGTCGGTGTTGCCGCCGGCCGGGTAAGGGCAGATGATGGTGATGGGTTTGCCCGGGTATTTGTCCTGGGCGAAAGACAGGCTGGGCAGCCCGAGTATGGCGGCGGCTTGCAGAAGATCGCGGCGTTTCATGAGAGACTCCAAAAATATGCCTGCTACGGTACTGCTTTTTGGCGGGCAACCACATACGGACTTACCACAATCACTGCGAGGGCGACGCCCTATGAACATTCTTTTCATTGCCGATCCGCTGGAGACCTTCAAGACCTACAAGGACAGCACCTTTGCCATGATGCGCGAGCTGCAGCGCCGTGGCCACCGCATTGCCGCCTGCGAGCCCCGGCATCTGGTCTGGCAGGCCGCCACCGGCGTGCAGGCCCATGTGCGCCACATCACGCTCACGGGGCATGAGGAGCGCTGGTTCCATGAGGCCCCCGAGCCGCCGTTGCAGCGCCTGGCAGCCTTGCGTGATTTCGATGCCGTCGTCATGCGCAAGGATCCACCCTTCGACAGCGAGTACTTCTACGCCACCCATCTGCTGGAGCAGGCCGAGCGTGAAGGCGCCAAGGTCTTCAACAAGCCGCGTGCCCTGCGCGATCACCCGGAAAAGCTCGCCATCCTGGAGTTCCCGCAGTTCACCGGCCCAACCCTGGTGACGCGTGATGCACTGGCGGTTCGCGCCTTCCACGCCGAGCACCGCGACATCATCTTGAAGCCGCTGGACGGCATGGGCGGCATGGGCATCTTCCGCGTCAAGGACGACGGCCTGAACCTGGGCGCCATCATCGAGACGCTGAACCGCGATGGTGCGCAGACCGTCATGGTGCAGAAGTTTCTGCCGGCCATTGCCCAGGGCGACAAGCGGGTGCTGGTGATCGACGGCAAGCCGGTGCCCTACTGCTTGGCGCGTATTCCGCAGGGGGGCGAGGTGCGCGGCAACCTGGCAGCCGGCGGCAAGGGTGTGGCCCAACCGCTGAGTGCGCGCGACCGCGAGATTGCCGAAGCTATCGGCCCGGTGCTGGCGGCGCGCGGTCTGCTGCTGGTAGGACTGGACGTGATCGGCGACTGCCTGACCGAGATCAACGTCACCAGCCCGACCTGCTTCCAGGAGATCACCGACCAGGCAGGCTTCGATGTGGCGGCGATGTTTGTCGATGCGCTGGAGCAGGCGCTGGCCTGAGCACCGACGCGTCGACGACTTCTGACGCTCTAGCGCAGCAGGGCCAGCACGCCCTGCGGCAACTGGTTGGCCTGCGCCACCATGGCGGTGCCGGCCTGCTGCAGGATCTGGGTACGCGACAGGTTGGAGGTTTCCGTGGCGAAATCAGCATCCATGATGCGGCCACGCGAAGCGTTGGTGTTCTCCACCATGATGCCGATGTTGCCGATCGCGCTCTCAAAACGGCTCTGCACGGCGCCCAGCTTGGCACGCGCGCTGTTGACCTGGTCGATGGCCGAGTCGAACATTTTGAGGGCATACCAGGCACCCGCCTGCTGGCCCAGCGAGCTGTTGACAGTGTCGATGCTGTCCAAGCCGGTCAACGTGCCGGCGGACGCCGTGACGGCAGCGGTCAACCCCGTGCTGGCGATGGTCCAGCCGCCCGTCAGGCTGAAATCGGCCACAGCCCCGCTGCTGTCCTTCGCTGTTGATACAAGGTTCAGGGAGTAGGAACCGTTGGTGGTTTTTTCCAGATAGGCGGTGACGCCAGTATCGGGTGTCTTGCGGTTGATCGTTTCGACCACCTGGCCCAGTCGCTCTTCACCGCTGGAGGCCGCGCCGATGGCATCCAGGCTGTAGGTTTGTCCGCCCGTAACCGAAATCTGCAGCGCACCGGATGCGATGGCCACCAGCGAACTGACATCGCTGCCGTAGAGCCCCCCAGTGCCTTGGTTTGCAAATGTCACGCTGCCCAGTTTGGCCGACGTGCTGTTAGTCAAAGCGCCGACTGTGATGTTGTCGCCCGAGTTGGCGCCCACCTGGAACACGGCGCCGGCGAAGGAACCGTCCAGAACCTTCTGGCCGTTGAAGGTGGTGGTCTTGGCCACGCGGTCGACCTCACTGCGCAGCTGCGTCATTTCCGCGTTGAGCGCTGTGCGGTCGGAGGCACTGTTGGAGGCGTTGGCAGACTGCACCGCCAGTTCGCGCATGCGTTGCAGCATGTCACCCACCTTGCCCAGGGCGCCTTCAGCGGTCTGGGCCAACGAGATGCCGTCGTTGGCATTGCGTGCGGCGACGCTCAGCCCCTTGGACTGCACGCTCATGCGCTCGGCAATCGCCAAGCCGGCTGCGTCGTCCTTGGCGCTGTTGACGCGCAGGCCAGACGACAGGCGCTGCATCGACGCGCCCAGCGAGCTGGCCGAGGCCGACAGGTTGCGCTGCGCATTCAGCGATGCAATATTGGTGTTGATGGACGTGCTCATTGTTCTGGCTCCGTGACGGATGTTCTCAAGTGCTCCCTGTAGCACTCCTACGAACCATATCGGGCGAGCGGAGATAAAACTTGACGCGGCACTGCGCCAATATCGTCTGGCGTGACGAAGAAAAGAGGGGTAAATCACCCGCAATTCGACGGATTGGCCTGGAGGCCCCGCAGCGGGCCGGCGTCAGCGGGTCTTCAGGCCGCGGGCGCGCCGTCGACGAACACCCGCAGTTCACCCGGGGCGAAAGGTGTCCACACTTCATCCGTGGTCAGTGGCGCCGTCACCACCACCGCCACCCGGTCGCCCGGGGCGGCGTGTTCGGCAAAGTTGACGCTCAGGTCCTCGTCGCGCAGCGTGGCGCTGCCGAAGGGGTGCTGGCGCACCACGTGGTAGAGCTGGGTCGAGGCATGGGCCCACAGCGCTTCACCGTTGCTCAGCAGGAAGTTGAAGGTGCCGTGCTGCGCAATCTGCGGCGCCAGCTCGCGCAGCGTCAGCGTCAGTTCCGCCACGCTGGGCACGTCGGCATGCGACTTGGCGAGTTCCTGCAGCAGCCAGCAGAAGGCCTGCTCGCTGTCGGTGTTGCCGACCGGGTGGAAACTGCCGTGCAGCCGCGGGGCAAAGTTCTTCAGGTCGCCGTTGTGCGCGAACACCCAGTAGCGGCCCCACAGCTCGCGTACGAAGGGGTGGCAGTTCTCCAGCGTCACCGCACCTTGCGTAGCCTTGCGGATGTGCGAAATCACGTTGCGGCTCTTGATCGGGTAGTGCCGGATCAGCTCCGCCACCGGCGAGACGCAGGCCGACTGGTGGTCGACGAAGTGGCGCAGGCCCTTGTCCTCGAAGAAGGCAATGCCCCAGCCGTCGCCATGGTGGTCGGTCCGGCCGCCGCGCTCGGCAAAGCCGGCGAAGCTGAACATCACGTCGGTCGGCACATTGCAGTTCATGCCCAGCAGCTGGCACATGGTGTTTACTCCTCGTTGCGCTTGGCGGGTTGTCGCAGACGCCAGGCCGCCAGCACGGCCAGGGCGCACACCAGCGCCAGCAGGACAAAGGTTTCATCAAAAGCGGCCAGCCGTGCCGCACTGGGTTCGGCGGCCGTGTCATGTGCGCCGTGGGCGGCCATGCGCCACTGCAGGATGATGCCGCACAAGCTCACGCCGGCGGCACCGCCGAGCATGCGCAGGAAATTGATGGCGCTGGAAGCCTGCGAGATCAGGCGGTGTTCCAGCCCCTGCATGGCACCGTTGTTGAGCGAGGGCAGGATGAACCCGAGCCCGATGCGCCCCAGGATGGTCCAGGTCACCAGTACCCAGAGCACGGCATGCAGGCCGATGGTGGCCATCAACGCAAAGGAGGCGGCCAGCAACAGGATGCCGATGCTGATCATCAGATGGACGGGGATGCGGTCGGACAGGCGGCCCGCCAGCGGAATGGTGACGGCCAGCACGATGCCGGCCGGCAGCATGATGGTGCCGACCAGTGCCGGGGACAGGCCTTGCCCCATCTGGATGTAGAGCGGCAACAGGTAGGTGGAGCCGAACAGCGCCGTGCCGTAGATGAAGGCGACCAGACTGCCCATGGCAAATGGCCGGTGCTTGAACAAGTCCATGTGCATCAGCGGCGTACCGCCGTGCTGCGCCTGGCGTTTTTGCCACCAGACAAACCACACCACGCACAGCAGCGCCACCCCCAGCAGCACGAAGGCGGATGCATGGGCGTTGCCATGCAACTCGACCAGACCATTGAGCAGGCACAGCGTGCCTACCGTGCACAGCAGCAGGCCCCGCCAGTCCAGCCGTGAGTTGCGGCGATCCGGCGCCACGCCACCAGGTGCGTTGGTCGGGACATAGCGGTACGCCAGCCAGAGCGAAGCCAGGCAAAAAGGCGCCACCATGAAGAAGATCGAGCGCCAGCCGAACCACTCCACCAGCAGGCCGCCGATGCTCGGCCCCAGTGCCGGGGCCAGCACCACCCCCATGCCGAAGATGCCGCCGGCCCGCCCGCGTTCGTGCGGCTGGAAGGCGCGGATGATGATGATGGCCGGGATTGGCTGCACAATGCCGGCGGCCAGCCCCTCCACCACGCGCGCGGCCAGCACCAGGCCAAAGTGGTTGGCCAGGCCGCCACCCACACCGCCGGCCAGCAGCATCAATGTCGAGAGCACATAGGTCTGGCGGTAGCCAAAACTGTTCAGCAGCCAGGGTGTGGTCAGCATCGCCACGGTGGAGGCGACCATGAAGCCGGAACTCACCCAGTGAGCCCGTTCCTGCCCCAGCGAGAAGTGGTGGCTCATGTCGGGAATCGCCACGTTGACGATGGTGGACGACATGATCGAGGCCATGGTGCCAATCATCACCGCCAGCAGCAACAGCCAGCGGTAGCGCTTGCCGTAACGCGCCTGCATGTCAGCCAAGGTGCCGGGGTGCTTCACGCGCGGCCTTCCTGCATGGCGCAGCGCAGGCTAACGTGGCCAACGCGTGTGGTGTGCTTCAGTGTGTCGTGCAAGGCTTGCTGCAGTCGGGCCAGCTCGTCTGGCGGGCGGGTGTCTTGCAGTTCAACCTCGATCTCCAGCCCGCTGTCCAGGTAGTGCAGCTGCAGCGTGACCGGTGCCCGCACGACCTGCTGCACCAGCGCCTGGATTTGTGTGCGCGGCGGCAGCGCCAGCAGCCGCTCCAGATGGCGCACGGTGCCGGGGTCGATGTGCACCGTGCATTCGGCCACGCGGTGTTCCGCCTTGACCCGTGCGCTGATCTTTTCGGCAATGTAGTGGCCTTCGGAGACCGAGATGTGGGTGTCGACCTCGATGTGCACATCGATCACCGCCCAGTCCCCCATGCGCCGGGTGCGCAGGCCGTGCTGGTCACGCACGCCGTCGACCGACAGAATCGTCTGGCGGATGCGCTCAATCTCCTCCGGGTCGAGCGCATGGTCGGTCAGGCCGTGGAAGGCCTCGACCGAGAAATCCCAGCCCGCCTTGGAAATCATGAAGCCGACGATGACCGCCGCCACCGCATCCATGCTGTGGTAACCCAGCAGGTTGGCACCGATGCCCACCGCCACCACCAGCGAAGAGGCGGCATCGGCGCGGGCATGCCAGGCGTTGGCGATCAGCAGCGAAGACTTGAGGCGCTCACCAATGCGGCGCATGTAGCGGAACAGCCCTTCCTTGGCGATCAGGGTCAGCGCGGCGGTGGCCAGTGCGATCGGGTGCACCGCGTCCATGCCGACGCCGGCATGCAGCTTGACGCCGGCGCTCCACACCATGCCGATGCCGGTGGCCAGCAGGATCAGGCCGATCGCCAGCGAGGCCGCGGTCTCGAAGCGGGCGTGGCCGTACTGATGGGTGTCGTCCGCGACGGCGTGCGAGTGGCGCGCGGCAAACAGCACCACGCCATCGGCCACCAGATCGGACAGGGAATGGATGCCGTCGGCAATCAGCGCCTGCGAACGGGCGAAGAAACCGATGGTCACCTGGGCCGAGGCCAGAAAAATATTGACCCAGACGCTGACCCAGGTCGAGCGCAGGGCCTGTCGCTGTTCTTCGTTCGAGCGGATCATAGGAGTGTCATATCGACGGCCAGACCCTGGATGCTAGCAGGCATATGCGGCGATGCAGACACGGCCAAGTAACGCATCAGCGCGTAGACGTGTGAACTGCCGATGCGCGGAATCAGCGTCGGCGCCAGGTCGGCCGCGCTAAATGTTCCGGGCGGCGGTGGCGCAGGCCTGGCAGATGCAGGCGCGCTGCTGCGCCTCGGCCGGCACGCGTGCCAGCAGGGTGGCATCGAAGGTGACGCCGGTGCACCAGCAGGGCGGCTGCGCCACACCGGTCTCGCGCTGCACCTCCATGGCACAGCGGTTGGGCTGGCCGCACAGCGGGCAGCGGCTGGGGTCGATGGCGGTGGGCGTGGACATAGCGGCCAGTTTAGCCCTTGAGAGTCGTGTTGGCGCAGTGCCTCGTTTAGACTTGGCGCTCTTATCTGCGCCACGTGCCCTTCCTGTGCCTGCCCACGCTTATTCCCGTCTGCCGCCTGTCCTGTTGATCCTGTTGTTAGGTCATGCCCTGGTGCATTTCGGCCTGGGCTGGGTGCTGGGGCTGTCGGGCGACGAGGCGCACTACGCGTTGTATGCGGCGCATCCGGCGCTGAGCTACTACGACCACCCGCCGCTGGTGGGCTGGGTGCAATGGCCGCTGGTGGCGCTGGGCGCACCCGATGGGCTGCTGCGCCTGCTGCCCGAGGCGCTGTGGCTGGCCACCGCGCTTTTCATTTTCAGCATTGCGCGGCGTCTGCAGGGGCTGCTATCGGTGGGCACCACGGCCGCCAGCGCCGATGCCGGCCTGTGGGCCGTGCTGGCCTACAGCCTGGCCCCGGTGCTGCACGTGCTGGGCATCGGCCTGCTGCCCGACACGCTCTTGATGTTCTTCACCGCAGCCATCCTGTGGCAGACCCTGCGCATGCTGGATGCGGCCGAGGCGCAGCGCCTGTCGGCCTGGCTGCTGCTCGGCGGACTGCTGGGGCTGGCCGGGCTGGCCAAGTACACCGCCATCTTTACCGCCCTGCCGGTGGCGGCCTGTCTGCTTGCTGCCCACGGTCTGCGCCTGTTGCGCCGGCCGGCACCCTGGCTGGCGCTGGCGCTGGCCGTGGTGCTGGTGCTGCCGGTCTTCATCTGGAATGCGCAAAACGGCTGGATCTCGTTCACCTACCAGTTGCATCACGGCGCCGGTAGCCACTGGCAGTGGCAGCAGCTGGCCGGTTTCCTGCTGGCGCAAGTGCTGCTCTACCCGCTGCTGCTGTGGGGCGTCTTCGGTCTGCGCCGTGCGGTGCTGGGCGGGGCTGGTCTGTCGCGGCCACAAGCTTGGCTGCTGAGCTTCTTCGTCCTGCCGTTTGCGGTGCTGGCCTACCTGTCGGGTGGCGGCTCCAGCCTGCCGCACTGGACGGCACCGGCCTGGGTGGCGCTGGCGCCGTTTGCCGGCATCGGCCTGGCCGCATTGTGGGCGGCTGGCCGCAAGCGCCTGATCTGGGTGCTGGGTGGCGTGCAGGCTTTCTTTACCCTGGCGCTTTATGTGCTGATGCTGATGGCCGGGCCGACCTGGTTGCAGGCTGAAGCGCCCGGCAGCACCGAGACCGAAACCATCAACCCCTTCACCGACTTTTATGGCTGGGATGCCGCTGGCGCAAAAGCGCTGCAGCTGGCGCGCGAGAAACAAACCCCTCGTCTGGTCGTGCAGAACTGGACGCTGGCCAGCCGCCTGGCCTGGTACGCGCGGCCGCTGCCGGTGCATGTGATCGCCCCCGGCCTCGACCAGTTCAGTCTGTGGTCGGGTGAACTGCCCGTGGGCGCGGATGCCGTGCTGATGGACTGGTCGCAGATGGCCTACCAGTTGCCGGTGGGCGAGGGCCAGTTCCAGCGCTGCGAACCGCTTGACAGCTTTGCCGTGGCGCGTACCGGTCGGCCGGTGGCGCGTTTCAGCTTCTACCATTGCAGTGGCTGGGGTGGCCGCCCGGCGCCACGCCGGCTCGGTGAACCCTGAGCACCTGGCTGCCAACCTTTTGATGCCATGACGACAGACTCTTTTTCCACCGCTCCCCGTATCTCGCCCTGGCACTGGGCCGTTCCCTTGCTGGTGGCGGTGGTGACGGCACCGCTGTGGCTCGGCCTGTATGAGCCCACGGTGTTCTATTTTCTGAATCGCCAGTTCGCTGCGCTGCCGGACATCGTCTGGTCGCTGCTTTCACTGTTCGGCACCGGCTGGGCGGTGTATGCGGCAACCGCGCCGGCGCTGTGGCGCGCGCCGCGCATCATCCTCGCGTGGCTGTGCGCCGCGCCGCTGGCCGGTGCCTTGACGCGTGTCGGCAAGATGATGGCCGACAACCCGCGCCCGCTCGAGGTGCTGGGCCCGCAGGGCATCAACGTCATCGGCGAGCCGCTCTACATTGCGGCCATGCCGTCCGGCCACAGCATGACCGCGTTCGCCGCCGCCAGCGCCATCTACTTCTCGCTCGCGCCGCAAGGGCGCCGGCGCCTGCTCTGGCTGTTTGTGCTGGCGTTTTTTGTGGCCTGTTCACGCGTGGCGGTGGGTGCGCACTGGCCGGCCGATGCCGCGATGGGGGCGGTGGCCGGCCTGTTCAGCGGCCTCACCGGTGCCTGGCTGGCAGCCCGCATTCCCGAACGGCAGCTGCGGCCGCAGAGCTGGCTGATGCGCGGCGTGGCGCTGTTCGGCGGCTACTGCCTGTATGTGCTGTTGACCGACAAGATGGGCTTTGCCATCAACCTGCCCTACCAGTACGTGCTGGGGGCTTTCCTGGCGGTCTGCCTGGCACTGTTTGCCCGCCGCAGCCTGCAGGCCCGCTAAGAACAAGCACTGGAGACCCCGCGCATGATCCTCTACGACCTGGTGAACGGCCGCAAGACCCACTTCAGCCCCAACTCCTGGCGCGTGCGCCTGGCGCTGGCCCACAAGGGGCTGGCCTATGAGGTGCGCGACGTGCTGTTCGGCGACATTCCCAGCATCAACGCCGGTGGCGACAAGCTGACCATTCCTACCCTGTCGCACAACGGCAAGCTCGTGACCGACAGCTGGGACATCGTGCGTTACCTGGACGAAACCTTCCCGCAGACGCCGCGCCTGATCGCGCCCGGCGCCGAGGGCCAGGTGCTCAAGTTCTTCCAGTACTGGGTGCAGACCACCATCCACGGCGGCATTGCGCGCCTGATCCTGCGCGACCTGCACGACCGCCTGGACCCGGCCGACCAGCCCTACTTCCGCGCCTCGCGCGAGAAGATGTACAAGCAGACGCTGGAGGCCTTGCAGGCTGGGCGCGAAGAGCGTGTCGACGCCTTCCGCAAATCGCTGCAGCCCATGCGCCTGTCGCTCGGCCACGGCCCGTTCGTTTGCGGCGAGCAACCCGGCTACGCCGACTACCTGGCCTTCGGTGGCTTCCAGTGGGCGCGCGTCAGCAGCCCGTTCCAGCTGCTGGCCGAGGACGACGTGGTGCACGCCTGGTTCGAACGCTGCCTCGACCTGTTCGACGGCGCCGGCCGCCGCGAAGCGCCCGCCACCTGACGGCACACCGCACCATGGACCGCCTGCAACGTTTCCTCGATGCACAGGCCCCGGTCTACGCGCAGGCCTGCGCCGAGCTGCAGGCCGGCTGCAAACAAAGCCATTGGATGTGGTTCATCTTTCCGCAGTTGCGCGGCCTGGGGTTGAGTGCCACCGCGCAGCACTACGGCATCGCCTCGCGGCAGGAGGCGCTGGACTACTGGCAGCACCCGGTGCTCGGGCCACGCCTGAGGCATTGCATGGCTTTGCTGTTGGTGCACCGGGGCCTGAGCGCGCAGGACATCCTGGGTTCGACCGACGCCATGAAGCTCCGGTCCTGTGCCACGCTGTTTGCAGCGGTGGCGCCGGAGGAGCCGGCATTCCAGCAGGTGCTTGACCAGTACTACGCCGGTGTGCCTGACGATCGGACGCTGGCCTTGCTGCGTTGATTCCTGGGATTTGTAGCCAAATTGGCCTATGCCCCTTGCGGAATATGCGCAACAAGCTATCAAAAGCATAGCGCCCGCGTGCTGCCGGGTAATTCATCAAAACCTGATCTGGCGCAGGACATCCGCCAGCGTGAGGCGCACAATAGAGACCTATTTCTGCCTGGGCTACCTGTACCGACGATGCTTCGCTTTTTACCTCCCCTTGCCAAAGGCATCATTGCATTTGTGCTGCTGGTGCTCAACACGCTGTTCTGGTGCAGCCTGTTGTTTGCGCTGGCGCTGATCAAATTGGCGCTGCCCTTCGAGGTGGTCCGCCAGCGCATCGACCCGGCCCTCAACATCATTGCCACCGCCTGGATCGCCTGCAACAGCGGCTGGATGCACCTGACGCAGAACACCACCTGGGATGTGCACGGCGTGGATGCGCTGCCGTACCAGGGCTGGTACCTGGTGAATTGCAACCACCAGTCCTGGGTCGACATCTTTGTGCTGCAGCACGTGCTGAACCGGCGCATTCCGCTGCTGAAGTTTTTCCTCAAGCAGCAGCTCATCTATGTGCCGGTGATCGGCCTGGCCTGGTGGGCGCTGGACTTTCCGTTCATGAAGCGGCACGGCAAGGCCGCCTTGCGCAAGAACCCGCGCCTGCGCGCACAGGACCGCGAGACCACCCGCCGCGCCTGCGAAAAGTTCGCCCGCGTGCCCACCAGTGTGATGAACTTTGCCGAAGGCACGCGCTTCACCGCCGCCAAGCACCGGGGCCAGTCATCACCCTACCGCCATCTGCTCAAACCCAAGGCGGGCGCGTTGGCACTGGCGCTCAACGCCATGGGCACGCAGTTCCACTCGATGGTCGACGTGACCATCGTCTACCCCGACGGGGCGCCCACGTTCTGGGAGTTCCTGTGCGGCAAGACGCCGCGTGTGATCCTGCATGCCCGGCAGCTGGCCATTCCGCCCGAGTTCTGCACCGGTGACTACGAAGGCGACTCCGAATTCCGCGGCCAGTTCCATCGCTGGCTGGCCGGCATCTGGGAAGAGAAGGACCAGCAGATCGAGCTGCTGTTGCACGGCCGCTGATTCTGCGGCAACCATGCATTGCTGACGGCCACCCAAGGGTGGCCGTTGTTTTTAGTGCCCCGGTTTCGCCCGCGCCGCTGCGCGCTGGATGTCGCGCAGCATGAAGAGGTAAAGCCCCTCCACCTTGTCGCGTGCCCAGGGCGTCTTGCGCAGGAACCGCAGGCTGGACGTGATGCTCGGGTCGTGGCTGAAGCAGCGCACCGGGATGCGCTCGGCCAGACCAGGCCAGCCGTACTGCGCCACCAGCGCGGTCACGATGGCCTCCAGCGTCACGCCATGCAAGGGGTTGCGTGGCTGGGCCGGGGGCTGGCTGGGGGTCGGTGGCGAATCTTGCATGGGCAGATTTTCGCACCGCGCCCGGCCGCCGTGGGGCACCTCAGTGCTGGCGGCGCCGGGCCAGCGCCGCGTTCACATCGCGCGGGTGCAGGCCATACATGTCGGCAAATTCTTCCACCGTCTTGCCGCTGGCTTCAAAAGCCCGGCACAAGGCCTCCTGCCGCGCCAGCTTCTCGTCGCATTCGGCCAGTGCGTCTTCCAGCACAGCCAGGGCCTCGGCGTCGTTGGCCGGCACCTTGGCCAGGTACTCCTGGCGTGTCAGCCCCGACGCTTCAAAGGCGGCGATCAGCTGCGCACGCAGTTTGGGTTTCAAGTCGTCTTTGCTGCGCGCCTGCCGACGGCGGAACAACTCCACCAAAGACAGGTAAACATGTTCCGGCGCCACCGGCTCCACCGCTGCGCCGTCCAGGTCGTGCCGCTGTTTGCCGGCGGCCACGCTTTGCAGGTAACGCGTGGAGCGCGTGTGCACCCCGAGTGCGGCCTTGAGGCTGTCGCGCTTGAACTGTTCGGGGTGCCTGGCCAGCAGCTCCTGAAAAATGCCGAGCTTGAGCGGCAGGAACTCGGCGCCAAACAGATGCGGATACAGCTCGAACAGCTTCTCCAGAACGGGTTGCACGGAGCGGGTGCGCTCGGCGCGGGTGGCAGGCGCCGGGGCTTGCGTGGGTGCGTCGGCTTGCGTCGGTTCGGCAGAAAGGGTGCTGGTCGTCATGGGGTTCATTGTGAGGTCAACCCGCTATTTTCCCACCTTGCTCAACCTGATGCGTCAGCGGCTCATGCCAACGGGCTCCGCAGTGCTTCGAAGCCGCGCCGGTACTGCGTGACCAGCCGATCGGCCATGTCCTGCAGCACGCTGGCAGGCAGCACCAGCGCCTGCTGCATGGCGTCCGCCAGCTGCTGCACGTCCACGGTGGCGGGTACGTTCACCTCGTCCCAGGTGGCCGCGAACGCCGCCTGCTTGGCGGCCTGCTGCGGCGCTGCCGGCGGGCGCAGGTTGATGCGGGGCAGGGCATAGGCCATGGCCACAATGCGCCCGTGCAGGCTGCTGCCGCAGTAGCCGCGGCTGTGGGCGATCAGGGCGCAGATGTCCCACACGTTGAGCGACTCGGCCACGCGCACTGCGGCCGGCGGCAAGCGTGTCGCGAGGCGTTGCAGCACAACCAGGTCGTCATGCCAGGGCGCGGCGCCGGCGCGCAACAGCAGCAGGCCCAGACCACTGGTGGCGGCGACTTGCTTGAGTTGGGCTGCCAGTGCGTCCAGCGTGGCGTCATCGCCGAACTCGGCGCTGCACTGCACCGCCAGGTAGCCGTGTGGAAAGGCCAGGCGCAGTCGCGCCACCTCGCCTTGTGCGCCGTGCTGCGTGATGCGTTCGCCAAACAGCTCGGCCACCATCACCGCCGGGTCGGGCAGCAGCGTGGCGGCAATGCCGGCGGCTTGCAGCGTGCGCTGGGTCTGCATGTCTCGCACGCCCACGGCATCGGCGGCGCGCAGCTTGGGCAGCACTTCCGTACGCAAGGCCGGTTCGCTCTGCGCCAGTTGCACCCCACCCACGCCGGCGTAGAGCACGCGCTGCAGCGTCGGCCAGTGGGTGCGGTCGGCCACATACGGTGCCAGCCCGGCCGAGCCGGTCATGCGTTGTACCCAGGCCGCCTGCTCCTGCGGCTGCGCCTGCAGATAGGCCAGGGTAGCCTGCACCTCTTCGGGCGGCAGCAGCATCACGGCCGCCTGCCAGGCGGTGGTGGTCAGAATCTCGCCGCCGACGTGCAGCAGGTCCACCGGTTGCGTACCCAGCGCCGCGCGCACCTCGCTTAGCGCGCGCACCGCATGGCCGCCGTGCGCTCGCAGGTCACGCGCCGCTAGCCCGGCAAAGATCAGCTCGCGCCCTGGCAGCAGCGCAGCGGCGATGTGCACCAACAGCAGGTCGCCGAAGTTGTGGCGGTCGAAGGCGCCGAAGAGGATCAGGGGCCGCGTCATGGTGCCATGCTAGCGCGACCTGTTCGGCCCAGGGGAATGATCCCGGTCGATGGTGATGGGGTGGCGATGGGGCGCGCGTCAGCGGCCGCCCGCGCACTCGAGTTCGAACAGCGGCACCTCGGCCTGGCGGCTCAGCCAGACGCCGCCGCCCAGCTCCATGAAGCCTTCCGACAGACCGCGCCGGTACAGCTGGGCACGGTGGCGGAACAGGCGCGGGTCGGTCAGCGTCTCGTCAATGGTGTCACGCTCGTAGTCCTCGTGCGTCACGGCTTCCAGGTACAGCGCGCCCCGACTCAGTGTGCCCAGGTTGTGCAGCGCCAGCTTCAGGTCGGCCGCGCTCAAGTAGGGCAGAACGCCCTGACAGATCACCAGGTCGAACGGCTCGGTGCTGCGGTAGTCCACCACCGAGCCGCGCTTCCAGCCGTAGCGAGTGCACAGGAACTCGCTGTACTCCACGCCGTGGTAAGTCGCGTCCGGAAAATGCCGGGTGATCATGTCGCGCCACAGGCCGATGCCGCAGCCCACATCCAGCACCCGCTTCACGGGCACACGCAGGTACTTGAGATAGCTGCACACGAAAGCGCCCAAGCGCTCCACATGCGCGGGGTCGACCACGCTGGTCTTCTTGTCGAAGTAGTAGCGCTGGTAGTACGCCTCGTCGAACCACTGGTCACTGGCAGATTGCACGATCGTTCCTTGTTGCCGTTGCGCCCCAATGCGGGGCGCCAGTGGGAAGTATGGCCCAAGGCGATGACGTACCTAGCCAGGAGAAGACATGTGAGGGCAACCGGAAAGCGGGCGTCCGGACCCTATTGGATTGCCACTAACATATTCTTGGGGGGAATTCATTGAGCGACACGGACCAGCACAGACCCTCATCTAATATGGAAGGAGCTTGACCGATAGTTGAGGCTTTCAGTGGTCTAGCCTACCGCAGGCGGATGCGCTGCTCTTCAAAGCATGCTGGCAAGTTGAGACGAAACTTCCTTGACGGCAGCTTTGGCAGGATATCAAAGGAGAACATTGGAAATGACCTGTCCAATCTGCAATTTCGCTGAAGCGACCATTTCCAGTCATCCCACACGTGATGCTTCCGTGGTTGACTGTCCCCAATGCGGCGAGTACCAAATTTCCAGAACTGCGGTTGTGAATCTGAAACACCTCGATAACCAGTTGCGCTGGAAGTTGTCCGCGTGGATCAACGAGTATGGGTCCGGGGTGGTCAGTTCGTCAGACGTTGACCAAGCGCTTGCGAGTATGGTTCCCTCTTTGCATCATCGCGCTGACAGGATGTTGCGTTGGGTGGTAAACAACTTTCCGGCAGGCTCAAAGTTTTCACTCAATCAACTCGGAAAATGGGAAGCGTATAAAAACCGTCCCGGTGCAGGATTTGTTGTCATGGGCGGCCACCTTGTTGCCAGTCGACTAGTGCCTATCGGTTGGAATCAGTCGATCCAGGAAATGGAATTCATGGTAACGGAAGTGCTGCTCAAGGAGATGGGGCTGCTAACTGGTGATGACCACGACTTCCAGATCAGTCCAAAAGGGCTGATTTATCTTGAAGGGCGTCGGAATGTGGTTTCCCCAACCGCTTTCTGCGCCATGTGGTTCAGCCAAGAGGTGCTACCCCTGTGGGAGCAAGTCATCGACCCTGCTATACGTGCAGCTGGCTATGAACCTTTGCGAATTGATGCCAAACAGCACAACGGCAAGATTGACGACGAAATCATGGCCTCGATTCGCTCCGCGCGCTTCGTCGTTTCTGACTTCACCGGCAATCGCGGTGGCGTTTACTACGAAGCTGGTTTTGCGCATGGTTTGGGATTGCCGGTGATCTTCATGTGCCGGGAGGGAGATGAGTTGCACTTCGATATCCGGCAGTACAACTGCATTTTTTGGCAGTCAGACCATTTGGAAGATGCCAGAGAGCGGTTGAAGAATCGGATTCTGGCCACGCTGGGGCAAGGCCCGAAGTCATTTCAACAATAAAAAACGGCACCCAAGGGTGCCGTTTTTTATGAGACAAATTGGCCTCTAGCCCTTGCCAATCCTGCGCAAGCAGCTATCAAACCAATAGCGATTCGGCTTCAAGCCGCGGCCTTCACCTTCAGGCGCCAGGCGTGCAGCAGCGGCTCGGTGTAGCCACTGGGTTGCTCCAGGCCCTTGAGCACCAGGTCGAGCGCGGCGCGGTAGGCGAACGAGGTGGTGAAGTTGCCGGCCATCGGCTTGTACAGCGGGTCACCGGCGTTCTGCTGGTCCACCACGGCGGCCATGCGTTCGAAGGTGGCTTTCACCTGGGCTTCGTTGGTGATGCCGTGCAGCAGCCAGTTGGCCATGTGCTGGCTGGAGATGCGCAGCGTGGCGCGGTCTTCCATCAGGCCGATGTTGTGGATGTCGGGCACCTTGGAGCAGCCCACGCCCTGGTCCACCCAGCGCACCACGTAACCCAGGATGCCCTGCGCGTTGTTGTCCAGTTCCTGCTGGATTTCCTCTGCGCTCCAGTTCGGCTTGGCGGCCACGGGCACGGTCAGCAGACCGGTGAGCATCTGCTCTTCCTGCGTCTTGAAGTTCTTGGCGGTGGCCTGCTTTTCCAGTTCGTCCTGGATGGCGGCCACGTTCACCTGGTGGTAGTGCAGCGCGTGCAGCGTGGCGGCAGTGGGCGAGGGCACCCAGGCGGTGTTGGCGCCGGCCTTCGGGTGGCCCACCTTCTGCTCCAGCATGGCGGCCATCAGGTCGGGCATGGCCCACATGCCCTTGCCGATCTGGGCGCGGCCCTTCAAGCCGCAGGCCAGGCCGACCAGCACGTTGCTCTTCTCGTAGGCGGCGATCCACTCGGTGCCCTTCATGGCGGCCTTGCGGATCATCGGGCCGGCGCGCATGGCGGTGTGCATCTCGTCGCCGGTGCGGTCCAGGAAGCCGGTGTTGATGAACGCGACGCGGCTCTTGGCGGCGGCAATGCAGGCCTTGAGGTTCACGCTGGTGCGGCGCTCTTCGTCCATGATGCCGAGCTTGACGGTGTTCTCCGGCAGGCCCAGCAGTTGCTCGACGCGACCGAACAGCTCGGCGGCAAAACCCACTTCGGCCGGGCCGTGCATCTTGGGCTTGACGATGTAGATCGAGCCAGTGCGCGAGTTGCGCACACCGCCCGTGGTCAGGCCTTTGAGGTCGTGCAGGGCGATGGTGGTGGTGATGACCGCGTCCATGATGCCTTCATGGATCTCGCTGCCGTTGCCGTACAGGATGGCCGGGTTGGTCATCAGGTGGCCGACGTTGCGCACGAACAGCAGCGAGCGGCCGTGCAGCTTGATCTCTTCACCATTGGCGCCCTTGTAGACGCGGTCGGCGTTCAGGCGGCGCGTGAAGGTCTTGCCGCCCTTGGCGACTTCTTCCGTCAGCGTGCCCTTGAGGATGCCGAGCCAGTTGTCATAGGCCAGCACCTTGTCTTCGGCGTCCACGGCGGCCACCGAGTCTTCCAGGTCGAGGATGGTGGACAGCGCTGCTTCCATCAGCAGGTCGCTCACGCCGGCCGGGTCGCTCTTGCCGATGGGGGTGCTGCGGTCGATCTGGATCTCGATGTGGATGCCGTTGTTGCGCAGCAGAATGGCCGAAGGCGCAGCCGCGCTGCCCTGGTAGCCGACGAACTTGTTGGCGTCAGCCAGCGTGGCTTTACTGCCGTCTTTCAGCGTCACGGCCAGCTTGCCGCCTTCCACCGTGTAGCCGGTGGAGTTGATGTGCGAACCCTTGGTCAAGGGCGCCACGCGGTCCAGCACATAGCGGGCGTATTCGATCACCTTGGCGCCGCGCACCGGGTTGTAGCCCTTGCCGTCGGCGCTGACCTTGGTGGCCCCCTTGGTTTCGGGCAGGGCGTCGGTGCCGTAGAGCGCGTCGTACAGCGAACCCCAGCGCGCGTTGGCAGCGTTGAGTGCGTAGCGGGCGTTCAGCACCGGCACCACCAGCTGCGGACCGGCCTGCACGGCCAGTTCAGCGTCCACGTTGGTGGTGTCGCTGGCCACAGTGGCGGGCACCGGCACCAGGTAGCCGATCTTTTCCAGGAAGGCGCGGTAGGCCTTCATGTTCTTGATCGGGCCGGGGTTGGCCTTGTGCCAGGCGTCCAGTTCGAGTTGCAGGCGGTCGCGCTCGGCCAGCAGGGCGGCGTTTTTCGGGCCCAGGTCGTGGGCCAGCTTGTCGAAGCCTTTCCAGAAGTCGGCGCTGCTGATGCCGGTGCCGGGCAGGACCTTGTCTTCAATGAAACGGTACAGGCCGGTGGCGACTTGCAGCCGCTGGCAGGTGGTGCGTTGGGTCATGGTGTTCAACTCCTCAATCAAAAAATGCGAACTCGTTGGGCGCGTTGTGCAACGCTTCATTCCGCCGGGAAAAATCCCAGCACATCGTTCAGGGTGCTGCCGGTGCGCACGGGCTGGGTGCCCAGCTCCTCGAACGGCAGGTCATAACGGTTGACCCACAGGGTCTGATAGCCGTACCAGGTGGCGGCCAGTGCGTCCCAGCTGTTGCTGCTGACAAAGACGATCTGCCCGGCGCGCAGGCTGGTGGCCTGCTCGCCCAGGGCATACGCCTCGGGGTGGGTCTTGTACTTGCGCACGGCGTCCACGCTGATCACGTGGTCGAGCAGGCCTTCCAGCCCGGCGCTGCGCACGGCGATGCCCAGCATCTCGGGGTCGCCGTTGGAGAGGATGCCGGTCTGGATGCCGCGCGCCTTCAGCGCCTGCAGCACGTCGCGGTTTTCCGGGAAGGCGCTCAGGTGCCGGTACTGGTTCATCAACTGCTGTTCCTGCGCCGGCGTGGGTGCCAGTTTCAGGCGCTTGCAGGTGTAGCGCAGGCTGGCCTGCGTCAGCGCCCAGAACGGCTGGTAATGCGAGCCGTCATTGCTGGTGGTGACCAGGTGGGTGTATTCGATCTGTTTGTCGCGCCAGAGCCGGCTCAAGGCTTCGCCCTGGCCCGGAAACAGCTGTTCCGCCGCCAGCCCGACGCTGTAGACGTCGAACAGCGTGCCGTAGGCGTCAAACAAGACGGCCTGCGGCTGAGCATGGCTGGGGCGGATTTTTTCCATGCCGTAACTGTATTTGATACTTGAGCAGGTATTAATACCCAAAACATTCTGAAATTCGGCACAAAAAGGATGGAATCCGTCATCGGCTTGACTTGGGCCGGCTGGGCATAATCGCCCAACCGCCCCACTTTGCCTTCAGCCCACACGCCGCCATGTCCCTGCCCTTTGATCTGGTTGACCTCCGGCTGATGGTGCGCATCGCCGAATCGAACAGCCTGACCCGCGGCGCCGAGGCCGCCCACATGTCGGCACCGGCGGCCAGTACCCGTATCAAGAATATCGAGGAAGGCCTGGGCGTCAAGCTGCTTTTCCGCACCTCGCAGGGCGTCACGCTCACGCCCCCCGGCCAGGCCTTTGTGCACCATGCCCGGCTGGTGCTGGGCCAGCTGGAGCACCTGCGCGGCGACCTACAGGAATATGCCAGCGGTATCAAAGGACATCTGCGGGTGTTTGCCAACACCACGGCGCTCGGTGAATTCCTGCCGCCGGTCTTGCGCCGCTACCTGCTGGCGCACCCCGATGTGAACGTGGACCTGCAGGAGCGCCTGAGCCACGACATCGTGCGCGCGGTCTCCGAAGGGCAGACGGACATCGGCATCGTCGCCGGCTTGGTGCGTACCGAAAACCTGGAAGTGCTGCCCTACCGGCGCGACCGCCTGGTGCTGGTGGTGCCGGCAGACCACACGCTGGCCGGCACACCCGTGCTGGCCTTTGCCGACACGCTGGCCTTCGACCACATCGGCCTGCACGAGAGCAGCGCCATCCGCGCCTTTTTGCAGCAGATCTGCGACGGGCTGGAGCGGCCGATGAAACAGCGCATCCAGGTCAGCAACTTCGAGGCCGCCTGCCGTATGGTGGAGGCGGCGGTTGGCGTGGCCATCCTGCCCGAGTCCGCCGCGCGCCGCCACGCGCAGACCATGGCCATTGCCATCGTGCCGCTGGCCGACCCCTGGGCCGAACGTGCAATGCAGATTGTGGTGCGCAGCCTGGACGCGCTGCCGGTCTATGCGCGGGAACTGGTGGATTCGCTGGTGGCGGATGCGCGGCAGGGAGCCTGATGATTGTCTGGCCCGTTGGGCGTTGGGGGCTGTACGTAGTATTCCGAATCCGATCGTCGCCCCCAGGCCGGAACTAAGGCCAGCACCGGCCATCCAACTGCCCACTCAAACAACGAGGAGGCCAGACCATGCAGGTAGAACAGCAGTACGGGCGCTTGTCACAGGCACCCGTTTCACCCGACGGATGCCATCTTCTGGAGGCGTTCAATCCGCCGCCTGTGGCGATGAACTCACCGGCGGTTGATGTCATGACCGATCTGGCGAAGATCCCGGCCGCCACCATTGGCGCCGAGGCCTCACTGGAGGAGGCCAACCGTTCGATGCTGGCGCGCGGCGTCCGGCTGCTGGTCGTGGCCGACGATGACGGCAGGATCACCGGCTTGGTGACGACGGTGGACATCCACGGCGAGAAGGCCATGCGGGTGGCCCAGGCGCGCCAGGCAGCACACGCCGAACTGCGTGTGGCCGAGGTGATGGTGCCGGTGGAGAAGGTGGAGGCACTCAGTTTCGACGAGGTGCGCAAAGCCACTGTCGGCAACATCGTTGCCACGCTCACCGCCGCGGGTCGGGCCCATGCGCTGGTGCTGGACCGCACGCACAGCGGCCGGCAGGTGCTGCGCGGCATCTTCTCGGTGACCCAGATCGCGCGCCAGCTCGGTCAGCCCATCCACACCTACGAGGTGGCGCATACCTTTGCCGAAATCGAAGCGGTGCTGGCGTCGGCCTGAGTGATGTGCCGGTGGTGAAGACCGAGGGCATGCGCCATGAAAAACGCCGGACTTGCCCGGCGTTTTTGTTGGTGTGTGACGCGCAGATCAGTCCGCGAACTGCCCCGCCGCACGGATCGCCGTGCCCCACTTCTGCACTTCCGACGTGAGCCAGGCGCGCTGGCCTTCCGGGGTCTGGCGCGACTCGGGTGCGATCTCGCCACCGAGGTCGGCCATGCGGCTGACGAAGGCCGGGTCCTTGAGTGCAGCGCGCATGGCGTCACCGAATTTCTGCACCACGGCTGCGGGCGTGCCCTTGGGCGCATAGACGCCGTGCCAGACGATCACCTCGAAGTCCTTCATGCCGCCCTCATCCAGCGTGGGCGCATCGGGCAGGGCTTTGATGCGCTGCTTGGTGGTGACGCCGTACATCTTCACGGTGCCGGCCTTGATGTGCGGCACGGTGTTGGTGGTCTGGTCGCACAGCAGGTCGACCTGGCCACCCAGTAGCGCATTGAGCGCCGGGCCGGTGCCCTGGAACGGCACAGTGGTCAGCGTCACGCCCAGCGACTGCTGGAACAGTGTGCCGCACAGGTGCGACACCGCGCCCAGGCCGGCGTTGGCCAGGTTGATCTTGGCGGCGTTGGCCTTGACGAAGGGAATCAGTTCCGCCACGTTCCTGGGCGGCAGGTCCTTCTTGGCGATCAGCGTCATGGGCACGTCCACCACATTGCCAACGTGCTCGAAATCGGTCACCGGGTTGTAGGCCAGCTTGCGGTACAGCGCCGGGGCGGTGGCCATGCCGTTATGGTGGATCAGGAGGGTGTAGCCGTCGGGTGCGGCCTTGACCACATAGCTGGGGGCAATTGTGCCGCCGGCACCGGTCTTGTTTTCTACCAGGACGGTCTGGCCCAGGGTCTTGGTCATGGTGGCGGCCAGGGTGCGCGCCACGATGTCGGTCGGGCCGCCGGCGGAGAAGGGCACCACCAGCGAGACCGGCTTGGCCGGGTAAGTTTGCGCATTGGCGATGCCGGCACCCAGGGCCAAGCCCGTGGCCGCTGTGGCGATGGCCAGAGTTCTGCGATTGAAATGCATGGTTTGTCGTCCTCTTTCTTATGGTGGTTGAAACTCAAATTCACATGGTCAGACAGTTGGCACAGGGGCACAAGCCGGGTCATCCCTAGGTCATGAAAGTGTGACCCTTTGGCACGCGGGTGTGCACCGGTTCAGAGCAACAGCCGGCCCACTTGCGGCGCGTCGGCAATGGCCCACAGCCGCGCCATGGCGGCACGCATGTCCGCTTCACTGGCACCCTGGTGGTACAGCGCCAGCCGCAGCGCCTTGTCTTCCAGTTCGGTGCGGCTGAGCGTGTTGCTGGGGTCGCCCTTGGGTTCATCCACGCGGCCGTGCAGCACGCGGCCATCGTTCGTTTCCACCCGCACCTTGCCGATCCAGCGCGCCGGGTAGGCCGCATCGACTTCGGGGTCGAGTTCCATGACGACCTTGTCGTGAAAGGCCGTCACGTCGGCTGTCTTGAAACTGGCATCGAACTCGGTCAGGCCAGCACGGCCCAGCACCGCCACCAGGCCCAGCACCGTGCCCATTGAGAACTTGCTCTGGTGCACGGTCTGCGGGTCGGTCACCGGGCCCAGCACATCGATGGCACCCTGGTGCACTAGCGCGGTAACGCGCTTCACATCATTGGCCTTCAACTGGTGGACCTGCAGCACCTGCTGCAACGCATCGGCCGCTGGGTGGGTGTGGCGGCAGGAAGCGTGGAACTTGAACGAGGTTTCGGCCACGGTCCAGCGTGTGCCGAGTCCATCCGTCAACTTGCTGATGTTGGCGTCGCTCGACATGCCAGCCGCCATGCCCTGGGGCCCTTCCAGAATACGGCGCGCGCCGGTGAAACCTTTTTGCGCCAGATACGCCGCGGTGAGGCCGGCACCGGCCGCGTGCGCGGTGTGCAGCTGCTTGGAGTCGGCCGCGTCACGCAAAAACTCCCACAGGCCGGCCGATTGCGTGCCAGCCGAGCCGAAAGCGTTCAGCATCTGTTCCGGTGTGAGCTTGAGCAGGTGGCCCACCGCCGCGGCGGCGGCCAGCGTGCCGGCTGTGCCGGTGGTGTGGAACACCTTGTAGTGCGAGCGGCCGAGAAATTCACCGACGCGGATGCCGACTTCGTAACCCGCCACGCAGGCGGTCAGCAATTCCTTGCCGCTGCGGCCCAGCGCCTGCGCGGTGGCGAGTGCAGCCGGGAACACCACCGTGGCCGGGTGGAACACCGAGCCGTTGTGTACGTCGTCCTGCTCGGCCACGTGCGAGGCAGCGGCGTTGGCCATGGCGGCCAGCAGCGGGCTGCTGGTCCTGCGGTGGATCAGGATTTCGCTCGGGCCGTCCACGGGCCCCATGCTCTCGACGAAGGCGGCCAGGATCTCGACCGCGCGCGCATCCTTGCCGGCGAGGCAGGAGCCGAACCAGTCGAGCAGCAGGTCTTCGGTGCGGCGGATCACCGGCGTGGGGATGGAATCGAAGCGCAGCGTGGCGGCGAATTCAGCCAGAGCTTGCGAGGAAGGTGCGGTCATATTCAGATGGCCTTGTCAGCTTTGAGTTGTTCGATATCGGTTGCGCCATAACCCAGTTCGCGCAGGATGGACTCGCTGTGCTGGCCAACGGCCGGGATGGCATCCATGCGCACATGGGCTTCGTCGGCTGCGCCAGGTGGCAGCAGCGCGGGCACCGGGCCCACGGGTGTGCTGATCTCGGTCCAGCGCTGGCGCGCCTGCAATTGCGGGTGTGCCCACAGGTCAGCCATGGTGTTGACCTGGGCGTTGGCTATGCCGGCTTCTTCCAGGCGCTCGATCACTTGCGCTGCCGTCAGTTTGCCGAACTCGGTCTCAATGATCTGGCGCAGCGACGCGCGCGCCGCCGAGCGCTTGGCGTTGGCGTCGAAGCGCTCGTCCTTGGCCAGCGTGGGCTGGCACAACACCTTGTCACAAAACGCCACCCACTCACGCTCGTTCTGCAGCCCCAGCATCACGCTCTTGCCGTCACCGGCGGCAAACGGCCCATAAGGGTAGATGGTGGCGTGTGAGGCGCCAGCGCGCGGCGGTGGCGTGGCGCCGTCGTAGGCGTAGTACATCGGGAAGCTCATCCACTCCGCCATGCTTTCCAGCATCGACACATCGATGCGCCGGCCCACGCCGGTCTTGCCGCGCTGGATCAGCGCCGTGAGAATGTTGGTGTAGGCGTACATGCCGGCGGCGATGTCGGCGATCGAGCAACCCGCCTTGGACGGCTCGTCCGGTGTGCCGGTCACGGAGAGAAACCCTGACTCGCTCTGGATCAGCAGGTCGTAGGCCTTCTTGTCGCGGTAGGGGCCGCTGTCGCCATAACCCGAGATGTCGCAGACGATGAGCCGTGGGTACTTCTCATGCAGCGCCTCGAACGACAGGCCCATACGTGCGGCGGCACCGGGCGCCAGGTTCTGCACCAGCACGTCGGCTTCACTGAGCAGCTTGTCCATGATCTCGCCGGCCTGCGGGTGCTTGAGATCAAGTGCCAGGCTTTCCTTGGAGCGGTTGGTCCAGGTGAAGTGTGAGGACAGACCGTTCACGCGGCTGTCGTAGCCGCGCGCGAAGTCGCCCACCGTGGGCCGTTCGACCTTGATGACACGCGCGCCCTGGTCAGCCAGCTGGCGCGAGCAAAAAGGCGCGGCAATCGCGTGTTCCAGCGCAACGACGGTGATACCTTCGAGCGGTTTCATCAAAAACTCCGGGGCAAGCCGAGGAGGTGCTCGGCCACGTAAGAGAAGATCATGTTGGTGGAGATCGGTGCCACCTGGTACAGGCGCGTCTCGCGGAACTTGCGCTCGATGTCGTATTCGCAGGCGAAGCCGAAGCCGCCGTGCGTCTGCAGACAGACGTTGGCGGCTTCCCAGCTCGCCTTGGCGGCGAGGTACTTGGCCATGTTGGCCTCGGCACCAGCGTTCTGGTGCGCGTCGATCTTTTCGCAGGCCTTCCAGCGCATCAGGTTGGCGGCTTCGAGTTCGATGAACGCCTCGGCAATCGGGAACTGCACGCCCTGGTTCTGGCCGATGGGACGACCGAACACCACGCGCTCGCTGGCGTACTTGCGGGCACGGTCGATGAACCAGTAGCCGTCGCCGATGCACTCGGCGGCAATCAGCGTGCGTTCGGCGTTCAGGCCGTCCAGCAGGGTCTTGAAGCCTTTGCCTTCCTCGCCCAGCAGGCTGTCTTCCGGGATTTCCAGGTTGTCGAAGAACAGCTCGTTGGTCTCGTGGTTGACCATGTTCAGGATGGGGCGCACCGTGAGGCCCTTGCCGATGGCCTGGTGCAGGTCGATCAGAAAGCACGACAGGCCTTCGGAGCGCTTCTTTACTTGGTCTGCCGGTGTGGTGCGCGCCAGCAGGATCATCAGGTCGCTGTGCTGGATGCGCGAGATCCACACCTTCTGGCCGTTGATCACCCAGCGGCCGTCCTTGCGCACGGCACTGGTCTTGAGCTGGGTCGTGTCGCTGCCGGTGGTGGGCTCGGTCACGCCCATGGACTGGATGCGCAACTCGCCGGTGGCGATCTTGGGCAGGAATTTCTCCTTCTGTTCTTTGGAGCCGCTGCGCACGATGGCGTTCATCACGTACATCTGTCCATGGCAGGCGCCGGAGTTGCCGCCTGAGCGGTTGATCTCTTCCATGATGACCGAGGCCTCGGCCATGGACAGACCAGAGCCGCCGTATTCCTGCGGAATCAGCGCGGCCATCCAGCCAGCCTTGGTGAGGGCGTCGACGAATTCCTCGGGGTAGGCGCGCTGCTCGTCAACCTTGCGGTGGTATTCGTCGGGGAACTGGGCGCAGAGGTCGCGCACCGCGTCGCGAATGTCCTGGTATTGGTCGGTGGTGTTCATCGGTGTGGGTCGATCTTTATTGGAAAGAGGTTCAAAGCGACGAGGCTGGTATCACCGAGGCAGCCGTGGCGCCGGCTTTGCCGGGCCACTGGCTGCGCCCCCTTGAGGGGGAGAAGCGCAGCGTCTCGGGGGGTGTTTCATAGCTCCGCCGTGGCCTGCATGCTGAGCCAGCCTTCGTGGTCGCGCCCCCAGAGCGTGACGGTCCGGCCTTCGCGTTTGCCGCAGACGGTGAAGGGGTGAATGTCAAAGGTCGGGCGCACGGCTTTGAAGCTGAAGCGCTTCACTTGCGCATCCGGCAGCTCGCGGCGCAACAGATCCAGCAACAGGGTGGCGATCAGCGGCCCGTGCACGATCAGGCCAGGGTAGCCCTCGACGCCGGTGACGTAGCTGCGGTCGTAGTGGATGCGGTGGCCGTTGAAGGTCAATGCCGAGTAGCGGAACAGCAGCACCGGGTCGGGCACGATCTCGCGGCTGAACTGCTCGTCGCGCGGCGCCGGGGTGGGCTCGGGCACCGGGGCGCCTGGCTGGGGTGCATCGCGGTAGACGATGTCGTGCTCTTCTCTGAGGGCCAGGCCCTGCGCGTTGCTGAACTCATGCCGCACGCAGACGAACACCAGCGCGCCAGTGCGGCCGTGTTTCACTGTTACATCCTGGATGGTGGAGGTGCGTGTGACGGCTTCGCCCACGCGAAACGGTTGCAGGAAGTCCAGCCGACCGCCGGCCCACATGCGCCGCGGCAACGGCACCGGCGGCAGAAAGCCACCGCGCTTGGCGTGGCCGTCTTCGCCCAGTTCGCTGTGGCGCGTGAGTGGCGTGAAGTAGAGCCAGTGCCACAGCGGCGGCAGCGAGGTGCCGGGGGCGGGCGGCGGGTCGTCGCGGTCCAGCGTGGCCGAGAGGGCGGCCACCGGTGTGGCGGTCAGGTCGTCGGTGCGGGATTCCTGGCGGCCGATCCAGTCGCGCAGGTGGGTCAGATCGGGTGGGGGCGCATCATGGTGTTCCATGGCGCCATGATGCGGCATCCCTGCGGATGCCGCCATTCGTATTTGGGGAAGAGGCTGTTAGCCAGCAGTTAAGGCCGGGGAGGCGACGACGCAGTTGCGTCCGGCATGTTTGGCGGCGTACAAGGCTTCGTCTGAGCGCGCCACTACGGCGTCGGCGCTTTCCATCGGCTGCAACTGGGCGGCGCCGATGGAGATAGTGATCTGGAAAGTCACGCCTTCCACATCAAACACCATGGCAGCAATAGCCTGGCGCAGGCGCTGCGCCGCCATGACGGCTTCTTCCAGCGTGGTCTGCGGCATGAGCACGATGAACTCCTCGCCGCCCCAGCGGCCGAACAGGTTGGTTTCGCGCAACTGGGTCTGCGAAACGGCGGCCAGCCGGCGCAGCACTTCGTCGCCGACCGCATGGCCGTACTGGTCGTTGACGCGTTTGAAGAAGTCGATGTCCATCATCAGCACGCTGAAGTTGTCGTGGTGACGATGCAGGCCTTTGATGAGACGGCGCAGTTCCGCTTCGATGTGCCCACGCCGGAAGGCGCGGGTCAGGCCGTCGCGGACCGCCAGTTCGCTGAGCTCCCGGTTGCGGTTTTCCAGTTCCTGCGATTGCTGGCGCAACTGCTCCTTGATGTTGCGTTCCTCGGTGAGCGCGGCGTTCAACTGTTCCAGCAGCTGCTTGCGGTTGAGCCGGGCCGTGATCCATTCGCGCGTGCGTCGGTATTCGCCGCGGCTGCGCACCAGCAGCATGCAGGCATAGATCACAAAGCCGACCGGCACGATCGGGTAGCGCTGCAGAAACGCCGGGTACTGCACCGACAACACCGCCAGGGTGCCGCCAACCAGAACGAGCAGGAAGCCGCCATACAGGCGGATATCGATGCCGATGGAGCTCAGCATGAAGGTGCTCAAGCCAATGAGAAAGATCAGGTGCAGGTAGAACGGCATTCCCAGTTCATTGGCATCCAGCAGGGCAAAACTGATGACCCAACCCAAGGCCAGCGTGACTGTGCCCAGCCATTGATGCAAGTACCAGCGCTGGCGGGTGTGCGCATCAGGCTGTTGCAAGTAGCGTTGTGCGATCCATAGGCGGTAGGTCTGTACGGCCACCAGGCTGCCGATCCAGAGCAGCAGAGGCGGCAGCGCATGCGCATCCATATGCAGCCAGGCCAGCAGGAAGATGGGCAGGAAGCCGAGCAGTGTCGATTCACGGCCGCGAACATACAGCTCATGCAGCATGTCCGTGCGGATCTGGCCTTCGATGGCCGATGCCGGGGTGTCAGGACCGGGGAGATTTTGAGCAGGATTCATTCATAAGTACCAACTTAAGTTATTATTCTCCCAAAATCAATCTAATTCCGCAATAAATCTTTTAATTACCTCCTTATTAAGGTGATAATCCGAGGCCATGGACAAGCTCAAGCAAATGGAATCCTTCGTCTCGGTGGCCACCCGAGGCAGCCTGACGGCCGCCGCCAACGCCGAGGGCGTGGCGCCGGCCATCATGGGCCGCCGGCTCGATGCGCTGGAAGGGCGTCTGGGGGTCAAGCTGCTGGTACGCACCACCCGCCGCATCACGCTGACACATGAGGGTAGCGCCTTTCTGGAAGATTGTCAGCGCCTGCTGGCCGACGTGGCCAATGCCGAGGCCAGTGTCTCGGCCGGCGGCGTCAAGGCCAGCGGCCATCTGCGCATCACGGCGCCGGCCGGTTTTGGTCGCCGCCATGTGGCGCCATTGATTCCGAAATTCCGCGAACTGCACGCCGATGTGACGATCTCCCTCAACCTGAGCGACCGGGTGGTGGACATTGCCGGCGAAGGTTACGACTGCGCCGTGCGCGTGGGCGACATGCCCGACTCATCGCTGGTGAGCGTGCGCCTGGCCGATAACCGCCGCCTGTGCGTGGCCACGCCCAAGTTCCTCAAGCAGCATGGCACGCCACAGCACCCGCAGGACCTGGCCCGCCTGGACTGCCTGGTGTTGTCCAGCGATGCATCGCAAACGCGCGGCTGGGCGTTCAAGGTGCCCAAGGGCGAAACCAGCGAGGTGATTCATTTCAAGCCCAACGGCCCGATGGACTGCTCCGACGGCCAGGTGTTGCACGACTGGTGTCTGGCCGGCTATGGCCTGGCCTGGCGCAGCACCTGGGAGGTGGATGCCGAAATCGCGGCGGGCCGGCTGGTGGAAGTGCTGCAGGAGTTTGCCGCACCGCCCAACGGCATCTACGCCGTATTCCCGCAGCGCAAGCATCTGCCCTTGCGGGTGCGGTTGTGGGTCGATTTCCTCAAGCACCACTACAGCCAGAGCGGCTTCTGGCAGAGCTGACGCAAGGACACACGGACAACAAAAAACCCCGGCAGTCATGCGGCTGCCGGGGTTTTTTCATGGGGGTATCGGAGATGCCGTGACGTGCTTACTTGCTCTTGAGGCACTCGCTCATGAATTTTTTGCGCTCGTCGCCTTTCTTGTCCTTGGCGTCCAGGTTGCATTGCTTCATGCGTTCCTGTTGAGCCGTTTTCTTGTCGCTGGCCGGTTCGGTGGGTTTGCCGCTCAGGCAGTGGCTCATGAACTGCTTGCGCTCGTCACCCTTCTTGTCTTTGGCGTCCTGATTGCACTGCTTCATGCGCTCTTGTTGGGCCGTCCGCTTGTCGGCCGCTTCGGCGTGTTCGGCGCTCAGGCAGTCGCTCATGAACTTCTTGCGCTCATCACCCTTGCGGTCTCCGGCGTCCTTGTTGCAGACCGTCATCTTGCTTTGCTGGGCGGTCGGCGCCTTTTTGTCGTCGGCGGCATGGGCAGCGCCAAGGGCCAGGGTCAGGCCGATGGCCAGTGTTGTCATCAGTTTTTTCATGCTGTGTTTCCTCTGGAGTGGGTAGGTTTTGGATGAATCGCGCGATGGATTCCAGCACAGAACGGGGCAGGTGGCAAACCTGCTGACAAACAGTAACAGGGGCGGTTCAGGCCATGACGGCCGTCGCCTCGTAAAATCGCCTACATGTTGTCTGTCAAAAATGAACTGCTCCAGGCGCTGGCCGCCGTGTTGGAGCAAACCTTGCCTGGCGCCGGTGCCAAGGCCGCTTTCGAATCCCCGAAAGTGGCCGCCCACGGCGATCTGGCGACCACGGCTGCCATGCAGCTGGCCAAACCCCTGAAACAGCCACCTCGCCAGGTGGCAGAAAACTTGCGCGCTGCCCTGCTGGCAACCCCGGCGTTTGCGAACTGGGTCGATGCACTGGACATTGCCGGCCCCGGCTTCATCAATATCAAGCTCAAGCCTGCCGCCAAGCAGCAGGTGGTGCGCGAGGTGCTGGCCGACGGCGAGCGCTTCGGCAACCGGTCTGCCAGGGATCAGCGCATGATGGTCGAGTTCGTCTCGGCCAACCCGACGGGCCCGCTGCACGTGGGCCACGGCCGCCAGGCCGCCTTGGGCGACGCCATCTGCAACCTGTTCCAGACGCAGGGCTGGGATGTGTACCGCGAGTTCTATTACAACGATGCCGGCGTGCAGATCCAGACACTGGCCAACAGCGTCCAGCTGCGCGCCAAGGGCTTCAAGCCGGGCGATGCCGAGTGGCCCGAAGCGGCCTACAACGGCGACTACATCGCCGACATCGCGGCCGACTTCCTGGCGCGCAAGACCGTGCACTCGGACGACCGCGAGTTCACCGCCAGCGGTGATGTGAACGACCTGGACGGCATGCGCCTGTTCGCCGTGGCCTACCTGCGCCACGAACAAGACCTGGACCTCAAGGCCTTCGCGGTCAAGTTCGACAACTATTACCTGGAGTCGAGCCTGTACACCAGCGGCAAGGTGGACGATGCGGTGCGGCGCCTGCGCGAGGCCGGCAAGACCTACGAGCACGACGGCGCGCTGTGGCTCAAGTCGACCGACTACGGCGACGACAAGGACCGCGTCATGCGCAAGGGCGATGGCAGCTACACCTACTTCGTGCCGGACGTGGCCTACCACATCACCAAGTGGGAGCGCGGCTTCCAGAAGGTCGTGAACATCCAGGGCACCGACCACCACGGCACCATCGCGCGCGTGCGCGCCGGCCTGCAGGCGGCGAGTGTCGGCATTCCCGAAGGCTTCCCCGACTACGTGCTGCACACCATGGTGCGCGTGGTGCGCGGCGGTGAAGAGGTGAAGATTTCCAAGCGCGCCGGCAGCTACGTGACGCTGCGCGACCTGATCGACTGGACCAGCAAGGACGCGGTGCGCTTTTTTCTGCTCAGCCGCAAGCCGGATACCGAATACACCTTCGACGTCGACCTGGCGATCACGCAGAACAACGACAACCCGGTCTATTACGTGCAGTACGCCCATGCGCGCATCTGCTCGGTGCTGGCGGCCTGGCGCGAGAAAGACGGTGGCGATGTCGCCACGCTCAAGGACGCCGACCTGTCGGCGCTCAACAGCCCGCAGGCGCAGGCGCTGATGCTGCAACTGGCCAAGTACCCCGAGATGCTGACTGCCGCGGCGGCCGACTTCGCGCCGCACGACGTGACCTTCTACCTGCGCGACCTGGCCGCCAGCTACCACAGCTACTACGATGCCGAGCGCATCCTGGTGGATGACGAAGCGGTCAAGCGCGCGCGTCTGGCGCTGGTCGCGGCCACCGCGCAGGTGCTGCACAATGGCCTGGCCGTGCTGGGCGTGAGCGCCCCGCAGAAGATGTAAGCCACATGGCGGACAAGACAACACGTTCCAAGGAACACCGGAGACAAGGGCAAGGCATGAAACAGCAACGCGGCGGAACCATTCTGGGCTTCATCATCGGCGTGGTCGTCGGTCTCGGTGTCGCCCTGGCGGTGGCGGTGTACGTGACCAAAGTGCCGGTGCCCTTCCTCAACAAAGGGCAGAGTCGCGGCGCTGAGCAGGATGCCGCCGAGGCCAAGAAGAACAAGGACTGGGATCCCAACGCCCCGCTGTACGGCAAGAACCCGGTCAAGCCGGCAGCAGCACCAGCAGCCGCTGCATCGGCCCCCGCAGCGGCAGCCAAGGCCGAGACCAAGGTAGAGGGCAAGGCCGAGGCCAAGCCGGCCGTGACCGCCGATCCGCTGGGCGATCTGGCCAAGGCCAAGACCGCTGCGGCCGATCCGTTTGCCTATTTCGTTCAGGCCGGCGCATTCCGTACCGCGGAAGATGCCGAGAGCCAGCGCGCCAAGCTGTCGCTGGCGGGCGTGGAGGCCAAGGTGTCGGAGCGCGAGCAGTCCGGTCGCATGGTGTACCGCGTGCGTGTCGGCCCGTTCGACAAGCGCGAGGAGGCCGAGCGCACCAAGGACAAGCTCGATGGTGCCGGCTACGAGACGGCCCTGGTGCGCGTGCAGCGCTGAGTCTGGTTCGCAGTGCCCCGGTTTGAACTTTTGCCGCCGGGCCCTGTCTCATTCGCATTCACAAGGAGTTGCTGAAGATGAAGCGTCGTGATTTTTCCCTGGCCTGCGGTTCCACCTTGGCGGCCGGTAGCTGGCTGATGTCTGCGGCTCAGGCCCAGACCACCACCCCGGCCCAGGTGCAGGGCAAGCGCCCCGAAGCGGGCAAGGAATACCTCCCGCTGGACAAGCCCACAGGGGTGGAAGCATCGGCCGGCAAGATCGAAGTGGTCGAGTTCTTCTGGTACAACTGCCCGCACTGCAACGCCTTCGAGCCGACCTTTGAGGCCTGGAGCAAGCGTGCACCGAAGGATGTGGTCATCCGGCGCGTGCCGGTCGCTTTTCGCAGCGACTTCGGTCCGCAGCAGCGCCTGTATTTCGCACTGGAAGCCATGGGCTTGGTGGAGAAGCTGCATGCCAAGGTGTTTTACGCCATTCATGTGGAACGCAAGCGCCTGGACCAGCCCGAGGCCATCATCGACTGGGTGAGCCAGCAGGGTGTTGACAAGGCCAAGTTCACCGACCAGTTCAACGCTTTCAGCACCGCCTCCAAGGCGACGCGTGCCACGCAGCTGATGAATGCCTACAAGGTCGAAGGCGTGCCGGCCATGGGCGTGGCTGGCCGTTTCTACACCGATGGCACCATGGCCAAGGGCATGGAGCATGTGCTGCAGGTGGTGGAGTACCTGGTCGGGGAAGTGCGCAAGGGGCGTTGAGCGCCTGGCTTCCCGGCTGAGCGAAGGCCCGCCTTGGCGGGCTTTTTTGTTCTGAGTCCTTGAATGTGCTGCGCCAGGTGCTATTAAATCCATAGCAAATTGAGGCGGCCAACGCTTGATCGGCGACGGCGCAATACGGCGCGGCATCCTGCGCGCAGGGGGGATCAGTGCCAACACGCAGGAACAGTCATCCCTGCCCGCTACAATCCCAGACAAGCCCTTCGCAGCAAGATTCGTGCCTTTATGAACCATCCCTTCCCCCAGCTCCTGCTCTGTGTCGTCTGCGCGCTCGGGGCTGGCATGGCCAGCGCCGAGAAGGCGGACAAGAACAAGCCCATGAACATCGAGTCCGATGCCTTGCGCTATGACGACCTCAAGCAGACCAGCGTGTTCACCGGCAACGTGGTCCTGACCAAGGGCACCATCGTCATCCGCGGCGCGCGGGTGGATGTGCGGCAGGATCCCGAGGGCTACCAGTTTGGCGTGGCCACTGCCGAGCCGGGCAAGCGGGCCTTTTTCCGGCAAAAGCGCGAAGGGGTGGACGAGTACATCGAAGGCGAAGGCGAGACCATCGAATACGACGGCAAGACCGACATCGTCAAGTTCATCAAGAAAGCCGAGATGCGCCGCCTGCGTGGCGCCACGCTGGCCGATGAGACGACCGGCGACATCGTCGTCTACGACAACAACACCGACGTCTTCACGGTCGATGGCGGTGCTCCCAAGGGCACGACCGGTGGCCGCGGCCGCGTGCGCACCATGCTGACGCCCAAACAGGACAAGGCGACTGCGCCGGCCGTGCCGGAGCGCGGGCCGACGCTGCGCACCACCACCACGCTGGGTGAGGAGAAAAAGTGAGCGACACGGCAGCGATGGTGCAAGACAGCAGCGTGACGCAAGCGCCGGACACGACGCAGAGCAAGCTCGAGGCGCGGCATCTGAAGAAGTTCTACGGCAGCCGTGAGGTGGTCAAGGATGTCTCGCTCACGGTGCGCAAGGGCGAGGTGGTGGGATTGCTGGGCCCCAACGGCGCCGGCAAGACCACCTCGTTCTACATGATCGTCGGGCTGGTGCGTGCCAGTGCCGGTGACATCACCATCGACGGCCAGTCGGTCGAGCACATGCCGATCCACCGCCGCGCGCGCCTGGGGCTGAGCTACTTGCCGCAGGAGGCCTCGATCTTCCGCAAGCTCAACGTGGAAGACAACGTGCGTGCCGTGCTGGAGCTGCAGCAGGACGAGACCGGCAAGTCGCTCAGCAAAGAAGAGATCGAACGCCGTCTGACCCATCTGTTGCAGGACTTGCGGGTGGAGCACCTGCGCGCCTCGCCGGCGCTGGCCCTGTCAGGCGGCGAGCGGCGCCGCGTCGAGATCGCCCGTGCGCTGGCCACCCAGCCGCGCTTCATCCTGCTGGACGAACCGTTTGCCGGTATCGACCCGATTGCCGTGATCGAGATCCAGCGCATCATCAGTTTTCTGAAGTCCCGCGGCATCGGCGTGCTGATCACCGACCACAACGTGCGCGAAACGCTGGGCATCTGCGACCATGCCTACATCATCAGCGACGGCCATGTGCTGGCGCAAGGCACGCCGACCGAGATCGTGGACAACGTCGATGTGCGCCGGGTCTATCTCGGCGAACATTTCAGGATGTAGATGAAACAGGGGCTATCCCTTCGCGTCTCGCAACACCTGGCCCTCACGCCGCAGCTGCAGCAATCGATCCGCTTGCTGCAGCTGTCCACGCTGGAGCTGAGTCAGGAAGTCGAGCAGATGCTCGACGACAACCCCTTTCTGGAACTGGCGCAGGAGGAGGCGCCGCGCGAGGAGTTCGGCCTCGAGCGGGCCGACACGCCGGTCTCGCAGGAGGATCGGGAGGCTGAATTTGCGGGCAATACAGTCGCCGCCGACCCGTTCGATTCGGTCTCCACCACGTCCAATGATGTCGAAACCGCACCGCTGTCGGGCGACACTGATTGGGAGGGCGACGGCAGTGTGGACATGGCTCCCGACGACAGCGAGTGGGGCGGTGATGCGCCGGCCCGCAACGGCGCGCGTGAGGACGACGAGGCTGACGCCACCGAACTGGCGCGCAGCCAGGAGTCGCTGCAGGACTTCCTGCACCGTCAGGCCCTGACGTTGCGCCTGAGCGCGGAAGACCAGGCAGCGCTGCGCTTCCTGATCGAGTCGCTCAACGACGATGGTTATCTGGAAGACACGCTCGAATCGCTGGCGCAGGGGTTGGCCGGCGAGGACACCGAGCAGGTCGAGGAACTGGTGCACCACTTCACCGTGGCTTTGCGCCTGCTGCAAAGCCTGGAGCCCACCGGCGTGGGCGCGCGCAACCTGGCGGAATGTCTGACCTTGCAATTGCAGGCCTTGCAGCAGACACGCGGCGAGGCCGCGCCGCGGCCCGAGCTGCTGGCGCTGGCCTTGCGGGTCTGTGCCCAGTCGATGGAGCTGCTGGCGCGACGCGATACACGCCGCCTGGCGCAACTGTGTGGCGGCACCGAGGTGCAGGTGCGCGAGGCGCTGGCGCTGATTGCGCGGCTGGAGCCCAAGCCGGGCCGGCGTTTCGTCAATGTGGAGCGCAACGTCATCGTGCCCGATGTGCTGGTGACCAAGGTGGGCAGCGGCACGCAGACGCGTTTTCGGGTTCTTCTCAACCCGGATGTGATGCCGCGCCTGCGTGTGCACGACATTTACGCCAATGCGCTCAAAGGCCACAAGGCCACTGGCCGCGATGCCGACAACTATGCCGCCCTGCAGCAGCGCCTGCAGGAGGCGCGCTGGTTCATCAAGAACATCCAGCAACGCTTCGACACCATCCTGCGCGTCTCCAGCGCCATCGTCGAGCGACAGAAGAGCTTCTTCATGCACGGCGAGCTGGCCATGCGCCCGCTGGTGTTGCGCGAGATCGCCGACGAACTTGGCCTTCACGAGTCCACCATCAGCCGCGTCACCACCGCCAAGTACATGGCCACGCCCTTCGGCACCTTCGAGCTGAAGTACTTCTTCGGCTCGGGCCTGGGCACCGAGTCGGGCGGCAATGCATCGAGCACGGCGGTGCGCGCGCTGATCAAGCAGTTTGTGGCGGCCGAGAGCCCGAAGAAGCCGTTGTCCGACAACCAGATTTCCGACATGCTGAAAGAGCAGGGGATTGAATGTGCCCGCCGGACTGTGGCCAAATACCGCGAGGCGCTGCGGATTGCGCCTGCGAACTTGAGGAAGGCGTTGTGAACGCCTTCACCCCCCAGGTTGCGCGCCGTGCGGCGCTCCGCCACCCCCCCTCTGCTGCGCGAGGGGGGCGCACCCAGCGGCCCGGCAGAGCCGGTTCCGCGGGTGCCCCCGTGAGGAATACAACGTGAACCAACTTCAACTCTTTCTCCCCTGCGCCGCTGGCGTTGAGGACTATCTGGCGCCCGAGATCCTGCGCATCACGGGCTTGCCGCCGGGCTGCATCACCAAGCAGCGCGGCGGGGTGGCGGTGCGCACTTCGTTTGCGCACGCCATGCTGCTCAATCTCTACAGCCGCCTGGCGCAGCGCGTGCTGGTGCTGGTGTCCTACACCGAGTACCGCAACGAGCAGGACCTGTACCGTGCCGCCATGGCGGTGTCTTGGGAGCAGTGGTTCACGCCCAAGCAGAGCATCAAGGTCGAGATCACGGCGCAGCACAGCCCGCTGACCTCGCTCAACTTCGCCGCGCTGAAGGTGAAGGATGCGGTCTGTGACCGCTTCCGCGAAACGTCCGGCGGCGTGCGCCCCGATGTGGACACCCAGTGGCCCGATGTGCGCATCTACGCTCACCTGACCACCGACAGTTGCTCGCTTTACATCGATACCTCGGGCGAGCCGCTGTTCAAGCGCGGCTGGCGCGAGGACAAGGGCGATGCGCCCCTGAAGGAAACCCTGGCCGCCGCCATGATCGCCGCCAGTGGCTGGGCCGACGGCGACGGCGATCTGCTGCCGCTGTACGACCCCTGCTGCGGCAGCGGCACCGTGGTCATCGAGGCCGCGCAGATTGCCTGCAACATCGCGGCTGGCTCCATGCGTCGTTTCGCCTTTGAGAAATACCGACCTTTCCGCGCCGCCGAGTGGGCTGCCATGAAGGCCGAGGCCGTGCAGGCCGTGGTCAAGCCCGAGCCGGGCCAGCCCACGTTGATCTACGGCAGCGATGTGTCGCACCGCATGGTCGACTTCGCGCAGCGCAATGCCGAGCGTGCCGGTGTGGCCGATGTGATCGAGTTCCGTGGCGGCGATGCGCTGCAGCGCATGCCGCCGACCGACGTGCCGGGTGTGATGCTGATCAACCCGCCCTATGGCGAACGGATCGAGGCCGGCGGTTTTGCGGGCACGGCCCGCTTCGGCGCGCGTGAGCTGCCCGAGACCGCAGCCAGTGGCGAGGGGAGTGACGGCGGCGAATTCTTCAGCAAGCTCGCCACCCACTGGAAGAAAAACTATTCCGGCTGGACCGCCTGGGTGCTGACGCCCGACCTGAAGCTGCCAAGCAAGATGCGCCTGAAAGAGTCGCGCCGCGTGCCGATGTGGAACGGCCCGCTGGAGTGCCGCCTGTTCAAGTTCGAGATGATCAAGGGCTCGGCGCGTGAGAAAGCCGGCGAGAAACCCGGCACGCCATGATCGTCCTCGACACCAACATCGTGCTCGACCTGTTCGTCTTCGACGACCCGGCCGTGTTGCCGTTGAAAGACGCACTGCAGACGCAGCAGTTGCAGTGGATCGCCACCGCCGCCATGCGCGAGGAGCTGGCGCGTGTGCTTGCCTACAAGCAGATCGTGCCGCGCCTGGCCTACTACCAGCGCAGCGCGATCGAGGTGCTGGCCGACTTCGACCGCCTGGCCCGGCTGGTGGACGTGGCGCCCAAGGCCCACCCCACCTGCAAAGACCCGGATGACCAGAAGTTCATCGACCTGGCCGTGGCCCACAAGACCCCGCTGCTGAGCAAGGACCACGCCGTGCTTTGCATGAAAAAACGGCTTCTGGCCCTTGATGTATCTGCGCAAACAGCTACTGATTTTGTAGCAAACCTGATTCCTGAACCCACCGCCTGAGACCGACCATGAGCCAGACCCCTGCCGCTGCCAGCCCCGAGCCGCTGGACTCAGAAGCCTTCGACGAACTCGAAGCCATCCTCGACGAACTGCGCACCCGCGACGACGAGATCCCACAATGGGAGTTCTGCGAAGGCTTCATGGCCGCGCTGATCTGCTGCCGCCGCGCCATTCCTCAGGAAGAGTATTTCCCCATGCTGCTCGGCGGCGACGAGGGCACCGAGGTGTTTGCCGATGCCGCGCAGCGCGAGCGCTTCATGGCGCTGTGGACGCAGCGTTGGCGCGAAGTGGCCACCTCGCTGGAAGCCGAGGTCGAAAGCCTGGAAGACGACGCAGCCTACCAGCCCGAGATCATGGACGTGCGCGGTGCCGTGGCAGCCCTGCCGGCACAGGAGCGCGCCGCCCTGGGCGACGAGCCGCTGCCCTCCTTTGCCCAGGTCTGGGCGCTGGGTTTCATGTTCGCGGTGGAAAACTGGCCCGAGGAATGGGCCGCACCGCGTGACAAGGACGCCGCCAAGTGGCTCGACAGCGCGCTGCAGGCCATCGTTGCCATGACGGAAGACGACACGGAGGCACCGACGATCTCGCCTTTCAGCGACGACGCCCCGCCTTCGGTCAGCTTGGCACGCCTTAATGCTTTTGGTGAAGCCATCTGGGCCGTGTATGACCTGTACGAACTGTGGCGCAGCATCGGCCCGCGCGTGGAGACCATCCGTAAGGAAGCCACACCCGGCCGCAACGACCTGTGCTACTGCGGCAGCGGCAAGAAGTACAAGAAGTGCCACGGCGCCAGCTGACCCGAAGACCAGGACCCCTCAAGTAACCAGGACCCACAAGGAGCACGATGATGGAACACAACCTCTGGCCTTTCCTGCTGCACTGGGGCATCACCGCCGTTTCGCTCTGGGTGGCCAGCCACCTCTTCAACGGCATCCGCTTTGCCAGCACCGGCGCGCTCGTCGTCTCGGCCCTGCTGCTGGGCCTGGCCAACGCGCTGGTCAAGCCGCTGCTCATCGTGCTCACGCTGCCGCTGACCTTCCTCACCTTCGGTCTGTTCCTGCTAGTCATCAACGCGCTGGTGCTGCTGCTGGTTTCGGCGCTGGTGCGCGGCTTCACCGTCACCGGCTTCTGGACCGCTTTCTTCGCCAGCATCTTCATCGCCGTGTTCAGCTTCATCATCGGCGCCTTCGTGGCAGGCGGCAGCGCGGACTACACCATTCAGATGCCGCACAGCGGGATGTGGCTCTAGCGTCCGGGTGTTGGCACGGCGGTCCCAGACGGTTGCCCGGTCCTTTCCTTCTCGCGGTGACCTGGCTGCTTGCGCGGAAATCGAACAGCAATTGAAAAATCACTGGCCTTGATCCAGGCTGACTTTTCACCCAAGCGGCCTTGCCAACGCCAGGCTGGCTTGGCAGTGCCTGCTCCGCCGGCCCATGTCACAAATCGATCACCTGCCGCGTCTTGGGTTTACGCTGTACTATCTTTGCACGTTCCCATGAACTCCACCGCCCTACCCACCGACTCCGATGCGTTTGCCGCGCTGCGTCCGCGGCTGTTTGCCATCGCCTACCGCATGCTCGGCACGCGCGCTGACGCCGAGGATGTGTTGCAGGACGCCTGGCTGCGCTGGCATCACGCCGACCAGGCCGGGTTGCAATCGGCCGAGGCCTGGCTCGTGACCGTGGTGACGCGGCTGGCCATCGACCGGCTGCGTGCCGCCAAGACCGAGCGCGAAGCCTATGTCGGCTGGTGGCTGCCGGAGCCCCTGGTGGAGCTGGACGAACGCACGCCGGAGGCGGCGGCCGAACTGGCGGATGAGTTGTCCGTGGCCCTGCTCTGGGTGCTGGAGCGCTTGGCGCCCGAAGAGCGGGCCGCCTTTCTCCTGCGGCAGGTGTTCGACCACGACTATGACGAGATTGCAGCGCTGCTGGGCAAGAGCGAAGCGGCCTGCCGGCAGATGGTGCATCGCGCCTCCGGGCGGCTGCAGCAGGAGCGGCCGCGCTTCGAGGTGCCCAAAGCTGCCCATCGTCGCGTGGTGGAGCGTTTCATGCACGCCGCCCGCAGTGGGGAGCGCGAAGCGATCCAGGCCCTGTTGGCCGACAACGTGCAGATCGTCGGTGACGGCGGCGGCAAGGTGCCCTCGTTCATGAAGATCCTGCGCGGCGCGCACCGCATCGCCAACCTGTACTGGGCCCTGTGGAAGAAGAACCCGGGCCAGGTCGTCTACCGCATGGCGCAGGTGAACGGCGAACCCGGGTTGCTGCGCTATGTCGATGGCCGGCTCGAGTCGGCGCAGGCCTTCGTGACCGATGGTGAGCGCATCGTCGCGATCTACGCGGTGCGCAATCCGGACAAGCTCGCCGGTATTCCCTGGCTGCAATGAGCCAGGTTGTCACAAACGCGGGCCGTGGCGCGTCTTGAGTGTATGGAGGGCCGCATAGGGCGGTCGTCCTGAACCTTGCCCTGCACCGAAAGGCCACGCCATGACGCACACTGCCCGTCTTCCCTACCCACAACTCGCTCCCAAACCCTTCCAGGGCCTGCTCAATCTGTCTGCCACTGTTCACAAGAGCGCGCTCGGCAGCCGCCTGCTGGACCTTGTGTTCCTGCGTGCATCGCAGATCAACGGCTGCGGCTTCTGCATCGACATGCACTGGCGGGACCTGATCGCGCAGGGCGCCGACCCGCGCCATCTCAATGCCGTGGCTGGTTGGCGCGAAGCGCCGTTCTTCAGCGAGCGCGAACGCGCCGCGCTGCGTTGGACCGAGATCGTCACGGCGATCCCGCACAGCGATGCGAGTGACGAGGAGTTCGCACACTTGCGCACGCAGTTTTCGGATGCGGAAATTGCCGAACTTGGTTTCGCCATCGCGACCATCAATGCCTGGAACCTGCTCAACGTGAGCTTGCGCAACCCGGTGCCGGAGAACCCTTGAGTGCAAGCGCACTTGGTGAACGGTTTCATCGCCATGTTCAGCTTCATCATCGGCGCCTTTGTGGCTGGCGACATGACGGACTACAAGATTGAGATGTCGCACGACGGGATGTGGCTGTAGGGCGGGATAGATGCACGGGCCACAATGCCATGCGTGGTTATGCCGGCGTTGAGGTGGATGGCCATCGCGAACTTTTTGTTAAAGGTCGGTTTGGATCGTCACGATAGGGCCGTGCTGATATAAATCACGTACTTGCAGCGCATCATGCGAAGATGAGCCGATGTGCTGGGGCCTTGTAAATGTGGCAGATTTGACGTCTATCTCAAGCTGAATTGCTCAAAGGGGGATCGTGAGATGCCGGAAGATTATTTAACATTCATAGTAGGTGCCCTCACTGGTCTTCTCACGGGTCTTGCTGCATTGGCCGCCTACTATTCGGCTACCCGTCAGAATCGCTTATCTGCAACAGGAGTGGCAGCTGATTGGCTTCGCGACCTGCGGGCGTGGGCCTCCGAAGCGGTGGATGTTCTCTCCGAGGCAACTTACTTCTGCCCTGCCGACTTGGAGGAGTCGTCAAATGATGAGTCCACCTTAGTGACGCGCTGTCGCTTCCGCCTTTCTGCACTTATAGACCGCGGCCGGTTTCTCCTCCCGAACGAGCGTGAGGGGGAGTATGGTGGACACAAGGCCGGAGCCTTTCAAGGCCTCCGTCACCCTGCGCTCGATGCACTTGTAGCTGCAGAGCGAATCCTGGATGGAAGCGTCGGTCTACATTCCTTCCCGAGTGCAAAGCAGGCTCTTGTAGGTGTGCGACGAGAGTTCGTTTCCATTATTCAGTCCATTCTGGACCCGCGGAGTATGAACAAGGCCGTCGTTTCAGTGTTGCATCAAGCACAAGAGGATCGAAAGAAAGACCCTGCGTTGGGCGGACTGTTGCCAGATCCAGCAAGAATGCCACAAGGCGCCGAGGGGTTGCTTTACACAGCATCCCTCCGGTACGAGAGATTTGTAGGAAGACGTGGATGAGCGTTGTGTAGTTCAACTCGACAATTATGCGAACAACCTCGCGGCACATTGAGGGTTTTGATCAGCCGTTGCCTTTACATCGCGTGGTTGCTTTTTCAAGCCCCGACCGGATGTAACGAGCGGGAAGCGATCTAGCCAAAAAACGCCCGCAACGCTGCTGCCGTCTCGGCCGGCAACTCTTCCGGAATGAAATGCCCCGCCGGCAGGGCCTGGCCGGTGACGGTGGCGCTGCACTGGGCCTGCCAGAGCTCCAGCGGTTTGAAGAGTTTGTTCACCACGCCGCGTTCGCCCCACAGCACCAGCGTGTCGCAGGTGATGCGTTGGTCGTGGTGGCGGCTGGCGCGGTCGTGTTCCAGGTCGATGCCGGCGCTGGCGCGGTAGTCCTCGCAGGCGCTGTGGATGGCCTCGGGGGTGCAGAAGCAGCGTTCGTATTCGGCCAGCGCTTGCGGCTCGATGTAGCCCAGACCGGCACTGCCCCAGCCGCCCAGTTTGCTGTGCAGGTAGTCTTTCGGGTTGCCGCCGATCATGCGTTCGGGCAGCGGCCAGGGCTGGATGAGGTGGAACCAGTGGTAATAGGCGCGCGCAAACGCCATGTCGGTGGCGTTGTACATGTCGAGCGTGGGCGCGATGTCGATCACGCACAACTTCTCCACCTTCTCCGGGTGGTCCAGCGCCAGCCGGTGCGAGACCCGGGCGCCGCGGTCGTGGCCGCAGAGGTAAAAGCGCTGCACACCCAGCAGGTCCATCACGTCCACCATGTCCTGCGCCATGGCGCGCTTGCTGTAGCTGCTGTGGTCGGGCAGGCCCTCGGGTTTGGACGAGTCGCCGTAGCCGCGCAGGTCGGGCATCACCAGCCAGTAGTCGTTCTGCAGCTGCTGCGCTACACGGTGCCACATGACGTGGCTTTGTGGAAAACCGTGCAGCAGCAGCAAAGCCGGGCGATCGCCGCGCGCCGTGGTTGGCACGTGGGCCAGGATCTCGACGCCATTGACGTCGAAGCGACGCGTTTCAAAACCATCGAACCAGCTCATGGCAACAACTCCAGTAATCGAGTCAGGGAGTGGCGCACGGTGGCAGCACGCACGGCGGCGCGGTCGCCCGCGAAGTGCATCTTCTCGGTCAGCACCTGGCCCGGTAGCGCAAAGCCGAACCACACCAGGCCCACCGGCTTCTCGGCCGTGCCGCCGGTGGGACCGGCCACGCCGGTGACGGCCACGGCCACTTGCGCGTGTGAATGCGCCAGCGCGCCCACCGCCATGGCGCGCGCCACTTCTTCGCTGACGGCGCCGTGGGTGTCGATCAGCACTGCCGGCACGCCGAGCTGTTCGTGCTTGGCGGCGTTGGAGTAGGTGACGAAACCACGCTCGAACCAGTTGCTGGAACCCGACAGATCGGTGCAGGCGCCGGCAATCAGCCCTCCGGTGCAACTCTCGGCCGTGGCCAGCATCCACTGGCGTTGCAGCAGCCGGGTAGCGAGCTGTTCAACCAAGGGCAGGGTGGCGGTGCTCATGGTCAGACGGCCTTCCAGAGAGCAAGGCATAACAAGGTACAGAACGCGGCCACCAGGTCATCGAACAGGATGCCCCAACCGGCCTTGAGCCAGCCGTGGCGCATGCGGCTGGGGTCCATGCCGTGGTACAGCCGGTCGGCCCAGCGCACCGGGCCGGGTTTGACGGCGTCGAAGTAGCGGAACAGGATGAAGGCCAGCAGTTGGTCGTAGAAGCTGGCCGGCGTCAGCAGCCACAGCACCAGCCAGAAGGCGATGACCTCGTCCCACACGATGTGGCCAGGGTCGGGGTTGCGCAGGTGGCGTGCCGTCACGCTGCAGGCCCACCAGCCCAGCGGCAGCGACAGGGCAATCAGCAGGCCCCAGCGCCATTCGTTCATCCACGGCTGCAGCACCCAGAAGGCCAGCCAGGCCCACAGCGTGCCGATGGTGCCGGGCGCTTTCGGGCTGAGGCCGGAGCCGAAGCCCAGAGCGATGGCGTGCGCTGGGTGGGCCAGCATGAAGCGGCCAGTGGGGCGGAGCATGGGTGGCTGGGAGGAGGCATCAGACGCAGGCATGGCGGGATTATGGTGGACAGCGAGCCCCGCCGGGCAGGCCGGGGTGCACAGGCTGTCGCCTTGGAGGCGGGCTCAGGCGAAGTGGTCGAAGGAGGCAAAGCGGCCGCTGACGGGCTGGCCCTGCGCGTCGATCAGGCGCAGGCCTGGTGCGGCTTCGATGTGGCCGATGCGCGTGACCGGTGTGGCACTCGCCAGTGCCGCCGCCTGCACGGCCGCACGTGCTGCCATCGGGGCGGTGAACAGCAGCTCGTAGTCATCACCGCCGGCCAGCACCAGTGCGAGGCATTGCTCTACCGGCAGTTGCATAAGAAATTGCACCTCTGGCCTCGTCGAATCGGCGCTGGAAGCTATTGAATTGATAGCAATCGAGGTGTCCACGGTGGCGCCGCAGGCCGAGGCCTGGAGGATGTGGCCAAGGTCGCCGAGCAGGCCGTCGCTGACGTCGATGGCCGCACTGGCCACGCCGCGCAGCGCCAGGCCGAGCGCCACGCGCGGTGTCGGCATTTCCAGGCGGGCGCGCAGCGGAGCCAGGACATCGGCCGGCAGGCTGCGCGTGCCTTGCAGTGCTTCGAGCGCCAGCCGCGCCTGGCCCGGCATGCCGCTGACATACAAGTCGTCACCCGGCTGGGCGCCGGAGCGCAGCAGCGCCTGGCGCGTGCCATTCACCACCGGCACCTCGCCGAACACGGTGATGCAGATGTTGAGCGGCCCTTGCGTGGTGTCGCCGCCGATGAGTTCGCAGCCATGCGCGTCGGCCAGTGCGAACAGGCCGCGTGCGAAGCCGGCCAGCCAGGTCTCGTCGGCACGCGGCAGGGCCAGGGCCAGCGTAAAGGCCAGCGGGCGGGCGCCGCAGGCGGCCAGGTCGCTCAAGTTGACGGCCAGCGCCTTGTGGCCGAGCGTGGCCGGGTCAACGTCGGGCAGGAAATGCCGGCCCTCGACCAGCATGTCGCAGGAAATCGCCAGTTGCGTGCCGGGCGCTGGCTGCAGCAGGGCGCAGTCATCACCCACGCCCAGCGCGACCTGCGGGCCGGCCGAGTGCGCCGGGCGCTGGAAAAAGCGCGCAATCAGGTCGAATTCACCCATGCTGCTCAGGCTCCTCAGGTGGTGGCATCTGGGGTGTTTCGCGCGCGGGCCAGAAGAAGCTGAGTGGTGCGCTGCGGATCCGCTCCGCGATGGCGGCGCGGATGCGCGCCCGGTCGATGCCGCTCACGTTGTGCGCGCGCAAGGCGAGCCGGAAGGCGAAATAGAAACTCACCGTCACATTGAGCAGGCCGGTCACCAGCACCGCGGTCAGACACCACCAGAAGGCCGGCAGTGTCAGCACGCTGGTGCCCAGGGTGGCGCTGGCGGCGGCCAGCTGGCCGGTGGAGAGCGTGACGTGCCGCACTTCCAGCCCGAGGCCGAAGAAGGTGGCAAAGGCGGGAATCAATCCGAGCATCAGGCCGAGCGAGATGTTGGCGGCCAGCCCCGAGATGTTGACGCGCAGGAAGCCGGCCCAGCGTGCGGCGCGCGCGCTGCCCAGTGCCGCGGTGATGCGCGGGTTGTAGCGCAGCGCCGAGTCGAGCCGGTGCAGCACGAACCAGTTCTCGGCCCAACCGGCCACGATGCTGGAGGCAAACAGCAGCACGCCGGTGAGGGCGGCAAACAAGGCGGTGGGGCCGAACAGCGTGAGCGAGTGCAGCACGTAGTCGGCCTCTTTGAGACTGAGCGGTGCCCGACCGAACAGCGCAAACAGGGCGCCGCACAAAAGCAACACACAGGGCACCACCAGCGCCAGATTGCCGACGATGGCGGCCACCTGCGAGCGCATCAGGTGGGTGACTTCGTCGACGAACTGCTCGACGGCCTCGGGTGCACCCAGGTCCTTGAGCTTGGTTGCCATCGCCGGTGCCGTCATGGCCGGCTGCTTGGTGGCCACGGTCCAGTGCAACAATTGGACCAGCACAAAGCTCAGTGCGTAGTTCATGCCGGCCAGAAAGCCGCTCCAGAACGCGGACACACCGAGCGTGAGCAGTCCAAACTTCACCAGCGTGGTGAACGACATCACGGCGCCGCCGCCGGCCGCCTTGCGCAGCATGTCGCGGTATTCGGCCCGGTTGCGGGTGATGTAGTGCTCGCCGGTCTCGGCGCTGCGGTCGGTCACCTTGGCCGCCAGCAGTGAAGAGTTGCTGGCGATCAGCGCGCGCAGGCTGCGGCTTTGCTGGCCGACCAGCACCAGGCGCCCCAGCAACTGGGCAGCGCTGAAGGCGGGCGCGGCAGTGAGCAGGCAGTCCAGCAGTTCGCGCACGCGCAGCACACGCTCGCGCAACTGGCGCAGGCGAAACACCATGTCGACCGAGATGCCGTGCTCGTCCAGGTGGGCGTAGACGCTGGCGGCAGCGTGACGGCAGGCGTCGAGCCGTTCCTTGAAGTGCTGCACGGCCGCTTCCAGCGCGGCTTCGTTGCGCGGCGACTGATGCAAGGCCTGGCACACGGCGTCAAAATCGGCGACCAGAGCGTGAAAAGGGCGCTCCTCATGGGCCGCGGCGCTCATGCGCAGGCGCAACTCGGGGGCGAAGCCGATGGCGCGGATCTGGCTCACGCAATAGGTGATGGCCTCTTCCAGGGTCTGCTGCCAGGGCGATGGCGTCGTGCCAGTCGGCAGTGCCAGCAGCCGGGCCAGCCGCTCGGCGGTGGCCTCGTCCAGCAGGGTCAGCCATTCGGCATCGAAGGCATGCGGAAACAGCAGGGAAAACAGCTCCGACGCATCGCGCGTTTGCGGCGTGGCGGGCAGGATCTTGCGCAGCAGCCGGCTGAAGAACTCGCTCAGGAACACCGGGCGCTGGGCGAAACCGTGGTCGGCCAGCAGCGTGGTGCCGTCGACCGTGCCGAGCAGGGCTTGCCACCAGGTCTGCACCCGTTCGCGCAACGCGGGCCGCTCTTCCACGATGTCGAGAAAGAGCTGGACCCGGCTGAGGGAGGTCTGGACAGATTCGCGGTCGCCGCGCACCCAGTCCAGCAGCGCCACCAGCCAGAGATGTCGCTCGACCTGAGTGGCCTCGGGGTCGAGGGCGTCCAGCAGGCTGGGGAGATCGCGCGGGACGGACATGCTTTGTCTGCTCTCAGTGCAACGTGCGCGAGCCGCCGCTGGCGCTCAGGGCGTCGAGCACGAACATCGGGATGTCGATGTCGAAGCGCTCACCGTCTTCGGCGACGAAGAAGTAGCTGCCGTGCATGGTGCCGGTGGGGGTGCGCAGGCGCGTGCCGCTGGTGTATTCGAAGGTTTCACCCGGCTGCAGCAGCGGTTGCTGGCCGATCACGCCCAGGCCGTTGACTTTTTCGGTGTGGCCGCCGGCATCGTTGATGTTCCAGCTGCGCGAGATCAACTGCGCTGGCGCATCGCCCGTGTTGCTGATGGTGACGGTGTAGGCAAACGCGTAAAGACCCTGCTCCGGAGCGGATTGCTCGGGCAGGTAGCGCGGCTGGACTTCGACAAGAATCTGGTACTTGGCCATACCCGATGCTACCTGCGAAAATACCCCCATGCCTAAAACCTACCGCATTGCCCCCTCCATCCTCTCGGCCGACTTTGCCCGCCTGGGCGAAGAGGTGCGCAACGTGATTGCCGCAGGTGCCGACTGGGTCCACTTTGACGTGATGGACAACCATTACGTGCCCAACCTGACGTTCGGCCCCATGGTGTGCCAGGCCTTGAAGCCGCACGCCAAGCGCCCGGACGGCACACCGGTGCCGATCGACGTGCACCTGATGATCCAGCCGGTGGATGCGCTGGCGGCGGCTTTTGCCGAGGCCGGGGCCGACCTGATCAGCTTCCACCCGGACGCCTCGGGCCATGTGCACCGCAGCATCCAGGCCATCAAGAACAAGGGCTGCCAGGCTGGGTTGGTGTTCAACCCGGCGCAACCGCTGGATGTGCTGGACTGGGTGATCGAGGACATCGATCTGATCCTGATCATGAGCGTCAACCCTGGTTTTGGCGGCCAGAGCTTCATTGATTCGGCTCTGCGCAAGACGGAGGCGGTGCGCCGGCGCATCGAAGCCTCGGGCAAGGACATCCGGCTGGAGGTGGACGGCGGCATCAAGGCCGACAACATCCGCCGTGTGGCCGATGCCGGTGCCGACACCTTTGTCGCCGGCAGCGCCATCTTCGGCAAACCCGACTACAAGGCCGTGATCGACGCCATGCGCAAGGCACTGGCCTGATGCTCGCTTTGCAGCAGCGGCGGCTTTCACGCTGCGCCTTCGGCCCACGCTCGCGACCGCAAGCTGGCATCTCGGTTAGCATCGCCCGCATTCATGTCCGCACCGCTTAAGTCGCAACACGTTTCACCGCCGCAGGCGAGCGAGGCGTCGTGGCTGCGCCGCGCGCTGGCCTGGTTCGGTCTGACCAAGACGCCGGTTGATGCCGATGCGCCGGTACACCGGCGGGTTCGCGTGGCCATGTACGCGGTGCTGCTGATCGTCGGTGCCGTCTCGGCCTGGCAGGCTTGGCAGGTGGAGAAGTCTGAGGCGGTGCGACTGGCCGATGCCGAGATCATTGGCATTGCTGCGGCCCAGAGTACGCTGACGCAGCGCATGGGCCTGCAGGCCGCCATGCTGCTGGCGACAGACGTGCCGCACGAGGAAATCAGCAATGCCTTGGCCGAAACCCTCAACCAGGCACAGGACCAGGCGGTGCAGCTGGACGAATTGCTGGCGCGCCAGGGTGCTTGGGATGCGGGTGCACCCGTTGCGCTGCGTCGCGCCATTTTTGAATGGCAGGAGCGGCGCGAACGCATCTGGTACCGGGCCCAGAACCTGCTGTCATTGAGCGAACGCAGCGAAGCGGACAAGCGACACCTTGCCAACCGGTTTTTGCAAGCGGAGGTCGAACCATTTCGCCTGACCACACAAACGCTGGTCGAGGAAATGCAGCGTGCGGCGCAACGGCGTGCACGCAGCGCGATTGACCAGATTGAAATTTCCGCGTTGCTCATGATGTCGCTGCTGCTGGCGCTCACGCTGGGCGTGGCGGAGCCGCTGGCGCGTTTTGTGCGGCGCCAGCATCGCGCGCTGGCGCTGCAATCCAATGAGCTCAAGCAGCTGGCCCTGGTGGCCGAACGCACGTCCAACTGGGTGGCGGTGCTGGATGCCCAGCGCCACATCCTGTGGTGCAACCCGGCGCTGCTGGAGGGCATCGGCTACGCCATGGCGGAGATGCAGGGGCGGCATCCGGGTATTCTCGTTTCCAATGAGCACAATGACCTGGCAGAGTTGAAGCGACTGGATGCGACGCTGGGGCAAGGCCAGGGCGTCCGGTTCGAGGTCCGGGTGGTGGCCCGCTCGGGTGACGAGATCTGGCTCGATGTCGATTACCAGCCGATCCACGATGCCGGCGGTGCGTTGACCGGCTTCACCATCGTCGCCAGTGACATCACGGAGCAGGTCAACCAGCGCCTGCGCATGCGAGCCCTGCTGGATGCGCTGCCGGCGGGCGTGGTGCTGCAATCGCCCAGCGGCGAGGTGATCGAGTCCAACCAGGCTGCCAGCGACATGCTGGGGCTGACCCGGGATGATCTGATCGGCCGTCAAAGCCTGGCACGCCAGGGTGTGGCGGTGCGTGAGGATCTGTCGCCCTATCCGGTCCACGAGCGTCCGACCAGCCGCACCTTGCGCACCGGCCAGGGCCTGCGCGGTGAGTCCATCGGGCTGCTCTCGCCCCAGGGTGACGTGCGCTGGCTCATGGTCAATACCGAGCCGATGAAAGACGCTGCGGGTCATCTGGCCGGCGTCATTTCCTGCACTGTGGATGTGACGGAGCAGCGTGCCCAGCAGCAGTTGCTGACGCTGGCGCTTGAAAGTGCCTCGCTGGGGGTCTGGCAGTGGGACATTGGCAGCGGCGCCATGAGTTGCAACGACCGCATGTTCGTCCTGCTCGGCTATCAGCCGGGCGAACTGGCCATGAATGCCGACGCCTGGAATGCCCTGATCCATCCCGACGATCTGCCGGGCTGGCTGTGGGCCATCCGCACCAATCTGCGTGACTCCCTGCGACCGCTGCACTGGGAGATCCGCATCCGCCACGGCGACGGCCGCTGGGTCTGGTTGATGTACAGCGGCACCGTGGTGGCGCGCAATGCCGAGGGCCGTGCGGTGCGCATGGCGGGTATTGCCTATGACATCAATGCGCAGAAGGAACTGGAAGAACAGTTGCGCCATGCGGCCCGCACCGACCACCTGACGCACCTGCCCAATCGCAGCGAAATCCTGGGGCGCATCCAGTCCTGCATCCTGCATGCGCACCAGCAGCCGGGCTATCACTTCGCCGTGCTGTTCATGGATTTCGACCGGTTCAAGCAGGTCAATGACACACTGGGGCATGGCATCGGCGATGAACTGTTGCGCCAGATCGCCCAGCGCTTGCAGGAAAGCCTGCGTCCGGGCGATGCTTTTGTGCAGACCAGCGATTTCAGCCAGATGGCGGCGCGCATCGGCGGTGACGAATTTGTGGTGCTGCTCGACGACATCCGGGGCAATCTGGATGCCCAGGTGGTGGCCTCCCGCCTGCTCGATGTGCTGGCCCAGCCTTACCAGCTCGGACCGCATCGTCTGAGCTCTTCCGCCAGCATCGGCATCGTGACCACCGAGCACATGGGGGAGGATGCCGACAGCGTGCTGCGCGACGCTGACATTGCGATGTACGAAGCCAAGCGCGAAGGCCGTGGTCGTTATGTCATGTTCGAGCCGTCCATGCGCAAGCGCGTGCGCGACGACGCTTCGCTGGAGAATGACTTGCGCCAGGCCCTCGACAAGGGCGAACTGTTCGTGGTGTACCAGCCCGTGTTGCGCCTAGCTGACGGCCGCCTGTCCGGTGTGGAGGCCCTGGTGCGCTGGCAGCACCCACAGCGTGGCATGGTGTCGCCGCTGACGTTCATTCCGGTGGCGGAAGCCAGTGGCCTGATCGGACCGATTGGTCATTTCGTGCTGCGCACGGCCTGCACTGAGTTCATGCGTCTGCAGGTCGAACTGGGTTCGCGGGCGCCTGCGACCCTGGCGGTCAATCTGTCGCGCGCCCAGCTGCGCCAGCCCGGCTTGGTCGCCGAGGTGCAAGAGGTGCTGCGTGACAGCGGGATGAATCCAGGCCAGTTGATCCTGGAGGTGACAGAAAGCCTGGCTGCGCAGGATGACGTGGTACAGGCTGAATTGCGCGCACTGCGTGCGCTCGGGGTGTCGCTGTCACTCGATGACTTTGGAACCGGCTATTCCTCGCTGTCGTGTTTGCATGAATTGCCGGTCAACATCGTCAAGATTGACCGCTCCTTCGTCAGCCTGGCCATGGACAGCGACTATCACCGCGTCATGATCGAGGCCACCATCCGGATGGCGCAGACGTTGGGCCTGGCCACCGTGGCCGAGGGGATTGAGACACCGGAGCAGGCGTCGCTCATGGCGACGCTGGGCTGCAGCAAAGGCCAGGGCTATCTCTACAGCATGCCGCTGCAGGCGACTGCCTTGGCTCGGTGGATTGAACGCCGGCAGGAACAGTCCTGAGTCGGTCAACGCGAGGGGTTCCGCTGCGGACGATCTCGCTCAGAACGAGGTCCATTCATCATCGTGACCCGCAGGCGTCGCGTTGGATGGCGCGGATGCGGCAGCAGGTTTGGCGGCGGCCGGCTGCGCCGGTGCGGCAGCGGTGGTCTTGGCGGTGCTGCGACGCTCAACGCCCTTGAACGGCAGTTTTCCCGGCTGACTGGCGCGGGTGGGGGCTGGCTGTGCGGTCACTGTGACAGGGGTGTCGTGGGCGCCGAGCTTGAAGACGCTGACCGCCCCGACCATCTGCTGGGCCTGCGTCTTCAGGCTGGAGGCTGCTGCTGCCATTTCTTCCACCAGCGCTGCATTCTGCTGGGTGGCCTGGTCCATCAAGGTGATGGCCTCGCCCACCTGGGAAACGCCTTGGCTCTGCTCTGAGCTGGCGGCGCTGATCTCGCCCATGATGTCGGTCACGCGGCGGATGCTGCTCACCACTTCGTTCATGGTGACGCCAGCCTGGTCGACCAGTGTGTTGCCCTGCTCGACGCGGCTCACGCTGTCGTTGATCAGGTTCTTGATTTCCTTGGCCGCTTCCGCGCTGCGGCTGGCCAGCGAACGCACCTCCGAGGCTACGACGGCAAAACCGCGGCCCTGTTCGCCGGCACGCGCCGCCTCCACCGCGGCGTTGAGCGCGAGGATGTTGGTCTGGAAGGCAATGCCATCGATGACGCTGATGATGTCGCTGATCTTTTTGCTGGAGTCGTTGATGCCGCGCATGGTTTCCACCACCTCGGCCACGACTTCGCCGCCCTGGATGGCGACAGTGGAGGCGCTTTGCGCCAGCTGATTGGCTTGTTTGGCGTTGTCGGCGTTCTGCTTGACGGTGGAACTGAGCTCTTCCATCGATGCGGCGGTTTCCTGCAGGGCGCTGGCCTGCTGTTCGGTGCGCATGCTCAGGTCGCTGTTGCCTTTGGCGATCTCGGCGCTGCCGGTGGCCACGCCATCAGCGCTTTGGCGCACGTTGCTGACAATGCGAGCCAGGTTTTCACGCATCACGGACAGGGCTTGCAGCAGGCGTGCGGCTTCATCCTTGCCCCGGACCTCAATCGCCTGTCCAAGGTCGCCGCTGGCGATGGCTTCGGCTGAGCTGGCCGCTTGCCGGATTGGACGGGTGATCGAGCGAGTAGCCAAACCGGCCAGCAGGATGCCCAGCACCACCGCAATGGCGGCGCCGGTGCCGAGGGCGATCTGGCTGGAAGCGGCCGTGGACTCTGCTTGCGCCTGAACCTCGCCCAGTGTGTCGCGGGCATGCTGGGCAACCTGATCCACGGCTTTCAGGTAGGTTTCGGCCAAGGGGCGGAGTTCGCGGTCCACCGCGTCTGAAATGTTCTCACCGTCCTTTTGGCGCTTGATCAGTGCCGCGCGTGCGTCAACGTAAATCTTGCGGCTCTTGGCGACAGACGCCATCAGGGCATTGGCGGCATCACCCTGCACCATGGATTCGAGCTGCTTCTGGTCGTCACTGATGGCCTTGGAGGTGGCAGCCATGTCCTTTTGCAGAGCGTCGATATAAACAACATCGCTGGTTTTGAGTGCAGCCGAGGCACGAACCCAGTTGATGGCGATCTGCGAGGCCCAACGTTGCGCCAGCAGGCTGCGTTGCAGCTCCACCGTGGCGATTTCGTGGCTGGTGTCTTTCAGGCTGCCGATTCGCCAGACGCCGATGGTGGCGATGGCCGCAGTGATGAGCAGCACGGCGGCAAAAGCCAGCGAGAGACGGGTGCCGATTTGCAGATTGCTTGTCTTCATAAAGGGTTCTCTTTCTGCCGTAAGTTGCCAGGACACATGGAAGCCGCGAATAGGCAGGGTGTTTGGTCTTCTTGGCCCACTCTACAGACATGAGCCGTTTTTGCGACTAGGGTATGCACCGATATTTCACGCGCACCTCGCAGTCGCGGGTGTCGCGTTGGTGGCGATTGCGCTCCCGCATTTCAGCGTCTCAAATGAAGACCGACGGGGTTTGCTACACTTTGCCCATGTTCATTCATCGCCTTTTCATCACAGGTTGTAGCGACCGGGGAGCCTGGCCCTGGCGCACGCCGCAGACTGCCCCTACGTTGGCTCACGCCTGAGAGGGCTTCACAGCCCTTGTGCTGTTGAGCTGTTTGCCGTCCCCCTTGCTGGGGTCTGTTTGAATGAACCGGGCACACCGTGCCCTTGGCCGTCGTCCTGGACTGTGGCCAAGTTCTGGAGGTTTTCCTGTGATGACTGAATCCGAATTCGATGCGTTGGCCCGACAGGGGTACAACCGCATTCCTTTGATGGCCCAGGCCTTTGCCGATCTGGAAACGCCACTCTCGCTTTACCTCAAGTTGGCGCATGCCCAGTCCGGCGGCAAGAACACTTTTCTGCTGGAGTCGGTGGTCGGTGGCGAGCGGTTTGGCCGCTACAGTTTCATCGGCCTGCCGGCGCGCACGTTGGTGCGCTCACGCGGTTTCGGTGACCAGGCCGTGACCGAGGTGGTGACCGATGATGTGGTGGTCGAGACCTCGCAGCTCAATCCGCTCGACTTCATTGCCCAGTACCAGCGGCGCTTCAAGGTGGCCCTGCAGCCGGGGTTGCCGCGTTTCTGTGGTGGTCTGGCGGGCTACTTTGGTTACGACACCGTGCGCCACATCGAGAAGAAGTTGGCGCACAGCTGCCCGCCCGACACGCTGGGCTGCCCGGACATCCTGCTGCTGCAATGCGAAGAGTTGGCCGTCATCGACAACCTGTCGGGCAAGCTTTACCTGATCGTCTATGCCGACCCAAGCCAGCCGCAGGCCTACGCCCAAGCCGCGATGCGACTGGACGAGCTGCGTGCCCGGCTCAATGCGCCGGTACAGGCGCCGCAGATCAAGCCCAGCACCACGCACGATGTGGTGCGCGAATTTGCCAAGGACGACTACATCGCCGCCGTGCTGCGTGCCAAGGAGCTGATTGCCGCCGGCGATTTCATGCAGGTGCAGGTGGGTCAACGGCTCAAGAAGCGCTACACCGAGTCACCGCTGTCGCTGTATCGCGCGCTGCGTTCACTCAATCCTTCGCCCTACATGTACTACTACCATTTCGGCGACTTCCATGTGGTGGGGGCTTCGCCGGAGATTTTGGTGCGGCAGGAGAAGACGCCCGAGGGGCAAAAGGTGACCATTCGTCCGCTGGCCGGTACGCGTCCACGTGGCGCCACGCCCGAGCTCGACCGCGCGGCCGAGGTGGAGCTGATCAACGACCCGAAGGAGCGTGCCGAGCACGTGATGCTGATCGATCTGGCCCGCAACGACATCGGTCGCATTGCCCAGACCGGCAGCGTCAAGGTGACGGAGGCTTTTGTCGTCGAGCGTTATAGCCACGTGATGCACATCGTGAGCAATGTCGAAGGTCTGCTGAACGAGGGCATGACGGCCATGGATGTGCTCAAGGCCACTTTCCCGGCCGGTACGCTGACCGGGGCGCCAAAGGTGCACGCCATGGAGCTGATCGATCAGCTTGAACCCAGCAAGCGCGGCCTGTATGGTGGTGCCTGCGGCTACCTGAGTTACGCCGGCGACATGGATGTGGCGATTGCCATCCGCACTGGCGTCATCAAGGACGACACCTTGTACGTGCAGGCCGCGGCCGGCGTGGTGGCGGATTCGGTGCCAGAACTGGAGTGGAAAGAGACGGAAGCCAAGGCGCGCGCCCTGCTGCGCGCGTCCGAACTGGTCGAAGAAGGTCTGGAGTGAACGCCATGAGCAACAAGATCAAACTTCTCATGGTGGACAACTATGATTCGTTCACCTACAACCTGGTGCAGTATTTCGGTGAACTCGGTGCCGAGGTTGACGTACATCGCAACGACGAGATCACGGTTGATGAAATCGATGCCCGCCTCAAGGCCGGACAGCTCGATCGCTTGGTGATCTCGCCCGGCCCCTGTTCGCCGGCCGAAGCCGGCATTTCGGTGGCTGCCATCCGGCATTTTGCTGGCAAGCTGCCGATCCTGGGTGTGTGCCTGGGCCACCAGAGCATTGGCGCTGCTTTCGGCGGCAAGATCATCCGGGCACAGCAACTGATGCATGGCAAGACCAGTGTCATCACCACCACGCAAGAGGGCGTGTTCGCCGGTCTGCCCAAGCAGTTCACGGTCAACCGCTATCACTCGCTGGCGATCGAGCGCGCCAGCTGTCCGCCGGAACTCAAGGTGACGGCTTGGACGGAAGATGGCGAAATCATGGGCGTGAAACACAAGACGCTGGCGATTGAGGGGGTGCAGTTCCACCCGGAGTCGATCCTGACCGAACACGGCCATGCCATGTTGAAAAATTTCCTGCAGCAATCCTGATGAAGGAGGAATCGAGCATGCACAGTGCCCACCAAATCACCCCCCAGCAGGCGTTGCAGCGCGTGATCGAGCATCGCGAGATTTTCCATGACGAGATGCTGCACATCATGCGTCTCATCATGGGCGGCGAGATGTCGCCGGTGCTGATGGCGGCCCTTGTCACCGGTCTGCGTGTCAAGAAGGAAACCATTGGCGAGATCACCGCCGCAGCTCAGGTGATGCGCGAGTTCTCCACCAAGGTGGAGGTGGCCGACAAGACGCATCTGGTGGACATCGTGGGCACGGGGGGTGACGGCGCCCACACGTTCAACATCTCGACTTGTGCCATGTTTGTGGCCGCAGCAGCGGGGGCCAAGGTCAGCAAGCACGGCGGCCGCAGCGTCAGCAGCAAGAGTGGCAGTGCTGATGTGATGGAGTCACTTGGCGTCAATATCAATCTCACGCCGTCCGCCATTGCGCAGTGCATTGCCGAGGTCGGCGTCGGTTTCATGTTCGCCCCGAATCACCATCCGGCCATGAAGAACGTGGCGCCAGTGCGGCGCGAGCTGGGCATCAAGACCATCTTCAACATCCTGGGGCCGCTGACCAATCCGGCGGGTGCGCCCAACATCCTGATGGGGGTGTTCCATGAGGATCTGGTGGGTATTCAGGTCCGCGCCTTGCAGCGCTTGGGTGCGGACCATGCGCTGGTGGTCTATGGCAAAGACGGCATGGATGAGGTGAGCCTGGGTGCTGCCACCCTGGTGGGCGAGTTGAAAAACGGCGAAATCACCGAGTATGAAATCCACCCTGAAGATTTCGGCCTGACCATGGCCAGCACGCGCGCCATCAAGGTGGAAACGCCCGAAGCCTCGCGCACCATGCTGCTGGGTGTGCTCGACAACCAGCCCGGTGCGGCGCGCGACATCGTCACGCTCAACGCCGGCGTGGCACTGTACGCTGCCAATGTGGCCGACTCCATGGCCGACGGTATAACGCGCGCACGCGAGGTCCTTGTCTCCGGTGCCGCCAAGGCCAAGCTGGAGCAGTTGGTGGTCGCGGCCCATCGTCTTGGGCAGCCGGCCTGAGATGTGGCGGGACCCCGGTACCTGGATTGCGCTCGGGGTTTCGGCCCTGTTTCTGGTGGCCGCTTTGGTGATCCACCGTATTTTTGTCAAGATATTGAAGAACGGCTCCGAGCCGCCCCAAGACCATGAGTGACATCCTGAACCAGATCGTTGAAGTCAAGCGCCAGGAAATCGCGGCGGCCCTCAAGAAAAAGTCGCTGGCCGCCATGCGCGCCGATGCCGAATCACGCGTGCTGACGCGTGACTTTGTCGGCGCCATGCGCGCCAAGATCGCCGCCGGCCAGGCGGCGGTGATCGCCGAGATCAAGAAAGCCAGTCCGAGCAAAGGCGTGTTGCGCGCTGACTTTGAGCCGGCCGATATTGCCCAGAGTTATGCCGAGAACGGCGCGGCCTGCCTGTCGGTACTGACCGATCGCCAGTTCTTCCAGGGGCAGCCTGACTATCTGAAGCAAGCGCGCGCTTCTTGCGAACTGCCGGTGTTGCGCAAGGATTTCATGGTTGATCCGTACCAGATCTATGAGTCGCGGGCCATGGGGGCGGATTGCATTCTGCTGATTGCGGCTTGCCTGGAGGATGGCCAGATGGCTGAACTGGAGGCGATCGCCCGCAGCCTGGACATGGCGGTGCTGGTCGAGGTGCATGACGCAGCCGAGCTGGAGCGTGCGCTGAAATTGAAGACGCCTCTGGTGGGCATCAACAACCGCAACCTGCGTACCTTCGAGGTCACGCTCGAGACGACCCTGTCGCTGCGCGACCGGGTTCCGTCTGACCGCCTGCTGGTGACGGAGAGTGGCATCCTCGGCCGCGCCGACGTGCAACGCATGCGCGAGGCCGGCGTCAACGCCTTCTTGGTGGGGGAGGCCTTCATGCGTGCCCCCGATCCGGGCGTGGCGCTGGCCGAGCTGTTTGCCTGACTGGGCCCTTGCTTGCGTAGCGGGTCATGTCCTTGTCTTCTGTGCAACAGCCCGATTTCTTCATGAACTCGGAGGTGTCGGAGGCGACCGGTGATCGCCTGATCCGTTGGCAGCCGGCGCAATGGCCGGTGGCGCCCGATTGGCAGCCGGCGCTGGCGCGCTTCTTGGCCAGCGAGTCGGCGCAGCGCCTGGGGCAGTTCATGACGGATCGCCTGGAGGCTGGTGCCACGATCTATCCGCCCCAGCCTCTGCGCGCACTGGACTTGACGCCGCTGGCTGCCGTGCGTGTCGTCATTTTGGGGCAAGACCCCTACCATGGCCCGGGTCAGGCTGAGGGGCTGGCGTTTTCCGTCGCGCCCGGCATCAAGCTGCCGCCCTCATTGCGTAACATCTTCAAAGAACTGGCGCGCGAACATGCGAGTCGAGAGTCAACAGCGCTGCCGTTGCCGGTCAATGGTTCGCTGGTGCGTTGGGCGCAGCAGGGCGTGTTGTTGCTCAACACCTGCCTGACCGTGGAAGATGGCCAGCCCGCCAGCCATGCCAACCATGGTTGGGAAGTGCTCACTGATGAAATTATCAAGACTGTCGTTGGAAACGGTAGTCCGGTGGTATTCATGCTCTGGGGAGCACATGCTCAACGCATGGGTGAGACGGTGCGACGGTTGGAGGCGACGGTGGAGGGGGCTGCGCCACCGCAACATCTGATCCTGTCTGCCAACCACCCTTCGCCCTTGTCGGCGCTACGCCCGCCCCTGCCTTTTCTTGGGTGTGGTCATTTCGGGCAAGCCAATGCATTTTTGCAACAACACGGCTGCAAACCCATCGCTTGGTGAGCTGGTTTGCTCAGGTGTTTCGCAAAGCAGATTTTTCGTGGCATAATCAAAGGCTCACCTATTGGAGAGGTGGCCGAGTGGTTAATGGCAGCAGACTGTAAATCTGCCCTCTTACGAGTACGCTGGTTCGAATCCAGCCCTCTCCACCAGTGATAAGTTGATTGTGAAGCGTGCCTTTGGAGGCGAGCTGGCTGCCGTGAATGCTTGTTAGGCAGGTTTGCGCGGGGTTCGTATAGTGGTAATACCTTAGCCTTCCAAGCTAAAGCGAGGAGTTCGATTCTCCTACCCCGCTCCACAGTTAGTTTGTTGTTGTGGTGAAAGAATTTGCCCTTTTGGCTCAGTGGTAGAGCACTCCCTTGGTAAGGGAGAGGTCGCGGGTCCGATTCCCGCAAAGGGCACCAGTTTCTGGTGCGCGGCTTGCGCCGTCGTGTCTTGGTGATTAGTAGTTGCTTTTCGCATCCTTCTGGAGATTTGAAAAATGGCAAAAGAGAAATTTGAACGTACCAAGCCGCACGTCAACGTCGGCACCATTGGCCACGTGGACCACGGCAAGACGACCCTGACGGCGGCGATTGCCACCGTGCTGTCGAAGAAGTTTGGCGGTGAAGCCAAGGCTTACGACCAGATCGATGCTGCTCCGGAAGAAAAAGCCCGCGGCATTACGATCAACACCGCCCACGTCGAGTACGAAACGGCCAACCGCCACTACGCTCACGTTGACTGCCCCGGCCACGCCGACTACGTCAAGAACATGATTACCGGTGCTGCCCAGATGGACGGCGCCATTCTGGTGTGCTCCGCCGCTGACGGCCCGATGCCCCAGACCCGCGAGCACATCCTGCTGGCGCGCCAGGTGGGTGTTCCCTACATCATCGTCTTCCTGAACAAGTGCGACATGGTCGACGACGCCGAACTGCTCGAACTCGTTGAAATGGAGGTGCGCGAACTGCTCTCCAAGTACGACTTCCCCGGCGACGACACCCCCATCATCAAGGGCTCGGCCAAGCTGGCTCTCGAAGGCGACACTGGCGACCTGGGCGAACAAGCCATCATGCGCCTGGCCGATGCGCTGGACACCTACATCCCCACGCCCGAGCGCGCCATTGACGGCGCCTTCCTGATGCCTGTGGAAGACGTGTTCTCCATCTCCGGTCGCGGCACCGTGGTGACCGGCCGTATCGAGCGCGGCATCATCAAGGTCGGCGAAGAAATCGAAATCGTCGGTATCAAGGACACCCTGAAGACCACCTGCACCGGCGTGGAAATGTTCCGCAAGCTGCTGGACCAGGGTCAGGCTGGCGACAACGTCGGTATCCTGCTGCGCGGCACCAAGCGTGAAGAAGTTGAGCGCGGCCAAGTGCTGTGCAAGCCCGGCTCCATCAAGCCGCACACCCACTTCACTGGCGAAGTGTATGTGCTGAGCAAGGACGAAGGCGGCCGTCACACCCCGTTCTTCAACAACTACCGCCCGCAGTTCTACTTCCGTACCACGGACGTGACCGGTGCCATCGAACTGCCCGAAGGCAAGGAAATGGTGATGCCTGGCGACAACGTGTCGATCACCGTCAAGCTGATCGCTCCGATCGCCATGGAAGAAGGCCTGCGCTTCGCTATCCGCGAAGGCGGCCGTACCGTGGGCGCCGGCGTGGTTGCCAAGATCATTGCGTAATGGTTTTGTAGGGGTATAGCTCAATTGGCAGAGCGTCGGTCTCCAAAACCGAAGGTTGTAGGTTCGATTCCTACTGCCCCTGCCACCTGATTCACCCATCAGGGGTGAGTTGAAAGCCCGCCATCACCATGGCGGGCTTCAGCGTCTAAGGGTGCTGGTGTTATTGAGATGCGAACGCGCAGAATTGGGTAAACATGGCAACGTCACAAGTTGAAACGGTCGGCGGTGGGGCTGATAAGGCCAAGCTGGCTGCGGCGGTCGTCCTGCTGATCGCGGGTTTGGCGGCTTTCTATCTGCTGGGTAAACAGGGCGCTCTGTTACAGTGGGCGGCTCTGCTCGCGGGTGTGGTTGCTGCGGTGGTGGTGTTTTTCACTGCTGAGGCGGGGCGCCAGTTGATGGCATTTGGCCGTGATGCTTGGCGTGAGGTCGGCAAGGTGGTCTGGCCGGCGCGCAAAGAGGCGATCCAGATGACGGCCTACGTGTTCGGTTTTGTTGTGCTGATGGCCTTGTTCCTCTGGTTCACCGACAAGACGCTTGAGTGGGTGTTCTACGATTTGATTCTGGGGTGGAAGAAATAATGACTGATGTTGTGGAAACTTCGGCATCCCAGGTGCTGGCGGCCAAGCCGTCCAACCCGGATATGCGTTGGTATGTGGTTCATGCCTACTCGGGTATGGAGAAGGCGGTTGAGCGCAACATCATCGAGCGCATCAACCGTGCCGGCATGCAGGACAAGTTTGGTCGCATTCTTGTTCCGATGGAAGAAGTGGTCGAGATCAGGAATGGTCAGAAGCGCACCACGGAGCGCAAGTTCTTCCCGGGCTATGTGCTGGTCGAGATGATCATGGATGATGACAGCTGGCATTTGGTGAAGCACACCAACAAGGTCACTGGTTTCGTCGGTGGTGCAAAGAATCGCCCGGCACCGATCTCTGAAGAAGAGGTCATGAAGATCGTCAATCAGATGCAAGAAGGCTCCGACAAGCCGCGCCACAAGGTGGAGTTCGTGGTCGGCGAGCTGGTCCGCGTCAAGGAAGGCCCATTCACCGATTTCAATGGGTCGGTGGAAGAGGTCAATTACGAGAAAAACAAGCTGCGCGTGGCGGTCACGATCTTTGGTCGTTCGACGCCGGTGGAGTTGGAGTTCTCCCAGGTCGAGAAGACCTGAGGACATTGATTTTGGATTTCGCGCTTTTCGACTCGGCGCGAATGTAAAAAGTGAGTCGTTAACCCCGGGGAGCTGCGGCAGATTGCCAAGGCGTTATGACCCGCAAGGAGAAAAGCATGGCGAAAAAAATCGTCGGTTTTATCAAGCTGCAAGTGCCGGCTGGTAAGGCCAATCCGTCGCCGCCGATTGGTCCCGCTCTGGGCCAGCGCGGTTTGAACATCATGGAGTTCTGCAAGGCGTTCAACGCCCAGACCCAAGGCGTTGAGCCTGGTCTGCCGCTGCCGGTGGTGATCACCGCTTTTGCGGACAAGAGCTTCACATTCGTGATCAAGACGCCGCCTGCAGCGGTTCTGATCAAGAAGGCCATCAAGCTCGACAAGGGCTCCAGCAAGCCGCATACCGACAAGGTTGGCAAGATCACCCGTGCTCAGCTCGAGGAAATCGCCAAGACCAAAATGAAGGACATGACGGCTGCCGATCTGGATGCTGCTGTTCGTACCATCGCTGGTTCTGCCCGTTCCATGGGCGTGAATGTGGAGGGCGTGTAAATGGCCAAGCTCACCAAGAAACAAAAAGCACAACAAGGCAAGGTTGACAGCAACAAGCTGTACGCGTTGGCCGATGCCTTGGGCATCGTGAAGGAATGTGCCAACGCCAAGTTCGATGAGTCCATCGACGTGGCGGTTCAGCTCGGCATTGATGCCAAGAAGTCGGACCAAGTGGTGCGCGGCGCCGTCGTGCTGCCCAATGGCACTGGCAAGACCAAGCGCGTGGCCGTGTTTGCTCAGGGTGCCAAGGCTGAAGAAGCCAAGGCTGCTGGCGCTGACGTGGTCGGCATGGACGATCTGGCTGCCCAGGTCAAGGCTGGCGACATGCCTTTCGACGTGGTGATTGCTGCGCCGGACGCCATGCGCGTTGTCGGTACGCTGGGTCAGATCCTCGGCCCGCGCGGCCTGATGCCGAACCCAAAGGTCGGTACTGTCACCCCCGACGTGGCCACGGCTGTGAAGAACGCCAAGGCGGGTCAGGTGCAGTTCCGCGTCGACAAGGCGGGTATCGTGCACAGCACCATCGGTCGTCGTTCCTTCGACACCGACAAGCTGCAGGGTAACCTGGCGGCATTGGTGGAGGCGCTTAACAAGGCCAAGCCGGCTTCGAGCAAAGGCGTGTATTTGCGCAAGGTGGCGGTGTCGTCCACGATGGGTGTCGGTGTCCGCGTTGACACCCAGACCATCGCGGCGTAATCGCAAAGATTTAGGCGGCTGGAAACAGCCGGCTAGAGTGGTGGGCCGCTCCCGTTGCAAAACGGGGCGGGCCATCCAAGACCGTTGGTGTGCAGGCTGCACTTAATCAGTGGGCTGTGGGGTTCGCCCCAGGGCTCCGCCAACGCAGATGGCGATCCCGCTGCAGATGGAATGAGTTCCTTAAACAGTTGGTCGCTGCAATGAGGCGTGCCCCAGGGATTGTCCCGAAGGTACATTTTGAAGGAGTAGACCTTGAGTCTGAATCGCAGTGAGAAAGAAGCGGTCATCACCGAAGTGACCGACCTCGCCGCTAAAGCTCAAACGCTCGTGATGGCGGAATACCGTGGTATCACGGTCGCTGACATGACCAAACTGCGCGCTACTGCTCGCAGCACCGGTGTGAGCCTGAGTGTGTTGAAAAACACCCTGGCCCGTCGTGCTGTCGCTGGTAGCTCGTTCGAGGTTGTGGCCGACCAGATGACCGGTCCGCTGATCTATGGCTTCTCTGTCGATGCTGTTGCTGCTGCAAAAGTGGTGGCTGACTTCGCGAAAACCAATGACAAGTTGGTGATTCGTGGTGGTGCATACGGCGGTAAAGCCCTGGACGTGAACGGCGTCAAGCAGCTGGCAAGCATCCCGTCCAAGGAAGTTTTGCTGGCTCAGCTGTGTGGCTTGTTGATGTCGCCGATGTCCCGTACCGCCGTGGTGCTGGGTGCTCTGGCGGCCAAAAAAGGCGAAGGCGAAGCTGTTGCCGCTTGAGCGTGCAACACACTTGTTAACCAATTGTTAGGAAATCAAAATGGCATTCGATAAAGACGCATTTTTGACCGCGCTCGACAGCATGACGGTCATGGAACTCAACGACCTGGTGAAAGCCATCGAAGAGAAATTTGGTGTGAGCGCTGCTGCTATGGCCGCTCCCGCTGCTGCTGGCGGTGGTGCTGGCGCTGCTGCCGCTGAAGAGAAGACCGAGTTCAATGTGGTTCTGGCTGAAGCCGGCGCCAACAAGGTGTCGGTCATTAAGGCTGTGCGTGAAATCACCGGTCTGGGCCTGAAAGAAGCCAAGGACCTGGTGGACGGCGCTCCCAAGGCTGTCAAGGAAGGCCTGTCCAAGGCTGATGCCGAAGCTGCCAAGAAGAAGCTGGAAGAAGCTGGCGCCAAGGTCGAACTCAAGTAATTCGACTTTGCTCGAAGGCTGGAGCGCCTGTAAAGGCCTCCAGCCTTTGGCGCTTACAGAGCGCACCCAAAAGCCGGCTTGGACCGGCTTTGCCGGAAGACCGCAAGGTCGACGGAAAAGCCCTCCAAGACGATTTTTGAGTGCCTTCTGACCCGACTGCAGAAGGTGCCTTGGTTCGGGCCGCGTGCAACGCGCGGCCGTCCGCCATGGTTGGTAGCGGCCAACCACCAAGCCTGCCAGCGTGATGCTGGCGCGTCAGTCGCCAAAGACCTCATAGCCCGGAGATCTCATGGCTTACACCTATACCGAACGCAAGCGGATTCGCAAAAGTTTCGGCAGCCGCGACAGCGTGCTCGAAATTCCTTACCTCCTGCAGATGCAAAAGGACGCTTACACAGCCTTCTTGCAAGCTGACGTGGGCCCTAACAAACGTACCCCAGAAGGTCTTCAGGCCGCTTTTGAGGCAGCTTTCCCGATCGTCTCGCACAATGGTTTTGTCGAGATGAAGTTTCTCGAATACAACCTGGCCAAGCCCGCATTTGACGTGCGCGAATGCCAGACCCGTGGTCTGACCTTTGCCTCGGCCGTGCGCGCCAAGGTGCAGCTCATTATTTACGATCGTGAGTCCTCGACGCCTTCCAACAAGGTGGTCAAGGAGGTCAAGGAGCAAGAGGTCTACATGGGCGAAGTGCCGCTCATGACGACCAAGGGCTCGTTCATCATCAACGGCACGGAACGCGTGATCGTGTCCCAGTTGCACCGTTCGCCGGGCGTGTTCTTTGAGCACGACAAAGGCAAGACCCACAGTTCGGGCAAGCTGCTGTTCAGCGCCCGCATCATCCCTTACCGCGGTTCTTGGCTCGACTTCGAATTCGATCCGAAGGATCTGCTGTACTTCCGCGTCGACCGTCGCCGCAAGATGCCGGTCACCATCCTGCTCAAGGCCATCGGCCTGAACCCGGAATCCATCCTGGCGAACTTCTTCGTCAACGACAACTTCCGTTTGATGGACAGCGGCGCACAGATGGAGTTCGTGGCTGAGCGCCTGCGTGGCGAAGTGGCCCGTTTCGACATCACCGACAAGAGCGGCAAGGTCATTGTGGCCAAGGACAAGCGCATCACGGCGCGTCACACTCGCGAACTGGAGCAATCCGGCACGACGCACATCAGCGTGCCGGAAGATTTCCTGATCGGTCGCGTGGTCGCACGTGCCATCGTGGATGGCGACACCGGCGAGATCATTGCCAAGGCCAATGACGAGCTGACCGAAGCGTTGTTGAAGAAGCTGCGTAGCGCCGGCGTGCAAGATCTGCAATGCATCTACACCAACGAACTTGATCAAGGTGCCTACATCTCGCAGACCCTGCGCACGGATGAGACCACTGACGAGTTCGCCGCCCGCGTGGCCATTTACCGCATGATGCGTCCTGGCGAGCCGCCGACCGAAGATGCGGTGCAGGCCCTGTTCCAGCGTCTGTTCTACAACCCCGACACCTACGATTTGTCGCGCGTGGGTCGCATGAAGTTCAATGCCAAGATGGGCCGCGCCGAGGCGACCGGTCCCATGGTGCTGACCAATGAAGACATCCTCGCCGTGGTGAAGATTCTGGTGGATCTGCGCAATGGCCGTGGCGAAGTCGACGACATCGATCACCTGGGCAATCGCCGCGTGCGTTGCGTCGGTGAACTGGCCGAAAACCAGTACCGCGCCGGTCTGGCACGTATCGAGAAGGCTGTGAAGGAACGTCTGGGTCAGGCTGAACAAGAGCCGCTGATGCCGCACGACCTGATCAACTCCAAGCCGATTTCCGCTGCGCTCAAGGAGTTCTTCGGTGCCTCGCAGCTGTCGCAGTTCATGGACCAGACCAACCCGCTCGCCGAGATCACGCACAAGCGTCGCGTCTCGGCCTTGGGCCCGGGCGGTCTGACGCGCGAGCGCGCCGGCTTCGAGGTGCGTGACGTGCACGTCACGCACTATGGCCGCGTTTGCCCGATCGAGACCCCGGAAGGTCCGAACATCGGCCTGATCAACTCGCTGGCCTTGTACGCTCGCCTGAATGAGTACGGTTTCATCGAGACGCCCTACCGTCGCGTGGTGGACGGCAAGGTGACCAACCAGATTGACTACCTGTCTGCCATCGAGGAAGGCAAGTACGTCATTGCCCAGGCCAATGCCGTGCTGGACAAGGACGGCAAGCTGACAGGCGAACTGGTCTCTGCCCGTGAAAAGGGTGAGTCCATTCTGTGCGGTGCCGAGCGCATCCAGTACATGGACGTGTCGCCGGCGCAGATCGTGTCGGTGGCGGCCTCGCTGGTGCCGTTCCTGGAGCACGACGACGCGAACCGCGCGCTGATGGGTGCCAACATGTCGCGCCAGGCCGTGCCCGTGCTGCGTCCGGAAAAGCCGCTGGTCGGCACCGGTATCGAGCGCGTGGCGGCTGTGGACTCCGGCACCGTGGTGACCGCCAACCGTGGTGGTGTGGTCGACTATGTTGATGCCACCCGCATCGTGGTTCGCGTCAACGACGCCGAAGCCGTGGCTGGTGAAGTGGGTGTGGACATCTACAACCTGATCAAGTACCAGCGTTCCAACCAGAACACCAACATCCACCAGCGTCCCATCGTCAAGAAGGGCGACAAGCTGGCCAAGGGTGACGTGATTGCCGACGGCGCATCGACTGACCTGGGCGAAATCGCCATCGGTCAGAACATGCTCATCGCCTTCATGCCGTGGAACGGCTACAACTTCGAAGACTCGATCCTGATTTCCGAGCGCGTGGTGGCTGATGACCGCTACACCTCGATTCATATCGAAGAGCTCGTGGTGATGGCACGCGACACCAAGCTGGGTGCCGAGGAAATCACCCGCGATATCCCGAACCTGAGCGAACTGCAGCTCAACCGTCTGGACGAGTCCGGCATCATCTACGTCGGCGCCGAAGTGCAACCGGGCGATGTGCTGGTTGGCAAGGTGACGCCGAAGGGCGAAACCACGCTGACGCCGGAAGAGAAACTGCTGCGCGCCATCTTCGGCGAGAAGGCCAGCGATGTGAAGGACACGTCGCTGCGTGTGGACCAGGGCTCACAAGGCACCGTGATTGATGTGCAGGTGTTCACCCGCGAGGGCATCCAGCGCGACAAGCGCGCCCAGCAGATCATCGACGATGAGCTCAAGCGTTTCCGTCTGGATCTGAACGACCAGCTGCGCATCGTGGAAGCCGATGCGTTCGATCGTATCGAGAAGCTGCTCAACGGCAAGGTTGCCAACGGCGGCCCGAACAAGCTGGCCAAGGGCACGAAGATCGACAAGGCCTACCTGGCTTCGGTGGAGAAATTCCACTGGTTCGACATCCGTCCGGCCGACGACGAAGTGGCCAGCCAGCTCGAGAGCATCAAGAACTCGATCGAGCAGCAACGCCACAGCTTCGACTTGGCCTTTGAAGAGAAGCGCAAGAAGCTTACCCAGGGCGACGAGTTGCCTGCTGGCGTACTCAAGATGGTCAAGGTTTACCTGGCCGTCAAGCGCCGTCTGCAGCCTGGCGACAAGATGGCTGGCCGTCACGGTAACAAGGGTGTGGTGTCGAAGATCGTGCCGGTCGAAGACATGCCCCACATGGCCGACGGTACGCCGGCTGATATCGTGCTCAACCCGCTGGGCGTGCCTTCACGCATGAACGTGGGCCAGGTGCTTGAGGTTCACTTGGGCTGGGCCGCCAAAGGCATTGGCCAGCGCATCGGTGACATGCTGCAAGCCGAAGCCAAGGTGGCCGAACTGCGTGCCTACATGGACAAGGTTTACAACAGCTCCGGTCACAAGGAAGAGTTGTCCACGCTGAGCGACGAACAGGTGCTGGCGATGGCGGCCAATCTGACGACCGGCATGACTTTTGCTACGCCGGTGTTTGATGGTGCTTCCGAACAGGAAATCCGCGACATGCTCAAGCTGGCGTATCCGGATGACGTCGCCAAGACCAAGGGCCTGACCGCCACGCGCACCCAGGCTCAGTTGTATGACGGCCGTACGGGCGACGCCTTCGACCGCACGACGACCGTGGGTTACATGCACTTCTTGAAGCTGCACCACTTGGTGGACGACAAGATGCATGCCCGTTCGACTGGCCCCTACTCGCTGGTCACGCAACAACCGCTGGGCGGCAAGGCCCAGTTCGGCGGCCAGCGTTTCGGCGAGATGGAGGTCTGGGCGCTCGAAGCCTACGGTGCCGCCTACACGCTGCAGGAAATGCTCACCGTCAAGTCCGACGACGTGCAGGGCCGTACCAAGGTCTACGAGAACATCGTCAAGGGCGAGCATGCCATCGAAGCTGGCATGCCCGAGTCGTTCAACGTGCTGGTCAAGGAAATCCGTTCCCTGGGCCTGGACATCGAGCTCGAGCGCTCCTAATTCGCAAAGGATAGAGTCATATGAAATCACTACTCGACCTGTTCAAGCAGTTCACGCCGGATGAGCATTTCGATGCCATCAAGATCGGCATGGCTTCGCCCGAGAAGATCCGCTCCTGGTCTTTCGGCGAGGTGAAAAAGCCTGAGACCATCAACTACCGCACCTTCAAGCCTGAGCGTGACGGTCTGTTCTGCGCCAAGATCTTCGGGCCCATCAAGGACTACGAATGCCTGTGCGGCAAGTACAAGCGTCTCAAGCACCGTGGCGTGATCTGCGAGAAGTGTGGCGTTGAAGTCACGCAGACTAAAGTGCGTCGCGAGCGTATGGGTCACATTGACCTGGCCGCACCCTGCGCCCACATCTGGTTCCTGAAGTCGCTGCCGTCGCGTCTGGGCCTGGTGCTCGACATGACGCTGCGCGACATCGAGCGCGTGCTGTATTTCGAAGCTTATGTGGTGACCGACCCCGGCATGACCCCGCTGAAGAAGTTCAGCATCATGTCCGAGGACGACTACGACGCCAAGGTCAAGGAATACGGTGACGAGTTCATCGCCAAGATGGGCGCCGAGGGCATCAAGGACCTGCTGCAAGGCATCGACATCGACATGGAGATCGAGCGTCTGCGTGGCGATCTGACCGGTTCCGAGATGAAGGTCAAGAAGAACGCCAAGCGCCTGAAGGTGCTGGAAGCGTTCAAGAAGTCCGGCATCAAGCCCGAGTGGATGGTGTTGGAAGTGCTGCCGGTGCTGCCGCCGGACCTGCGCCCGCTGGTGCCCCTGGACGGCGGCCGCTTCGCGACCTCCGACCTGAACGACCTGTACCGCCGCGTCATCAACCGCAACAGCCGTCTGCGTCGCCTGCTCGAACTCAAAGCGCCCGAGATCATCGCGCGCAACGAGAAGCGCATGCTGCAAGAGGCGGTGGACTCGCTGCTGGACAACGGCCGTCGTGGCAAGGCCATGACGGGCGCCAACAAGCGTGCCCTCAAGTCCCTGGCCGACATGATCAAGGGCAAGAGCGGTCGTTTCCGCCAGAACTTGCTGGGCAAGCGCGTTGACTACTCCGGTCGTTCCGTGATCACCGTGGGTCCGACCCTCAAGCTGCACCAGTGCGGCTTGCCGAAGCTGATGGCGCTGGAACTGTTCAAGCCCTTCATCTTCTCGCGCCTGGAAGCCATGGGCATCGCCACCACGATCAAGGCAGCGAAGAAGGAAGTCGAATCCGGCACGCCGGTGGTGTGGGACATCCTGGAAGAGGTCATCAAAGAGCACCCGGTGATGCTCAACCGTGCGCCGACGCTGCACCGCCTGGGCATCCAGGCGTTCGAGCCGATCCTGATCGAAGGCAAGGCCATCCAGCTGCACCCGCTGGTTTGTGCTGCCTTCAACGCCGACTTCGACGGCGACCAGATGGCTGTGCACGTCCCGCTGTCGGTGGAAGCCCAGATGGAAGCCCGCACCTTGATGTTGGCCTCCAACAACGTGCTGTTCCCGGCCAACGGCGAACCGTCGATCGTGCCGTCGCAGGACGTGGTGCTGGGTCTGTACTACACGACCCGCGAACGTATCAACGGCAAGGGCGAAGGCCTGATCTTTGCGGACACCACGGAAGTCCAGCGTGCGCTGGATGCCGGTGAAGTCGAACTGACGTCCCGCATCAGCGTGCGTTTGACCGAGTACACCAAGGACAAGGAAACCGGTGCCTTCACGCCCGTGACCCAACTGGTGGAAACCACGGCTGGTCGTGCGCTGTTGTCCGAGATCCTGCCCAAGGGCCTGCCGTTCTCGAACCTCAACAAGGCGCTGAAGAAAAAGGAAATCTCCAAGCTGATCAACGTGTCCTTCCGCAAGTGCGGTCTGAAGGAGACGGTGGTGTTTGCCGACAAGCTGCTGCAAAACGGTTTCCGTCTGGCAACCAAGTCCGGCATTTCCATCTGCATTGACGACATGCTGGTGCCGAAGGAAAAGCACGAGATCATCGAAAGCGCCGAGAAGGAAGTCAAGGACATCGAGCAGCAGTACGTCTCCGGTCTGGTGACTGTGGGCGAGCGCTACAACAAGGTGGTGGACATCTGGGGCAAGGCCGGCGACAAGGTCTCCAAGGTGATGATGGACCAGCTGCGTCTGCAGAAGACCATCGACCGCCATGGCAAGGAAGTGGATCAGGAGTCTTTCAACTCCATCTACATGATGGCCGACTCCGGTGCCCGTGGTTCCGCAGCCCAGATTCGCCAGTTGGCCGGTATGCGGGGTCTGATGGCCAAGCCGGACGGCTCGATCATCGAGACGCCGATTACCGCGAACTTCCGCGAAGGTCTGAACGTGTTGCAGTACTTCATCTCCACCCACGGCGCCCGTAAGGGTCTCGCGGACACGGCGCTGAAGACGGCCAACTCCGGTTATCTGACCCGTCGTCTGGTGGACGTGACGCAGGATCTGGTGGTGACGCAAGACGATTGCGGCACGCACGAGGGCTCCCTGATGCGCGCCATCGTCGAAGGTGGTGAAGTGATCGAGTCGCTGCGTGACCGTATCCTGGGTCGTACCGCTGCTGAAGACGTCCTGCATCCGGAAAACCGCTCGGTGCTGGCCAAAGCGGGCGATATGCTGGATGAAGACGTCATCGAAGAACTCGAGGCGGCGGGCGTGGACGAGGTCAAGGTTCGCACGGCACTGACCTGCGAAACCCGCTTCGGCCTGTGTGCCAAGTGCTATGGCCGCGATCTGGGCCGTGGTGGTCTGGTCAACATGGGTGAAGCGGTCGGTGTGATTGCCGCCCAGTCGATCGGTGAGCCGGGTACCCAGCTGACCATGCGTACCTTCCACATCGGTGGTGCGGCTTCGCGTGCGGCGATTGCCTCCAGCGTGGAAGCCAAGTCCAACGGCATCATCGGTTTCAATGCCACGATGCGCTATGTGACCAACAGCAAGGGCGAACTGGTGGTGATTGCCCGTTCCGGCGAGATCATCATCCATGACGAGCATGGCCGCGAGCGTGAGCGTCACAAGGTGCCGTATGGTGCCGTGTTGACGATCAAGGCTGACCAGACCATCAAGGCTGGCGCGATTCTCGCCAACTGGGACCCGCTGACCCGCCCGATCATCACGGAATTCGCCGGTCAGGTGAAGTTCGAGAACGTCGAGGAAGGTCTGACCGTGGCCAAGCAGGTGGACGAGGTCACCGGCCTGTCGACCCTGGTGGTGATCGATCCGAAGCGCCGCGGTTCGACCAAGATCGTGCGTCCGCAGGTCAAGCTGATCGACGCCTCAGGCGCTGAAGTGAAGATCCCCGGCACCGATCACGCCGTGACGATCGGCTTCCAGGTCGGTGCCCTGATCCAGGTGCGCGATGGCCAGGACGTGGGCCCCGGCGAGGTGCTGGCCCGTATCCCGGTGGAAGGCCAGAAGACCCGAGACATTACCGGCGGTCTGCCGCGTGTGGCCGAGTTGTTCGAAGCCCGCTCACCCAAGGACAAGGGCATGCTGGCCGAGATGACCGGTACCGTGTCCTTCGGCAAGGAAACCAAAGGCAAGATCCGCCTGCAGATCACCGATCCGGAAGGCAAGGTCTGGGATGAGCTGGTGCCCAAGGAGAAGAACGTCCTGGTGCACGAAGGCCAGGTGGTCAACAAGGGCGAGAGCGTGGTCGACGGTCCGGCCGACCCGCAGGACATCCTGCGTCTGCTGGGCATGGAAGAACTGGCGCGCTACATCGTGGATGAGGTGCAGGACGTGTACCGACTCCAGGGCGTGAAGATCAACGACAAGCACATTGAAGTGATCGTGCGTCAGATGCTGCGCCGCGTGGTGGTTGAGAACGCGGGTGATTCGAACTACATCGCCGGCGAACAGGTTGAGCGTTCCGAAATGCTCAACACCAACGACGCTTTGCGCGCCGAAGGCAAGATCCCCGCGACGTACTCCAACCTGTTGTTGGGTATCACCAAGGCATCGCTGTCCACCGACAGCTTCATCAGCGCGGCTTCCTTCCAGGAAACCACTCGCGTGCTGACCGAAGCGGCCATCATGGGCAAGCGCGACGAACTGCGCGGTCTGAAAGAGAACGTCATCGTCGGCCGCCTGATCCCGGCGGGTACCGGCATGGCCTACCACCAGGCCCGCAAGGTGCGCGAGAGCATGGACGACGCCGAGCGTCGCGCCATTGCCGATGCCGAGGCAGCCGAACTGGCCGGTGAGACCCCTGCCGATGCGGGAGCCGCCACCGAGTAAAACCGGCGGCTGTCGCACAATCAAGCCCCAAGCCCTTTGCAGGCGCTTGGGGCTTTTTTCTGAGCAGATTTTGTTGCAGGCTTGATATCGTCTCGGAGGAATCACAGGCATGAATATTCCGCTCGCCATCTGGGTCGTCTGGGCGGTGGTGTTGTTCTGGGCCGTGGGGGCCTACAACCGGCTGGTGCGCTTGCGCTCGCAGGCGATAGCCGCTTTTGCGCCGCTGGAGATGCAGTTCACCCAGTACGTGACTCTGGTGTTGGGTAGTTTCGCCTTGCCGTCGGATGACGAAGAGGCTGGTTTGCGTGTCGGCGTGCTGGCTGCGGCACGGCAATTCGAATCGTCACTCAAGGCGGCGAGGTCCCATCCGCTGGATGCTCTGGCGATGCGTGCGCTGCAGACCGCGCACGAGACGCTGTGCGAGTCATGGTCGCGCTTGCGTGATGAGCCCCCCGATCTGGCGGGCGAGCCACTGCCGGCTGTGCTGCAGCAACAGTGGGAACACATCACGCTGCAGGCCGCCAATGCCAAGCAAGAGTTCAACCGCTTGGTGCAGGACTACAACGACGCCATTGTTCAATTTCCGGCGCATCTGCTGGCCTGGCTGTTCGGTTTCAAACCGGCACATACGATCACATGAACGAAAGCGATTCCAAAATACCGTTGTGGCGTCAGCTGCAGGCGGTGGCGGTCGTTTTGGCGGCCATCCGCCAGGGCGCATCAGGTACGGCGGCGTTGGAAACGGTCCAGGTCAGCCTGCGGCCAGGCGTGCAGGCGCTGGTGTACCAAGTACTGCGCTCGTTGGGGCGCGCCGAAGCTTTGCGCCGGCTGCTGGCATCGCGCAAGCCGCCGGCTGCCGTGGATGCCCTGCTGTGTACGGCACTGGCATTGATCTGGGACGAGGCGGTGGCCCCGTATGAAAGCTTCACCTTGGTCAACCAGGCAGTGGAAGCGGCCAAGCACACGGCTTCGATTCGAGCACAAGCCGGCTTTGTGAACGGCTGTCTGCGCCGTTTCCTGCGTGAACGCGCTGAGTTGCTTGCTCGTACGGAGGTGGATCCCGTGGCACGCTGGAATCACCCGGCATGGTGGATTGAGCGTTTGCGGCAGGACCATCCGAAACAATGGCAGGCCATTCTGCAGGCCAACAACCGGCAGGCACCCATGACGCTGCGTGTCAATGTCCGGAAGACGACGATCGATTCCTACCTGACGCGTCTGCGCGGAGCGGGTATCGCGGCATGGCGCAACGGGGAATTTGGCGTGACCTTGGCCGCTCCGTTGCCGGTACAGGCGATTCCCGGTTTTGCCGAGGGTCACGTCTCGGTGCAAGATGCGGCAGCGCAACAGGCGGCCCCGCTGTTGCTGCAGGGGTTGGCTGGCACGGCCAGTTTGCGTGTGCTCGATGCCTGTGCTGCACCCGGAGGCAAAACGGCCCATTTGCTGGAGTTGGCGGATTGCGAGGTCAGTGCACTGGAAATCGACCCGGTGCGCGCCGAGCGCATCGGACAGACTTTGCAGCGCTTGGGCTTGCAGGCCCGGGTGCAGGTGGCCGATGCCGGGCAGCCCGCCGCCTGGTGGGACGGGCAGCCGTTTGACGCCATCCTGCTGGATGCGCCCTGCACCGCCTCGGGCATTGTGCGGCGCCACCCGGACGTGCGCTGGCTGCGCCGTGAGAGTGATGTTGGACAACTGGCGGCCATCCAGGCCCGTTTGCTGGCCACTCTGTGGCCGTTGCTGAAACCGGGGGGGCGCTTGCTGTACTGCACCTGTTCGGTATTCAAGGCGGAGGGTGACCTGCAGATTCAAACGTTTCTTGCACACAACACCCAGGCCCGTTTACTGCCCTCGCCAGGCCATTTATTGCCGCATTTCACCGTCGGAGACGGCGACGTCCTAGACAATCAAGACAGTGACCATGACGGCTTTTATTACGCACTGCTGGAAAAACGCGCGGCTTGATTGGGCCGTGCTGCTGGCCTGCGCCCTGCTGGTCGGCTGGATGCCTCGCCCGGCACTGGCACAACCTGTGGCCGAGGTGGTGCAGTTACGCCTGGAAGGGGACAACGAGGGCGTCTTGCTGAGCGCCACGCTCAACTTTGATCTGCCGACGACGGTTGAGTCGGCCCTGCTCAAGGGGGTTGCCGTGTTTTTCGTGGCCGAGGCGGAGGTCTATCGCGAACGCTGGTACTGGGCGGACAAAAAGGTGGCGGGCGCAGAGCGGCACATGCGGCTGGTATTTCATCCGCTGACGCGGCGCTGGCGCCTGGCCGTCTCCCCCAGTACCATCGCCAACAACGGTCTGGGCGTGATCCTGAACCAGAGTTTCGATACATTGGAAGATGCGATGGCTGCTGTACGCCGCATCTCCGGCTGGCGCATTGCCGAGTTGCGTGACCTTGACCCGAGCGGACGTCATCGGGTCGAATTCCGATTCCGGCTGGACGTGTCGCAGTTGCCGCGACCTCTGCAGATAGGAGCCTTGGGGCAGAACGACTGGGCGCTCTCAATGGCAGCAACGCAACGGCTGGCCCTGGACAACCTGAAGTGAAGAAGCCGACGATCGAGGCCAGCGTCAGGCAGAGCTTGCAAAGCTCTCCTGCCTTGCGTTGGACACTGGGCATCGGGATGGCTGCCATGGTGGCTATCGGCCTGGTCTTGCTGTTCCTCCTGACCCAGGCGACTAACAACCGCGAACTGTATGAGCGCAACTACGCGCGCCTCTTTGCGGTCAACGTGGCGGTGGCGGCCTTGCTGTTGCTGGTGATTGGCTGGATCGCTTTTCGCCTGGCCAGACGTCTGCGCCAGGGGCGTTTCGGCAGCCGGCTTTTGGTCAAACTGGCGGCCGTCTTCGCCCTGGCCGGCTTTGCCCCAGGCATGTTGATCTACGTGGTGTCCTATCAGTTTGTGTCGCGTTCGATCGAGAGCTGGTTCGACGTCAAGGTGGAGGGGGCGCTCGAAGCAGGTCTGAATCTGGGGCGAACCACCTTGGACATCTTGTCTACCGACTTGTCGAGCAAAACCCGCAGTGCCGCCCAGCAACTGCAAGATACGCCCGATGTGACAGCCGGGCTGGTGCTGGAGCGCGTGCGCGAACAACTGGGCGGACGCGATGTCATGCTTTGGGGGGCAACGGGACAGTTGATTGCCAGCGTTGGTGCCTCTCAGTTGCAGCTGACGCCGGAGCGGCCGGGGGCTCAGCAATTTCGCGCCGCCCGCAGTCAACGTGTCGTGACTTGGGTTGAAGGACTGGATGATGTGCCCGGTGCGGGTGAGACGGCGCGCCAGGTTCGCCTGAAGGCCTTGGCCCAGGTGCCCTCGTCCAACTTCGGCATGCTGGGAGAAAACCGCTTCCTGCTGGTGACGCAGGAATTGCCGGAGGCGTTGGTGGCCAATGCCCTTGCGGTGACCGAAGCCTACCGTGAATACCAGGAGCGCGCGCTGGCACGCGATGGGCTGCGGCGCATGTACATCGGTACCCTGACCCTGAGCCTGTTCCTGGCGGTCTTCGGTGCCGTGTTGCTGGCCGTGCTGTTGGGGAACCAGATCACGCGCCCACTGCTGCTGCTGGCCGATGGGGTGCGCCAAGTGGCGGCAGGCGATCTGACACCGAAGACCGTTTTGCAGGGCAAGGACGAGCTCGGGGGGCTGACCCGCTCATTTGCGGACATGACGCAGCAGCTGGCCGATGCCCGCCAGGCCGTCGAGCACAGCATGGAGCAGGTCAATGCGGCGCGTGCCAACCTGCAGACCATTCTGGACAATCTGACCGCAGGTGTGATGGTGCTCGATGAACGGGGCGCCATCCAGTCGGCCAATCCCGGTGCCACGCGCATTTTGAGGGTGCCGCTGGCGGCTTGTGAAGGGCGACGCCTGGCTGACATCGAGGGGCTGGAGGAGTTCGGCAGCCGTGTTCAGGCCCAGTTTGATACGTTCCTGGGAGAGAGCAGCGAACACGGTCTCGACCACTGGCAGCAGTCCTTCGAACTCGGCGGTGTGCAATCCGGTCTGGCAGGTCAGACGGCCGATGGGATCGTGACCCTGGTGGCACGTGGCGCCGAGCTGCCTGGTCATGCACGGCTGCTGGTGTTTGACGATATTTCAGAAATCGTCTCTGCCCAGCGTGCTCAGGCCTGGGGCGAGGTGGCTCGGCGTTTGGCGCACGAGATCAAGAATCCGCTCACGCCTATCCAGCTGTCGGCCGAGCGGCTGGAGATGAAGCTCACTGGTAAGGTGGATGCTCCCGAGCAGGCGATCCTGTCCAAATCGGTCAAGACCATCGTCGACCAGGTCGATGCCATGAAGCGGCTGGTCAATGAGTTCCGCGACTATGCACGCCTGCCGGCAGCAGAACTCAAGCCGCTGGACCTTAATGCACTGGTCGCTGAAGTGCTGCATCTGTATGGCGGAGAGAACGTTCATGTGCCGGTGCACGCCGAGCTGGACCCACGTTGCCCACGCATCCTGGGCGATGCTCAGCAGTTGCGGCAGGTGTTGCACAACCTGCTGCAAAACGCGCAGGATGCCACCGAAACGGCAGCACGCAGCGGCGCTGACTGCAGCGTGACACTGCGCACCCAGTGGGTGGAATCCAGCGGACGGGTGCGTCTGAGCGTGCTCGACCACGGCACCGGGTTCCCTGAGAACATCCTCAAGCGCGCGTTCGAGCCTTACGTCACGACCAAGGCCAAAGGCACGGGTCTTGGCTTGGCCGTGGTCAAGAAGATTGCCGATGAACATGGCTCGCGCATCGATCTGGCCAACCGGGTCGTGGACGACCAGGTGGTGGGTGCGCAAGTATCGTTATCATTCGCAGTGCAGCCCGTGACCTCAGCCTGAGCACGGCGAGTTATTTTCCGAGGCACAGCGCTTACAAATCATGGCAAACATTCTGGTGGTGGATGACGAACTCGGCATTCGTGATCTGCTGTGGGAAATCCTGAACGACGAAGGGCACACCGTCGAGGTGGCTGAAAATGCGGCTCAAGCTCGTGCCGCCCGCCAGCGTGAACGGCCCGATCTGGTGCTGCTCGATATCTGGATGCCGGACACCGATGGTGTGACCTTGCTCAAGGAATGGTCCACCACTGGTTTGCTGACCATGCCGGTCATCATGATGAGCGGTCACGCCACCATCGACACGGCGGTCGAGGCCACCAAGATCGGCGCCCTGGCCTTCCTGGAAAAACCGATCACCTTGCAAAAGCTGCTCAAGGCAGTGGAGCAGGGCTTGGTCAAGGGCAGCTTGCGCAAGCCGGCGTCTGCACTCAGCCAGCCGGTCGAGATCGTGACGGAGATGACCACGCTGACCGGGCAACTGACCGTGTCAGGGGCTGTGGAGCTGGGGCCGCAGGCACAGCAGAACTTCATGCTGGACAAGCCCTTGCGCGAAGCGCGCGACGAGTTCGAGAAGGCCTATTTCGAGTACCACCTGGCGCGTGAAAGCGGGTCCATGACCCGCGTTGCTGAGAAGACCGGCCTGGAGCGCACCCACCTCTATCGCAAGCTCAAGCAGCTTGGGGTGGACCTGTCCCGCGGCAAGCGCGGCACTTCTTGAAGTGGCCGCAGGAATGGTGGAAAAGTCCTGCTATAATTCCATCTCTTGGCCCGGTAGCTCAGTTGGTAGAGCAGCGGATTGAAAATCCGCGTGTCGGTGGTTCGATTCCGCCCCAGGCCACCAAGATCTCTCAGAAAGCCATCCTCAGGGGTGGCTTTTTTATTTTCCCCATCGATCGTCGAGCCCCCGCGAGGTTCGGTCTGGTTCGAGGCCGACCTTTCCTCGCCTTTTCGCCATTGAGCGCACTGCGCCCTGATGGCGTCGATTCACTGTGAGGCCAGTCTGGCTTGCCTCACACCCGCGCCGGTTCGTTTGCCCATCTGCCGACAACGGGTCACATCCATTCGGGCGCGCGCCCGCCATTCAACAAGGACTCCGAAATGACCACTGACACTGCTGTGCATGAACATGCTGACCTGGTTGCCCAGGTGATGAACGGGATCTGCACCCGCACGCTGAACCACTTCGCCGAAGAAGCCAAGCTGAACGCAGAAAGCTTGAAGGACGCCTTTGACCGTTACGAGATTGACTATGCCTGGCATGTCCTGGGCTCCGACCGGATGCGGGAAGAAACGGTCTCGCTGCTGGAGACGCGGCTCAAGCACGCAGCAACCGACGCGCAGAAAGCCAGTGTGGCGGGCATCTTGCAATCAGCCGCCGCGGCTCAGGCGCCGGAGCTGTTGATGAGTTTTGACAATGATGTGCCCGTGGTGCTGACAGATCTTCTCTGCGCAGCGTGGCGGGCACACTAGGCCATCCGGTGGCCGCAGAGGCGGGTTGGCCTGAAAGGCCCCGACAAGGGGCTTTTTACTGGCGATGGCCTTGCACGTTGTGCCGGGCCCGATATGATGCGCCTACAACCTGACGTACCAACTCCAACATGAGCGGCAGCGCACTCTTCATTGGCGATCACCTGGCCCGCAGCTGCCGCGGTCGTCCCGGTGCGCCTCCGGTATGGCGATGACGCCTGTGTTTTAGTCATCCACGCCATTCCGGAGAAATTTCATGTCTGATCTGTTCGAGAACCCCATGGGCCTCATGGGGTTCGAATTCGTCGAGTTCGCCTCGCCCGTACCCAACGTACTGGAACCTCTGTTCGAGAAAATGGGCTTCAGCCTGGTGGCCCGTCACCGTTCCAAGGACGTGCTGCTGTACCGCCAGGGCGAGATCAACTTCATCGTCAACCGCGAGCCGCGCAGCTTGGCTTCTTATTTTGCGGCCGAGCACGGCCCCGCGGCCTGTGGTCTGGCCTTTCGCGTGCGCGATGCGCACAAAGCCTATGCGCGCGCGCTGGAGCTGGGCGCGCAGCCGATCGAGATTCCGACTGGGCCGATGGAGTTGCGCCTGCCGGCGATCCGTGGCATCGGCGGCGCGCCGCTGTACCTGATCGATCGCTTCGAGGACGGCAAGTCGATCTACGACATCGACTTCGAGTGGGTCGAAGGCGTGCCGCGCCGCCCGAGCGGACACGGCCTGCGCCTGATCGACCACCTGACGCACAACGTCTACCGCGGCCGCATGGCGTATTGGGGGCAGTTCTACGAACGCCTGTTTAACTTCCGCGAGATCCGTTACTTCGACATCCAAGGCGAATACACCGGCCTGACGTCCAAGGCCATGACGGCGCCGGACGGCAAGATCCGCATTCCGCTCAACGAGGAGTCCTCGCGCGGTGCCGGTCAGATCGAGGAATTCCTGATGCAGTTCAACGGCGAGGGTATCCAGCACGTGGCGCTGCTCACCGATGACCTGCTGGCCAGCGTTGATGCCCTGCAGCTGGCCGGCATCCCGTTGATGACGGCGCCGAACGAGGTCTACTACGACATGCTGAGCGAGCGGCTGCCGGGCCACGGCCAGCCGGTACCCGAATTGCAGGCGCGCGGCATCCTGCTCGATGGCAGTACGGCCGATGGGCGCCCCCGTCTGTTGCTGCAGATCTTCTCGCAGACCCTGCTTGGGCCGGTGTTCTTCGAGTTCATCCAGCGCCAGGGTGATGAGGGCTTTGGCGAAGGCAACTTCAAGGCCTTGTTCGAGTCGCTGGAGCGCGACCAGGTCCGTCGCGGTGCTTTGCGCGTGGGTGATTGACGGCGGGGCGGTCTGAGGCTTACCAGTCGACCAGGCTCAGGCCAATGCTGAGCACCGTGCGCTGGCGGTTGTAGTCCAGCAGCGAGTCGCCGTAGCCGCTGAACAGCTGGACGTGAAAGCGCAGGCCGCTGGTCATGCTGCCGCGGCCGGGAGTGCCGATGGCGCGCATCCAGTCCAGGCGCAGCGAGCCGTTGCCTACCGCCTGCAACGAATGGCGCACCGTCATGCTCAGCGAGTTGAGCTTGTCCAGGTTCCACATGCCGGTGACTTCGGCGCGCCCCACGTAGTCGCTGATGCCCGGGTTGTCATCGCTGGCGGCGTCTTCGGGCATGCGCTGCCAGACGCGGCCGGTCAGGGTGTACTTGTCGCCCTTCTCGGCACCGGCCATCAGGATGATGCGGTTCCAGCTGCGCGACAGCGGCAGCGTCTGGCCGTTGGACTGGTGGTTGAGGCTGATGCCGCTGTAACGCAGCCGCCAGCCCCCGGGCAGATCGGCGTCGGTCGGCACGATGTACATCAGTTCCGGTTCGTGGTCGGTGTTGCGGAACGGACGCGAGAGTTGTTCGTTGAAGAGCTGCCAGTAGGACTGCTGGCTGTAGCCGAACCAGAGCGAGTCGCGCTTGACCGGGTCGTCGTGCGTCAGGAAGCCGGAAGCGATCTTGGTGCGCACCGAGAGCTGGATACGGGTCTCGCCTTGCAGGTAGGGCTGGTAGCTGGCGGTGTGGCCGGCTGTGGGCGTGCTCGGCGCTGTGTTGACGCTGTCGGAGCCGATCAACGACAGGCTGATTGGGCGGTAGCCGCGGATGTTGAAGCGGCCGCAATCGCTGCTGGCTTCCAACTCCCAGAAGCGCGACAGGGTCGACGACTGGCTGCTGTGACAGTCGGGTTCGGTCGCTGCGGTTTGTGTCGGTTTTTCAATCGCCCCCGTGGCGGCGGGTGCCACGGGCGGTGGCTGTTCCGAGGCCAGCGCCGGCGGGGTCGCGTTAGGTGCCGTGGCGGTCATGCCCGGCGCCTGCTGCCCGGCCCAGCGGTCGAAGCAGGCCAGCCGTGCCGGTGCATCGTTCAATCGGGTGCAAGCCAGCCAGCCGGCGTCCGGCGTGGCGGCCTGATTTTCAATGTTGTTTTGGGCTGTTGCGCTTGTCGATATTGCGCCAGCAGCTATCAAAAAGATAGCGATTGGTTTCATGCTGGTCCGGCCAGCGCTTGCGCCGCTGCCGCATCCTGGGCCTTCTTGGCGAATTCGGCGCGCAGGGCGCGCAGCTTTTCGCGCGGGTCTTCTTTCACCGTGGCCTGGTCCAGCGCCATCTCGGCAATGAAACGGCTGGGCTGGGCGGTCACCATCTCACGCCCTTTTTTCTTGCGGCGCGGCCAGCTCACGGCCAGCGTGCGCTGGGCGCGCGTGATGCCCACGTACATCAGGCGGCGCTCTTCCTGCAGGCGTTGCGCGATGCTTTCATTGGCCGCCTCGTGCTCGCGCGAGGAGCCGCCCAGCGAGTCGGCGCCTTCGTCCAGCTTGAACGGCAGCATGCCTTCGGTCACGCCGACCAGCATCACGTGCGGCCACTCCAGGCCCTTGGAGGCGTGCAGGGTGGAGAGCGTCACCACATTCTGGTCCTGCTCGCGTTCGCTGATGGTGGACAGCAGCGAGATGGTCTGCGCCACTTCCAGCAGTGACTTCTTCTCGCTGGCCAGCGTTACGCCAGCCGCATCGTCAATCTGGCCGCCGCAGCGCTGCGCCATCCAGTCGCAGAACTCCATCACGTTGGTCCAGCGCGAGGCCGCCACCTTCTCGTTGTCTTCGCTGTCGTACAGGTGTTTCTCGTAGCCGATCTCTTTGAGCCAGTCGGCCAGGAAGGCGCGAGCATCTTCCGCCCCCTGGGTGTGGCGAGCCCGGTATTCGAGGTCGTTCAGGTAACGACCAAACTCGTGCAGGCTGCCCACCGCGCGGGCGTTCAACACCGAGCCGAGCGAGGAGGAGAACAACGCCTCGAACAGGCTGAGCTTGTACTTGCTGGCAAAGGTGCCCAGCTGCTGCAGCGTCTGGTGGCCGATGCCGCGTTTGGGCGTGGTGACGGCACGCAGGAAAGCCGGGTCGTCGTTGTTGTTCACCCACAGGCGGAACCAGCCGCACAGGTCCTTGATCTCGGCGCGGTCGAAGAAGCTCTGGCCACCCGACACCTTGTAGGGAATCTGCGCGCGGCGCAAGGCCTGCTCAAACACGCGCGCCTGGTGGTTGGCGCGGTACAGCACGGCGAAGTCGCGGAATTCCTTGTGCTGGGAGTTGGAGCGCAGGCTCTGGATGCGCGCCACGGTGCGCTCGGCTTCGTGCTCCTCGTTGTCGGCATCGACCACGCGCACCGGCTCGCCTTCGCCCAGATCGCTCCACAGGTTCTTCGGGAACAGCTTGGGGTTGGGGCCGATCACGTTGTTGGCCGCGCGCAGGATGGCGCTGGTGGAGCGGTAGTTCTGCTCCAGCTTGATGACTTTCAGATTCGGAAAGTCGACCGGCAATTTCTTCAGGTTGTCCAGCGTGGCGCCGCGCCAGCCGTAGATCGACTGGTCGTCGTCGCCCACGGCGGTGAAACGTGAATTTTGCGGGTCGTGGCTGCCGACCAGGGCCTTGAGCACCTCGTACTGGGTGGCGTTGGTGTCCTGGTATTCGTCTACCAGGATGTGGCCCATCATCTGCTGCCACTTGCTGCGCACCTCTTCGTGGTCGCGCAGCAATTTCAGTGGCATACCGATCAGGTCGTCGAAGTCCACGCTCTGGTAGGCCGTCAGCCGCTCCTCGTAGCGCGCCATGATGCGCGCGATGATGCGTTCGTTGTCGTCGGCGGCCTGCGCTTCGGCCTGCTCGGCGTTCAGGCCCATGTTTTTCCACGCACTGATGGTCCATTGCCATTGGCGGGCGGTGGCGGCATCGACCGAACCGCCGGCGTCCTTCAGGATGCTGGTCACGTCATCGCTGTCGAGGATGGAGAACTGGGGCTTCAGGCCCAGCACCTCGCCGCTTTCGCGCAGCATGTGCACGCCCAGCGCGTGGAAGGTGCAGATGCGCACGTCCTTGGCGGCCTTGCCGATCAGCCCCTTGGCCCGCTCCCGCATTTCGGCCGCCGCCTTGTTGGTGAAGGTGATGGCGGCAATGCGCTTCGGGTCCATCCCGGTCTGGATCAGGCGGGCGATCTTGTGCGTGATGACGCGCGTCTTGCCCGAACCGGCGCCGGCCAGCACCAGGCAGGGGCCGTGCAGGAAGTTGACGGCATCCTGTTGTGCGAGATTCAGACCGTGGGAGGGGGTGGACGACATGCAGAAAACAGAGGCGAAGCGAGGAATCATACCGAGAGTGCATCTCGCATCCTGAAGACGGGGAAAAGCCGTGCCATCTGCTGTGACAATAAGGCCGTGCTGAACATTCTTTCTGTCACCTTCCCGTTTTTTGCTCTGGTCCTGTGCGGCTACCTGGCGGCGCGCCGGCGCATGCTGCCGCTGGAGGCGATTCCCGGGCTGAATGGCTTTGTGCTGTTCTTTGCGCTGCCCTGCATGCTGTACCGCTTTGGCGCGACCACGCCGATTGCGCAACTGCTCGACGCCAGCGTGTTCGGCGTCTGGTTGTTGTGTGCCTTCACCATGGTCGTCTTCACGATCACTGTCACGCTGAACAAACGCATCGGCTGGAACGACGCCTCGTTCGGCGCGCTGGTGGCGGCCTTTCCCAACACCGGTTTCATGGGCGTGCCGCTGCTGGTGGCGCTGCTGGGCGCGCAGGCCGCCGGCCCGATGATCGTGACCATCACGGTGGACATGGTCATCACCACCTCGCTGTGCATTGCGCTGTCGCGCCTGGATGGGGCCGACACGCACGGCATGGCGGTGGCGGCGCGCAACGCGCTCAAGGGCATGCTGTTCAATCCCATGCCCTGGGCCATCCTGCTCGGTGGCTTGGCCTCCTACATCCAACTCGAATTGCCGGGCCCGGTCACCAAGACGGTCTGGCTGCTGGCGGACGCTGCCTCGCCCACCGCACTGTTCACCATCGGCGCTGTGCTGGCGCGCTCGCAGATGCTGGCGGCCGAGCATGACCATGCGCCCCACCCCTTGAGCGACTACGTGCCGGTGGCGGTTTACAAGCTGTTGCTGCACCCGCTGCTGGTGCTGCTGGTGGGCGGCGGCGCCATTCAACTCGGCGTGCCGCTGGCGCGCCCGGCGTTGACCGTGATGGTGCTGGTGGCCGCCCTGCCCAGTGCCAGCAACGTCTCGATGCTGGCCGAACGTTTTGGCGCCGACAACGGGCGCATCGCCCGCATCATCCTGGTCTCTACTGCAGTGGCCTTCTTGAGCTTCTCGGCCGTCGTGGCCTTGATGACCTAGTTTCCGTTTTCCCCTGGCTGCTCCGGTGCAGCGATAGGTTTGCGCTATTTGATAGATATTTCAAATCAAATAGCTAATCCAATAGTCAAACTCTAAACTTGAACCACTTTCAAGTTAAAGGAGTACCGTATGACCACTGCCTATCTGCAAGCCCATGCCCAGCGTCAGCCGTCCTGGCTTGAATGCCTGGCCACCCTGGCACAAGCCAGCTGAGACGTCTCGTCGGAACGTCAACATCACAAGCACTAGGAGAAAACCATGTCCATTGAAGCCAAATGTCCCTTCCACGGTGCTGCCGGTGGCGGTACGCAAAACAAGGATTGGTGGCCGAATCAACTGCGCCTGGATCTGCTGAACCAGCATTCGGAAAAGTCCAATCCATTGGGCGCGAACTTCGACTACGCCCAGGAATTCAAGAAGCTTGACTATGCGGCACTCAAGGCCGACCTGAACAAGCTGATGACCGACTCGCAGGACTGGTGGCCTGCCGACTCCGGCAGCTACGCCGGCCTGATGATCCGCATGGCCTGGCACAGTGCCGGCACCTACCGCGTGGGTGATGGCCGCGGCGGTGCGGGCCGGGGCCAGCAGCGTTTTGCGCCACTGAACTCCTGGCCCGATAACGTGAACCTGGACAAGGCCCGTCGCCTGCTGTGGCCCATCAAGCAGAAATACGGCCAGAAGATTTCCTGGGCCGACCTGATGATCCTGGCTGGCAACGTGGCGCTGGAAAACGCGGGCTTCCGCACCTTCGGTTTCGCCGGCGGCCGCGAAGACGTGTGGGAACCGGACCAGGACGTGTACTGGGGCAAGGAAACCACCTGGCTGGGCGCAGAACAGCGCTACAGCGGCAAGCGTGACCTGGAGAACCCCCTGGCGGCCGTGCAGATGGGCCTGATCTACGTGAACCCCGAAGGCCCGAACGGCAATGGCGACCCGGTGTCGGCCGCCAAAGACATCCGCGAGACCTTCGCCCGCATGGCGATGGACGACGAGGAAACCGTGGCACTGATCGCTGGCGGGCACACCCTCGGCAAAACCCACGGCGCCGGCCCGGCGGACAACGTCGGTGCTGCCCCCGAAGCGGCTGTGCTGGAGCAACAAGGCTTCGGCTGGGCCAACCAGTTCGGCGCCGGCAAGGGCAAGGACACCATCAGCTCGGGCATCGAAGTGACCTGGACCAGCACCCCGGCGCGCTGGAGCAATGACTTCTTCCAGTTCCTGTTCAAGTACGAGTGGGTCAAGACCAAGAGCCCAGCCGGCGCCATCCAGTGGGAAGCGAAGGATGCCGAGGTCATCATCCCCGGCCCGACGCCCGACTCGCCGCCGCGCCGCCCCACAATGCTCACCACCGACCTGTCGCTGCGCTTTGATCCGACCTACGAGAAGATCTCACGCAAGTTCCTGAACGACCCGCAAGCCTTCGCCGAAGCCTATGCCCGTGCCTGGTTCAAGCTGACCCACCGCGATCTGGGCCCCAAGGCGCGCTACCTGGGCCCCGAGGTGCCGAAAGAAGACCTGCTCTGGCAGGACCCGCTCCCCGCCGCGATCCACAAGCCGACGGCAGCCGACATCGCCGACGTGAAAGCGAAGATCGCCGCCTCCGGCCTGTCCGTGGCCGAGCTGGTGTCCACCGCCTGGGCGTCTGCCTCCACCTTCCGTGGTGGCGACAAGCGTGGTGGTGCCAACGGTGCGCGCATCCGTCTGGCCCCGCAGAAGGACTGGGCCGTCAACCAGACGGCAGCCAAGGTGCTGCCCAAGCTGGAAGCGATCCAGAAGGCGAGCGGCAAGCTGTCGCTGGCTGATGTGATCGTGCTGGCCGGTGGTGTCGGCATCGAGATGGCCGCCAAGGCAGCCGGCGCCGCGCTGGACGTGCCGTTTGCGCCGGGGCGTGTCGACGCCACGGCCGAGCAGACCGATGTGGCTTCCTTCCAGCACCTGGAGCCCTTGGCCGACGGTTTCCGCAACTACGTCAACGCGAAGATGGCCAAGTCGGGCGTGCCGGCCGAGCACCTGCTGGTGGACAAGGCTCAGCTGCTCACGCTCACCGCACCGGAGATGACGGCGTTGGTCGGCGGCCTGCGCGTGCTGGGCGCCAACTTTGATGGTAGCCAGCATGGCGTGCTCACGGTCAAACCCGGCACGTTGACGAACGACTTCTTCGTCAACCTGCTCGACATGGCCACCGAGTGGAAGCCTGTTTCGAAGGAGGGCAACAGCTTCGAGGGTCGGGACCGCAAGACCGGTGGCGTCAAGTGGACAGGCACCCGCGTGGATCTGGTGTTCGGCTCCAACGCCGTGCTGCGCGCACTGGCCGAGGTTTATGCCAGCGCTGACGGCAGGCAGAAGTTCGTGCAGGACTTCGTCGCGGCCTGGACCAAGGTGATGAACCTGGACCGCTTCGATCTGGCGTGAGCCGCCTGCGGGTTGGAAAGACAAAGGCCGCCTTCGGGCGGCCTTTGTCTTCTGGCCGGCGATGCGCGCGCAGGCCGTGGGGCTTCAGGGCTGGGGCCGGCCGGGGCCCTGGGTGCCTTCGGAACGTGCCGCCAGATAGGCATACAGGTCCATGATCTGGGCACTGACAACTGGCTCGCCCTGCCAGGCCGGCATCGTCAGCGGGGCGTCTTTGCGTTGCATGATCACTTCAACCTGTGTTTCCCGCGCTGCACCAGGGGTGGTGGCTTGTGTCGGGGGCTGCGTCCAGTCGTAGCGCTGGAGCACGAGGCCGGCGAAGCGGCGCGGGCCAATGTCTTTCATGCGCGGCAGGAGGTTGGGGGCGTTGATCGTGCCGGTGGCATCCGTGCCATGGCAGCTTGCGCAGCGTTCCTGGAAGACGCGCCAGCCGACGTAGACAGAGCCTGGTGGCTTGGTGCGCTGGGCGATTTCCTGTGCCGGCTGGCGGTTCAGCCATTCGGCGGAACAGCCGGCCAGCAGGAGCGAGGCCAGCAGGGCGGCGCCATACAAGTGACCACGGCGCTGACGTGTGGACGTTGAAAACTGGGTCATCATCATTTCCTTCTCTAGGCTGGAGGTGCTGTCATCCAAGGTGCCTCTTCAGCTTCATTATGCGTGGGCTTGTGGCTGACTTGGTTGGTGCTGCGCTGCGGCCTTGATGCACGTCAGATGGCCCGACATCACAGTCGGCGGATCGGCTTTCTCTTCCACACCAGACGGTAATAAGCCGTCTGCATGACCAGCATCGCCAGAAAGGCGATCGGGTAGGACGCCCAAATGCCGTTCAAGCCATAGAGCTGGTTCAAGACCCAGGCCACCGGAATTTCTATGCCCGCAATGGCGATCATCGTGATGGCCGTGGGCATCAGCACGGTGCCGCTGGCGCGCATCAAACCCGACAGCACCATCGACATGCCCATGATCACGCTGCTCCACAGCATGATGTGCAGCAGCGTCTGCGCCATGTCCACCACGGCCACGTCGGTGATGAACAAACCGAGGATGTGGCGCGAGAAAAGATAACCCAGCAGCACCAGCGAACCGGTCAACACCAGGTTCATCGTGATGCCGGTGCGGGCGATCTTGCCCAAGGTGTGGCTGCGCCCGGCACCAATGGCCTGGGCTGCCAGGATGGAAGCTGTGATGGCGATGGAGATGGCCGGGAACTGCACGTACGAGACGATCTGATTCACCGCGCCGTAAGCCGCCGTGGCTTGCGAGCCATGGCGGTTGACCAGGAACAGGACCGCAATCTCGGCCACCGAGATGGTGATCATCGACAAGGCCGTGGGCAGACCGACGAACAGGATCTTGACCAGAATGCTGCGGTCGATGCGCAGGTGCTTCATGAACGCCGCGTTGGGTGCCAGCGGGTGGTGCTTGCGCAGGAGATACCAGGCCGTCCAGCCCAGCGCGATCAGGAAAGACACCACTGCGGCGTAGGCGCCGCTGGTCACACCCAGGCGGGGCAGCCCAGCCCAGCCCTGAATCAATGCCGGGGTGACCAGCAGGCTGACGATTGTGGAGATCAGCAGCGTCAACAGCGAGGTGGTGGTGTCGCCGACGCCGCGCAGCATGGACGTGACCAGCAAGAACAGGAACAGGCCGGGGGCAGCGATCAGCATGATGCGGGCGTAGGCCGTGGCCTCCGGCAGGATGTCGGCCGGTGTATCCAGGGCGCGCAGCATCATCTCGGTGAACGAGCCGCCAAAGGCAGCCACCGCCAGTCCTGCGTACAGGCCCACCATCAGTGTGGTGCCGGCGATGGCCTTGACGCGACCCAACTCCTTGGCGCCCCAGGCCTGGCCGATGAGGATGGCAGCACCCGCACCCAGGCCGATCATGAAGGCGATGAAAAAGAACAGCACCGGGAATAACGCCGACACCGCGGCCATGGCCTTCACGCCCAGCATCTGCCCCAGGTAGATGTTGTTCACCGTGCCGGAAAGCGCTTGCAGGATGTTGCTGACAATCATTGGCCCCAGGAAGGCCAGGTAGACCTTCCACAGAACGGGCGGCGATTGGATGGACTCGGTGGTGCTCATGCTTGAAAGGCCTCGGACAGCAGTTTTTTCAGGTGTGCTTGCACATCCAGCGGCCAGGCGGCGATCCGTGCTTCCAGGCCGGCCTGATCGCCGGCAAACAGAGCCCGGCTGGCTTCTTCGAAGCCCGCTTCGTGCCCGGCCATGGTGGACATGAATTTGTAGCCCACCTCCCGGCTCTGTCGGGCGCGATCCTTCCCTTCGGATGACAAACGGGCCGCCTCCACCAGTTTGCGCAGCGCCACCGAGGCGCCACCGGGCTGCTGGCCCAGCCACTCCCAATGCCGTGGCAACAGGGTCACTTCCCGTGCCACCACGCCAAGTTTGGGGCGGCCAGGGCCGCGAGTTGCTTCGGGGCTGGGCTGGGGCGTGGCAGGCACGCCCAGCCGGGTCGCAAAGTCTTGCGCCGAGCCACGCCAGTCCAGCTCGATCGTCTCGCTGGTGGTGTCGTTGAAGACCAGCACCGGCAGCGGGTTGGGGTTGCCGGCACTGCGGTCCAGTGCGGCTTTGGCCAGCGGGGCTACGTCCTTGAGTTCGCCTGTGGCGATGCAGCGACTGCCCTCAAAGGCGGTACACGGTGTGCGGAGCCAATCCATAAATTACCCGGATGAAATTGAAAATCAAATTATACCCGGGTATAAATAATCCTGCAATTTCACCCGGGTAATAATTGACCTCGGCCTAGATCGTCAGCGGATCAACGTCCACGGCCCAGCGGATCAGCCCCTTGCCTTCCGGCCCCTGTCGCACCTCATGCAGGGTGGCATGCCAGGCGGCCAGGAAGCGCTGCAGCGCGGCCCTTGAGGCGGCCTCGATCAGCATCTGGGCCCGCTCCACATTGGCCACGCGCTGCACACTCATGGGCACGGCCGGGTAGAGCGTGACGTGCTGCGTTTCAGCCAGATCAGCGGCCGCCGCGCTGGCCGCCTGTAAAAAGCCCTGGGCGGTTTCCTGCGTGCGTGCCTCGGCCCGCACCAGCGCCTGGAAACTGAAGGGCGGCAGGCCGGCCTGCTCCCGCTCCAGCAACTCCTGGGCGGCGAAAGCCGGGTAGTCGTGTTGTTTCAGGGCTTCGAACAGCGGGTGTGCCGGGTGGAAAGTCTGCACCCACATCTCGCTCTCGCCGCTGATGCCGGCATCTCGTCCGGCGCGACCGGCCGCCTGCATCAGCAGGCTGAACAGGCGCTCCGGCGCGCGGAAGTCGCTGGAGAACAGGGCGCTGTCGGCATTGACGGCGGCCACCAGCGTGATGCGGCGGAAGTCGTGACCCTTGGCAATCATTTGCGTGCCGACCAGCACATCGATTTCACCGGCGTGCACCTGCGCCAGTTGCGACTCCAGTTCGCCCTTGTGCTTGGTGGTGTCGGCGTCAATGCGCACGATGCGCACGGCGCCACCATCGGGGCGTTTCACATCGCCCAGCAGTTCAGCCAGATGTTCTTCCAGCCGTTCGGTGCCGCGGCCCATGGGGCGGATGTCCGGGTTGCCGCAGGCCGGGCAGGCACGCGGCACGCGCTCGGTGAAGCCGCAATGGTGGCAGCGCAGCGTGCGGTCGATCTTGTGGAAGACGCGAAAGGCACTGCAGTAAGGGCACTCGCTCTTCCAGTCGCAGTCTGTGCAATGCAATACCGGCGCGTAGCCGCGGCGGTTCAGGAACATCATGCTCTGCTCACCGCGGGCGATCCGTGCCTTGATCGCCTCCACCAGCGGCGGCGAGAACACCGCGTGTTTGGGTTGGTGGTTCATGTCCACCCGTCGCACCAGCGGCAGGCCGCTGGCCGGGTTATGGCGGCCGTCCGCGGAGACGGCGGGCTCGTTGTTGCCGCCCACGCGGCTGGGCATGTGCAGGCGCACGTAGCGTCCGCCCTCGGCGGCTGGGCGGCTGTGGTGCCAGCTCTCCAGCGAAGGCGTGGCCGAACCGAGGATGACCTTGGCGCCCTCCAGTTTGCCGCGGTAGACCGCCAGGTCCCGCGCCGAGTAGCGCGCGCCTTCCTGCTGCTTGTAGCTCGGGTCGTGCTCCTCGTCGACCACGATCAGCCGCAGCTTCGGCATGGAGGCGAACACCGCCATGCGCGTGCCCAGCACGATGCGCGCCGTGCCGCTGTGCGCGGCCAGCCAGCTGGCCAGGCGCTGCGGGTTGGTCATGCCGCTGTGCAGCGACACCACCGCCTGCTCGCCGTACAGCGGGCCGAAGCGTTCAATGAAGCGCGCCTCCAGCTGCGGCGTGAGGTTGATCTCGGGCACCATCACCAGGGCCTGCGCTTCCGGATCACTCTCCAGCAAAGCTTGCACGCAGCGCAGGTAGACCTCGGTCTTGCCGCTGCCGGTGGCGCCGAACAGCAGAAAGGGCCCGGCCTGGGTCTCGATCTGCGTGATGACGTCCGTTTGCTCGGGCGTCAGCGTCAGCGGGGCGCGGGTCGGGTCGGCGGCTGCGGTGCTGGCTGGGGCGGCCTTGGCCTGCCGTTTGAGCCGGCGTGCCAGTTGCTCGGCACTGAGTTCGCGCAACTGCGGCGGCAGGGCGGCCAGCGCCACCTCGCCCAGCGAGCGCTGGTAGTAGCCGGCGGCAAAGCCGACCAGTTGCCGCCAGGCATCGGTCAGCGGGCTCAGGCTGTCCAGCGCGGCCGTGATGGGGCGGGTCTTGTCGGCGTCGAACGGGGTGGTTTCGCCATCCGCGGGTGCATCCCACACCACCCCCAGGGTCTCGCGCTTGCCGAAAGGGACGCGGACCAGGGTGCCGGCGGCAAGTGCCAACTCACTTCGGTAACTCAACGGCCCGGCCACCTGGCTGTGTGCCGGGGTCTGGACCAGAACCGAAAGCCAGTGCGTCATGGAAATGCCCGAGTTGGGGTGAATTCTTGATGTTGACTTCCGGAAATGCCCCTAAGTGCTTGATCTGGAAGGCTTTTGTAAAGCATTCAAAGTTTCTGTGGATAACTTTGTTGATATCGCGTATCGATTCAGGCCGAAGCCTTGAAAATCAAGGCTTTTCTTGAAATGCCCACAAAAAAAGCAAAGCGCAATACTCTTATAAATCAATCACTTAGGTTCGCTATCGGTTTTATAGCGGCAATCCCCCATTTGGGGGATTGATTCTGCACCGCAGCACAGCTTTTGTGCATAAGTCAGGATTCACCAACCTGTTCTGGGGCATGCCAGGTCTAGGGAAAACCACTATTTCCGCATCTTCCGGGAGTGTTCGTGCACTGCCTGCACCAGGGTGGCCACATGCTCGGGCGGGGTGTACTGGCTGATGCCGTGGCCCAGGTTGAAGATGTGGGTCGGGCCGGTGGCATCCGGCTGGCCGGCCGGGGCCCGGTGCGGCGTGCCGAAGCTCTCCAGTACTTTTTTCACCTCAGCTTCAATCGCGGCCGGCGGGGCAAACAGAACATTCGGATCGATATTGCCCTGCAACGCCTTGTGGGCGCCCACCAGCGCGCGCGCCTTGCCCAGGTTCACGGTCCAGTCCAGGCCGAGCACGTCGCAATCGAGTTGGCCCATCTCTTCCAGCCACAGGCCACCGCCCTTGGTGAAGACGATGCGCGGCACCACCTTGCCGTCCACGCCGGTGCGCTTGAGCTGGGCCAGCACGCGGGCCGTGTAGGCCAAGCTGAACTGCTGGAAGGCACCGTCGGCCAGCACGCCGCCCCAGCTGTCGAAAATCATCACCGCCTGGGCGCCGGCGTCGATCTGGGTGTTGAGGTAGGTGGCCACGGCATCGGCGTTGACCTGCAGGATCTGGTGCATCAGGTCCGGGCGGCTGTACAGCATGGTCTTGACCTGGCGGTAGTCGTCCGAGCCGGCGCCTTCGACCATGTAGCAGGCCAGCGTCCACGGGCTGCCGGAAAAACCGATCAGCGGAACGCGGCCGTCCAGCGCCTTGCGGATCGAGGTTACGGCATCGAACACGTAGCGCAGCTTGTCCATGTCCGGCACGGCCAGCTTGGCCACTGCTGCTTCGTCGCGCACGGCGGTGGCAAAACGCGGGCCCTCGCCCTGGGCAAAGGACAGACCCAGGCCCATGGCGTCGGGCACGGTCAGGATGTCGCTGAACAGGATGGCGGCATCGAGCGGGTAGCGCTCCAGCGGCTGCAGCGTGACTTCGGTGGCGTAGTCCACGTTGGTGGCCAGGCCCATGAAGCTGCCAGCTTTGGCGCGCGTGGCGCAGTACTCGGGCAGGTAGCGGCCAGCCTGGCGCATCAGCCAGACGGGGGTGTGGTCGGTGGCCTGGCGCAGGCAGGCGCGCAGGAAAGTGTCGTTGCGCAGGGGGGCGAAGCTGGGGGTAGAACTCATACCCCCGATTGTCGCAGGTGCACCGCCAGTCCCCCCGCGCTCGCACTTCGTGCCGTTCGCGGCCCTCTCCCCAGGCATCGCTCGTCGCCTGGGGGGCTCGGCGACCGGCCTTAGCGGGCCAGCCGCACTTCGAGGATCTCGAAGTTGATGGCCTCGCGGTAGATGCGTTCGTCGTGCAGGACCAAGTGCAGCAGGATCTTGGGTGCCTGGGCCGTGACCAACCGGTGCCCCGCCACGCCGAGGACGACCAGGGCCAGGCCGGCCCAGGGGTAGCCGCTCAGCGCCAATGCGGCGCCGATGCCGACCAGCGGCAGGGCGATGAAGGTCAGCAGCAGGCGGTGGCGCACGTATTTGCGCGCCTTCTCCGGGTTGATGATGATGCGGAAACGCCCTGCCGGCAGGCCGGTACGGAATTCCTGGTGTGAAACCTCCACGGTCTGGGGCTGGTCGGCCGTGTCGGTGTCAGATGTTGTCTCGCTCATATTTTTGTACTCAGGCCCGGGTGCGGGCGGCGTGGTCGATCTTCAGGCAACGATTCTGCACCACAGCCAGGCCGGCGGCGCGCGCCTTGTCCGCGGCGGCCGCATGTTCGACGCCGAGTTGCATCCACACGGCCTGAGCACCAATGGCAATTGCTTCGTCGACGATGGGCGGGATGTCGGCCGAATTGCGAAAGCAGTTCACCAACTCGATGCGCTCGTGCTTTGCCGCTTCGCTCAGGCTGGGGTAGACCTGCTCGCCCAGGATCTCGCCGCTGGCATTCGGGTTGACCGGCACGATGCGCCAGCCGTGCGCCTGCATGTAGCGCGCCACCTGGTAGCTGTCGCGATGCGGTTTGGGTGACAGGCCGACCACGGCCACGGTGCGGCAGTGGTCGAGGACGGTGCGGATCGCGGCGGTCTGGTCCATGGTCACGTGGGCATGCTCACAGCTGCGCCAGGGCCGCACGCACTTCCTGCACGCTCAGGATTTCCGACAGCACGATCGGCGCCATGCCCTGCTTGTAGAACACATAAACCGGCACGCCATTGCGGCCGAGTTGCGCCAGCGCGGCGGTGATGGCCGGGTCGCGCCGGGTCCAGTCGGCGCGCAGCATCTGCACTTTCTTGGCGTCCAGCTCGGCCAGCACGGTGGCATCGGCCAGCGTGGTCTGTTTGTTGTACTGGCAGGTCACGCACCAGGCGGCCGTGAAGTCGACGAACACAATTTGATTGGCCGCCAGCAACTGCTCGACCCGGCCCGGGCCCCAGGCCTGCCAGCGCGCATCGGCTGCCAGGGTTTCTGTGCTGGCCTGATTTTTCAAGGCAAATGGGCCAATAGCCCATGTCAACCATGCGCCTGAGGCTATCAAAATAGTAGCAATTCCCAGGCGACTGCGGCCGGTGAGCGTGAGCGACCAGATCACCGCGCTGAAGACCACCAGCAACGCCAGCAGTGCGCCGGCACCATCGACGCCGCTCTGGTGCCCCAGCACCCAGACCAGCCAGGCCACGGTGCCGAACATCGGGAAGGCCAGCAGTTTGCGCAAGGCATCCATCCAGGCGCCGGGTTGGGGCAGGGCGCGGGCAAAGGCCGGCACGAAGCTGGCCGCCAGGTAGGGCAGCGCCAGGCCGAGGCCGATGGACGCGAAGATCAGCAGCGCCTGCGCCGCCGGTAGCGCCACCGCCAGGCCGAGCGAGGCGCCCATGAAGGGGGCGGTGCAGGGCGAGGCTACGGCTACCGCCAGCACGCCGGTGAGGAAGGCGTCGACCACCGGGTGGCGCGCCTGGAAGGCGGCCAGCGAGGACGGCGCGAACTGGCCGAACTCGAACACGCCGGCCAGGTTCAGGCCGATGAGAGTGAACAGGGCGGCCAGTGCCGCCACCACACCGGGGTTCTGCAACTGGAAGCCCCAGCCCAGGCTTTCACCAGCGGCGCGCAGGCCCAGCAGCAGTAGGCCCAGCAGCACGAAGCTCACCACCACGCCGGCGGTGTAGGCCAGGCCGCTGAGGCGGTGGCCGCGGTGATCGTCGGCATGGCGCGTGAAGCTCAGCACCTTGATGGCCAGCACCGGGAAGACGCAGGGCATGAGGTTGAGGATCAGGCCGCCAAGCAGGGCACCGAACAGGGCGGCGATGAAGGACGTTGACACGGCAGTGGGGGTGGTTGCCGCGCCTTGCGCATTGGCTTGCAGGGCAGCCTGCAGCGCCGGCGACAGCGCGGCCGGTGCGGTGGTCTTCGGCCACTCGCCGCTCACCGGCAGCTCGATGCGCCAGCCCTGACCTTGGTACGTCAGCACCAGCGGCAACAACGCCGGGCTGGCACTGCGCGCCTCCGCCAGCGGCAGGGTGGCGGTCCAGACTGCACCCTGCCAAGCCTGTTGCCACGGCGCCGAGGGGTTGATGATTTCAGGGGTTTCGGGGAAGGCCTCAAGTGTCTGGCCCTGCAGCTTGGCCGGTAGGCCGCGCAAAGTCAGCTTTAGCGTCTGGCCGTCAAGGGTGAGGCGGCTGTCTGGGCTGGCGGCCAGCGGCTGGGGTTGTGCGGTCAGCGCGGCATCGAAGGCCGCGCCGTGCAGGGCGGTCGAGCCCTTGACCGGGATGCTGAGCGTGAACTCGCCCTCCTCCGGAATGCATTCCTTGCGGCAGACCAACCAGCTGGCCTTGAGCTTGACTGTCAGCTCCGGGTTCAGCAGCGAGGGTTTGAAGTCGGGCGTGATGGTCAGCGGCACCGGCAGCAGCAGCGTGCCTTCATAGCCGTAGTTGACCAGCTTGCCCAGCGCGATCTTCTTCGGCAGCGGCCAGGCGATGTCGCCGGCTTGCACGCCGGGCGGCAGGGTCCATTCCAGTTGGGTGGGAAGGCCGGAGTCGCCGGAGTTCTTCCAGTAGGTGTGCCACTCCGGCTGGTGCTTGATCTGCAGCCCAAGCCAGACCGGCTGGTTGGGTGTCACGCCCTGGGGCGCATGGGCGATCAGTTCGGCACGCACCTGGTCGGTGGTGACCACGGTTTTTTGCGAGGCGATCTGGGCGCTGGCGCCGATGGAGAAAGCGGCAGATGCTATGAAAAAAAGAGCGATCTGCAAAAAACGAAACGGCGCGGTCATGGATGGCAAGGCGTGTGTGAAGCAGGTGGGAGTGAGCGGCGCCAGCGTAAGTTCCCCGTCCGACCCGCGGGAGGCGGTCGCAGACAACAGCCCTGTGCCAGGACCAACGCCAAATATAAGCCAAGGCTAAAAGGCTTGCAAAAGCCTATGACTGTCATAGACACTATCAAAGCCACGAGCCGGCCAAGGCTCGAATAATGTTTTCGTTTCCGAAAGCGGGCCATGCAAGAGCCTGCATCTGATGTTGACGTAACGGAGGATCATTATGGTGCCAAGCATGGAAGCGGTTCTGAGCCCCTGGGTGGCGCAGCTCAAGGCCAAGACCAATCTGCCGGTCCTGATTCAGTGGGGCGACAACCCGGCACCCGGTTCCGGCCTGCGGCTGGGGGACTTCTCCCACCCGAAGGTGGTGATCCAGGTGCGCAAGGCCAGTGCCATCCCACTGCTGCTGTCGCCCAGCCTGGACAGTCTGGGTGAAGCCTATGTGGAAGGCCAGATCGACGTCACCGGCAGTGTGGACGACATCCTCGACATCGCGCACCGGCTGGCCGAGGCCGGCAGCAAGACCGAAGGCCGGCTCTCGCGCATGGTGCGCCGCTTCACGCACACCAAGAACACCGACCGCGAGGACATCCAGTACCACTACGACGTCTCCAACGAGTTCTACCAGGTCTGGCTCGACCCGGCCATGGTGTACTCCTGCGCCTACTTCGAGAACGGCGACGAGACGCTGAGCGAGGCGCAGACCAAGAAGATCGACCACATCCTGACCAAGGTGCAGCTGCAGCCGGGCCAGCGCCTGCTCGACATCGGCTGCGGCTGGGGCGCGCTGGTCATGCGTGCGGCCAGCCAGTTCGGTGCGCGTTGCCTGGGCGTCACGCTGTCGCAGCGGCAGTTCGAGCTGGCCACCGAGCGGGTGCGCCAGGCTGGTTTGGCTGACCGGATCGAGATCCGCCTGCAGGACTACCGCGACGTGCAGGGCCAGTTCGACCGCATCACCAGCGTCGGCATGTTCGAGCACGTTGGCATTCAGCACCTGCCGGCCTACTTCAGCCGCATCAACGAGATGCTGACCGACGACGGCTGGGTGCTCAACCACGGCATCACCTCCACCGACGCCAACGACGGCGAGACCAGCCACGGCGGTGGCCGCTTCATTGACCGCTACGTCTTCCCGCACGGCGAGCTGCCGCACATCAGCACCGTGCTCAAGACCCTGCAGGAGGGCGGTCTGGAAGCGCTCGACATCGAGAGCCTGCGCCGCCACTACGCGCGCACCACCGGCTTGTGGAGCCAGGCCTTCGAAGCCAACGGTGAGAAACTGCGCGGCATGGTGGACGAAAAACGCTGGCGCATCTGGCGCGTCTACCTGGCCGGCTGCCAGTGGGCCTTCGAGCACGACGAGGTGTCGCTGTACCAGGTGCTATGCCGCAAGGCCGGCCGGCCGGCACGCGGTCTGCCTTGGTCGCGCCGCTGGATGTACAGCGGGCGCTAAAGCCAGCGTTGAGGTCGGCGCACTCCGATAATGGCGGCATGCCCGAACAGCCTGCCGCCATCGTCCTTGCGACGCTCAACGCCAAGTACATCCATGCCTCGCTCGGTCTGCGCTACCTGCTGGCCAATATGGCGCGTCATGGTGGTGAGGGATTGCGCGCACGCAGCGTGTTGCGTGAGTTCACCATTGCACGCCAGCCGCAGCAGATCGTGGATGAGTTGCTGGCCCTGAACCCGGCCATCGTCGGCTTTGGTGTCTACATCTGGAACGTGACGCAGACCACCGAGGTGCTGCGTCGGCTCAAGGCGGCACGCCCTGATATCAAGGTGGTGCTGGGTGGCCCCGAGGTCAGTCACGAAGTGGAAGAGCAGGCGATTGTGCGGCTGGCCGACCACGTCATCACCGGCTGGGGTGACGTGAGCTTTCCCAAGTTGTGTCGTGCGCTGTTGCATGGTCCGGCGCCGCTGATGAAGGTCATCGCGGGCGTTCAGCCCCCGCTGGACGAAATTGTCTTGCCCTACGCCGAGTACAGCGACGATGACTTGGCGCACCGCCTGCTGTATGTGGAAGCGTCGCGCGGCTGCCCCTTCAAGTGCGAGTTTTGTTTGAGTTCGCTCGACAAGACCGCCTGGGCCTTTGACCTCGACGTGTTTCTGGCCGAACTCGATGGCCTGTACCGTCGCGGCGCGCGCCACTTCAAGTTTGTCGACCGCACCTTCAACCTCAAGGTCGAGGCCTCGGTGCGCATCCTGCAGTTCTTCCTGGATCGAATGAGTGAGGACCTGTTCGTGCACTTCGAAGTGGTGCCGGACCAGCTGCCCGATCGCCTGAAAGCCATGATCGTTCGCTTCCCCGACGGTGTGCTGCAGTTCGAGGTCGGCATCCAGAGCTTCAATGTTGACGTGCAGCAGCGCATCTCGCGCCGGCAGGACAACGACAAGACCGAAACGAACCTGCGCTGGCTGGTGGGCGAAAGCCCGGCGCATCTGCATGCCGATCTGATCTTTGGCCTGCCCGGCGAAACGCTGGCCAGTTTTGCTGACGGCTTTGACCGCCTGTATGGGCTGAGGCCGCACGAGATCCAGCTCGGCATCTTGAAGCGCCTGCGCGGCACACCGATTGCGCGCCATACCGCCGACTACGGCATGGTCTACGACCCCGCGCCGCCCTACACCGTGCGCCAGACCGGTGCGGTGGATGCCGCCACGATGCAGCGTTTCACCCGCTTGGCGCGCTACTGGGATCTGGTCGCCAATTCGGGACGGTTCCGGCAAAGCTTGCCGCTGTTGCTGCTGGGGCCCTCGGCGTTCGCGGCCTTTCTGGCCTTTGCGGACTGGCTGTGGCAGCGCACCGGTGAGACCAGTCACCTCACGCCCGAGCAACTGGTGGATGCCCTGTTCGATTACCTGGTGACGGAGCGGCAACTCGATGTGCACACTGTGCGCCAAACGCTGCTGGCCGATTACCTGGCCAGCGGCGCACGTGCCCGGCCGCACAGCCTGCGGGAGGTGCTGCCGGCGCAGGCGGCACCGGTAGCGCGTGCAGTCCGTGTCCGTGCCGAACGGCAGGCGCGCCACAGTGACACCCCGGATGGTGCCGATACGGCAACGCTGGCGGCAGAGGCTCTAAGATAAGCACATGAGCACCCCCTCCCGTTTCTGGATCGACCTGAGCACGCACGACTTCGCGCAACTCGACACGGCCCGCACCATTGCCGTGTTGCCGGTGGCGGCCACTGAACAACATGGCCCGCATCTGCCGGTGAGCGTGGACACCGATCTGGTGGACGGCGTGGTGGCCGCAACGCTGCCGCACCTGCCGGCCGAGTTGCCGGTGCTGTTCCTGCCGACGCAGGCTGTGGGCCTGAGCCCGGAGCACCAGCGCTTTCCCGGCACGCTCACCTTGTCGTCGCACACGGTCATCAGTTTGTGGACCGAGATCGGCGAGTCGGTGGCGCGTGCCGGCATCAAGAAGCTGGTGCTGCTCAATTCGCACGGCGGCCAGGTCAGCGTGATGGACATTGTGGCGCGCGATCTGCGCGCCCGGCTCGAGATGCTGGTCTACAGCGTGAGTTGGTTCAACCTGCCGCTGGGGCCGGAGGTGGAGCAGCAGTTCACGGCCGAAGAACACCGCTTCGGTATCCACGCCGGCCAGATCGAGACTGCCATGATGCTGGCGCTCAAGCCCGAGCGGGTGGCCACGGCGCATGCACAGAACTTTGCTTCTGCCTCGCAGCAGCGTGCGCAGAATTTTCCTCTCCTCGGCAACGGCAAGAGTGCCAAGCTGGGTTGGCAGATGCAGGACTACAACCGGGCCGGCGCTGTCGGTAATGCCGCTGCGGCCACCGCCGCGCAGGGGCAGTCCGTGCTGCAGGCCAGTGGCCGGGCACTGGCGCAATTGCTGAGCGAAATCGATCGCCTGCCACCCGATACCCTGGTTAATACCTAGTCGAAATCCCGGTTTGACAGCCTGAGTGTGCAGGGCTACCGTGAGCACGTCTCCCGCTTCAGGAGTTGCTCATGAACACGACCACCGAACGTCGCCAATTCTGGCGCTCCGGCTTCGATGCACCGGCGCTGGTATCCGTTGCCGGCCGCAACCATGCGGCGCGCTTGATCGATGTTTCGCTCAAAGGCGCGCTGATCGAGCATGACGACACCTGGTCCGCCATGACAGGCCAACCCTGTCACTTGCGCCTTGAGCTGGCGCCCGGGGCGGTGATTGTGATGGATGCCACGGTGGCCCATGTGGATGGCCGCCATATCGGCCTGCACTGCGACCGCATCGACCTCGACAGCATCACTCACCTGCGCCAGCTGGTCGAGTTCAATGCCGGCAATCACAACGTGCTGGAACGTGACCTGGCCAAACTGATGGCCCAGGACGCCAGCCAGCGTCATTGAGTGGCTGAGTGGCCGCTACCCGGCGGTCGGTTGACACGCCGGGCAGCTTGGACGCTGCTTACTTCAGGATCAGTTCCACCGGCACATTGCCGCGCAAGGCATTGGAGTAGGGGCAGACCTGGTGGGTGGCTTCCATCAGGGCCTGCGCTTCTTCGCGCGGCAGGTCGGGAATGGTGACTTCCAGCGTGACGGCCAGACCAAAACCGCCCTTGTCATTCGGGCCGATGCCGACAGTGGCATCCACCTGGGTGCCTTGCAGCTTTTGCTTGCGCTGGCCAGCGACAAAAGCCAGGGCCGAGTCGAAGCAGGCGGCATAGCCGGCGGCAAACATCTGCTCCGGGTTGGTGAGCGCGCCGCCAGGGCCGCCCATTTCCTTCGGGATGGCCAGACGCAGGTCGAGCACGCCGTCTTGCGAGACAACATGGCCATTGCGGCCGCCGGTAGCGCTGGCACGGGTTTGGTACAGGGTTTTCATAGATAACTCCTAAAAGATTGAATCGTGTGCGATGTATTGTCGGAGATTTGTGAAAACCCTGCTATGGGCAGGGGATTTGTCAGCCTGCAGCGGCTTGCAGATGAGACAGCAGGCTGTCGAGCTGCTTCTTGAGTTTCAGCGCGTCCTGGCTGGAATAGCCCATGCGCTCGAGCAACTGGGTCGGGATGCAGGCGCACTTCTGCTGGAGGGCACGCCCGGCCGGGGTAAGGCTGATATTGACCACGCGTTCGTCCTCGCTGGAGCGCACGCGCTGCACCAGTCCCGTTTGCTCCAGGCGTTTGAGCAACGGCGTCAGCGTGTTGCTCGCAAGCTGGGCCCGCTCGCCGATGTGGGACACGGCGCAGGGTGCGTCCTCCCACAGAATCATCAGCACGATGTACTGCGGGTAGGTCAGCCCGAGCGGCTCCAGCAGGGGCTGGTAGAGCCGGGTCAGCAGCCGCGAGGCCGCGTAGAGCGGAAAGCAGAGCTGTTGCTCGAGCAGCAGGTCGTTGGTGGAGGGGGGCATGGACGGATGGGTGAAAGCTGCGATTCTGCCGCTATTGTTTCAGGATTGGCGGCCGCTGGAACAAGTGGCTGGCATAAACATTGCAGCAGATGGGGCATGCGTGCCACCCCGTTCGAAGCCCGGAACCCCTTGCCCGCCACCGACGATCCGCTGTGGCAGCACCAGCTCGAGCTGCTGCTGGAGTCCACCGGCGAGGGTGTCTTCGGCATCGACCTGGACGGTCACTGCACCTTCATCAACCGGGCCGGCGCCCGCATGCTGGGTTGGGCCGCCGACGAGGTGCTGGGCCGCAACATGCACGAGCTCACCCACCACTCGCACGCCGACGGCAGCATCTACCCGGCGCAGGACTGCCCGATCTTCAACGCCTTCCGCCAGGGTCTGCCCTGTCGCATCGATGCCGAGGTGTTCTGGCGCCGCGACCAGCAGCCTTTTCCGGTTGAGTACTCCAGCTACCCGTTGTTGGATGGGCCGCAAGTGCGCGGTGCGGTGGTCACCTTTGTTGACATCACCGAACGCCGGCGCGCCGCCGAGGCGCTGCAGCAGGCCAACGCCGAGCTGGCGCGCGCCAATGACGAACTGGAGACCCGTGTGGCGGCGCGTACGCGCGAGTTGTCGGTGGCGCTTGGCCAGCTGCGTGAACTGGCCGCTTATTCGGAAAAAGTGCGCGAGGACGAGCGAACCCGCATCGCGCGCGAAGTGCACGACGAACTCGGCAGCCTGCTGGTGGCGCTGAAGATGGACGTCAACTGGATGGACAAGCGCCTGGGCGAGCAGCAACAGCGCACGGCGCACGAGGCCGAAGCCATGCGCACGCGGCTGCGTTGCAAGTGCCAGAACATGAGCCGCCTGATCGAGACCGCGGTCGACAACGTCGGGCGCATCATCACCGACCTGCGTCCCAGCATCCTCGACCATCAGGGGCTGTGGGCGGCGCTCGAATGGCAGGCACAGGAATTCGCCCAGTCGGCCGAGCTGGCGCTGGCCTGGAGCATGCAGGGCACCGAGGGCGTTCAACTGCCCGAAGCAATGGCGATGGCGGTGTTTCGCATCTTCCAGGAAATGCTCAGCAACGTCGGCCGCCATGCGCGTGCCAGTGCGCTGGACGTGCGCATCCGCATCGAAAGTGCCGTGTTGACGATCACGGTGCAGGACAACGGCAGCGGTGCAGCAGCACAGGCCTTTGAGGCGCCCACGGCTTACGGCGTGCTGGGCATGCGCGAGCGGGCGCGCCACTTTGGTGGACAGCTCGAGATTTCAAGCCAAATTGGCCGCGGGACCTTGTTCTGCCTTCGTGTGCCGCTACGGAAAACATAGCATGATCCGCGTACTTATCGGCGATGACCACCGCATCGTGCGCGAAGGACTCAAGCAGGTGTTGGCCGATGCACCAGATGTGTGCGTTGTGGCCGAGGCGCCCAGCGGCCCCGAAGTGCTGGACCAGGTGCAGATGCAAGGCGGCGCCGGCGGGCTGAGCCTGGTGCTGCTCGACATCGCCTTGCCCGGCCTGGATGGCCTGGAAGTGCTGCAGGCGCTGCGGCGCGAGCACCCGGCGCTGCCGGTGCTGATGCTCAGCACCTACCCGGAAAGCCAGTACGCGGTGCGCTGCATCAAGCTCGGCGCCGGCGGTTACCTCAACAAAAGTGCTGACCCCGACGACATGCTGGCCGCCGTGCGCAAGGTGGCTGCCGGCGGCCGTTACGTGACGCCGGCCACAGCCGAGGCGCTGGCGGCCGCCGTCGGGGCGGCTGCCGCGGGCGCCGGCGGGCTGGAGGCGCTGTCACACCGCGAGCACCAGGTGTTCCGGCTGCTCACCGCCGGGCAGAGCGTGAGCGAAATTGGTGCGCAGCTCAAACTCGCACCCAACACGGTCAGCACCTACCGCGCCCGCATCCTGGAAAAAACCGGCGCCAAGAACGATGTCGAGCTGGCGCTGTTTGCTGAACGGCATGGCCGCCGGCCGTCGGCAAGTTGAATCTTGCAGGGCCATGTAGGGCTGGCCCTACGTGGCGTCGTCGCAGCGGGCACGAACTGCGGTCTTGCGGGGCGACTGGCCACAAACTGGCCCGACCTTTGCGTAAGACATGGCATCCCAACCCAGAAGGTGATGCCATGACCCAGTACTTCGATCCCTATGACGCCGACCGCCCCCTGATGCTCAAGTGCAGCTGCGGCCGTGAGCACAGCGTGGCCGAGCACCAGCAGGAACTGGCGGCCGAGCAGGCCGTGACCGAACTCAAGCGCCGCAGCCTGACGAGCGAGTTCGAGGCCTACAGCAACGAATTCATCGAAGCCACCCTGGTCAAGGCGATCTTCCCGCAGGACGCAGTGCGTCGTCGCTTCCTGCGCGCGGTGGGCAAGGGCACGGCCATGGCCGCCATTGCCAGCGTGCTGCCGGTGGCCAGCCTGCAGGCCATGGCGCAGGAGAAAGGTTCACTGGAGAAGAAGGACCTCAAGATCGGCTTCATCCCGATCACCTGCGCCACGCCGCTGATCATGGCGCACCCGCTGGGTTTCTACAAACAGCAGGGTCTGAATGTCGAGGTGACCAAGACCGCCGGCTGGGCGCTGATCCGCGACAAGATGATCAACAAGGAGTACGACGCCACGCACTTCCTGAGCCCCATGCCGCTGGCGATTTCCATGGGTCTGGGCTCCAACGCCACGCCGATGAACGTGGCCACGATCCAGAACATCAACGGCCAGGCCATCACGCTGGCGCTCAAGCACAAGAACAACCGCGACCCGAAGAACTGGAAGGGCTTCAAGTTTGCCATTCCCTTCGAGTTCAGCATGCACAACTTCCTGCTGCGCTACTACCTGGCCGAAGCTGGCATCAACCCCGACACCGACGTGCAGATCCGCGTCGTGCCGCCGGCCGAGATGGTGGCCAATCTGCGTGCCGGCAACATTGACGGTTTCCTCGGCCCCGATCCGTTCAACCAGCGCGCCGTGTACGAGGAGGTGGGTTTCATCCACCTGCTGACCAAGGACTTGTGGAATGGCCACCCCTGCTGCGCCTTCGGCACCAGCGCCGAGTTCATCCAGAAGAACCCCAACACCTTCGCTGCGCTGTACCGCGCCGTGCTGACCTCGGCCGCCATGGCGCGCGACCCGAAGAACCGCGAGCTGATTGCCAAGGTGATCGCGCCGGCGCAGTACCTCAACCAGCCCGAGGTGGTGCTCAACCAGGTGCTGACCGGCAAGTTCGCCGACGGCCTGGGCAACATCCAGAACGTGCCCGACCGTGCTGATTTCGATCCCATGCCCTGGCAGAGCATGGCGGTGTGGATGCTCACGCAGATGCAGCGCTGGGGTTATATCAAGGGTGAGGTCAACTACAAGCAGATCGCCGAAAAGGTGTTTCTGTTGACCGACGCCAAGAAGCACATGAAGGCGCTGGACCAGAAGGTGCCCGACGGCGCCTACCCGAAGTTCAAGATCATGGGCCGGGAGTTCGACGCGGCCAAGGCCGCAGAGTACGCCAAGAGCTTTCCCATTCGCAAGGTGACCTGACATGAATGCAGCACGCACACTTCAATTCAAGGCCGCCCTGCTCTCGGTGCTGATCCTGCTCTTGGTGCTGGGCATCTGGTACGTCGCTACCGCGTCCTCGGGTGCGGGCGGGGCGGCGGCCGGGTTGACGGCAGAGCAGATCGAGTACGCCAAGATGATGGGCAAGGAGGTCGGCACGGCCAAAAGCAGCGGCTTCCCGACGCTGGGGCAGATGGGCAGCACGGTCTGGGGTCATCTGGCCAACCCGTTCTACGACAACGGCCCCAACGACAAGGGCATCGCCATCCAGCTGGGGTATTCGCTGGGCCGGGTCGGGCTGGGCTTCGGGCTGGCCTGCCTGGTGGCGATACCGCTCGGTTTCATCATCGGCATGTCGCCGCTGCTGCGCCGCGCCTTCGACCCCTTCATCCAGGTGCTCAAGCCCATCAGCCCGCTGGCCTGGATGCCGCTGGCGCTCTACACCATCAAGGACTCTTCGGTGTCGGGCATCTTCGTCATCTTCATCTGCTCGGTCTGGCCGATGCTGGTGAACACCGCCTTCGGCGTGGCGGCGGTCAAGCGCGACTGGTTGAACGTGGCCAGCACGCTGGAGGTCAACCCCTTGCGCAAGGCCTTTCTCGTCATCCTGCCAGCGGCGGCGCCCACCATCCTGACCGGCATGCGCATCAGCATGGGCATTGCCTGGCTGGTGATCGTGGCGGCCGAGATGCTGGTCGGCGGCACGGGCGTCGGCTACTTCGTCTGGAACGAGTGGAACAACCTGTCGCTCACCAACGTGATCTTTGCCATCCTGGTGATCGGCGTGGTCGGCATGCTGCTCGACCTGGCGTTCGGCCAATTGCAGAAGGCGGTGACCTATGTGGAGTGAAGTTCCCTCGCGCGTCGCCACACCTGTGGCCATTGCACCTACCTCGCCGCAACGAAAGGTTCCCACCGTGGACGGTTTCCTCAGAATCGAACAGCTCAGCAAGGCCTACCAGTCCGACAAGCCGGTGTTTGCCGACGTCTCGTTCACGCTCGAGCGCGGCGAGTTCGTCTGCATCATCGGCCATTCCGGCTGCGGCAAGACCACCATCCTTAACGTGCTGGCCGGGCTCGACACCGCCAGCAGCGGCCACGTCTTCATGGACGGGCGCGAGGTGGCCGGCCCCAGCCTGGAGCGCGGTGTGGTGTTCCAGGGCCATGCGCTGATGCCCTGGCTCACGGTGCGCCAGAACATCGCCTTTGCCGTCAAGTCGCGCTGGCCCGAATGGCCGGCGGCCAAGATCAACGTGCAGGTGGAGAAGTTCGTTGCCATGGTGGGCCTGTCGCATGCCATCGACAAGAAGCCCAGCCAGCTCTCGGGCGGCATGAAGCAGCGCGTCGGCATTGCACGCGCCTTCTCCATCCAGCCCAAGATGCTGCTGCTCGACGAGCCTTTCGGCGCGCTCGATGCGCTGACGCGCGGCACCATCCAGGACGAGTTGATGACCATCGTGCGCCAGACGCAGCAGACTGTCTTCATGATCACGCACGACGTGGACGAAGCCATCCTGCTGGCCGACCGCATCCTGCTCATGAGCAACGGCAGCGAGACCGCCACCGGCTACGTGCCCGGCGGCATCGCCGAAGTGGTGGTCAACCCGCTGCCGCGCGAACGCACGCGCGCCGGCCTGCACCACCTTGACGGCTACTACGAACTGCGCAACCACATCGTCGACTTCCTGGTCACGCGCGCCGTGGCGCACTGAGATCCATCCTTTCAACCTTTTACTCAACAACGGAGCCAACATGAACCGCAACGACGTTACCGAAAAAATCATCGCCACCAAAGTGTCCAAGGGCCTGAAATGGGAAGACGTGGCCAAAAAGGTCGGCCTCTCCAAGGAGTGGGTCACCGCCGGCTGCCTGGGCCAGATGACCTTTGACGAGAAACAGTCCAAGATCCTGGGCAAGATCTTCGGCCTCAACGCCGAGGAGCAGAAGTGGCTGCAGGTCGTGCCCTACAAGGGCTCGCTGCCCACGCCAGTGCCGACCGACCCGCTGATCTACCGCTGGTACGAGATCGTCAGCGTCTACGGCTCCACCATCAAGGAGCTGATCCATGAAGAGTTTGGCGACGGCATCATGAGCGCCATCGACTTCAGCATGGACATCGTGCGCCAGCCCGACCCCAAGGGGGACCGCGTCAACGTCGTGCTGTCGGGCAAGTTCCTGCCCTACAAGCAGTACTGAGCAGTACACCCTGGCAGGGCTTGGCCCTCCCGCCTTGGCCTGGGTGACACGCTCAGTGCGGCGTGCTTTTGGCCGCCGATGTGCGTTGGGTGGCGCTGGTCTGCAGTGACTTCAGGATGCGCTCCAGCGACTGCAGCGCCGCATCGGGTGCCTGGTCGAACTGGGCCCGGATGATGGCGCCGTCCACCGCGAGCGCGATGGCCTGGGCGTCCCGGTCGCGCTGTTTCGACGGGGGCAGCAGCGTCGTTATGGCGGCCAGCATGTCCTGCTTGTGGCGTTGCGAGATCGCGATCACCTCGGGCAGCGTGCTGCCCAGCTCGCCAACGCTGTTGATGAAGGCGCAGCCGCGGAAGTCCTCCGCCCCGAACCACTCGGCGAGTGCCGGCACCAGCGCCTTCAGGCCTTTGCCCTTGCGCTGCAAGGCGTCGGTGAACCAGTCCATCCAGCGCTGATGCCGGTATTCCAGGAACGCCAGGATGAGGTCGTTTTTGCTCGGGAAGTGTCGGTAGAAGGTGACTTTCGTGACGCCGGATGCCGCGATCACACGGTCGATGCCCGTCGCCCGGATGCCTTCGCGGTAGAACAGGTCATGCGCGGTCAGCAGAATGCGCTCGCGGGCGGAGAGGTTCTGGATGTCGCTGGGCTCGGTCTGGTGCATGGGGTCATTGTAGACAGCTCTGTCTACTTTGGGTAGACTGCAGTATGTAGACAGACCTGTCTACATCAATCACATGAAGGAATCACACATGGAAACCAAACCGCCGCTGCCGCCCTTTACGCCTGAGACCGCCGCACAAAAAGTGCGCCTGGCCGAAGACGCCTGGAACTCGCGCGACCCCGCCCGGGTGGTGCAGGTCTATACCGAAGACACACGCTGGCGCAACCGCGCCGAGTTCCCGGTTGGGCGCGAGCAGGTGCGCCAGTTCCTGGGGCGCAAGTGGGTGCGTGAGCTGGACTACCGGCTGATCAAGGAGTTGTGGGCCTGCAGTGGCAACCGCATTGCGGTGCGTTTTGCCTACGAGTGGCGCGACGACGCCGGCCAGTGGTTCCGTTCCTACGGCAACGAGAACTGGGAGTTCAACGAGCAGGGTTTCATGCAGCGGCGCTTTGCCAGCATCAACGACCTGCCGATCAAAGCCGAAGACCGCAAGTTCTTCTGGCCCTTGGGGCGCCGCCCGGACGACCATCCGGGCCTGAGCGATCTGGGACTGTGAGACCAGCTTGAAAAACCAAAGGCCTGGCGGCACCTCGGCTTCTACAAGCGGGGTGCCCCAGGCCTTGACCTTGGTGAGCGCTGGCTCAGCGTGCCGGCGGGCGGCGCGGCGCCATGGCGGGGCCGCGGCCTTCCAGATGGCGGAACTTGATGCGGCCCTTGCTCAGGTCGTAGGGCGACAGCTCCAGCGACACCTTGTCGCCGGCCAGAATGCGGATGTGGTTCTTGCGCATCTTGCCGGCGGAATAGGCGATCAGCTCATGGCCATTTTCCAGCACAACGCGAAAACGCGTGTCGGGCAGGACTTCCGTGACGACGCCGGCCATCTCAATCAATTCTTCCTTTGCCATGTTGGTACTCCTGTGTCAGTTGGGTTGATGGGCCGGGGCGCGCGTCGTGTCGCGCACCCCGTTCAGGCCTTGCCCGATCGCGTCGTGTGCGGCGGCCTGGTCAGTGGGGAAATCGGGAATGAAGCGCATCACCCGGCATGGGCCGAGCATGATGGGCGAAGCATGAGAAACCGTGTTGTGTTGAACCATGAGCAAACAAACCGGTCCGGGCGCTGAGCGCTCAGCGGACGAATAAGCAGTTGGCACGCACCTGTGCCGGTGGGGTCCGACTGATCACCCTGTGGACCTGCGCTGAAGCACTGGTACAGGGCACGCGTCACAGCAGGGACGACGTGTAGAGCAGCAGGGAATCAAAACCTGCCGAATCGAGAGAAGGGTGGCAGGGGCGCTCAGGCGGGGCTGGACTGGCGGCCCCTCTGCCGGGGCGCACGCGTCGTGCCTGAAAGCATGGACGCACACAGTCGCTTGAAACGTTGAATAACTGTAACACGTTTACCCCCAACAGGGCCGGCCCGTGTCAGTAGTGCGGCGGCAGCTCATCGCGCAGATTGCGCTGCCCGACCTGGCCGCCTTCGGGCTGTTGCCGGCGCAGCTCGACCACTTCGCGCAGCAGCAGATCCAGCTGTTGTTGTTGGCGAAAGACGGTCTGGTTCAGCTGGTCCAGCAGGTCTTCGGCGTAGCTGGCCTTGATCTCCAGTTCAGTCAGGCGGGCATCGGTGTCGTGCGCTTGGTTCATGCCCGTATTGGACCCGAAAACCAGGCGCAGGGCATCAATGCAGCGTCAGCGGCAATGACGTTGTCTTGACGCGCACCATGGCCGGCCGGCTTTCATACGGCACCGGTGCGCAGCCGCAGATGTCGGCCGCAATGGTGCGGGCCTGGCGCGCGATGGGTTCGATGTAGCGGCTGGCCTGGCCCTCAATGGTGATGCAGTCGCCCAGGGCGTGGATGTGCGGGTCGCTGGTGCGCAGCGTGTCGGGCGCCACGGCAATGCCGTTTTGCCAAGCCAGGCCGGCGCCCTGCGCCAGCCGGCCGGGCGTTTGCAGGCCGGTGGCGGCAATCACCTGGTCGGCGGCAAAGCGCTGGCCACATTCGGTCGTCACGCGATAGCGCCCTTGCAGCTTTTCCACGCTGGCCACGCACACGCCGCCGACAAAACGGAGCGGCAAGTCCTGCCAGGCCTGCAGCACCTGCGCGCCGGCCTGCTCGGCGTGCCAGCGCGCCAGCGGCTCAGTATGCACGTCCAGCAGCGTGACGCGGTGGCCGCCCAGCGCCAGGTCGTTGGCCAGCTCGCTGCCCACCAGACCGGCGCCGACGATCAATACGTCCTTCGGTGTGTCGCCGAGCGCGGCGCGCAGTTGCAAGTAGGCCCCGAGGTGGTTGACGCGCCAGCACAGTGCGGCCGGCAGGCTGGGCGGCAGCGCCGGCTGTGCGCCGTGCGCCAGCACCAACTTGTCGTAGCGCAGCGTGCCGCGTGTGGTGCGCAGCTGCTGCGTGTCGGCGCAGATGCGGATGGCATGGGTGTGCGCCAGCAGGCGCACGTTCAGACGCTGTGCCGCGGCGACCCCGGTCTCACGCACCAGCTTCTGCGTTTCCAGCTGCCGTGCCACCGCCACCGACAGCAGTGGCTTGTCGTACACGTCGCCGGCGCAGGCCGTCACCAGGGTGATGGGCAGCGCGGCATCCAGGGCGCGCAGCGTTTCGGCCAGCTGCCAGCCGGCGCGGCCGGCACCGACGATGACCACGCCCGGCGTCTGGCGCGCGGCGATGGTTGACGTGGGTGCACAGCGGGCCTGCGCCTGCAGCGCGGCCAGGTCCGGCGGGGTGTAGGGCGCGAAGTCGGCCTTGGTCACACCGCACAGCGGGCAGGCCCAGTCGTCCGGGATGTCATTGAAGCGTGTGCCGGCGGGCAGGCCGCTGTCAGGGTCGCCATCGGCCTCGTTGTAGATGTAGCCGCAGGCGTTGCAGATGTACTGCTGCCATGGCGCCAGGCTTTTCACTGCCTCGGCAATCGGGGTGAGCGTGGTCATGCTGGCAGCTCCTCGGCGCTCAGGCGCGCCATTTCCTTGCGCAGGTGTTTGATGGCCGGCGTGACGATGGCCACGAAGTGTGACTCGCGCACGCGGCGCTGCACGTCCGAGCTCATCAGGTAACCACGTGCGCCCTGGTGCATCAGGGCCGACTGCGCAGCGCGCAGGCAGAGTTCGGCACCGTGCGCGCGGGCATCGAGCACGTCGATGAAGAATTCGGTCGATGGCTCGAACGGCGTCTCGGCCAGCTTCATCACACGGGCCGTCAGGGCATCGAGCTCGGCCTGCAGCGTGGCGGGCCGGTCTTCCAGGTACTGGTTGACGTGGCCGAGTTGCGGCTCCACCGCCCACATGCTGTCGATAGCGCCTTGCGTGATGCCCACCGCCATGCCGCACTGGAGCATGACGAAGGCGGCGCGGATGCGTGCGATATAGGGCTTGGCCGGGTCGGCCATGATCTCGTCGGCACCGATGAACAGGTCCTTCACGCGCACGGCGTAGGTGCCGGTGCCTTCCATGGCCGAGAAGCTGGGGCACTCGCGCAGCTCCACGCCGGGGGCGTTGCAGCGCAGCAGGAACATCACCTCCTTGCTTGCAGGGGCGTCACCCTCCACTACCGCAGCAATGGCGCCGAAGTAATGGTCCGGCCCCAGGTTGCTGACCCAGGGCAGCGTGCCATTGACCAGGTAGCCGCCCGGCACCGGGGTGGCCTTGAGCAGCAGGCTTTCGATCTGCGCGTAGCTCTTCATCGGGTTGGACAGTGCGGTGCCGCCCAGGCCGACGCCGTTGGCGTGTTCCATCAGCGCCTCGCCCATCAGCGCCGGGTTGCCCGACTGCTGCATGTACAGGCCGCACACCGCCTGACACCACATCATGAAGCCGGTGGCGCCGCACACACGCGACACCTCGGCCATGACCTGGATTGCTAGCGCGTAGCTGCCTGGGCCGGCGTGCGCGTCCAGGTGCGCGCTCATGGCACCCAGTGCCGCGAGCTGCTGCAGCACCGCAGCTGGGTAGTGGCCTTGGCGGTCGATCGCCTCCACCTGCTGCTGCAGCGGCCCCTGCGCCACCGCGCGCACGGCGGCCAGCAGGGCGTCGCCGGACAGCGGCGGCAGGCTGGTGACTTCACGGGGCAGGTCGGCGGCATTCATGCAGGACTCCTCAGTTGGCAGCAGGTGGAATTCGGGGTGGGCGTTCAGTCAGCCAGGCCGATGGTGAAGGGGATCGGATTGCGCATCGTGTTGGCCACCGGCGAGTAGTAGTTGGCGTGCTGCACGATCTCGTCCAGCACCTCGCGCGGCGCATCGCCTTCCAGCAGCACCTTGACGCGGATGGCCTGGAAACCCATCTCGGGCGGCGTTTTCTGCAGCGCGCCGTCGGCACCCCAGGCGGCCGGGTTGCCGATGTCGCCCTCCAAAAACACCTCCAGCTTGGTCAGCTTGACGCGCTTCCAGGTAGCTACGGCGGTGATGCCCACCGCCAGGCAGCCACCCAGACCCGAGAGCACGATCTCGCCCGGTGCCGGCGCGGTGTCCTGGCCGAACAGGTGCAGCGGCTCGTCCACCACCACCGGCGCGTGCTTGCCCACGTAGCTGAGCGAACGGTACTGACCCTCCATCACGGTGTGGACCTTGTTGGTGCCGCGGCTGGCAGGGTTGTTGCGGCCTTTCTCGGCAAAGGCCATCAGGCCGTCGCGGTCGATCGGGCGCAGGTAGGCCTTGACGGTGGTGACGGGGGCTGTGGGTTCGAGCAGGTCGGTGGAGGACATGAAATTTTCCTAAGTTGAAAGAGGGTTGAAAAAAGCAGTGACAGCAATGAGAGAAACAGGTTGCTCGGGGGACTCAGGCCGCCAGCGCCAACGAAGGCTGCGTCCAGCTGGGCTTGACCATGGGCAGGCCGGTCTCGATCGGCAGCGCATCGTCGCGCGACCACTCGTTCCACGAGCCGAAGTACATGCGCACGTCCTTGAAGCCGGCCTGCTTGAGTGCCAGGAAGGTGTTGGAAGCGCGTGCGCCCTTGAAGCAATACAGATACACCGTGTCGTCCGGGCTGATGCCTTGCGTGGCGCACTCGGCGCGCACTTCGTCGGGCGACTTGAACACCGGACCCTGGCTTGAGGGCTTCATGAAGCGGTACCACTCCACCCACTTGGCACCCGGCAGGCGGCCCTTGCGCGGTGCGAAGTCCTTGCCATAGGGAGAAGAGCTGTCGCCGATCCACTCGTCCACGTCGCGCACGTCCAACAGCACGGTGTCGGTGCCCAGGGCGGCAGCCACGTCTTCCTTGGTCAGCATCACATCGGCTTGCTTCAGGTTGGCGGGGAAGGTGGCCGGCACCGGCGTTACGGCTGCAATGGAGACCGGCAGGCCGGCCGCCTTCCAAGCCGAGAAACCGCCGTTGAGCACCTTCACCTTCGGGTAACCCAGCCAGGTCAGCAGGTAGTAGCCGCGGCACGACTGGCCGTAGCCGCTGTTCATGGCGTCTTCGTAGAACACCGCCGTCTCCTTGCCCGACAGGCCCACCGCACCCAGGTGCGCGGCAAAAGTGCTCTTGAGTTCCTGCAGGCCCTCGGGCGTGGAGGTGGCGAGGTAGGTGAAGGTTTCGCGCAGGTTGACGGCGCCCGGGATGTGGCCCAGGGCATAGGTGTCGGCATCGCGCGTGTCGATGAGGACCACCGGCTCGCCGGCCTGCAGGGCCTGCAGTTGGGTGGGAGAAATCAGAACGGTGGAATCCGCAGTGGGGGCTGTGCTCATGGTGTCTTCTCCTGGGGTTGAAGGCAGATGCCTGCAGGACTTATTGCAATCCCTGTGCCAGACCGCAAGGTGCGCTGACAATTTATGGGAAAAGTGCCTGTAACCCTTGTGAAATATGCGCTGCAAGCTATCAAAAAAGGAGTAAATTGGGTGGCGCGTGTGAGCGCTGGCGCAGGGCTGTGTCGACAATGTCAGTCGAATGTCGACATTTCGTCGAGCGGTGTCGCCGCTGCTGCCGCGCTAATATCCCTGGGACCTGCTCACCCTCCCCTGCCTCGCATGCCTGCCCAACTCATCGCCCAACTGCAGCAAACGCCCGCCGCCTTCTCGCATGCGGTGCCGGGCATCGAGTGCATCGAGACGCACATCTCCTGGGTGCTGCTGGCCGGCGAGCACGTCTACAAGTTCAAGAAGCCGCTGACGCTGGACTTTCTCGACTACAGCACCTTGGCGCTGCGCCGCGCCGCTTGCGAGGAAGAGCTGCGCATCAACCGCCGCACTGCGCCCGGCATCTACCTGGGTGTGGTGGCCGTCACCGGCACGCTGCAGGCGCCGCGTCTCGTGCCGCTGCAAGCGCCGGGGGAAGGCGCACCGGTGCTGGAGTGGGCCGTGCACATGCGTCGTTTCGCGCAAGATGACCTGCTGAGCCACCTGGCGGCGCAGGGTCAGCTGCAGCCGGCGCACATCGACCAGCTGGCGCAGCACATTGCCGCCTTCCATGCTCGTGCCGCCGTGGCCGGCGCCGACAGCCCCTGGGGCCGGGCCGAGACGATGCGCGAAACAGTGGCGCACAACTTCCCCGATGTATTGGCGGTGGTGGCAGGCACGGCGTTGCAGCCCGCACTGCAGGCGGTGCAGCGCTGGAGCACGCAGCAGGGCGAAGTGCTCGCACCGTTGATGGCACAGCGCCGCGCGCAGGGTTGGGTGCGCGAGTGCCATGGTGATCTGCATCTGAACAACCTGGTGCTGATCGACGGCGCCCCGCAATTGTTCGACGCCATTGAGTTCAACCCTGCCTTCCGCTGGACCGACGTGCTGGCCGACCTCGCCTTCGTGCTGATGGACCTGCAGGCTCACGGCCGGGACGACTATGCATGGCGCTTGCTCAACGCCTACCTGGAGCAGACCGGCGACTACAGCGCGTTGCGCCTGTTGCCCTATTACCAGTGCTACCGCGCCATGGTGCGCGCCAAGGTGGCAGCGCTGCGCTGGGTGCAATTGCAGGGGCAGTCGGATAGCGAGGTGGCGCAGAGCGCCGCACACCAAGAGGTGAACAAGTACCTGCAGCTGGCCGTGCGCTTGACAGAACCGCGCGCCGTGGCGCTATGGCTGGTCAGCGGCGTCTCCGGCTCGGGCAAGAGCAGGCATAGCCAGCTGCTGATCGAACGGCTGGGCATCGTGCGCATCAAAGCCGATGTGGAACGCAAGCGCCTGTTCGGCCTGCCTGCATTGGCCAAAAGTGCGGACGTGGTGCCCGGCGGCATCTACACGTCCGAGGCCAGCCAGCGCACCTACGCCCGCTTGGCCGAACTGGCGCTCGCCATCCTGCGCGCTGGCCTGCCGGTGCTGGTGGACGCCACCTGCCTCAAGGTGGCGCAGCGCCAGCTCTTCATGGAACTGGCGCAAGAACTCGGTGTGCCCTGCCGCATCCTGGCGCTGGACGCGTCGGTGGACGTGCTGCGCCAGCGTGTGCTGCAGCGCGCAGCGAAAGGGCGAGACCCTTCAGAGGCCGATGTGGCGGTGCTGGAGGGGCAGCTCAAGGGACGTGAGCCGTTGACGACGCAGGAGCTGGTGTGTGCGCTGCAGGTGGATACCAGTCAGCCGGTGGATTGGGACGCCGTGTTGCCAGCGGATTGGAAGTAGACCGAGTCGCGGCGTCGTTCAAATTCGCGCTAGTGTCGGCTTTCAATGCCAAGGCCCTCGGGCTCAGCAGACCTCAGGTGAACGCCGGCAAGCTGATGATCAACGTCGTGCTGTCCGTGGCGTCCGACGCATTCAGCTCCACATCCCCACCCTGAGCGCGGGCCAACACCCGGGCTGAGTAGATGCCCAGACCCGTCTTGCCGTTCTGGCCGGGTTCAAGGCGGTCGAAGAAATGCTCGCGCAGCGCGGGCGGTACGGCGCCGGGGTTGCGGATTTCAATCCATAACCCGGCCTGTTCGCGCACGGTGATCTCGACGCGCGAGTCGGCTGGCGAAGCCTCGCAGGCATTGCGCAGCAGGTTCTCGAAGATGGAGTAGCACAGCGTGGCGTCGCCGCGCGCCAGCAGCGGGGCGCGGCCCGGGGTGTCATCGGCCAGCACGGCCACGGTGAGTCGTTTGTCGGCGTAACTCACGCGGTCGATCTCGGCAATGCGGCGCAGCAGGTCGACGATGGGCACCGGTTTGGAGTCGAGCACAAAGCGGCCGGTCTCGATCTTGAACAGTTCGGACGAGAGGTTGATGAGGTTCATCGCATGCAGGCTGCCCTGCTCGATGGCACGCAACGTGGCCAGCTGGCGGTGGGTGAGGTCGCGGTCCTGCAGCAGGCCCTGCAACTGCTCCACCACGCCGGACAGGGGGGACTTGATGTCGTGGCGGATGATGTGCTCCACATCGTCCTGCAGCTTGGCGGTTTCCAGCAGCCGGTCGTAGTGCTCCTGCAGGCCATGACGCAACTGCAGGCTGTGCAGCAGGTTGCGCATGCGCAGGCCCAGCAGGCGCGGGGCCGCGGCGCGCTCCACGACATCCACGGTTCCCAGCGGCTCCAGGCGGGTCACATCCAGCGCGTGCGCGCTGTCTTCGAGCAACACCACCGGCACGTCCTCGGTGCCTGGAAGGGCGCGCAGCTTCTGCACCAGCGCATAGGGGTCCAGCCCATGGGTGGTGCAGTCCAGCACCACCAGGTTCGGGTGCTGCTCTGACGCTGCCGCTGTGAGTGCCTGGGCCTCGGTGGTGGTGTGGCTGACCCGGTAGTCCTGCGCTGACAGCAGGGGTAGCCAGTCGGCCTTGGCGTCTGCCAGTATCAGCACGCGGGGCAACGGGCGGGCGGGGGCCGGTGCGGGGGCGGCTGGTGTCATGGGTGTCGCTGCAGCAGACCCCGAGGCCTTCGCCGTGGCGGGCTTGTGGGTGGACGGTGCGGGCGGGGTCCAGGTCAGGGCGCGTGTCACCCGTGTCTCCAGCAGCGCCTGGGAGTAGGGCTTGACCAGCAGCGACGTCACGCCGGCGGCGATGACTTCGTCCACCCGGTCTCGCTCGGCGGACGACGTGATCATGATCACAGGCAGTTTGCGCAGTTTCGCATCCGTCCGGATGGCCTTGAGCAGCTCCAGGCCATCCATCAGCGGCATGTGCAGGTCAGCCAGCACCATGTCAACCTTGTGTTGGTGCAACAGCTTCAAGCCTTCAAGGCCATTGTGGGCGGCCAGGATCTTGCCGGCACCCAGCAGGCGCAATTGGTTGACGGTGATGTGGCGCATGGTTTCCAGGTCGTCGACCACAAGAAAGACCAGGTCATCAATCGGGCGTGCAGGCGGCATGAAAAATCAACTCAGTGGTGAAGGCAGTGAGGGCGGACAGCGTGAGATGCACCACGGCAACAGATCGAGGAGGTCCTCCTCCGGTGCCGGTGCCTCTGTATTCTGCGTCAGTTTTCCGTCGCAGTTGCCGCCCTTGTTAACGCCTTGTCAGCCAGTCTCACAACGCCTGCATCTCCGGCCGCTGCGGTCTGGCGTGGCATGACAAGGCAGATGGCCCGTCATGTCACGCCGCCGCGGGTAGCCAGACCGTCGTGTGACCGTCCGGGGTTAGCGGGCGATGAGCCTGCCGCTGTCGTCGGACAGGACGACTTCGACCCGCCGGTTCATCTGCCGGCCTGCAGCGGTGTCATTGCTGCCCACCGGAGAGGTTTCGCCGTAGCCGCGCGCCGTCACGCGCTCCATGCCGATGCCCTGGCGCGCAAGCGCCATACGTACAGCGTCGGCGCGTTGACCGGAGAGGGTCTGGTTGTAGGCATCGCTGCCGGTGCTGTCGGTGAAACCTTCGACCAGCGCGTTGCGCTGCGGGAACTCCTTGAGCACCGCCGCCAGCTGGTCAACCATGCGCAAACCGCCGGGTTTGAGCTCGGCGCGGTTCACGTCGAACAGCACATCGCCCAGGGTGATGACCATGCCGCGCGGGGTGGCCTGGGCATTGAGGTCCCCGAGCCGGGCTTCGAGTTGCCGGTTGCGCTCCAACGTCATTTGGGCCAGGCGTTGTGCTTCGGCCGATTCGCTGCGTGCTGTATCGACTTCCTGGGTACGCGCTGCGAGCTGAACCTTGTTGCGTTCAGCGCCAGCGCTGGCCACCATGGCTTCGGACGTTTTCATGTCCATGGTTTCGCGCACGATGGCCACGCGTTGCGAGGCCAGGTAGGCCAGGTGGTCAACCTGGGCCGCATCCTCGTCTCGGCCCCAGGCTGCGTTGGCCTTGCCCATGGCGTCGCTCGCCAGCTGCATTTCGGCGCCGGCCTGGTTTTGCGCGCGCGGATCGGCCTGTACGGTGCGGTAATCACTGCGTGCCTGTTCCAGCCGGGCATTGTTGTTGGGAACGCTGCTGCAACCAGCCAGGACGGCTGCGGCCACGATGGTCAGGGAAAGCAAGTCGAAATTTTTCATGGTGATCTTTCAGTGGAGGTTTACTTGGCGCCGCGTTCGATTTCCTGGCGCAGCACCCGGTTGCTTTCGCGCAGTTCGGTGGCCGCTTTGCCGGCCTGGATGTTGCGCGCCTTGGCTTCGGCCAACAGGGCGTCCACCTGGGCGGCTTCGGCCAGCATCAGGGCGCGTTGGTCCTTGCCGTCGGTCATGGCAGCTTTGGCCTGAGCGAGTTTGTCGCGGGCGATGGCCATCTCGGTCGGTGCCAGTTCGGTGGCGCCGGCGCGCGCGGCACTGTCGACCGCGGCGGTGGATACCGCCATCTGCTCAGCGGGTGGCGGCGTGCCCGCGTAGGCCGACTGCAGGAAAGCGCTCATCAGGACGATCGCCGGCAGCCAGTGCCTGGACTTGCTTTGCGGGGCGCTGTTGTTCATGCGCGGTTTGAAAACGGTGTTCATCGTGGGTCCCTTCATGGCCATCAATCAAAAGGAAGGGATTCGGTCGCGATGGCCCGCTGCATCAAGAAAACCCTGTGGCCACAGACGCATGCCTGGAACTCACAAGCGCACTGTGCGCTGCGGCTGCTTTCCTGTCGGTGCCCTAACGCACAGACGTCCGACGTTCCCTTGCCTAGAGTGACAACGTGGTGAAAGTTTTATTCACCCGAACCAAGGAATCAGCATGAACTGGGATCGCATTCAAGGTAATTGGAAACAAGTCAAGGGCCAGGTCCAACAGCAATGGGGCAAGCTCACCGACGACGATCTGCAAGTCGTCGCAGGGCACCGTGATCAGATGGCCGGCAAGATTCAGGAGCGTTACGGCATTGCCAAGGACGTTGCTGAAAAGCAGCTCAAGGCCTGGCAAGATGGGGCGACGGAAGCCTGGTTTGTGGTGGCCAGCGAGCCGGCACCTGTCAGTGTGAAACCCGCCGCTGTGTGAGCGTGGGCGTGCCCGGTGGGCTGTACCGGCCCGGCCTGCCGGGCACGTTTGCGTCAACCCTGGTTAGATGGCCTCTTTGCAAGGCAGTAGCCGGTCGTATTCTTTTCGAACCACCGCATAACATTCGCAGGTGCGTTGCTCCAGGCCAGGGCGGTCCAGTACGCTGATGTGCCCCCGTGCGTAGCGGATCAGGCAGGCTTTTTGCAGCTTGAGCGCCGCCTCGGTCACACCTTCCCGTCGTACGCCCAGCATGTTGGCGATCAGTTCCTGTGTCATCACCAAGTCGTTGCCTTGCAGCCGGTCCAGGCTCAGCAACAGCCAGCGGCACAGCTGCTGGTCCAGCGAGTGGTGGCGGTTGCAGACTGCCGTCTGTGCCATCTGGGTGATCAGCGCCTGGGTGTAGCGCAGCAACAGGTGCATCACCGGGCTGGAACGGTCAAACTCCTGCTTGATGGCATCCGAGCGCAGTCTGAACCCCGCGCCCGCACTTTGCACCACGGCCCGGCTGGGTGTGGAGCCGCCACCCATGAAAATGGAAATGCCGACCACCCCTTCGAATCCCACCACGGCGATTTCTGCCGAGGCACCGTTTTCCAGTACATGGAGCAAGGACACGATCGCGCTGGTGGGGAAGTAGACATAGGCCATCTTGGCGCCCGACTCGTACAGCACCTGCCCCAGCGCCAGAGTCACCGGCTCCAGCTGAGGCAGCCAGCGCAGCCATTCCGCTTCGGGCAGTGCGGCCAGCAGTTGATTGGTTCTGGGGTCGCTCGGTGGGTTCATGTGCAGTTCCTGCCGTTGAGTGCGGATCGAGGCGGGTCGAAGCGATGCAAGAGGGAGCTCCATCGCACATTGGGTTCATCGTACACCTGCGTGCCACGCCTGCTTCAGTCGTGCCGGCGCGGCAGGATCTCCACCCCGAAGCCCCGATAGCCGATGAAGGTGCACTTCGAGTCGAACATCGGTGTGCCGCTCACCCGGTACTGCTGGGTGACGCCATTGGCATGAACCCGGTTCAGCACCACATCCAGAAACGGGCTGTGGGACGCAATGCGGGCCTGCAAGGCCTGTCGCTCGCTCTCGTTCCAGCCTTCTTCGGCCGGCTCCACCGTGCTGCTTGCCAGCGTGTCGACCCGCAGTCCCAGCATCTCCAGCACCGGGCCCGATACCTTGGTGAAATGGCCTTCGCTGTCCTGTTCCCAATACCAATCGGTGGCCAACTCGGTCAAGCCTCGGTAGCGCGCTTCGCTTTCGCGCAACTCGGCGGTGCGTTCCTGTACCTGTCGTTCCAGCAACTGGTTGTGCCGGGCCAGCTGCTGGTAGAGCAGGCGCACCTCGATCAGGTTGTGGATGCGCGTCTTGACTTCGACCAGGTCAAACGGCTTGCTGACAAAATCCTTGGCGCCAGCCTGCAGGGCGCGCAGCTTGTGGCCCGGCTGGGCGGTGATGACCAGCACGGGCAGGTAGTCGTCGACAGCGTTGGCCTTGAGGCCGTCCAACACCTGAAAGCCGTCCATCACAGGCATCTGCAGGTCGAGCAGGATCAGGTCGAACGCAAGCTTGCGGTGCAGAGCACACACGGTTTGAGGATCCATGGTGGCCGATACCTGGCTGTAGCCGGCTTCGCGCAACATTTCTTCGAGCAGACTGCAGTTGGCCTGCTGATCGTCCACGATCAAAATGCGGGCGTTGAGAATGTCCTGTGCGGAGATTGTCATGCGGGTTCCTTGTGGGCGGACGAGGTGCGGGCCGTTTTCGAGAACAGCAGGGCCGCGTCCAGCGCGTCCATGAGCTGGTCGACCCGGATGGGTTTGGTGATGTAGTTGAAGAACCCCGCTTCCGTGCCTCTCAGAATGTCATGTGGCGCGGCGTTGGCGCTCAGCGCGATGATGGGAATGTGGGCCGTGGTGGGTTCGGCGCGCAGAATTTTCATCGCTTCAATGCCGCTGATGCCGGGCAGGTTGATGTCCATCAGAATCACCGCGGGCAGGTACACCCGCGCAAACTCGATGCCCAGGCTGGCGTCCGCTGCGCCCAGCATCCGCAGGTCGCTGCGGCGTGCAATGATCTGCTCGACCAGCTCCAGGTTGGCCGGGTTGTCTTCCACATACAGCAGGGTCTGCAGCGGTGTCGCCAGCGGGGCGTCGGTTCGTGGGAGTGTCGCCAACGCCTCGTCCTGGACGACGAGTTGTGGTGCATCGGTCAGCGTCAGCTCAACCCAGAACACACTGCCCACTTCCGGGGTGCTGTCGACCCCGATCTTGCCGTGCATCAGATGCACCAGCCGCTGCGTCACCACCAGACCGATGCCGGTGCCTTCTTCCGCCCCCGACTCGCGCCCCAGCCGGTTGAAGGGCTGGAACAGCTGGGCCAGTTGCGCGGGCGTCAGCCCGGCGCCGGTGTCGCGCACGCTGATGCGAATGGTCTGTGGCGGACTGAGCGTGCACTCCACGGTCACATGGCCGCCCGGCTGGTTGTATTTGATGGCGTTGAACAGCAGGTTGATCATCACCTGCTTGAGCCGCGTTCGATCCGCCTTGACATAACGTGGCATTTCCAGCCGTGTGAAGATCAGGCCGATGCCGCGCTGCTGGGCCTGTGGCTCCACCATGGCGCGGCACTCCAGTAGCACTTCCGAGAGCGAGACCGGCTCACTCGACAGGCTGAGCGTGCCGGACTCGATCAGCGCCAGGTCCAGGATTTCGTTGATCAGGTCGAGCAGATACCAGCCCGCCTTGAGGATCTGGTCGATGCTGCGCTTCTGGGTTGGCGTGGGAGCGGGCGTGCCCGACTCCACCAGCTGAGCAAAACCCAGAATGGCATTGAGTGGGGTGCGCAGCTCGTGGCTCATGCTGGAGATGAAATCGGTCTTGGCGCGGTTGGCGCTCTCTGCTGCAGCCACCGCCTCGTTGAGCTGCTGCTCCACCCGTTTTCGCGCCGAGTTGTCGGTGCCGATCAGCAGGTAGCCGATGAGCGCGCCATCGTCATCGCGAAGCGCGGTGATCGACACGAGGGCCGGAAAGGAACTGCCGTCCTTGCAGATGTAGGTCAGCTCGTAGATGTCCTCGATGCCGCGTGAGGCCTTGAAGGCCAGGGCCTCAAAGCCTGGTGCAATGGGGGTGTTGAGTTCTGCGCTCAGTACCTGTGCCCGTGCCCGCACTTCCTGCGGGTCGTGCATGTCGCTCGGGCGGGTTCGGTTGATGACCTCATCGGCCCGATAGCCCAGCATGCGCTCAGCACCCACATTGAAGAGTTGGATGATGCCTTTTTCGTCGGTCGCAATGATCGAGAAATTGGCGCTGGTGAGGATCGCGTTTTGCAGCGCCCCCGCCTTCAGCAGCGCGTTGCGACGTCCCGGAGTCTCTTGGGACTTGGGCGAGGCATCGGTGCCATGGGGGTACTTGTTTTCTTTGACCATCGAGGTTCCAGGTGAACACCGCAAACCGGTGTGGGTGGTCAAGATGAAAGCCCGACGACGGCAGGGTCAGCGTCTGCGCGTTCACGAACAAGCTTCAGGGCTTGCGCGAAGACAGAGCCGAATAGCTTTTTCTTAGAGCGGACGGCGACCACTGATGATTCGCAACAAGACGACCACGACGGCAATGACCAACAGGACATGGATGAATCCGCCCATGGTGGTGGCCGTGACCAGACCGAGCAGCCACAGGATGAGAAGCACAACGGCGATGGTGTAAAGCATGGTCTTCCTTGTTCAGTGGGCGTTTCCGCTCACTTGACCTGGTTGCCGATGATGCCGCCGATGGCGGCACCACCCAGGGTGCCGGCGGTGCTGCCGCCGGTCAGCACGGAGCCGCCGATGGCGCCAGCACCCGCGCCGATGGCGGTGTTCTGGTCTTTGCGCGACATGTTGCTGCAGGCGCCTAAGCCGACAAGCAGGACGAGGGTGCCGGCCAGCGCGAGCTGGCGGGGAGCGGTGCGGGTGAATGTATTCATGGTGGTTGCTCTAAAAATTTCGTGAAGGGAGCTGCGCCGGGATTACTTGAGTCGCATGTCGTTCTTGACCGATTTCACGCCGCCGACGCCTTGTGTGATGGCGATGGCTTTCTGGATGTCAGCCTGGGTGCTGACAAATCCGCTCAGCTGGACTGCGCCCTTGAAGGTCTCGACATTGATCTCTGCCGATTTCAAGGTGGGTTCGTTGAAGATGGCGGCTTTCACCTTGGTGGTGATCGCGGTGTCATCCACGTACTGGCCGGTACTTTCCTGCGTGGGGGTCGATGAGCAAGCCACGATGGAGGTCAGGGCCGCTGCAGCCAGCAGAAGGGTGAAGAAACGTTGGGTGGTTTTCATGAGGATTTTCCTGTGAAAGGGTTGAACTGGCCGTGCAACAAGGGGCGGCACCGCATGGCGAACCGGTTCAATACCCTGCGCCAATGGGGTCACGATAAGACGTGCCGGCGGCCCCGTCTGTGCGCTGGCGCACCCAACCCCGCGAAATGCCCGCGCTGCCTCAAATTCGAGGCGGAATTCAGAGCATGATGTGCTGGCCCTGGGCGCGCATCGCATCAACGCCACATGCCAGCCAGTCGCGTAGCGCTGTGGGCGTGACGATGAGTCAGGGAGGGGCTAGGGCTGAGGGTGCTGCGCTTCGTCAGCTTTGATCAGCGTGAATCGTTCGTCAAACAGACGAACGTGCTGGCCTGGATGGAGCGCCCCCAGATCGATGCCGGGAGTGCCGGCTCTGGAAGGCCTCCAGCCGCGGGATGAGCGGCTGGAGGTGAACACGCGTGTGTTAGCTGATGCGGACTCAGTCGGCCTTGAAGCCGGTGGCCGCGACGGCCTTGCCCCAGGTCACAGTGTCGGCGGCGATGATGCGGGCGAACTCATCCGCGTTGGTGCCGGTGACGCGGAAGCCCGCTTCCTCCAGTTTGGCCCGGGTGTCGGGCGACTTCACCGCCTTCTGCACATCGGCGCTGAGCTTGGCCAGCACGTCGGCCGGGGTGCGCGCCGGCGCCACGATGCCGAACCAGGAGCTGAACTCCAGGGTGGGGTAACCCTGCTCCTTGATGGTGGGCACGTCAGGCAGCGCCGGGGTGCGGGTGGCACCCGTGGTGCCCAGCGCCACCAGCTTGCCGGCCTTGACGTTAGGTGCGGCCAGTCCCACGCTGGCAAAGACACCCTGCACGTCGCCGCTGAACAGGCCGCCCAGCGCGTCAGCCGTGCTCTTGTAGTGCACCGCTTCCGGCTTGAGCTTGACCGCTTCGCCGAACATGAAGGCGCCGAAGTGGCCCGGCGTGCCGGCACCGAAAGTGGCCATGAACAGGCCCTTTTGCTGCTGCGTCCAGCTCACGAATTCCTTCACGTTCTTGGCCGGCACCTTCTGCGGGTTGACCAGCAGCGCGAAGTCCGCGCTCACCACCTGGCTCACAGGGGCGAAGTCCTTGGTCGGGTTGTAGGGCAGCTTGTTGTAGCTGCTGGGGGCAATGCTGAGCTGGCCGGTCTCGCCCAGCATCAGGGTGTAGCCGTCGGGCGTGGCGCGTGCGGCTTCGCTGGCGGCGATCAGGCCACCGGCGCCGGGTTTGTTGTCCACGATCACGCCCAGGTTGCCCCAGCCCTCTGAGAGCTTTTGCGCCAACAGGCGGGCCACGATGTCGGGGCCGGTGCCGGCCGGGAAACCGACAATGATGCGCACCGGACGCGACGGGTAAGCCGCTTGTGCCTGCACGGTGGGTGCAGCAACGCAGGCCAACAGAGTGGCTGCAGCGAGTACGGCACGGCGGGTGGTGAGGGTTGTCTTCATGGGTGGTGTCTCCTGCTTTGTTATGAAAAGGGGTGGTGCTGGAATGGCGAGTCCGGGCTCACGCCACGGCAAACAGCTTCATCTCGACGCGGTCCGGGTGCCGCGCGCCGGTGCCGATGAACAGGCGTTCGCTGATCCAGCCGAGCGTGGGTGAAGCGGTCTCGAAACTCGGGCTGCAGCGGAAATAGATCAGTTGCGGGTCCACCGGCTCGCCGCGGATGAGCCGGGCGGTGAGTTCCGGCGGCGCCACGCGCACGGCCCGGTTCTGCACATAGATCAGGTCGCCGGCATCGGTCTCCAGCACGTAGCGGGCGTCGAGTTCGGCCAGGCGTGGGGTGACGATCAACTGGAAGTCGGCGCCGCCGGGCAGCACGCGCGCCGTCCAGCCCTGGCCTTGCGCCTGTCCGCCCAGGATCGGAATCAGGCGGCGCATGCCGTGCACGGTCTGGCCGACCTCCTGCGGTTTGTCCACCGTGACAGACAGATCGGCAAAAAATTCCAGGGTGGGTTGGGGCAGGTTCAGCATGGCGCCAGCTTAAGGCGGGTCGACGTGAAGGGTTGTCATCCCTTAAGATGACAAAAAAGAGCGAGACAAGCGATGAGGAAATGGACACCTGCGGTCAGCACCAGCAGCACGGGCCGCTACGCGCACGTGCTGGCGGACCTGATCGGCCAGTTGGGTCAGCCGCGCTTCACGTCGGCCTTGCTGGAAGGGCTGAATCCGGTGGTGCCGGCCGCGTCGTTCTCGATCTACCAGACCGGCCACAGCTGCGTGCCGCAGCTTTTCATGTCGGGCAGCTTCGGCGTGCCGGACACCACGCGTGATTGCTGGCGCGCCTACCTCTCCGGCCCCTACCTGAGCGACCAGACCCTGGTGTCCGAGCGCGCTGGCGACAGCACGCCCTTGCTGTGCCACATCACAGCGCAAGAGGTGCCGGTGCAGCACCGGGCCCGGGTGTACGAGGCGCATGGTGTGGCGGAACGGGTGTCAGTGGTGCAGCAGACCGGGGCGTCGCTGCTGGCGCTCAATTTCTACCGTCACCAGCACCAGCGGCCTTTCAGCGACCAGCAGGTGGCTGGTTTTGCGGACATGGCGCCGGCGTTGCTGGCCCTGGCCAAGAAGCACATTGCCTTGTCGAGCCCGCCGCAGGCCGCCGACCCGATCGCGGCCTGGCAGCAGCGCCTGCGCCAACTCAACCCGGCACTGACACCGCGTGAGCTGGATGTCTGCGCCCGGCTGCTGACCGGCATGACGCAGGACGGTATTGCGAGCGACCTGGGACTGAGCCTGCCCAGCGTCAAGACCTACCGCAACCGCGCCTTTGCCCGCTTGGGCATCCATTTCCGCAACGAGCTGTTTGCCATGCTGTTGCGCGCGCCCGCTGCGCCACCGGCAAACTAACGCGCAGGCGCAGGCGCAGGCGCAGGCGCAGGCGCAGGAGGGGCGCCGGTGTTTTATTCCCCACGCTGCGCTTTCTTCAGCCGGTAGCCGAACTGCCGCACCGTCAGCCCCAGGGCCTGCGCGGCGCGCGACTGGTTGCCGCGGTGCAGGGCCAGCATTTGCTGCAACTCGTCCAGCGGGTGCGAATCGGCCGGCAGATAAGCGCGCACCAGCGGGGCGCCGCTGCCGGCCGCCATGGTGGGGGCATGCGGCGGCAACGCGGGCGGTGGGTTGGCGTCTGCCTTGCCGCGTGGCAGGAAGCGCTCCAGCTCGGCGGGTGAGACCTGGGTGCTGTCGGTCAGCAGCACCAGCCGTTCGATGACGTTGCCCAGTTCGCGGATGTTGCCGGGCCAGGGGTGGGCTTCCAGCCGGGCGAGCGCGGCCGGCGTGAGGTGCACGTTGCGCTGGTTGGCCTGGTTGGCACGGTTGACGAAGTGCAGCGCCAGTGTGCGGATGTCCTCGCGCCGCTCGCGCAAGGATGGCAGGCGGATCGGCACCACACTGATGCGGTAGTACAGGTCCTGCCGGAAGTTGCCGCGGGCCACTTCGGCTTCCAGGTCGCGGTGGGTGGCGGTGACCAGCCGCACGTCGACCCGGGTTTCGCGCTTGCCGCCCAGCCGCACCACCGTGCCCTCCTGCAGCGTGCGCAGCAGCTTGGTCTGCATGGCCAGCGGCATGTCGCCGATCTCGTCCAGAAAGATGGTGCCGCCGTCGGCCTGTTCGAACCAGCCGGCGCGCGCGCTGGCCGCACCCGTGAAGGCGCCGCGCTCGTAGCCAAACAGTTCGGACTCCAGCAGCGAGTCCGGAATGGCCGCGCAGTTGACCTTGATGAAGGGCGCATCGCGCCGCTGGCTGGAGAGGTGCAGGGCACGCGCGAACAGTTCCTTGCCGGTACCCGATTCGCCCAGCAGCAGCACGCTGGCCTGCGAGTGCGAGACACGTTCCAGTTCATGCAGTGCCTGCAGCAGCGCCGAGGCGTTGCCGATGATGCCGTAGCGCACGGCCGCGGCATCGAGCGCGTGCGCCAGCAAGGCGTTGCGTGCTTCGAGGTCGCGGGTTTTTTCCTGCAGCAGGCTGTGGAGTTGCAGGATCTGCCCGACCAGCGTGGCCAGGATTTGCAGCAGCGCCATGTCGTCGTTCAGGTGGCGCCGCCGGCTGCGGATGCGATGGCAGGCCAGCACGCCCACGGTGTGGTGGTTGACCTCGATCGGCAACGCCATGAAGGCCACGGTGTCGGGCGGCAGCTGCGCGCGCTGCACGCAACGCGCCAGAAACAGCGGTTCGGCGTCGATGTCCTGCACCAGAATGGGTTGGCCGGTGGCCAGCACGCGGCCGGTGACGCCCTCGCCCACGGCATAAACGCCGCGCGCCACCTCGGCCTGGGTCAGGCCGTAGGCGTGGCCGATGCGGGCCGTGGGGGGCTCGGCGTCGGCATCGAGCAGCACGATGCGGCCGCGGTTCAGGCCCAGCAGCTCCGACATCAGGTGCAGCATCTCACGCAGCACCACGCCGGGCGCCAGGCTTTTGCCGATCAGGCGCATGACTTCGCGCATCAGCAGCAGTTCCTGGGCGCGCCACTGCACCTCGGGCGCGGCGCCGGGGTCGCCTGGAGGGGAAAGAGCGGTCAGGGGCGGAGGCATGTGCGGATACAAGCAAGAAGCTGGCCTGCCTGGCCGCCAAGCAGGTGCAGCCGCATGGTATGGTCTGCATTAATCGCTCTGCGTTGTTCAAGCCCCATGTGGAAATTCTGGAAGAAACCCGTCGTTGCCAAGCCGGTTGAGCCTGTCGAGGTGCTGCCGGTGCTGGCCCGGCCACTGGCTTACCGACGCTTTCTGCGCATGGTCTTCCAGGCGCCGGCCCGGCTCAACCTGAGTGGGCGCATGCGTGAGGTGCAGCTGCTTGACGTCTCACTCAAAGGGGCGCTGGTGGACATGGGCGCCGCGCTGCGCTGCCCGGTGGGTACGCACGGCCGCCTGCGCCTGATGCTGTCGTCGACCACCTTCATTGCCATGGACATCGTGGTGGCACGCGTGCAGGGCAGCCAGCTGGGGCTGCAATGCACGCACATCGACCTCGACAGCGTGACACATCTGCGCCAACTCATTGAGCGCAATGCGCAGGACCCGGCGTTGCTGGGCCGTGAGCTGGCGATGCTGATCGGCAGCGCCTAGGCGTAGGTAACCCAGTCCGCCAGCTCTGGCAGGTCCAGGTGTGGCAGGGTGTTGTAGCTCAGCAGCGTATGGCGCTTCGGGTTGAAGGTGAACTCGGTCACCGCGCTGTTGCGGATGCGCATATTGAGTTCGATGGTGGTCTCGGGCGTGGTGCCCAGCACGTGACCCACAGCGGTGGCAATCGGCCCGCCGCTGGAGACGATCAGCACATTGCCCTCGAAGTTCTGCCGCACATGGTCGAGTGCGCCGGTGACGCCGGCCAGGAAGTCGTCGTAGCTCGGCATGCCCTTGGGGCTGACCACGCCGTTCATCCACTGCGTCAGGCCGTCGCGCAGCAGGCGGAAGTGGTGGCGGTACAGCTCGGGTGTGTCCGGCTTTTGCAATTTGTGTGGGTGGATGGTGGCGATCACCGCTTCGCTGTCGTACTCGTTCAGGCCAGGCCACAGCAAGGCGGTGCCAGCATGGGCCGCGGCGTCCTGCGGCTGGGCCAGCCCCAGGCCCTCGGCAATGCCGGCCCAGGTCTGCGCATGGCGCCGCAACGTGCCGGTGATGACCGCATCGAACGTCATGCCGCGCTCACGCCAGTACTGCCCCAGGCGCACGCTCTGCTTGTGGCCGAGCTCGCTCAGGCGGTCATAGTCCTGTTCGCCAAATGAGGCCTGGCCGTGGCGTACGAGGTAAAGGGTTCCCATGCCTGAAATTGTGGCAAAAAACGGCCATGGCCCTTGTCGCTCGTGCGACGTCAGCTATCAAATCAGGAGTGATTGGGCCGGTGTCGAAGCGCTTGCAGACTCACAGTTGCACACGACCGTCAATGCAGGTCACCACCTGGCCACCAACCCAGACCTGGCCGCTGGCGTCGCGTTCCAGTTGCACGCGTCCGGCACGGCCCAGGCAAGTGCCTTGCGAAGACAAATAACACTCGGGCAGATGACCTTCGGCCATCAACCATTGCGCCAGGCTGGCGTTGAGGCTGCCGGTGACCGGGTCTTCGGGGATGCCCACCGGTGCGGCGAAGGCGCGCACCTCCAGGTCGGGCGTGGCCTGCTGCGGCGCATCGGCCGCATGCTCGGCAAAGGCACGTGCCTCGCGGCTTGATTTTGCTATTAAATTGATAGCTGATGGCGCCGATTCGACGGCGCAAACACCCACTTTTTGCTTCAAGTCCTTGAGCGCCTGGTGGTTCGGCTCCAGCGCCAGCACGGTGTCTGTGCTGTCCAGCAGCAGGCCCAGCCATTGCGGGCCGTTGTCCAGCTGCTGGGCGGCGCGGATCTGCGCCACGCTGATGCCCAGCGCCTGCGCCACGTTGGCCAGCAGCTCGGGCGCGGGTGTGCTGCGCTTGAGTGGCGGCGCGGCAAAGGCAAGGTGGTGGCCGGCGCGGCGGATTGTCACCAGGCCTACCGCGCATTCCTGCACGATCACACCGGCCTGCTTCGGGGTGCCCCCCGCTTCCAGCCAGGCGTGACACGTGCCCAGCGTCGGGTGTCCGGCAAAGGGCAGCTCGGTGCCCGGCGTGAAGATGCGCACGCGGTAGTCGGCACCCGGCTGCGTGGGCGGCAGCACGAAGGTGGTTTCCGACAGGTTGGTCCAGCGCGCGAAGCGCTGCATCACGTCATCGCTCAGGCCAGAGCCGTCGAGTACCACGGCCAGCGGGTTGCCGAAGTAAGGTGTGGCGGTGAAGACGTCGACCTGCTTGAAGGGGCGTTGGCGGTGCGTGGTGTTAGTGCTCATGGCATGTTCTCCCGGATGACAGCGGCAAGGGCAGTCACGCCTTGCTGGATCTCCTGCTCGCTGGCGGTGACGAAAGACAGACGCAGCGTACGCACATCGGCGTGGTCGGCATAAAACGCGGCGCCCGGCACGAAGGCCACACCTCGGTCCACGGCGCGGGGCAAGAGCGCCGCCGTGTCCATGCCCTGCGGCAGGCGGGCCCAGAGGAACATGCCGCCGTCAGGCTGGCTCCATGTCACGCCAGGCGGCATGTGCTGCGCGAGCGCGGCCAGCATCACGTCGCGTTGTGTTTTGTAGAGCGCGCGGATGCGCGGCACGTGGCGGTCGAGGAAACCGTCTTTCATGACCTCGGCCACCACGCGCTGGTTGAAGCCGGGGCTATGCAGGTCGGCCGCCTGCTTGGCCTGCAGCAACTTGGGGAAGAGCGTCTTTGGTGCCACCACGAAACCCAGTCGCAGGCTGGGCGCCAGCACCTTGGAAAACGAGCCAAGGTAGAGGCAGCCCTCCGGGTTGCGCGCGGTCAGCGGTGCCGGCGGCGGGCTGTCGAACCAGAGTTCGCCGTAGGGGTTGTCTTCGATCAGCGGCAGGCCCAGTTCGGCCGCGCAGGTGGACAGCGCCGCGCGCCGGGTTTCGCTCATGGTGCGGCCGGTCGGGTTCTGGAAGTTGGGCAGCACGTACATGAAACGTGCCGGCGTCCCGGTAGCCTGCGTCTGGCGTAGTGCGGCGATGTCCACGCCTTCGTCGTCGCTGGCCACGCTCTGCACCTGCGGCTCCATGGGCGCGAAGGCCTGCAGGGCGCCGAGGTAGGTGGGCGTTTCCACCAGGATGCGGCTGCCTTGGTCGATCAGCACCTTGGCCACCAAGTCCAGGCCCTGCTGCGAGCCGGTGGTGATGAGCACCTGCGCCGGCTCCACCGGCCACGGCAGCGATGCGGCCACCATCTCGCGCAGAGGGCCGTAGCCTTCGCTGGCGGCGTACTGCAGGGCCGCGGCGGCATCGTCGCGCAGCACCTTGGCGCAGGCGGCGGCAAATTCATCGACCGGAAAAGTCTTGGGCGAGGGCAGCCCGCCGGCAAAGCTGATGATGCCCGGGCGCTCGGTGACCTTGAGCAGTTCGCGCAGCACCGAGGGGTTCATTTTTTCGGCACGTGCGGCCAGCACCCAGGGCGACGGGGTGTGCGGGGCACTCGGATTCATGGTGCGGTTCCTTCAGGGGCGAGAAAGTTTTATCGGGCGGTGGGCACAGGCATTTTGCGGCCAGCAAACCCCACCGCCATCACAGCCAGACCGATGCCAACCATCCGGACGTTGAGCGCAAAGATGGCGACACCCAGCAGGCCGAGCCAGAGGCCTTGGCGGGTGCTGCTTGCAGGGGTCGGCGGGCGTGGCATGGGACTTACTCTACCGTGCTTTCACCCAGCGGCCGCGACGGCCGGTGCCGGGGTCAGGAAAGCCCGGCGATCGGCTCAGGCCAGCAGGCCGCGCGCGGGGCGTGCCAACATGGCAGACAAGGTCCGCAGCAAGGCGCGGTTGACTTCTTCCATGTCAATCTGGTGCTCGTGGCACAAGGTGTGGGTGGCACGGGTGTTGGGGGACTCCAGCGCCGCAGCAATGGCGAGGTAAGGCGCGTAGGGGCCGTCGTTTTGCAGCAGCGCTGCCTGGATCCGTTCGGGCAACGGCAGGCGCTCCAGCGAGGTCGCCAGCGGCTCGCCCAGCAGCACGTCGATTTGCGACAGCAGGCCGCACAGGTAGACCTCGCGCCGCAGGTCGTCTTCATCGCCGGCATCCAGCAGATGCTCCATCAGGTGGGCGCGCGTGACCAGCGTGGTGCGGACCGGCTGCAGGTTCAAGTCGCTGGCGGCGTGTGGCAGTTGTTCCAGCAACCAAGCCTTGAGCACCGAGTAGCCCAGCACCATCAGGCCGCGACGGATGGACTCGACTTCGTTGCGCAGGCCCAGGCCGGCCGAGTTGACGTAACGCAGAAAGAGGTAGGCCAGCACCGGCTCTTCGCTCAGGATGAGTTCAATGGTGTCGAGCGCAACGTCGGCGTCGATGGCTTCGACCAGACGCACGATGGCGGTCTGACCAGGCTGGATCAGTTGCTGTCGGTAACCGTGCAACACATCTTCCACCGGCCAGCCGGTCAGGGCCCAGGCGCCTTGCTGGTCCAGGCAATGCTCGGCCAGCGCGCGGTTGCCGATGGCCTCATAGATCTGACCGGCCACGACCGGGCTCTTGAGCAGTGCGCCACCCTCCTGGTCGTCGTGTTTTTGCAGTGAAGCGCGCAGGCCCAGCAGGGCTTCCTCGGCTGTGAGGTTGATGATGCTTTTGTGAAAGATCTCGCTGATGGCCGGTTCCGGACGCTGACCGGGTGCACCGCACCAGACCAGCTTGAGGCCTCTGTGATGGGCCTGATGCACGCGTTGTGCCAGGGCTGCATCGCTCACCAGCCAGGCTTCGGGCACCTGCACCCAAGGGTCGCTGGCGGTGCCGTGTTCCAGGATGTCGTTCAGCAGCGAGACTGAGTGGATTTCAAGCAGCAGGACCGGCGCCTGTTCCGGCCACTGTTCGCGCAAGGCGGCCAGCAGGTGCTGGGCGTCCACCGGCACCGCCACATCGGCGTCGACAAAGAGCCGCACTGCCGCAGGTTGGCGCAACTGGTTCCACAACAGTTGATAGCCCAGGAAGATGTTGCCAAGAACGGTTTGGGCCATGGCGAGGCGGGTGTTTTATCCCAGGTAGTTGAACAGGGACAGGCGTTGAACCTGTGCGTAGGTCTTCAGTGCCGCATCGTAACCGGTCTGTTGGTTCTGGAAGTCCGAAATGCCTTTGATCATGTCCATGTCTTCGGCGCGTGAACGGTCGGTCTCGAGCTGGTTGGACTTGGTCTGCTGGTTGCTGTCAATGCTGTCGGCACGGTTGAGCATGTCGCCGGCCAGGCCGCGGGCAGACTGGATGCGGTTCATGCCGGTATCGAGTTCGGCCAGCGCCCGGGTGAAAGCCTGGCTCAGCGTATTGCTGTTGTTGGCGTTGTTGATGCCGGCAATGGCCTTGTCGATCACCTTGAAGACGTTGGTGGTGGTGCTGGGCGCGACCTGCAGGGTGTCGCCATTGGCCGGCACGCCTTCGACACGGAAAGCCATGCCACCGAACTGGATGTTCTGGCCGCTGGTGTAGGGCTGGCCAGTTGCGATCGTGGCGGTGGTGGTGGTGTCCACCACGTTATAGGTGGTGACGCCTGCCACCACACTGAAGGTCACGGCGTAGTTGTCCCCGGTCACGGCGGAGGGGTTGACGACCTGGCCGGCATCGGTCCACGCAGTGCCGGTGTTGGCAGCGCCAAGCGACACGTCGAACACGCCATTGCCGGAGGGCACATTCATCCAGACGGCCTGGCCGTCCATGGCGCTGGGAATCGCCACGGTCGAACTGGCGCCCTGCCCGGCAACGCCGTTGAAGGTCACGCCAGCGGCGGCATCGGTGAAGGGCGAGCTGGCGCTGCCCAGCCCGCCGAAGAGCGGCACGCCGTTGCTGTCGGTTTTGTTGGCATAACCGAACAATTGATCGCGCAGCGCCGAAATTTGCTGCGCAATGCTGGTCCGGTTGACGCTGGTGTAGCCGGCGTTGCCGGCACTGACCACCAAGTCGCGGATGTTTTGCAATGTTTCGGTGGCACTGCCCAAGGTGGACTCGGCCATGGCCATGGAGTTTTTCTGGACGTTGAGTGCGCGCTGCTCGACCTCGATGCGGCTGATCCGGGTCATCGCCCGTTCGGCCTGGGCCGCGCCGGTGGGGTCGTCGCTGGGGCGCAGGACCTTCTTGCCGGCGGTCAGTTTTTCCTGCAGCTCGGACAGGCTGACCTGGTGGCTGCCCAGTTTGGCCAGGGAGTTGTCGTAGGCGTTGGCGCTACCCAGTCGCATGCTCATGTTTCAATCCTCGTCCTGTCTTTCCTCAACGGCCCAGGCTCTGCAGCAGGGAGTCAAAGATATTCTGGGCCAGTTGCATCATCTTGCCGGAGGCCTGGTAGGCCTGCTGGTACTGCAGCATCTTGGCCGCCTCTTCGTCCAGGTTGACGCCGGAGACGCTGCTGCGCTGCTGCTCAATGTTGCTGGCAATGTTGTTGGAAACGGTGCTCGCCGATTTGGCGCTCTGCACCTGAATGCCGATTTCCGCCATCAGGCCGGCGTAGCCGTCGGTCAACGGACCGCCGTCGAACATGGCCTCATCGCGCAGGCTCAGCATTGCCTGTGCATTGCCGGCATTGAGGGCCGGATAGGGGTTCACATCCACCTTGAAGGTGTCGCCGGGCTGCGGCGTTCCCTTGAGGGTGAGTGACCAGCCCGCCAGCGGCGGAGCTGTGCTGTATTCGATCGGCTGACCCGGCGTGTAGGTGTAAACCGTGGCACCGGTGTCGGAGCGTGTGTAGGTGCTGGTGCTGGTGAAGTTCAGCGTGACGGCCGGGGGAACCGGGACGGAACGTGTGGTGAGACCGCCCACCGTCAGGGTGCCGGTGTTGGCTGTACCGGCGGTGGCCGTGACCGGGCTGGCCATGGCCAGCCCGCGCGGTGACGAAAAGGCGGTGGCAATCGAGCCGGCGGCGGTGCTGAAAGGCTTGAGCAGGAAGTGGTCGCCGGCGGTGGCCGGTGTGGCGCTTTGCTGGATGTCGAGGCCGTCGATCTTGACCGGATTGGTCAGCGCGAAATCAAACGCCGTGGCTTTGCCGTCCGACGTGCGCACAATGGTGCCCGCGGTACCCGAGGTGAAGGTCACCTCGTAATCAGAGGCCGCAAACTGGGAGGTGCCAGACGGGTTGGACTGGACGCTCATGCTCAGCGTCGTGCCCGGCAGGGCGTTGGTGTCGGCCGGGTAACCGTTGGGCAGGGCGCTGAGCTTGAACAGGGCCGTGCCGGCGCTGCCACTGAGGTCCAGGCCCAGGGCCTGCTGCTCGTTCATGCGCGTGCCGATGGCGAGTGCCATGCGCCCCAGCATGTTGCCGGCATTGACCAGGTCTTCGTTCTTGAAGCGCAGCAGTCCTGCGACTTCGCCACCACCCAGCATGGAGGTGCTGATCGGGTACTTGGTGCCGCCCGCATTGTTGATCAGCAGCTGGCTCTGGTTGGGATCGCCTGAGTAATTGGTGGGGGCCACTTCCAGTTTCGAGACCGTGGTGCCGAGCACCAGGGCCTGGCTGCCGCCCACGAAGACGCCGACGGTTCCGTCTGACGAGGGGATCGAGGTGGTCTGGATGTATTTGTTCAGCTCACTGATCAGCTGGTCGCGCTGGTCCAGCAGGTCATTGGGCAGGTGCCCGCTGCCCGTGGCGCGTGCGATTTCCTGATTCGACTTGGCGATCTGGTCAGCCAGGTTGTTGATGGTCGTGACGTTGGTTTGCAGCTCTTGCGAGACGCCCAGCCGGAGTTGATAGAGCTGGTTGGAGGCGGTCTGGAAACGCGCAGCCATTTCGTCCGCGCTGGTCAGTGCCACCGCGCGCGCCGTCAGGTCGGATGGGGCGCTGACAATGTCGGAAAACGAATTGAGCAAGTCGCTGACCGAGGCGCCAAGGCCGTCGGTACCGCCGGAGAACACGCTCTCCAGTTGCTGCAGCTTGTCGTAACGCGTCGCGTCGCTGGCGGCGACGGACTTCATCAGCGTGGCCTGTTTGGTCAGGAAGTCGCTGTAGTTGCGCTGGACCGTGGTGATGTCAACGCCGTTGCCGTAGTAGCCGCCACCGGTGAACTGGCCTTCCACGTTCTGGACGATGACCGTCTGGCGCGAGTAGCCCGGCGTGTTGACGTTGGCGATGTTGTTGCCGACGGTCTCAAGAATCTTCTGGTTGACCAGCAAGGAGCGTGCGCCAACGTTCAGGATGTTGCCCATGCGTCTTTCCTTTAGGCGGTAGCGCGTTGCAGCCGCAACGTGGTGTTGATGGCGCGGCTCAGCTTGTTAGCGTAATCCGGGTCGGTGGCATAGCCGGCGCGCTGCAAGCCGCTGGCATAGGCCTGGACCGAGCCGGTCTGCTGACGCACCTGGGCGTAGCGCGGGCTGTCCGAAATCAGCCGTGCATAGTCGCGGAACGACTCTTCGTAAGAGTTGTAGGCGCGGAACTTGGCCACGGTCTTTTGCGGCACGCCGTTGACGTATTCGGTGGTGGTGACCTCCGCCACCTTGCCCTTCCAGCCGGCACCGGCCTTGATGCCGAACAGGTTGAAAGAGGTCGAGCCGTCGGCGTTGGTGATTTCGCGCCGGCCCCAGCCGGTCTCATGCCCAGCCTGGCCGATCATGAAGCTGGCGGGAATGCCGCTGCTTTGTTCTACCTTGGCGGCCACGCCATTGAAGCGTTGCACAAAACTGGTCTGGCTGACGGTGGGCGTGGTGTTGCCCTGGCCGGCCGCCGGCTGGATGGCCTGCTTGCCGGCCGCGCGCGTGCTGGCTTGTCCTTGTGCATCCGCCGCACCCATCTGGCGCGAGAGCTGCTGGGCAATGATGTCCGACAGCCCACCGGGCCGGCCCGACATCTGAACCGCCAGCTGCTGGTCGAGCAGGTCGGTGCCGAGGTCGCCCTGGGCGCTTTCCAGCATGCCGGATTTCATGGTGGCTTCGCGCATGCTCTTGATCAGCTCGCGCATGAAGAGCGACTCGAACTGCTTGGCGGCTTCCTTGATGGCCGCCGGCGAGTCCTGGCCGGCTTGCAGCTTCAGGCTGTTGAGCGAGCGCGCATCGGCCGCCAGGGCATTGGAGTTGTGGGTCAGGTTGCCGACACCCATGTCAGATCACCTCAAGCTCCGCATTCAGTGCGCCTGCTGCCTTGATGGCCTGCAGAATGGCCAGCAGATCCTGCGGGGTGGCGCCCAGTGCGTTCAGGGCGCGCACCACTTCCGACAATTGGGGTGAGGCCGGCACCTGGATCAGTACGCCCGGTTCCTGTTTGATCTGGATGTTGGCTTTTTCTGTCACCACGGTCTGACCGCTGGACAGGGGACCGGGCTGGCTGACCACCGGGGTCGAGCTGATGCTGACAGACAGATTGCCGTGCGCAATGGCGCAGGGGCCCAGCGTCACAGCCTGGTTGAGTACCACCGAACCGGTGCGTGAATTGATCACGACCTTGGCGGCGCGGATGGAGTTTTCCAGCGGCAACTCTTCCATCTCGGCGATGAAGGTGATGCGCGCGTTGGGATCGGCGGGAGCCTGAACGTCGACGGTGCGTCCATCCATGGCGCGGGCAACGCCGTCGCCGAAACGGCGGTTGATGGCTTCGGCGACACGACGCGCGGTCTGGAAGTCGTAGGCATCCAGACCAAGCCGGATGCTGTTGCCTTCGAGCAGCGGTGTCGGCACGGCGCGCTCGATCTGGGCGCCGCCCGGAATGCGGCCAGCGCTCAGGTGGTTGATCTGGACCTTGCTGCCGCCTGCGGCTGCGCCGGCCCCGGCGATCACCAGGCTGCCTTGCGCCAAGGCGTAAATCTCACCGTCGGCGCCTTTGAGCGGCGTGGAAATCAGGGTGCCGCCCTTGAGCGACTTGGCATTGCCCATCGACGAGACGGTCACATCGACCATCTGGCCCGGGCGGGCAAAGGCGGGCAGTTGCGCTGTCACCAGCACGGCGGCCACATTCTTGAATTGCAGCCGCGAGATGACGTCCGACGGCAGGGTGATGCCGAGCTGCTGCAGGTAGTTGTTCATGCCCTGGGTGGTGTAGGGCATCTGGGTGGTCTGGTCGCCGGTGCCGTCCAGGCCGATGACCAGGCCGAAACCGGTCAACTGGTTGCTGCGCACGCCTTCGATGGCTGCAATTTCCTTGATGCGGCCCGCCATGGCGCTGCCGCCCGCCAGCATGCAGGCTGTCACCAGCAGCGTGGCCAGCTGGCGGAGCCGGTTCAGCGAGGGGCAAAGCGTGCAGGCATTCATGGCGTAGGACTCAAGTATTGGCGAAATGGGCCGATAAAGACGAAATCAGACAATCCAATTCTGTATCGGCTCAGAACGGCAAAACGCTGAAAAAGAACCGCATTAACCAGCCAACTGTTTGCGCTTCGTTCTGGGCGCCGCGGCCCTTGGATTCGACGCGGACGTTGGCCACCTGGCTGGAGTTCACGATGCTGCCCGGCAGGACGGCGCGTGGATCGACCGTGCCGGAGAAGCGCAACACGTCGACGTTCTGGTTCACGCCGATCTGTTTTTCCCCCACCACCACCAGATGCCCATTGGGCAGGACCTCGGCCACCGTGGTGGTGATCGAGCCGGAGAATGTGTTGGCGCTTTCCGTGCCGCCTTTGCCGGAGAAGTCGTTGGCCGAGGTGCCGGCGATACGGGTCTGATTTTCCGCGGCGGTGGCAGGGAAGTTAAAGCCCGGAACGGCGGTAACGGACGAGTTGGCGCTGCTGGTGCGGTTTGCCGTGGAGGTCGACTTCTGGCTGGCCGTGACGTTTTCCACGATCACGACCGTCAGGGTGTCGCCGACCACGCGGGCACGCCGGTCTTCGAAGGAAGGACGATAACCGACCGTCTGGAACAGGCTGCCGGTGACGGGCCGGGCGGAGGGGCTGGGGATAGCCGTGGGCTTGGGTTCGGCGAAGTCGACTTTCGGCGCGGTGGTCTCGCAGCCGGCGCACAGTCCGGCAATCACCACCACCCAGCCCAGGCGTTGCAGCGAAGAGTAAACCATCGTGTTCATCACAATTGCCCCAGTTTCTGCAGCATCTGATCGGAGGTCTGGATGGCCTTCGAGTTCATTTCGTAGGCGCGCTGGGTCTGGATCATGGTCACCAGTTCCTGCACCACGTTGACGTTGGAGGTTTCCAGATAACCCTGCATCAGGCTGCCCATGCCATTGAGGCCCGGCGTGCCGGTATTGGGCTGCCCCGAAGCGGCGGTTTCGATGTACATGTTCTGCCCGCGCGGCTCCAGGCCGGCCGGGTTGATGAAGCTGGCCAGGGCGATGGTGCCGATCTGGCGGTCCACCATCTTGCCGTTTTCCTTGATCGAGGCGGTGACATTGCCGTCCGCGCTGATGACCAGGTTCTCTGCATTGCTGGGCACCGTGATGCCGTTGGCCACGGCAAAGCCGTTGTTGGTTACCACCTGGCCTTGGGCATTGATCTTGAACGAGCCGTCACGGGTGTAGCCCATGGTGCCATCGGGCATGGTTACCTGGAAAAAACCGTTGCCCTGAATCGCCACGTCGAGGTTGTTGCTCGACTGCTGCACATTGCCTTGGGTGAACTGGCGCGCCGTACCGACCACGCGCACACCGGTACCGAGCTGCAGGCCGGTCGGCAGTTGCGACTGTTCGGAACTGGCGGAGCCGACCTGGCGCAGGTTCTGGTACATCAGGTCCTCGAACGCCACATTGGAGCGCTTGAAGCCGGTGGTGGAGACGTTGGCCAGGTTGTTGGAGATGGTGTCCAGCTGCATCTGCTGGGCTTCCATGCCGGTTTTCGAGATCCACAGGGAGTTGATCATGATGAGTTCCTAGGGCTTGTATGAGGGCGAATCTGTGGGCCTTAGCCTTGCAGGTTCAACAGCTGACCGGCCGAGCGGTCGTTGGATTCAGCGGTCTGGAGCAGGCGCATCTGCACTTCAAACTGGCGTGCGGTCTGGATCATGCCGACCATGTTTTCAACCGCGTTGACGTTGGAGCCTTCCAGCGTGCCGGGCATCAGGCGGGCGGTGGCGTTGTTGGGCAGGGCATCGCCGGCCGTCGCACGGAACAGACCGTCAGCGCCGCGCTTGATGGGTTCATCCGCTGTCGGGGTGACCATCTTGAGGCGCCCGACGGTGGCCGGTTGCTGGCCATTGACCTTGGCCGTGATCGTGCCGTCGGCACCGATGCTGACCGTGGCGCCGGCAGGAATGTCGATGGGGGCGCCACCGTCAGACAGCACGGGGAGGCCGGTGTTGGTCTGCAGGGTGCCCGCGGGCGAAATTTGCATGGAGCCGTTGCGCGTATAGGCCTCGGTGCCATCCAGGCCCTGCACGGCAAACCAGGCATTGCCCTGGGCCATGACGTCCAGGTCGCGCCCGGTATGTTGCGAGGGGCCGGGCGTGTCCAGGTGGCCGGTGGTGGTCTCCAGCGCGAAGACGCGGGTGGTGGCGCCGTCGCCGCGCAGGGGCACGGCACGGTAGGCCGCCAACTCGGCGCGAAACCCATTGGTCGACACATTGGCCAGGTTGTTCGACAACACAGCCTGGCGGTGGGCGGCCGCATTGGCGCCCGTCATCGCGGTGTAAATCAGTTTGTCCATGGCGAAATGTGCTCAGTACAGGTTCAGGGCCGGGCTTAGCGCAGGCTGGTCAGAGCCGACAGCGCCTGGTCCTGCGTCTTGATGGTCTGCACGTTCGCCTGGTAGGCGCGCTGGGCGGTCATCATGTTGACGAGTTCGGCGGTCAGATCGACGTTCGAGTCTTCCAGCGCCCCGGAGCGGACGGATCCCAGGCTCAGGGTGCCGGGTGTGCCGGGGGTGGCCACGCCCGATGAGTTGGTTGCCACCCAGTTGCCGCCGCCGACCGGCTGCAGGCCCTGGTTGTTGCGGAACGAGGCCAGCTGGATCTGGCAGGCGTCCATGCTCTTGCCATTGGAGTAGCGGGCGGTGATGACGCCGGATTCGGAGATCTTGATGCCCGTGAAGGAGCCGTCGGGATTGCCGTTCTGGCTCAGCGTGGTCACGCCAAAAGAAGAAGCGAACTGGGTTGAATTGGTGAAGGAGGCCTGGGCGTTAAACGTGCCATTCTTTGTCGTGAAGGGCAGGGTGAACGGTCCCGGGTTCAGCAGCTTGCCGTTGCTGTCGAACTGCAGGGTGGCGACGTTGGAGGTTGTGGCGGTGGCGGCGCTGGTCGGATCGGTGAAAACCTCCCAGTTGTTGACCAGAGGGGCCGGAAGCGGGCCGCCGGTGTCTGCAACCCGACGCATGTAGACCTTGACGTCCTGGGCAATACCCTGGGTGTCGTAGGCGGTGATAGATGTACCGTAGGTCGTCAGCGGGGTGGTGGGTGTCGGTGTATTCCAGACAACCGCGCGAGCGTCCAGATTGAACTGCATGCCAATCGTGGTCGTCTGTGCCGGTGCATTGCTGGTGCTGGTGTCGATCCTCAGCGGGCCGAGGGTCTGTCCACCGCTGAGGTCGTAATTGATGCCGTACAGTTTCTCGCCGTTGTTGTTGACGACATAACCGTCCTGGTCCAGCTTGAAAATGCCGGAGCGGCTGTACAGCGAAGGTTTGTCCTTATCCTGGCCGGTCGCGTTGTAGGGGATCAGGGGGAAGAAACCGTCGCCGTTGATGGCCAGATCCAGCGTGTTGCCGGTCACGGAAATATTGCCTTGCGAGAATTCCTGGGAAACGGCGGACACTTCAACGCCGATACCCGCCTGGCCACCCGAGCCGCCGGCGCCGATGGTGGAGGCAATCACTTCGGCGAATTCTGCACGCGACTTTTTGGCGCCTGCGGTGCCGGCATTCGCGATGTTGTTGCCGATGACGTCGAGGTTTTTGCTGGCGGCATTCAAGCCGGAGAGGCCGGTCTGGAAACTCATGATCTAGGTTCCTTTATGGAAGATGTCGGGCGGTGAAATGGATTGATGGACAGGTCGGGTCAATAAATGGCCGCGACGTCGGTGTAGGAAACGCTGGCGCCATTGGCCAAGTTCAGCTTCAGCGTGCCGCTCTCGTTGCTGACCGACTGGATGGTGTCGACGGCCATCGGTGTGGCCGACACGCTCTTGCCACCCATGCTGGCTTTGACGGCGATCTTGACGGTCTGCCCCTGGTAGGCCGAGGCATCCCAGGTGAATTCGTGGCGGCCGGCATTCTTGGCGCCCAGGTTGAAGGTGTCGAGCACCTGGCCGCCGGGGGTTTGGATCTCGACGCTCACGGAGTCGGCGCTGGCACCGACGTCCACGGCGCCAGCAGCAACGCCTTTGCTCACGCTCAGGGTGTTGCTGGGCAGCAGAACGTTGTGTCCGACCATGGAGGCGCTTTGCAGGATCTGCGTCGACAGCAGCTGCGAGACCATGCTGGACATGGTCTCGTTGAGCTTGTTGATGCCGGTGACGGTGTTGATCTGCGCCATCTGACTGGTCATCTGCGCGTTGTCCATGGGATTCATCGGATCCTGGTTGTTCAGCTGCGCTACGAGCAGTTTGAGGAAGCGGTCCTGGGCGGCAGTTGCGTCGCTCACGGTACCGGAGCCGGTGGTCAGGTTGTTGAGGGCAGCCGTGCTGCTGTTCACAGACGAGGTGGTGGTCATGGTCTTGGTCCTTCTGGCTTATTGGCCAAGTTGGAGGGTTTTGAGCAGCAGCGTCTTGGCGGTGTTCATGACTTCGACGTTGTTCTGGTACGAGCGGGACGCGGAAATCATGTTGACCATTTCCTCGACCGGATTGACGTTGGATTGCGTGATGAACCCTTCGGCATCAGCCATCGGGTGGCTCGGGTTGTGCGTGCGCTTGCCGGGTTCCTGGTTTTCGCTGATGGTGCTGACCTTGACGCCAGCGGACGCCTGGGAGTCCATCAGAACGGTTTCGAAAACGACCTGACGACCCTTGTAGATCTTGCCGTCCGGACCGGCCACGGCATCCGCGTTGGCCAGATTGCTGGCCACCACGTTGAGTCGTTGCGACTGCGCACTGACAGCGCTGCCAGATACGCCAAAGATGGAGAACATGGACATGGTGAGTTTCCTGGTCCTGTTGAAAGTTACTGACCTTGGATCGCGCTCAAGATTGTCTTGGCGTGGCCGTTAATAAAGCGAAGGGTGGACTCGTAACGCACCGCGTTATCGACGAAGTTGCTGCGTTCGCGGTCGAGGTCAACGCTGTTGCCGTCCATGCTCGGCTGGGTTTGCGGGGCGTAAGCCAGAGGGTTGCCGCCGAGTTCGCCCGTGCTGCTGGTCAGCGGGATGTGTTTGCTGTTGGAGGTGCTGCTACTCATGCGGGATGCAACGGGCGACGTGCTGTTGCCGGTGGCATTGGCCATGGCTTCGCGGAAATTCACGTCGCGTGCCACATAACCCGGCGTGTCGGCGTTGGCAATGTTGCTCGCAATGACGCGCTGGCGTTCGGCGCGCACGACCAGGGCCTTCGAATGGAAGTCCAGACTGTTGGTCATTTGTGCAAACATGAATTACCTCAACTTTCGGTCTTGCAACGCCACAGGCCGGTGCCCGGGCTTTCGACGTCTGGCAATTATGGAAATAACTTAAATTTTCGAGACCTTGAAGTAAGGGGAAAACACCCTGTATTTGCCGGATTCGCGCAGGGGCGTCTGTTCGTATAGTTCCCAGCGTGGGGTAGCGGCCGAAGACCGTTCTGGGCCCCGCGTTCGGAAAGGATTCCCGTCATGAATGAAAAAATGGATCAGGTTTTGCCGTGGCGTTCGCTGCGGATGATCTTTTTCTGGGTGTTTGCCTCCCTGATGGCCACAGTTGCCCAGGCGCAGACCCAGCCGGCCGAATCGGAGTTTCTGGGGGCGACGCGCCATTGGCTGGACCAGGCCGTCGCCGGTATTCAGTCGTCCGGGGCCGTGCCTTTGCGCATGGAGGTATCGGTGGGTGCACTGGACAGCCGGTTGCGCCTGGCCAGCTGCTCCCGGGTTGAGCCCTATATTCCTGTTGGAACCCGTCTGTGGGGCCGAACCCGTCTGGGCTTACGTTGTATTGAGGGCATGGGGAAGTGGAATGTCTTTCTGCCCGTCACCATCAAGGCCATTGGGCGTGCTTGGGTCATGAGGCGCGATGTGGTTCCCGGTACGGTGCTGGGCGAGGCCGACGTGATGGAGGCGGAGGTCGACTGGGCAGAAGAGCCTAGTCCGATCATTGCGGATCCGGCGCTCTGGGTCGGCCAGGTGGCGGTCCGGAATCTGATGACCGGCCAGGCCTTGCGCCAGAATATGGTGCGTCCGGCCCAGGTGTTTCAGGCCGGTGCTCAGGTTCGTATCGTGGCCCAAGGCACTGGTTTTCAGATCCATTCCGATGGCCAAGCGCTGTCGCCCGGTGTGGTTGGGCAACTGGCCAAGGTCCGCATGGACAATGGCCGCGTGATGTCCGGCATGGTACTGGATGCCCGAACAGTGAAGTTGGAAATGTAAGACAGGTTTTTCCGAAAGGATGCGGAAAAACCTAAAGTAAGTCATGATCGTGCCGATATCAATCGTACAAGGCTACTTCCACGGTAGTTCTGGAGAACGCGATGAAAATAGGTCAGCCATCAGATTTGCCAATTACTTCGACACCGCCTGCGGCGTCGGGGGCCTCGTCCGCGTCCGCCAAGGCGGCTTCGCAGGGCGCTGCCGCGACAGCTTCGCGCAACGCCAGTTCGGCGAGCGTGTCGGTCACGGTTTCGGCGCAGGTACGTACCTTGACGCAAGCCGATCAATCCGAGTCCGCCGATGTGGACATGGACAAGGTGAACGCCGTGCGCAGTGAGATTGAACAGGGTACCTATGTGGTCAACCCCGAGGCCATTGCCGACAAGTTGTTGGCCAATGCCAAGGAAATGCTCGACCGTACCCAAAGCTGATTTTCCTTATTGAGGGTGTCTTGCCATGTTGTCCGCACAGATTGAAAAGCAGTTGTCCGAGATCGAGCAGCAATGCGCGGTACTGACTGCAGCTGTGGACAGTGGTGAGCCGGTTGCTCTGGAGGCGGCCAGCACCCAGTTGCGGCAGTTGGCCGTCGACTTATCCCGTTCGCAGGAAGTCGCTCACCTGGATGCTCAAGCTACGCAAGCGTTCAAGACCCGTTTGCAGAAGGTCGTCGGAGGGATTGCGGCGCAGCGCGGCAGTTTGGCGCGCCGTGCGGCGGTGGTCGAACGTGGTTTGAACGCCATGGTGCCTGCCACGCGCGAGTCGACTTACGGCCAGGCAGCTGGCCCCTATGGCGCCGCGGCAAAACAAAGCGGTGCTTTCAAGTTGCTCACCGCCTGAGTGCTGTCAAACAAGATTAAAAAAGGGCTGCCGTCGCAGCCCTTTTTTAATGTGCGCGCATCTTGGCGCGCAAGCGGGCAATCGACTGGCTGTGCAGTTGACAAACGCGTGATTCGGTAATGTCCAGAACCGCCGCGATTTCCTTGAGGTTCATGTCCTTCTCGTAGTACATGCTCATGATGTACTGCTCGCGCTCGGGCAGATTTTTAATGGCCTCAACCAGGGACTTGCGGATGCGCTGGTCGCGCAGCAGCTCCATGGGGTCGGCCTCGGTGTCGACCATATGGCGGTCGAGAAAGCTGTCTTCGCCTTCGCCGCCGGCCATGTCCTCGAGGTAAACCAGCTGCGTGCCCTGCACCTTGCCCAGCAGCGTCTGGTAGTCGGCCAGGCTCATGCCCAATTCGCCGGCAATCTCGGACTCCGTCGGGCTGCGACCCAGCCGGTGTTCCAGGCGGCGCAGAGCGACTTCGATTTCTTTCTGGCTCTTGCGTGAGCCACGCGACATCCAGTCGTTTTCCCGCAGTTCGTCGATCATGGCGCCACGGATGCGCTGGGTCGCGAAGGTTTCAAACTGGACGCCCTGGGTGGCTTCAAAACGGTTCAGGGCCTCGGACAAGCCAATCAGGCCGACCTGGATCAGATCGTCCACCTGAACGCTGGGCGGCAGCTTGGCCATCATGTGATGGGCCAGACGGCGGACCAGGGGGGAATACTGCCGGATCAGGGCATTACGGTCGAGTTGACCTTTGGCGGTGTACATCAATGACTCCTCTTCCCAATGTCATTGTCGTTCATGGCCTGCTGCCAGGCGGACATGGTGGCATCCGGTCGGCGCGGCATTCCGTTTTCCAGCAGGCGCAGCGCCAGCCGGTTGACGTCGCGCGGCGCCTCTTCGTCGTCTTGCCGCATGTCCACGCTCAAGGTGGTGATCTGCTGGCCCAGAAAGTTCATGGCGCAGCCTTGAAGGCTTTTGTTCAGGTTGCGGGCCCAAGCCAGACTGTTCTGATCGGATGCGTCCACCATGGAAACGATGGTAGGTTGAAGTCGGCCGTTGAGCAACAACTGTTTCATGGCTTGATAGGCCGTCAGCACGGAGCGCTCATTAGTGGAAACAGCCAGCAGGGGTTCGATGTGACTGCCCGGCAGGTTGGTGGCCAACATGCCGGCATTCGCATACAGCAGTACCACATCATAGTTCTGGAACAGCTGTTCAAGGGCCTCAAACGGCGCCGTGTCTTCCTGGCCCTGAGACGCTGCACACAGTTGGCGCAAGCCAATGGCAGCTGGGTAGATCGACCAAGCCGTATCCATGGACTCGTGCGGCATGTCTTCAGGCCGACCACTTGGGGCGAGCAGCTGTTGCAGGCCGGGGTTGCTTGGGGATTCGCTTTGCGTGGCATCCAGTACAACGGCGAAATAGCCCAACTCGGACCAGGCCGCACACAGGCTCCACAGCAGCGGGAGCTCGCTGGGCCGATCGTCATGGCTGGCCATGACAACGAGGCGGGGTGAGGCCTGGGTGCTGAGCCCCTGCAGGCCTGCGCCCTGGGTGACACATGCATCAAGCATGGAGCATTCCCTGCGATGGAACGGCCGGCTGGCTGAAGATGAAGCCCAGATCCGAGGCCTGCGGGTCGAAAGCAGACTTGTTCGGCGTACGCATGGACAGACGCACCAGCTTGGAGGCATCGGCCGATTCCCAGTCTTCGGGAACACGTTGGCCGGTGGTGACGCCACGCAGAACTAACTGGTGCCGGATGGCGGCATCGAGTGCGGGGCCCAGCTTGACGGCTTCGTCGATCTTGGAGAGCACGGCCTGTTGTACGCCGGTCGAGCGGAACGACGACACCACTTCATCCAGCGTTTCGCCCTGGCCACCGGCATTGAGTACCAGCAGGCGGTTGACATTCGGCAGGTCCAGCACGTCGAGCAGTTCACGCTTGCGCGGATCACGGGGTGCCACGCCTGTGGTGTCGATCAGGATCATCTTCTTGTTGGCCAGAAGATTGAGCAAATCCTGCAGGGCAGCCTGATCGTGAGCCAAGTGAGCCACGACACCGAGCATGCGCCCGTAGGTGCGCAGCTGTTCGTGAGCACCGATGCGGTAGGTGTCCAGCGTGATCAGGCCGACGCTGGCGGGGCCGTATTGGCGGGCACACAGGCCGGCCAGCTTGGCGGTGGTTGTGGTCTTGCCGACACCAGTGGCGCCCACCAAGGCGTAGACACCACCATCTTCTGGCAGGGAGCGACCGGTATCGGTCTTGAGATTGCGTTCCAGGACGTCCATGACCCAACGAACGGATTCGGTGGCGCCCAGGCTGTCAGGCAGCTTTTCCAGCATGGCGCGAGCCAGGGCGGGCGAATAGCCAGCCCGGATGAGCTTGAGCATCAGGTTCGACTGGATCGGGTTCTGCTTGGCCTGTCCGAGCCAAGCCAGCGTGTTGAAGCGCTCCTCGATCATGTCCTTCATGGCTTGCAGCTCATCGACGATGCCCTGGGGCATTTGGGCCGGCTGTGTCGTGACTTTGGGCGCGTTGACCACGGGCTTGGGGGGGCTCGCGGGGGATTCCATCCAGACGGGGGCGGCACTTTCGCTCAAGCGTGTGGCTGCCGGGGCGGGGGTGTCCTGCGCAATCACTTTCAGCGAGTCATGACGGCGGCGCAGCATGCGCTCACGCACATAGTCCTGGAAGGACAGCGTGCTCATGGCCAGTTGCTCGGCATCCTCTTCGACCTGTGACTGCGTCGTCGGGGCGGTGTTTTTCGCGAGCTTGGACGCCGTGGCTGCCAGCTTCGGCGCGGCTGCGGGTTTGTTGGCGCCAGCTTGGGGCTGATCCAGCGAGTTCAGGGTGTCTTCAGCAGTCGCCAGAACCTCCACGCCCGTGGCGGTGGGACGGTTCGAGAGGATCAGGGTTCCTTCGCCAAAAGCCATGCGCGCTTTGGCGAGCGCTTCGCGTGAGGTCGGGGCGTGAAAGCGTTGAATGTTCATGATGTTGCGCCTCTCAGAATCGGGCCAATACGGATGGTGTGGGTTTCAGGGATCTCGCTGTGTGCCAGAACCTGCAGACGGGGAGCCACGCGGCGCACGAGCCGTGCAATGGCGTTGCGGATGGTGTCCGGCACCAGCAGGCAGGCCGGCACGCCAATTTCTTCCTGCTTGAGTGCCATTTCGGCGGCTGTGCGGCTCAGCATGTCGGCCACGCCGGGGTCGAGTGCCGGGCCGCTGGCATTGCTCAAGGCTTGCACCAGCAGACGCTCCAGCGGCGGATCGATGGCGATGACGTTGAGTTCGCGCGAGGGGCCGTAGATCTGTTGCACGATGGCTGGCGACAGGGCCACCCGCACGCGACGTGCCAGCTCGGCCGGATCGGAGGTGATGCCGGCATGCTCGGCAATCGATTCAATGATGGTGCGGATATCGCGGATGTGCACCGACTCTTCCAGCAACAGCTGCAGGATTTTCTGGAAGACGGCAATCGACACCATTTTGGGAACTACTTCTTCGATCAATTTCGGCGCCAGTTTGCTGACATGCTCCACCAGTTGCTGGGTCTCCGTGCGGCTCAGCAATTTGGCTGCATGGACTTGCATCAAGTGTGACAAATGAGTGGCCATCACAGTCTCGGAATCAACCACGGTAAAGCCGGCCATTTGCGCTGCTTCCTTCTGTCGTTCGTCGATCCAGTGCGCCGGCAACCCGAACGCCGGGTCGGTGGTGGCGGTGCCCAGCAGCGGCGTGGTGATGCCGCCCGGGTTGATGGCCAGGTACATGCCGGGGAAGGCCTCGCTCTCGCCGACGATGACGCCGCGCAAGGTGATGCGATAGCCGCTGGGTTTGAGTTCGAGGTTGTCGCGCACATGCACAGGAGGGGGCAAAAAGCCCACTTCCTGGGCGAACTTGCGGCGCACTCCCTTGATGCGGGTCAGCAGGTCGCCCTGGCGGTTCTTGTCGACCAGCGTGATGAGACGGTAGCCGAGTTCCAAGCCCAGCTGGTCCACCGGTTGCAGATCGTCCCAGCTGGCTTCGCCGTCGTGGGCGACCGCTGGTTTTTCCTCTTTCGGTTCCGGCTCTGGCGGTTTGTGGGCCAGCACCCAGGCCATGTAGCCGAGAATGGCGGCGATCATCAGGAACACGACATGCGGCATGCCGGGGATGATGCCCAGAATGCCCATGATGGTGGCCGTGATGCCGAGCACGCGCGGCGAAACGAACATCTGGCTCATGATCTGACGTCCCAGGTCGTGCTCTTTGCCCACGCGAGACACCACCATGGCGGCCGCCACGGAGATCAGCAGGCCGGGGATCTGGGCCACCAGGGCATCACCGACGGCGAGCAGGATGTAGCTGTCGGCGGCTTGGCTGATGCTCAGACCGTGCTGGGCCATGCCGACAATGAGTCCGCCGATGATGTTGATGAACAGGATCAGGATGCCGGCAACGGCATCGCCACGAACGAACTTGGAGGCACCGTCCATGGAGCCGAAGAAATCAGCCTCTTCGGCCACTTCAGCGCGCCGGCGCTTGGCTTCCTTCTCGTCGATGGTGCCGGCGCTGAGGTCGGCGTCAACCGCCATCTGTTTGCCAGGCATGGCGTCCAGCGCAAAACGCGCCGAGACCTCGGCAATACGCTCGGCGCCCTTGGTGACCACCACGAAGTTGATGACCACCAGAATGGCGAACACGATCAGACCGACGGCAAAGTTGCCGCCGATCAGGAAGTGGCCGAAGGCTTCAATCACAGCACCCGCGGCACCGGCACCGGTGTGGCCTTCCAGCAGCACCACCCGGGTGGAGGCCACGTTGAGCGACAGCCGCATCAGGGTGGTGAGCAGCAGGACCGACGGAAAGGCGGCAAAGTCGAGCGGGCGCAGCATGTACGCGGCAACCATCATGACCATCAGGGCGACGGAGATGTTGATGGTGAAAAACACATCCAGCAACCAGGCCGGCAGCGGCAGGACCATCATGGCCAGGATGGCGACGACCAGCATGGGGGCAGCGACGCCTTGCAGCATCGACGCGTTGCTGCCAAACCAATTCTGCAGTGTTTTGAATTGCGGGTTCATGATGCGGTGACGGTCTGTTTGGCCAGGGGGTCAAGTTCGGGTGGAACGAAGGGCGCAGGCACTTCATCCGGCATGGGGCCTTCACCGCGCATGGCGGCTTTGAGGCGGTAAACATAGGCCAGAACCTGTGCCACGGCGGCGTACAGGGTGGCGGGAATGTTTTCATCCAGCTCGGCGTTGGCGTACAAGGCGCGTGCCAGCGGCGGTGATTGCAGTACCGGGATATCGTGGGCCTTGGCGATGTCGCGGATCTTCATGGCCAGCAGATCCGCACCCTTGGAGATGACACGTGGTGCCCCCATGGTGGCCTCGTCGTACTGGATGGCCACGGCATAGTGGGTCGGGTTCATGACCACAAAATCGGCCTTGGGAACGGCGCGAATGCTGCCACGCTGCGCCATCTCTCTTTGTTTGGCGCGCATCTTGCCCTTCATTTGCGGGTTGCCGTCCGACTCCTTGTGTTCGTCCTTCACCTCCTGGAGCGACATCTTGAGCTGCGACTTGTGCAGGAAGCTTTGCAGTGGCAGGTCGATCATGGCCACAACCAGGATCACCAGCAGCAGCAACCCCATGCCGGTGGACAGCCAGTCCATCAGGTGACGCAGCGCCGCGCTGGAGGGCTGCAGGATGAGGGAGGCAATGGTGCCGATGCTGGACTTCAGGAAGGTGGCTGCAATGACGATCAAAATCAGCGAAACAACCGTCATCTTCACGACTTCAGCCAGTTTTTTCTTCGAGAACAGGCCAGAAATGCCTTTGAGCGGGCTGAGGCGGCTCAGGTCGGGCATGACGGGCTTGAGGCTGGCGACCCAGCCGCCGGCTGTGACGGCGCTAAGGATGATGGCCGCGATGATGATGGCGGCGAAGACGACACTGCCCATGAGCCCGGCCAGCACCATGTCCTGTAGGCGGGTGAGCATGGTGTCAGGGTGCAGGACCGTGGTGGCGTCGAAGGAGAGCTGCTGGCTGAGGCCCAGCTTGAGACGTTCAAACAGGAGAGGCGACAGCGTCATCACGGCCGCGGCGCCGGCCCCCAGAACGGCCAGATGCGTCAGGTCGGTCGAGCGCGCAACCTGGCCCTCGGAGCGAGCTTTTTGCAGCTTGCGTTCCGAGGCTGGAAGGTTGCGATCCTGACTGCTCGATGTCATGGTGGTGGGACGGTGAAGTTCCCACCATTGTCGTTAACGACTCGGCAAACTAAAGGTCAAAAAGAGGGGGTTTGGCCAGCTACTTTCCGCTTGGGGGGCTGGCCAGTTGGCTGGATTAAAAACCGAGGCTGGCAAGCAGATCGTCGACTTCGGATTGGCTGGTGACCACTTCGGTGTTGCCTTCGGGGTTAATGACCGGTCCTTGCAGGACGGGATGGCCTTCAACAGAGGGGGCCGACGGCTTGGTGACCACCGTCTGGGGTGGTGCCGTCTGGATCAGCAAACTCACCAACTGATCTTCAATGGTTGTGGCCAGGTTGACGACGCGGGCGATGACCTGACCGGTGAGGTCATGGAAATCCTGCGCCATCATGATTTCGGTCAGGTGCTGGTCAATTTCCTTGCTGGACTGCTCCATGTCCGTCAGGAAATTCATGATGTGACCTTTGGCGACGGCAGCCACTGGATTCTGCACCATCAGTGCCTTGACGCGAAGGGTCTCGGCTGCGATGTAATCGTGCTGGTTCTTGGCCTGGTCGACCCGGTTCAGGACTTTTTCTGCCGCTTCGCCAGTCAATTTGGCGATGTAGGACAAGCGGCTTTTGGCGTCTGGCAATTCCTCGGCACTGCCGCGGAGCTTTTCGGCCATGCCCAATTCACGCAGCGTATCGTGCAACTGACGTGTCAGTTGGCCGATCTTGTGGTGGACATCGGAATTCTCGGCTTCACCGGCACCTTGGGGGGCGTCGCTGGTTTCCATGGTTACTGCAATCCCGTTTTCTTGAGAATGTGGATCAGCTTGTCTTCCAGGGTTGCTTTGGTGAACGGCTTGACGATATAGCCGGCAGCACCTTGCTGGGCCGCCAGCACGATGTCTTCTTTACGTGCCTCAGCGGTGACCATGAGAACCGGGATGTGCTTCAGCTTGTCATCCTTCTTGATCTCGGCCAGCAACTGGAAGCCGTTCATGTTCGGCATGTTGATGTCGCTGACGACGAAGTCGAAATTACCGTTGCGCAACTTTTGCAGGGCAACAACACCGTCTTCGGCCTCATCGGCTTCACTGAATCCGCTCTCTTTGAGCAGATTGCGGACAATTCGCCGCATGGTGGAAAAGTCGTCGACAACTAAAAATCGGAGCGGATTGGCCATAAGTGACCCTTTCAATGGCGTTTAGCCTGATTATCGCAAGGATGGACGGTTTTGATGATGCACGGATTTGTCATCTTGTGGCAGTTTCCCCGGCATCGGTGTTGGACAGGGATGATACCGGCGTGCGGCCAGTGCCTAGAAGGCGCTCTTCGGCTTCACGGGTCATGACAATGATACTGATTCTGCGGTTGACTGGGCTCAGCGGCTGATCCGGCTCCAGCAGGATGCTGGAAGCCAGGCCGACCACACGAGCTACCTTGTCGTCCGGCATGCCGGCAGCCACCAGCTCCCGGCGAGAGGCGTTGGCGCGATCAGCCGACAGCTCCCAGTTGCTGTAGCCGCGTTCGCCGCTGCCGTAAGGGGCGCGGTCGGTGTGGCCATCCAGGCTGATCTTGTTCTCGACCCCGCTGAGCGCTGTGCCGATTTCCCGCAGGATATCGCGCATGTAGGGTTTCACCACAGCGCTGCCGGTATCGAACATCGGGCGTTTCTGGTCATCGACGATCTGAATCTGCAGCCCGTCGGGTGTGGTTTGCAGTCGGATCTGGGAGCTGAACTCGGCCAGCCTCGGGTTGTTGGAGATGATGCCGCTGATCTTGGCACTCAAGGCGGCCATTTTTTTTGCATCCTGCTTGGCCGCTTCGGCCCGAATGGCCTCCTGCTCCTTCTTTTTCTGCGCCAGTTCCTTGCTGTCGCCTTGACGGGCCTGGCCGACCATTTGCGTCAGGTCGGCGCCCCCACCGGGCAAGATGGAGTTGCTGGCGCCCGTGCCGCTGCCGCCGGCCATGGCCACTTTCATCGGAGCGCTGAAAAAATCAGAAATGCCTTTCTTGTCGCCGTCGGTGGTGGAGCCCAACAGCCACATCAGCAGGAAAAACGCCATCATGGCCGTCACGAAGTCGGCATAGGCGATCTTCCAGGCACCGCCATGAGCGGCATGGCCGCCCTTCTTGACCTTCTTGACGATGATGGGCTGGAGCTTTTTCGCGTCGGACGCCATATCAACCTTGCTTGGTCTTATTTCTTGCCGCGGACATGGCTTTCCAGCTCCAGGAAGGTCGGGCGCTCCGTCGAGAAGAGGACTTTGCGGCCAAATTCAATGGCGGTTGACGGGTTGTAGCCCTGCATGCTGGCCAATAGCGTGGTCTTGATGCATTGCAGTTCCTTGGCGCTGTCCTCCGATTTCTGTTCCAGCAGTCCCCCCAAGGGCTCCACCACGCCATAAGCCAGCAGAATGCCGAGGAAGGTGCCGACCAGGGCCGATGCAATCATGCCGCCCAACACGGCCGGGGGCTGGCCCACCGAGCCCATGGTGTTGACCACGCCCAATACCGCTGCCACGATACCGAAGGCAGGGAGGGCGCCGGCGAGTCGGGCAATCGCAGCGATTGGTCCATGCGCCTCTTGGTGATGGGTTTCGATCTCACTGTCCATGAGGGATTCGATTTCGTGGGCATTGAGGTTGCCAGACACCATCATTCGCAGGTAGTCGGTCATGAATTCGACCACATGGTGGTCATTTCCCACGGTCGGATATTTCTGGAAGATCGGCGACTCGTGCGGGTTCTCCACATCCTTCTCAATTGCCATCAGACCTTCCTTGCGTGCTTTTTGCAGGACGTCATACAGCAATGCCATGAGTTCCAGATACCTCTCCTTGGTATAGATGGAGCTTTTTAGCGCTTGTGGTAACAGCTTGATCGTGGCCCTGAGCACCTTGGGCTGGTTGTTGACGGCAAAGGCACCGAGGGCGCCACCAAAAATCGTGATCAACTCGAACGGCAAGGCATGCAGGATCACACTGATGTTGCCGCCGTGAAAGACGTAGACGCCGAAGATGCAACCCATGGCGACGACATAACCGATGATGACTGTCATGTTTGTGCAGTGTCAATGTTGGTGGTTGCAGCTGGGGCGAAATGGCCAAACTGATGAATTGGATCAAACCATTCTAGGGGATTCAGGTGACGTGCCAAAACGGAAAAAGGGCCCCTAAGGACCCTTTATCGGCATTTAGTTGCCTTCTTTGAGTGCTTCAGTGCAGCAGGATGCCACCGGCGGCCGTGCTTTTGCCAGCACGTGCCGGCGGCGAGCACAAGCCGCATTCAAAGTGACGCGAGTTTTCGTAAGGTTCGGTCACGAAATGGCCGCCGCACTTGGAGCAGCGCGTCATGCCCAGCATGTTGTTGTCGATGAACTTGACCAGACGCCAGGCGCGGGTCAGTGACAGGATCGGCTCCATGGCGCAGGCTGTGATCTGCTCGCTGTAGAGCTTGTAGGCCTTCATGATGGCGTCGATGTCTTCCAGCGCGCTGACCTTGGTCAGGTGCTCATAGATATTGAGGAACAGCGAAGAGTGGATGTTGGGCTGCCAGGTCAGGAACCAGTCGGTCGAGAAGGGCAGTTGGCCTTTGGAGGGCGAGCGGCCGGCCACTTCCTTGTACAGGCGCAACAGACGTTCGTAAGAAAGATTGGTTTCGCTTTCCAGGACCTGCAGGCGGGCGCCAAGCTGGATCAGGGCAACGGCACGTTCGATTTCGCGCGATTCGTTGAGAACGCTTTTTGCGGTGGCCATGTCGGTTCTCCTTAGATGGATTCAGCGAAGCGGCCGGCCATCAGAATGCTGGCGTGCAGCTTGGTGGTGGCGTCGTTGTCAACTTTGCGCGTGGTGTGGTTGGTCAGCAGGTTCCAGACCACGTCGTCGTCCATGCGGAAGCGGCACAGCAGCATGTTGCCCGAGGCGATCTTCGAGATCTGCACCGGGGACAGGGCGGCGATCAGGTCGGCGGACTCTTCGGAGATGCCCAGACGGAACAGCGCTTCGGCTTTGTCCTTGCGAATCAGGCTTTGCGCCAGCATCAGGTAAGTCAGATTGGCTTCGCGGATTTCAGCGGTCAGTTGTTCGTCGGTCATGTTCAGCTCCTTCATGTGGGCGGGCCCCGTGAGGCGATGGACCTGATTCTGTCGATCGCCCAAGAAACTTGAATCGGCGACTGGCTACCCTTGGCGTGGGAAGTGAGGGAGGTGGCTTGTAGGGGGAATTCCTACACGGCGTCCGGCCGGGTTGGGGAAATGAGAGTGGAATCAGGTGCTATTCATCCGTTTGTGGCGGGGTGGCGCCGCTATTCTTCATGGCGTACATTTCAGGCCACCTCTTCCATGCCAATCGACAGCTGCGACATGACAGACATCACTGATCCAACCTCCCAGGGAGAGCCGTCCGTTGATGAGCTGTTGGAGCAGGCGATGGCTTGCCACCAATCCTGGAAGTTCGATGAGGCTGAGGCGTTGTACCGTGCCGTCCTGGCGTTGGAGCCAGGCCATGCGGACGCCAACCACAACCTGGGGGTGCTGCTGGCGATCCAGTTGCTCAGGCCCGTGGATGCCCTGCCCTACTTTGAGGCGGCACTCAATATCGATTCGGCTCGGGCGCAATACTGGTTCAGTTATATCGACGCCCTGATTCGGGCCGACCAGAAAGAACTGGCCAAAAGCCTGCTGCCGATCGCCCAGTCGATGGGGGTGCAGATGGCCATGGTCAATGCCTTGGCTGAGCGTCTGGCCGACGCACCGCAAGAGATACCAGCCACATCACTGACCGTTGCGGCACCGAAGGCGGACGCCGAGCCGCCACAGGTGGCAGCAACCGCAGCGGGTGCGCGGCCGAAACCCGAGAAGAAGCTCAAGGTCAGACGCGCACAGGAAGTTTCTGAAGCGGACCAGGTTGCGCTGATCCAGCTGTTCCGCCAGCGCAACTGGGTGGCCGGTGAGGCGCGAGCCCGCGAATTGATTGCCCAATACCCTGATTCCGGTTTTGCCTGGAAGTCGCTGGGGGTCATGCTGCATACGCAGGGCAAGCTGGACGAGGCGTTAATCGCCAAGCGCAAGTCGGCGCAGCTGTTGCCGCTGGATCCGGAGGTGCATTGCAACCTGGGGCACCTGCTGCAGGAAGTCGGTGAGTTTCAGGCCGGGCTGGATGCCCTGAATCGCGCCTTGAAGCTCAAGCCCAACTACCCGGAGGCTTTCAATAATCTTGGCATCACTTACCAGCGCCTGGGTGAGATTGACCGTTCCTTGGCCTATTTCAAGAAGGCCTTGGAGCTTCAGCCCGACAACCGGATCGATTTCTCGAATTACCTGTTTACCCTGAATTACCACCCGGATCTCAGTGCCGAGGCTGTTTATGAGGGGTATGCCGAGTTTGACCGGCGCTTCGGGCTGCCGGTGAGAGCCCAGTGGCGCCCCCATACCAACCCGCCTGCTGGCAAGCGCCGTCTCAAGGTGGGGTATGTGTCGCCGGATTTCCGCGCTCACTCGACGCAGAACTTCATGGAGCCCTTGCTGTCGCAGCACGACCGCTCGGTCGTCGAAGTCTTCGCCTATGCGACCCTGGCGCGCGAAGACCAGGTGACGCAACGCTACAAGAGTTATGTGGATCACTGGGTGTTGACCAACGGCATGAGCGACGAGGCGCTGGTCGAGCGCATCCGCGCCGATGGCATCGACGTCCTGGTGGATGTGGCCGGGCATTCAACCGGCAACCGTCTTGGCGCGTTTGCGCGCAAGCCTGCGCCGGTGTCGGTGAGCTGGCTGGGGTTTGGCTACACCACAGGCCTGAAGGCGATCGACTACTTCCTGACCGACGAGCCTGCCGCCCCGGTG